>WNGA01001572.1_pt1 | contig 34939 bp, 33 predicted proteins | sample 5400061 | NCBI WGS metagenome assembly WNGA01 (sample SAMN13153366, study PRJNA577476) | soil metagenome | isolation source: 100 cm soil or saprolite under grassland replicate 2 | place: USA:California | collected 2016-06-15
GCGTGGTGGTGTCGCGCTGGTTCGCGCGGCGGCGCGGGCTCGTCCTCGGCGCGCTCACCGCGAGCACCGCGACGGGCCAGCTCCTCTTCCTGCCGCTGCTCGCGCACGTCGCGTCATCCGGCGCCGGCTGGCGCGGCGCGCTCGCGGTGGTCGCGTCGGCCGCGCTCCTCATGGTCCCCCTCGCGCTCGTGCTCGTGCGGGAGACGCCTGCGTCCGTCGGGCTCCGGCCCTTCGGAGCGACCGACCGCGACGCCGCCCCGCCCGCGCGCGGCGGCAGCGCCGCGGCGCTCGCGCTCCGCACGCTCCGGCGCGCAGCCGGATCGCCGCACTTCTGGCCGCTCGCGGGCACCTTCTTCGTCTGCGGCGCCACCGCGAACGGGCTCGTCGGAACGCACCTCATCCCGGCGTGCATGGACGCCGGGATCGGCGAGGTCCGCGCGGCGGGCATGCTCGCCACGATGGGGGCGTTCGACCTGCTCGGGACGACGATCTCCGGATGGCTCACGGATCGCTACGATCCCCGCCGGCTCCTGTTCGCGTACTACGGCATCCGCGGGACGTCGCTCCTGTTCCTGCCGCACGCGCTCGGGGTCGCCGGCCCCGGGCTCCACGTCTTCACGCTCCTGTACGGGCTCGACTGGGTCGCGACGGTTCCGCCGACCGCGCGACTCGCCGCCGACGCCTTCGGGGATGAAGATGGGCCCATCGTGTTCGGCTGGTTGTTCGCGGCCCACCAGGTCGGCGCGGCCCTCGCGGCGCTCGGCGCCGGCGTGGCCCGGACCCGCCTGGGCAACTACCACGCGACGTTCCTGATGGCCGGTGCCATGTGCGCCGCAGCCGCTGCGACGGCGCTACTCATCCGGCGCGAACGCCACGTCCCGCAACCGTTCCGATAGATTATCGGCAAAGCCCGACCGGTGTTCGCACGCTGGCGCACGGTCTCGGCTGCTGACCGTGAAGCAGGTCGATGCCCAGCTCGGAGTTTCCCGTAAAAGGAGTCGACGCCGATGCGCCGCAGGGAAAAGGAGATCACAGATCGCGCGGAGCTGCGCCGCATCGTCCGTGATGCACGGATGTGCCGTCAGCCGCCCCGTCGCTGGCGCTTCTCGAGCTCACGCAGGGTCGAGCCGATGGTCGAGAGGAAGTTGCCGAGGAAGCCCTCGAACCTGCCGATCTCGTCCGAGGCCGTGGGGTGGATCGTACCGCCGATGTCGTAGTCGCCGCCGGCGAGGCGAACGGAGACGTTCTCCATCGCGGTGGTCATCCTGCCGAGCCGCCGGAACACCAGCACCTCGAACAGGACGAAGAGCAGCCCGAGGACCGTGACGACCACCGCCCCGATGAGCAGAACGACGCGCAGCTGCTCCGACGCGTTGCGGTCGCGCAGCGCCGTCACGTCGTGGAGCACGAAGAGCCCGCCGACCCGCTGCCCGGCGGCGTCGAGCACCGGGACGACGCCCCGCACGAACAGCCGCGAGCCGCGCTCGACGGGCACGAGATACCGCCCGCCGTCCGGCACGTCGCGGACGTCGGCGCTCACACCGACGATCGGCGCCTCCGAGCTGGTGGCGTCGACAGCCACGACCTCGGGGTCGTCCCCCCAGTTGTTGCGCCGCTCTCCGCGCGTCGCGGCCCACGCCTTCTCGTCGAGGTACTTCTTCTCCACGACGAGCGCGAACTCGTCGCCGGTCTCGGCCTTCATCCGCGCGAGGAAGTCGTCGATCTCCTGGCCGAGCTCCATGTAGCCGAGGAGCTTGCCCTGGGCGACGAACGGGCGAACGACACGGAGCGCGAACGCGGTCTGCCCGAGCTCCTTCCCGGCCGCGGTGTCTCCGGTCCGGATCGCGCCGAGCAGCGTCCGCCGGTTGATGACGTCATCGTGCAGCTCGGGCCGGTGGACCCGGAGGAAGCAGGTCCGCGCGGGCGCCGGATCGATGAAGTACCAGTGCGTGACGTTGTGGCGCGTCCTCAGGTCCTTGAAGATGGGCGCCGCGGTCTCGAGGAGGTGGTCGCGATCGCGGAGCGCGAAGAACGTGGCGAACGCCGGCTCGCCGATGAGGGTGTCGAGGGCGGTGGAGAGCTTGTCGACCTCGCGCTGCTCGATGCCGATGAAGGACTGGGCGGCGGCCTTTACCGCCAGGTCCGCCGCGTACCGCATGTCCTGCTCGTAGTTGTACCGGGCCAGCACGGCGTTCGCGACGGCGATCACCACGAGGCAGCCGACCACCGCGCCGGCGATCTTCACCTTGATCGAGACGTTCGAGACGTTCTTCATCCCACTTCCTCGCGCTATGACGCTAGGGCAGCACGCCGAGAACGGCGGTCGCCGCCGCCTTCAGCTTGGAGAGCTTCTCCGGATCGTCCGCCGTGTCGGCATCGATGAATCCGAGCCCGAACCCCGCTCGGATGGCGATCTCACCGCGTGTCTTGAACGGGTCGAGCTTCTTCTGCTCGATGAAGGCGTTGATCCGCTGCACCGTCGCGTAGAGCTCGCCGGGCGGGGCGCGGGTCGCCTCCGGGGCGCCCGCTCCGGGCCGGGCGGCGGAGCGCTCGGCGACGAGCTCCTCGAGCTTCGCGGCCGCGACCGACGCCGAGATGGCAAGCGGCTGCAGGTTCACCGACGGCGAGCAGAGAAAGAGCAGGTTCGCGCCCGCTACGGGACGAACCACGATCCGGGCGTTCGCGTAGCGCAGGTCGAGCATGCGGACCGTTCCGGAGACGGTCCCGAGCCCGGCGGTGCTCTTGGCCACGGTCTTGGCCGCGTCCGCGAGCGCGGACCCGTCGAAGACCGGCGGGAACGCCTGCGCGAGGAGCTTCCCGTCCGCGCTACAGACGAGCGTGCCGACCACGCCCGGGACGGTGTTCAGCTGGCTCAGCAGGGTCTGCATGGAGTCTCCTTGGCTCGCGCTCACCGGCTGGGCAACAGCGCCCTGCGGACCTCGGCCTCGACCGCACCGACCTGCGACTCGGCTTCGACGAGCACCGCGAGGAGATTGTTCTTCGACAGGAAGAGGAGGAGATGCCGCGTCGAGCCCTGCACCACGGCCGTGTGGAGCTCGCCCGCCTGCAGCCCCTCTCCGAGCTGTCGCCCCATCATCGCGGCGTAGAGCGCCTGGCCGGCGAGGACCTCCGCCTCGTAGCTGTCGTCCCCGACGCGCGCCCCGTCCTTGCCCTGCAGCACGGCGTAGGCGACGCCCGGGATGGCCCGCAGCCTGTTCATGAGCGCCTCTGCGGACGTCGGCTTCCGGGCGCTCGCTGGCGAGGGCAGCGGGTCGGTGCGGGGCACCGCGCGGCGCTCGTCCATGAGCCGGTGCGCGTCCAGGATCAGGAACTGGCAGCTCTTCTGAATGGTGGAGCGCGTCGTCGCGACGTTCTCCTGCATGCTGAAGCGGCCGCCCGGCCAGGAGACGATCTCACAGAATGCCGCCTCGCCGATGAGGGCCCCTTGCTCCGCGTGAATGATGTCGCCGTTCCGCAGGAAGATGAGACCCCGGCGTCCTTCGTGGTGGACCTCGATGCACCCGGAGAACCGGTTCTGCACGTTCAGTTGGATGATGTCCGAGAGACCGAGGCCGGTGATCTCGCCCTCGAACCCGTCCGTCTTCAGCGCGTCGTTGTTCGGGGCCATCGCCTCACCTCGCCTTCGCGGAGCATCTCCACGGGCGCTCCGTACGGAGCTCCTCGGCGGGCGCCCCACATGCGTAGCGAGCGTATCCTATTTGCTCGTCGGACGATCACGCCGGATCCCGCACCGGCGCTCACGATCGCGCGATCTGGTGCGGCGATGTCGCTGGCTGTCGTCGGAAGTGGGCGCACGCACACCTGCGCCCGTACTCGGCGGCGCACGCGGCTACTTCCCACGGGCGCGCGTCGGCGCGCGCGCATCCAATCCCTCGGCGAGGAAGGAGAGCAGGTCTGCGAGCTCGCTCGGCTCGAACCGTGGCCACGTGATTCCCTGCGCCGGCATCCGCTCCCACATCCGCGGCGCGTGGTTCCACATCCGCTGGAGGATCGCTTCCCGCGCCTCCCCCACCATTCGCCCACTGAGCCGCGGGCCGACGCCGCCCTCCCCGCCGGCGCCGTGGCAGCGGATGCAGCCGCCCCGAGTGTACATCGCCGCGCCGCGCGCGGGGTCGGACGGCGGACCGGCATAGCGGGCGAGGAAGAGATATGCGAACACGTCCCCGAGCTCGTCATCCACGAACACGGGCGGCCTCATCCCCATCGCCTGCATCGCCGAGCTCATCGCGGGCCAGTGGTTCCACATCGTCCCAGCAAGCTGAGTAACGCTGCCGCGGAGCTCAGTGAGCCCGAGATCGGGGCCGACGCCGCCGCCCTGCCCGAACACAGCGTGACAGCGCATGCAGCCCTTCGCGGAGAAGAGCCGGCGGCCCTTCTCCGGATCCCCGGCTGACCGGAACTCCCGAGGCGCCGCGCGCTGGCCCTGGCTCCGCAGGAAGGCGACGAGATCGAGGAACTCGTTGCCGCGGAACCGGGGCGGATCGAGCTTCATCCGCCGCATGGCGCCGGTCATCGCCGGGCCGTGGTTCCAAAGTGCCTGGGCGATCCGCAGCGGCGGCGTGCCCCTCGGGATGGCGTCGAGACGCGGCCCGATCATCCCGCCCTCGCGCCCCACCGCGTGGCAGCGGATGCAGTGCTTCTCCGCGAATAGCGCCTTGCCGTTCCGCGGATCGCCCGGCTCGTCGAAGTAATTGAGGAAATAGAGGAAGGCGATGAGATCCGCGAGCTCGTTCCCGTCGAACGTCGGTGGGGCCACGCGAAACTCCCGCATCTTCTCGTGCATCACGACCGAGTGGTTCCACAGACCGGCGGCGATCTCGGGAAACGATCCCTTCACGGCGGTCCGGCCGAGGTCCGGGCCGATGCGCCCGCCGGTGCCGCGCACCGCGTGGCAGCCGACGCAGCGCTTCGAGACGAAGAGTGCCTGGCCACGGATCGGATCGCCGTGCCAGGGCGCGCCCTCCGGCGCAGCGGCGGCCGCGAGGGCGAAGCCGGCCGCGAGCGCGAAGCCGAGCGCGAGCGCGAGCGCCGCCGTGGCGCGTCTCCTCGTCAAGGCACCTCCCCTCCGCCCGGCAGATAGCTCTCCACGCGCCGCGCGACGTCGGCGACCGACCGCGCACGACCCTCGCGCACCTCCCAGATCGAGACGATGGGGAAGAGCTTGGTGAAGGCGGCGTACAGCAGGATGAAGACGGCGACGAATGCGGTGAACAGCGACCACTCCACCCACGACGGCGCGTAGGGCGCGGCCTCCATGGGGAGCCGCGGCACGGAAAGGCTCGGCACCACGATGAGGAAGCGCTCGAGCCACATGCCGATCTCCACCGAGACCGCCGCTACGACCGTACCCCAGACCGTCGCCCGGGTCCGCCGTCGCGCGAGGAGCGCGACCGGAACCACGAAGCAAGCGACGAGCATGGTCCAGAACGAGCCGGCGAAGCGCCCCTGCGTCTTCGAGACGAAGACGGCCATGTGCGACGGCTCGGCGCCGTAGTACGTCGTGAGGAACTCCGCGAACGTGAAGTAGAACCAGAGGAGCGCCATCACGAGGAGCAGGAGCCCGAGATTGTCGAAGTGGACCGGCTTCAGATACGCCTCGAGCCCGTAGGCGCGCCGCACCACCGCCATCGCGAGGATGATCGCGGCGATCCCGGAGAAGATCGCGCCGACCACGAAGTACGGCCCGAAGATCGTCGAGTGCCACATCGGCTGCACGGTCATCGCGAAGACCCACGACACGACCGTGTGGACGCTCACCGCGATCGGGATGACGAGGACGGCCATCACCGAGATCGCCCGGTGCAGTGTTCGCAGCTGGCGCGGCGTGCCGGTCCAGCCGAGGGCGAGGGGCCGGTACAGCCAGCCGCGATGTGGGAGGCGATCGCGCAGGAGCGCGATGTCCGGGATGAGCGGCAGATAGAGGTAGATCGTGCTCGCGGTGAGGTAGGTCGTCACGGACGCAACGTCCCAGAGCAGCGGCGAGCGGAAGTTCGCGTGGCGCAGGATGAACAACGCGCGGTCGGGTCGGCCGAGGTCGAGGAGGATGCAGCCCATCCCGAAGAAGAGGACGAGAACGGTAATCACCTCGGCAGCGCGTGTAATGGGTCGCCGCCACTCGGCATTCGAAAGACGGAGGATGGCCGAGATGAGCGTCCCCGCGTGGCTAATCCCGATGAAGAAGACGAAGTGGGTGATGTAGAGGCCCCAGTAGACGGGCACGTTGAGTCCCGTCGCGGAGAGGCCTCGCCGAAGCTGGACGAGCCAGGCGGCGAACCCGACTGCGGCGAGGGCGCCCGCGCACGCCGCGAGGAGCCAGAAGCCGCGGCCGGCGCGCGTCACCGGCGCAATGAGCCGCTCGTCTTCATTGCGCTCGAGGTCAAGCACCCCATTCTCCCTTCGAGAGGTAGATCACCTTCGGCTGAGTGCCGAGATCCTCGAGGAGCCGGAACGCGCGCGGGCTGCGCGCGAGGCGCGCCACGGTGCTCCGCGGATCGTCGAGATCGCCGAAGGCCATCGCATCGGCGGGGCAGGTCTGGACGCACGCCGGGATGTAGTCCTCCTCACGCATGGGCCGCCCCTGCGCGCGCGCCTCGTCGCGCGCGAGCTGGAGCCGGTGGTGGCAAAAGGTGCACTTCTCGACGACGCCGCGGGGTCGGACGGACACGTCGGGCGAGAGCGACTGCTCCATGGGTGCGGGCCACTCCGGCCGCTGCCAGTTGAACTCGCGTACCGTGTACGGGCAGGCGGTGGTGCAGTACCGGCAACCGATGCAGCGCGGGTAGATCTGGGCGACGAACCCCTCACCGTCCTTCTGCGTCGCTCGCACGGGGCAGACGGGCGTGCACGGCGGGAGATCGCAGTGCTGGCAGGGCAGCGGGACGAGCCGGAGCGTTGGGCGTGTGCCGTGCGCCTCCCGCGCCTCGAGCGGTACAAGACGCAGCCAGGAGATGGCCCGGCCGCGCGCGGCGTCGGCGGGCCCGGCAGGCGGAACGTTGTTCTCGACCTGACACGCGACGACGCACGCCTGGCAGGCCGTGCAGCGATCCAGGTCGATGACCATGCCCCAGCGCGCCATCAGGTCATCCCCTTCGGCGTCGCGGCGCGCGCGACGCGCACCCGCGTCGCGCCGACGTCCGGCAGTCCGCACAACGGATCGCGAGCGGGCTCGAGGAGGCGGAGCGGGTTCGCGCCAATGCCGTGCGCCCAGCGGCCTCCACCGCGCTTGCCGAGGCCGACGGGCAGGGCGACGGCATCCGGGACGACGCGCGGGGTCACGCGCGCCCTTGCGACGAGAGATGACCGGCTCGACTCGATGCGGACCCATTCGCGGTCGACCAGGCCCAAGCGCGCGGCCGTCTCGGGGTGGATCTCCGCCCAGGTCTCCCAGTGCGCGTCGTGACCCGGATCCAGGATCGCCTGCAGGAAAGGCAGCTCGGCGCCCGTCCCGCCCGCGATCGGCAAGGGCTCGAACAGCAGGAGCGCGAGCTTCCCGTCGGGATCCGCCGCCCGGGGCGCCGCCTCGAGGAGGTCCCCGCGCAACTCGACTCGGCCCGACGCGGTGCGGAGCACCCGGCGCCAGTCGCCGTGGTCGTAGAAGGGGTCCCACCAGCCTCCCGATTCGTGCGCGCGCGTCCAGAGCTCCGCCGCCGTTCGATATCCCGGCGACCACCACCCCGCGCGCTCCATCATGCGCACGAACGCCTCGTCGAAGCCGGTGCCCATCACCGCACCGCGGCGCGCGGCGTGGAGGCCCTCCACCTGCCAGTGCAGCAGGGAATCGAGGTCTCGCCACGGGAGCGCGGCGGCGAGATCGGGCGCGATCCGGTGCGCGAGGTCGAGGAAGACCGCCGCGGCGGGCCGGGCATCCCGCACCGGCCGCGAGAGCGCGGGGCGGGCGAGGCTGACGAGCGGGTATGGGACGCCCGGCGGCGTCGTGTGCAGGTCCGCGCGCTCGAGGAAGTGACAGGCCGGCAGGATCCAGTCGGCGAGCAGCGCCGAGTCGTCGGGGATCGCGGCGAACGATACGACGAGCGGGACCTCCGCGATCGCAGCGCCGAACGCGTCCGGGGCGGCAGATGCGAAGGCCGGATCGGCGTCGAGCAGGAGCAGCGCCTCCGTCTTGTAGGGTTTTGCCGCGCGAATCGCGTCCGCGAGCTGCTCCGGATCCGAGGCGAGGAGCGGATGCCCTGCGCCGGCGCCATCGAGCCTGGGCTGCACGCGTCCCGCGGCCGAGACGCCGCCGGGCAGCGCCGGCCACGCGGGCAAGGGTGGCTCCTCCGCCACGAGCACGCCGCCCGTCGCGTCCACCGCCCCGACGAGGGCATTGAGGACGCCTGTGGCGAGGTGGTCGAAGAGTCGGCCCGGCAGGAGCGGACCCTTCCTCGGCCCGACGGCGAGGCTCGCCCCGGCCGAGGCGAACTCCCTCGCAACGCGCAGGATCACGTCGCCGGGCACACCGGTCGCCGCCTCGACCTGCTCGAGGCGGTAGCTGCGGTCGAGGACCGCGCGCAGGGCGGGACGCGTTCGCGCGGCGGGATCGTGCTCCTCCTCGACCCCGGAGACGTGCTCTGCGACGAAGGGCCTCGCGTGCAGACCCTCCCCGAGGATGACCTGCGCGACGCCGAGGGCGAAGACGCCCTCCGTTCCGGGGCGCACCGGGATCCACTCGTCCGCGGAGACGGCGGTGATCGACAGCCGCGGCTCGACGTGGACGAGCTTGCCGCGCCGTCCCGTGCGACCCTGCCGGAACTCACCGTAGGCGCGCGTCGCGTAGACGGGGGCGCTCCAGGCCTCGAGCAGTGCGCTGCCGAGCGACAGGACGTAGCCGGCGGACTGGAGGTCGAGGGCCGGCGCAGCGCGCACCCCCTGCGCGAGGAGGAGCGCGATCATCGTCGACTCGTCACCCCGGTGCAGCGCCACATGGTTCGGGGAGCCGTAGGCGGAGAGAAACTGGCGGGCGACGCGCGGCCCGAGTCCGGCGCCACCGCCTCCCGTCACGAGGACGACCGACTCCGGCCGGCCGGCCGCCCGGATTCCGGCGAGGCGCGTCCCAATCACCCCGAGCGCCTCGTCCCACGTGGCGCGCTCGAAGGACGCGAGCGCGCCGCGCGGTCCGCGCCGCCGCATCGGGCCGTCGACGCGATCGGGGTGGTAAAGGCCCTGCAGCGCCGCCTGTCCCCGCGGACACAGCCGGCTGCCGCTCACCGGGTGGAGTGGGTTCCCCTCGAGCTTCACGGCGCGATCGCCGACCACACGGACCCGCACGCCACAGCCGCCGGTGCACAGGTCGCAGACCGACAGGACGGCTCGCTCGGGACCGCGAGGCGGGACGATGGGCGACTCCGCGGAGGCGAGGAGTGCTCGCATACCGGCGCCCGCACCCCCGCCGACGGCGGCGCCCGCTGCGGCACCCGCCGTGAGCCCGAGGAATCGCCGACGCCCGAGCATGTCCGCCTCCTCTCAACGGTGGCACGCCGTGCAGCGCGTGGGAGCACCGGCCTGCGCGTGACATCCGAGGCAATCGGACATCCGGATCGGCCGCACCCGCGGCGGTGGCGCGCGCGCGTCGGCGAACCCCGGATGGCACTTTTCGCACGCGATGCGCGCCGCGCCCGCGTGCAATCGGTGCGAGAAGAACACGTGAGGCGGCTCTCGATGGAGCGGCGTCCACGCGAGCGCGCTTCCCGACCGCACGGCCGCGACGACCCTCGCCTCCTCCGCACTCGTTCCCACCTGCTCCGTGTGGCAGCTCGCGCACGTCTCGACCTGCGGAAGCCCCGAGAACGGAGCCGGTGCGTCGAATGGATGGCACGTCGCGCAGGCGATCTCCAGCTCGCGCACATGGAGGCGATGATTGAACGCGACGGGTTGCCGGACGGCGGCGGGACGCCCAGGCCACGCGAGGGCGACAGTGGTGCCGGCGACTGCGCCCGCGACGAGGCCGGCGATCCATACACGCCGGCTTCCTCCCGCTACCCGCTCGCGCCTGTCCGTATCACTGGCCATCGCGCCTCCTGGATCCCGGACCGCGCCGGGATTCCCAAAGACAAGGCGCAATAAGGAACACTACACGCTAGACGGGATAGCAGGTCAAACCAAACGGGTCGCGGGCGCGTCGCGCATCATCGCGTACTGCAACTCCTGGCGCGGCCGCGCAACTTGGGATCGCCGGCCGAGCTGGACGGCCTCTTGCGGGTTCTCCCTGTGGTACCAGGCGCGTGTGGCCCAGCCGGGCCAGGTGCGCCACGCTCGTCGCTGTGCCCAGGCGCCGGCGCGCCTGACGACGGGCGGGCCGCCACGCGCGAGGCTCGGTCTGGTCTCTGAAGGGTACGTCGCCCAGCGTGTTCTCGACGCGACCCGCGGTGGCAATAGCATCGTTAGGGAAGGCCGTCGAATCGGCCCGACATGCGATCACGCAAAGGAAAGGAACCCATCCATGAAGCGGATCCTGTTTGCCTTCGCTGTCCTCTCGCTGGCCGAGACGGCGTACGCTGCGGATGCGGCCGCGCTGTACGCTTCCAAGTGCCAGGTTTGCCACGGCAAGGACGGCAAGCCCACAACGACCGGCCAGAGAATGGGCGCGCCGAACCTCACGACACTCAAGGCGAGCGAGGTCGACATGGCCGCATCGATCGCCAACGGCAAGGGCAAGATGTCCGCCTACAAGGACAAGCTCTCCCCCGAGGAGATCCAGGCGCTCGCGAAGTTCGTGAAGAACGGGCTGAAGTAGGTCGGCGAGCGCGAGTCCCCGGCAGGCGGAGACCGAGGCGAACCGGATCAGCGCGTACGGGACCTATCTCACGATGGAGCGCGACCTCCTCGAGGCGGGCCGGAGGCGGTGACCGCGCAGCGCGATCGCGAGGAGCAGCAGGGCGGCGAGGCCCGCGTCCGGACCGGTGCCGCAGCCGCCGCTCCCGGTGCTCGGGGCCTCGGGCGCGGGGTCCACCGCCACCACGAACGTGCGGCCGTGCCGTCCGTGCGCCACAGCTCGCACAGGCGGGGATAGATTGTGCTGCTAGAGTGCCCACCCTGATGGCCACGCGTCCCCCCGCCCTGTCGGAAGAGCGCGCGCGTCTTGCCCGGGAGATCCGCGCGCTCCTCGCGCCGTACGCGCACCACCGCACGTTCGAGGCGGGGAGCCTCCTCTGGCGCGAGGGCGACGACTCCGGGATGCTCGTCGCGCTCGAGTCGGGACGCGTGAAGATCTTCCGCGTGTTGCCTGCCGGGAGCGCGGTCACGATCTACCTCTTCGGCCCAGGCGACGTGTTCGGCTTCATGCCATTTCTCGACGGCCAGCCTTACCCAGTAAGCGCACAGGCGCTCGACGAGGCGACCGCGCTCGTCGTGTCCCGGACCGATCTCCGGGCAGCGTTCGAGCGCGACCCGCAGGTCGCGCTCGCGCTCGTGAAGCTCCTCGCAACTCGGCTCCGCGAGGCGTTCGACCGGATCGAGCGGTCGTCCGTGCCCGAGGTCCTGCCGCGCGTCGCGGCGGCGCTCACGTCCTTGCTCCCGGAGGGCCCGGACGCGGGCCCGCTCGTCGTGGTCGAGCTGCCGGTGCGGGCGCGGGAGTTCGCGGCCGCCATCGGGGTCGCACCGGAGAGCCTCTCCCGTGCACTCACGAAGCTCGTCGAGGCCGGTGTACTCCACCGGCTCGGCCCGCGGAAGCTTCAGGTCCTCGACACCGCCGCGCTGCTCAAGGCTGCGGGAACGCCAGGCTGACGCACGCCTCGGCTCATCCCCGCTCCTCGGCCGCGTCCGGCAGCGCCGGCGCGGCACCGTGGGTGAACCGGCTCCGCAGGTTCTCGAACAGGTCGTAGATGACCCGTGGCGGTGCTCATCCCGATCGTCTTCATCGGCGGCTTGGCGGATCGATGAACCGGGGTCGAGGAAACGGACGCGAGCCTGCCGCGTCGCGTCCGTTTCCTTCGATGATGAGTTTGTGTTTGGCTTACAGCCCGAGCTGCTTGAGCAGCGCACCCAGTTTGCCGGCGGCTTTCACGTCGAAGCTCCAGGTCTGCAGCTCATCCTTGAGCAGCTGGGCGGCGACCGCGGCGGTGAAGGGCGCCTGGCCGTTGGCCGTATCGGGCGCGGACTCGATGGCGCTCTTCAGATTGCGCCGGTATAGCTTCGGGGACACCTGATAGATCTTGGTCAGGATGTCGAGGCTGAAGGTTTCGCCGTGATGGCTGCTGGACGCCAGCGCCTCGGGCAGGGGCTTCGGCCGGAACTTGCACTTCTGAGACATGAACGGGCAGGTCACCTGCGCCTGCTGCTGACCGTACTCGAAGAACATGTTGCACTGAGCGCAGAAGTACCGGCCCATCTCGCCCGAGGTGACGCCCATGAAGTGCAGGTCCAGGTTGCCAGTGAGTCCAACGGCCTGGGCAACGCGCCTGGCGCCGGCCAGCAGGGCCCTCTTGCTGCGCTTCTTGGCGGGCATTTCCTGACCCCAGAGGCTCTGGGCGTCCAAGAGCAAGAACGTCATGCCGCTCTCGGTGCTGCGCGTGGCCACGTCAAAACCGGAGGTGTAGATGAGGTAGGACTTGATGGTTTCCAGCGGGCTGGCCTGGTACTGCACGTTCCATTCCGCGAGATCGGCCAGATAGTTCTCGGCATACGCAACGCCGAGGTCTTCCGGGCTGGCGGCGCGAGCGACCGCGGCGGCCAGCAGGCCCTGGACGAACTTCGGATAGAAGAGCCCGACCCGTTCATAGAATGCAGACGAGCCTGGCGGGAGCGTCTCGATGGCGATCGGCGTATTGACGCACATGGTGGGCATGTACGGGCACGTGGCGTCTTCCATCTCGAACATCTTCTTGCACATCGCGCACCAGTAGTGCCCGGACGGCGACTTGATGCCGGGGGGCATGGCCTTGAGCATGGCCATCATCCCGGCCGCACCTTCCATGCCGCCCATGCCGCCGCTCATCCCGGCCACGTGGCCCTTGGGCATGCCCACCTTGTCATCGTGGTTCATGATTGTGTCTCTCCAGTAAACGGTGTGGTGCTGGTCCATCGAGGCACGTGACGGCCACGTCGCGGTGAAGCACCGAGGTCGACCGATCGAGCTCGCACGTACGACCCGGCGCGCGCATCGCTGGTTCGCGCAAAGAACCGGCCGTTGACCGCCATCAACGTCTCATCGCAGGGGCGATCCAGCCCGCGGTCGATCGCGTCAGGGGCACCCCGCTAACATGACACTTGCCGCCACAGCGTCGGCTCGCTTGCCAGGCCGTTGTTCACGTGGGCCACTTCGCCCTTCGGGTCGATCACATAGGTGCTGGGCACCGTGGCGACGCCCCACTCGCGCGCGACATCCGTCTTGTCGCTCACATCGACCGCGACCAGCTGCAACTTGTCCGCACCCACCCGTGCGAGCAGCCTCTCGAGTATGGGCTTCTGGCTGACCCGGCAAACACCGCAGGTGGGGGAATGGAAGTACACGATCGACACCTTCCCCGTCATGGACACCAGGAGTGGACGTGCTCGACGAGCCTTGCGCTTCTGCCACCGCTGGAGCGCCGCAACCGCAAGCGCCAGGACGAGCAGGATCGTCATGGCATGGATGCCCCGCTCCGCGATCGGCCCCATGCTCACCGTCCCCCGGTCTTCGGCGGACGGACGCCGGGGAAGGCCGTGCCATCGACCGGAGCATGCCCAAAGAACCCACCCGCGCCGAAGCGGTTGATGACGTAGTACATGAAGCAGCCGGCGCACCAGCCGAAGAAGGCAATGCCACCCAGGATCGCGACCATCCACGCGAGCATCCAGCCCGTCGCGTGCCCCTTCGCCAGGAGATACGCCGCGACGGAGAGCACCGCGGACCCGAAGATGGCGGCGAAGCGGTGAGGCTCCGGATTGTCGACTCGCAGATCCGGCTTGACGATACGAAGAGGCTTGAGCACCCATCGGTACAAGAGGGCATACGGCCCCAGCGCGTCATGCAATGCCGTGAGCAGCAGGAACCCGCCCTGCGCCGCGACAAGCCGCCAATCGTTCACGACATAGGCCGCCACCAGCAACAGAGGCCCCAATGCCTGCTGGGTGCGGATCTCGCTCTGGTCGAGCCAGCGAGTGCTCGGGTCGGTGTTCCGGTGCATCTCTACCTTCCGTGTCGTAAGAGGATGTCGAGGATGTCCGGTAGCGGAGACGTGCAGTGGACATTCCCGGGTGCTATGCGGCGGTGAGCTTCTTCGCTTCCGAGGGCGGAGCCTCCAGCATGTGCCGCGCGATCGTGGCCGCCGTCCGTGTCGGCACCAGCCGGACGGACGCCGCGAGGAGCCGGTTGCGCCACCCTGGCACCTCGAGGTCGGTTCCGCGCTCGAGCGCAGCGCGGCCGGCCTCCGCAACCACCGTCGAGGACATGGGCGCGCTCAACCGGAAGAGACGGAGAGCGGAGAACCCTGCCGTGTCGCCGAACGGCGTCTCCGTCGGGCCGGGGCTCAAGCAAGTCACCACGATGCCGGTGCCGCGCAGCTCGTTCGCGAGCGCCTCCGTGAACGAGAGGACGTAGGCCTTCGAGGCGCAGTAGACGGCCATGCCCGGTCCCGGCATCACCCCCGCGAGGCCCGCCACGTTGAGGATCTCACCCGAGCCGCGGAGCACCATGTCCTGCGCGAAGACGCGGCACAGCTCGGTGAGCGCGGCCACGTTCACCTGGATCATGTCGCTCTGCCGCCCCGAGTCGAGCTCGACGAAGGCGCCGCGGAGGCCGAAGCCGGCGTTGTTGACCAGCGTTTCGACCTCGACGCCGTCAGCTCGCAGCGTGGCGTGGATCGCCGCCGCCGCGCCGGGTGATGCGAGATCCGACACGACCACCCGCACGTGCACGCCGTGGGCTGCGACGAGCTCGCGCGCGAGCTCGTCGAGCCGCTCGCGCGAGCGCGCGACCAGCACGAGGTCACGGCCGCTGCGGGCGAAGGCGCGCGCCAGGTCAGCGCCGATCCCGCTCGACGCTCCCGTGACGAGGACGGTTCCGCTCTGCTGCAGCTCCGACCTTCTGGTCGCCTCCACGTCGCCCGCACGGACCGGCTGAGGTGGGTGGGAGGCGTGGTTGCGGACGCGGCGCTCTATCCGGGACGCGACCACGAAGGCGACCACCGCGACGACGGCGATGATGACGGCGAGCAAAGTCCGCGGCATGTGGAGCCATTGGTAGAGGAAGAAGCCGCCCAGCCTTCCCGAGTTCTGGAGCCCGCCCATCGCAGGCTCCGTCTCGGCGTAGACGAGGGTCCCCAGCACCACCCCGGGAACCGTGACGAGACCGTCGAGCGTGGAAGCCATCGCCGGTACCGACTCGGCGTGCTGCGGCGCGACCGCGTGGACGACAGCGACGCCAGCGCGGAAGCTCGCGCCGGAGGCGCCGAGCCCCTTCCCCATGATCGCGTAGGTCGCGAGGAGCACGAGGCCGAGGGCCACGCCACCGGCGTACGGGTTCCAGAACTTCGCTTGATCTCGCTCCATCGCTCCTCCGCGTCAGTTCGAGCGTCCGTGACAGGCGACGCGAAGGTATGTGCCACTGCGGGCGCCGAACGATGTAGCGAAACGAGCGTTCGTTGAGCGCGATCAACGGATTGCTCTTGAGCCGCGCGTCGCTCTTCGCGGTGCCCGAGAATGGGCGGGCTTCCGGGTAGGGCTTCCCCGCTCGCGTACGCGTCGAGCAGGCCGCGCAGCTCTCAGGCGCTTCCACATCTGACCGGCGCTCGGCGGCCACTTGGCCAGTGCGAGCACAACAGGCGGGCTCGGGATGTACCAGATATCGCGAAACGCTCTACACTACGGGCGCTAGGGGAAACGGACCATGAGGACGCACGTCAGCGCTACCGTTCTGCTTCTCGCTGCCTGCATGGCGCCTCGGGCTGAGCGCCCTCGACCGGAGCCGGAATCGCAAGAACGCCCCGCCGCGCTGCAGGAGCACGCGCGGTGCACGCGAGAGAACCCCTGCACGCTCGAGGTCGTCGAGATGGCACGCCGCAGAGTGGCGCTCGAGGCGGACACGGAAGGCAAGATGGCGGACGCGAACGTGAACGCGCAGACCAAGCGAGTTGCCGACGCCTGGATGCAGAGTCTCGCGCGCTCGATCGCCGAAGAAAGGGACCGCTTCTCGGAGTGGTGCGACACGGCCCAGGGGTGGAGCGCGGACCGACGGAAATCCGGAGCGCCAGGACTGACGTCGGAGGACCTGTTCAAGTGGACGGGCCAGCCGACGAAGGAGATGACGCCAGAGTCGCGTGACGGGGGCACGGAGAATCGGGCATGGACCTGGGACGTCGATGGTCCGCTCTCGCGCACTGTCTCGTTTGCAATTCTGCTCATGCGGCCCGCCGGGACGGAGGGTCCCTGGATCTTCGCGGGTTGCCAATGGTGTGCGTCGGGCGGTCCCGCGACCTCGCCCGGATGCGTACCGCTCCCGATGAAACGGTAGCGTAGCCGCACCGAACCGCCGCCTTCGCTGTGCCACATCGCACCCCGGCAGCCGTTTCGGTGCGGGCGGCTGTCCGGACAGGCCGCCTGTTCGCGGGCGCGCTTCCCCGGCGCAGCGCACGATCTGACGAACGGCACGCGACGATTCGGCTCATCGCGCGCAGCGCTGGCAGGCCTCGAGGGAGGTGGACGCTCACCGGCTCGCCCGTCGCGCAGGCTTCACGACAGTCAGTCGCTCGGACGACCTGTACTTTGCTTTCCGGCACGAGGGTGGCCTTGCGCCAGGGCTGCGGGGTCGAATCCATCGGATCGCCTTATCGAATCGTTCAGGGCTGCGCCGTTGCGCCCGGAATGAACGGCGGACATACGCGGAACGTCGCCAGGAGGACTCATGGCTGTCTCGTGCCCCATCGATCTCGACACCGTTCGTCTCCGGAACGAGATCCAGTCGATCTACGCCAGGGTCGCCTCGGCGCCGGATGGCGAGTTCCATTTTCACCGCGGTGCCGAGTACGCAGAGCGGCTCCTGCGGTACGAACCGCTCGCGCTCGCGCGCATCCCGCCGCTGGCCGTGGAGTCGTTCGCCGGCGTCGGGAATCCGCTCCGCATGGAGGCGATCGCAGCGGGGGCCACCGTCGTGGACATCGGATGCGGCTCGGCGATGGACCTTCTCCTGGCGGCGAACGCAGTCGGGCCTCGAGGCCGGGCCATCGGGATCGACATGACGGAAGCGATGCTCCGCAAGGCGGAGGCGGCGGCAGCCGAGGCGGGGCTCGCCAATGTCGAGCTGCGGCCTGGCGACGCTCTCGAGCTTCCGATCGAGAGCGCCTCCGCCGACGTCGTCATCTCGAACGGCGTGCTGAACCTCGCGCCCGACAAGCGGCGCGCCTTCTCCGAGGTGCTGCGGGTCCTCCGCCCAGGTGGTCGCTTCCTGTATGCGGACATCGTCGTCGCGTCGGAGCTGCCGGAATCCGTCCGGCGAGACATCGACCTCTGGTCCGGCTGAATCGGGGGCGCTTTGCCGGAGGCAGAGCTCGTGTGGCTGCTCGAGGACATCGGGTTCGATGGCGTCCAGGTCCGGGAGCGGTTCGATCCATTCCAGGGCACCTCGAAGGAGAAGGTGGCGCGCAAGTATCGCGTGGCAGGCGTCAACGTCCACGCGGCGAAGCGCGCGTGAGAGGTGCGACCATGATCGACCTCGCCGCAATGCTTCGAGACCTGCCAGAGGTGCGGGGTCAGGCACCGTGGCCCGGCCACGAATATGTCAAGGGTTGGGGCGTGTTCGGGCTCCCGTTCGACTCGGGTCATGTGCTCGCGCTCCGGGTGTTTCCCGAGAACAGCTTCGCCCCGTACCGCACGATCTGGCACCGGGACCCCGCTGGGCGATGGGCGATCTACGCCGACGCCCCGCGACTCGACATCGCCTGCGCCCGCTACTACGGGCGCGCTTGCGACCGCACGGCGCGCGCAAGGATCGGAATCGAATGGACCGGCCCCGCCTCACTCCGCGTGACCATGGATACCCCGCCCCTCGAATGGATCCTGACCGCCACCGACACGCCGCTGCTGCGCGCCCTCAACGCCCTGAGCGCTCGGCTGCCGGTATGGACGTGGCGTCCTGCGCCGCTGCTTCGACCCCGCGAGCTGCTGGCTCGGCGGGTGCTCGGCATGGGAAACCTGAGGCTGTCAGGCACGATGCCAAGCGGGCACCACGGAATCCTCATGCCCCAGCGCATGTACCTCGTCGAGGACTCGACGGCCGTCCTCGACGGCAAAGACCTCGGGCGACCCACTCGCGCAGCGCATAACCCCCGCATCGGCGACGTCGCGCTGCCCGCCCGCGGTGTCCTTGCCGTCGGTCAGGCCGCTTGGGCCATCCTCGATACGGAGGAATACGAACGCACGCGCGCCGAGACGCAGACCCGGTGAGCGCGCAGCGTTGCTCTGTGAGACGTGCAGGGCACCCGACGCGGCCGCGGCGCGTTGATCCATTAGAATATGTGATGAATGGATCTTCACAGGCTGCGCACGTTCCAGGCCCTGTCCGAGACGCTGCACTTCCGCCATGCCGCGGAGCGGCTTGGAATCACCCAGTCGGCCGTCTCCCAGCAGATCGCGTCGCTCGAGAAAGATCTCGGCGCGCCGCTGTTCGAGCGGATCGGGCGGCGCGTCTACCTGACGCCAGCGGGAGAGGTGCTCGCGCGTGAAGCCGTGAAGGTGCTCTCGACAGTCTCCCGCGCCCGCGAGGCCGTCGGAGCCGTGTCGAAGGGGGACGCCGGACGGCTGCGCGTCGGGGCCAGCACGACCCCAGGCATCTACCTCCTCCCGGAGGTGCTGGGGCGTTTGCGGGCCGACTTCCCGCACGTCGAGCTGGACTTCAGGATCGCCAACTCGAGCCGCATCGAGGCGCTCGCGGTCGCGAACGACTTCGACTTGGGCGTCTGCGGCTTCCGGCCGACGCACGACGAACTCTTCGAAATCGAGCTAGGGGAGGACCGGATCATTGCAGTCGCGGCGCCAGCCCTAATCGGCAAGACGAGGCGCATCCGACCGGGCGACCTCGCCCGCTGGCCCCTCGTAGCGCGGGAGCCCGGCAGCGCGACACGGACGGCGGTCGAGCGCGCGCTCGCGAGCCTCGGCGTCGAGCTCGTGCCCGCTTTCGAGCTTCCGTCACCTGAAGCGATCGTCCGGGCGGCAGAGGCGGGGCTCGGGTACGCCTTCGTGTCGGCGCGCGCAGTGACCGAGGGCATCGAGACGGGGCGCCTCGTCGAGGTCCGCGTCCAGCAGTTGGATGTGCGGCGCGGCCTATTCGCCGTGTACCACCGCGACAAGCAGGTGACGCCTCCGATGCGGGAGCTCATGGACCTGCTGCGGGCACGGTTGCGCCAGAGCGATAAGACCGCCTGATTGGATCGATGAAGGTCCGACGGTGGATCCGCGGCCGCGCCCCCGCCATCTCCCGAGTCGCCCCCTCCCGACTGGAGCCTCCATGTTCCTCAGGCCCTTCTATCGATACGAGACCGGCTGCGCGGCCTATGTGCTTGGCTGCGCCACCTGCGCCAAGTGCGCGGTCGTCGATCCCCGCGAGGAGGACGTGCACGGCTATGCCGACTTCGCGCGCTCGAAGGGAATGAAGATCACGCACGTCATCGACACGCACGTGCACGCCGATCATCGGTCCGGCGGCCGCGCGCTGGCGGAGCTCACCGGGGCAAAGTACTGCCTCCATCGCTCGGCGGACGTCGCGTTCCCGTTCGAGCCGCTCGATGACGGGCAGAAGATCGAGCTCGGCAACACGCGCGTGCACGTGCTCCACACGCCTGGACACACCCCGGAGAGCATCTGCCTCGTCGTGACCGACCTCCGTCGCGCGGCGGACCCCTGGTTCGTCCTCACAGGAGACACGCTCTTCGTGGGCGCGGTCGGCCGTCCCGACCTGCCCGGGCGAACGCGGGAGAACGCGGCCGAGCTGTACCATAACGTGCACGAGAAGCTGCTCTCGCTGCCGGAGACGCTCGAGGTCCTCCCGGCGCACTTCGCGGGATCAGCGTGCGGCGCCGGCATGAGCGGGAAGCCGTCGAGCACCCTCGCGTTCGAGAAGCGCTGGAACCCGGCGCTGTCGCTCCCGGAGGACCAGTTTGTGATGGCCATCGGCGAGGGCATCCCGCCGAAGCCCTCCGGTATGGAGGCGATCCTGCGGTTCAACCAGGGGCGGGCGCCGTGATGGAGGTGGCAACGCCACCGGATCGAGCCGATGCCGCACCGCGTCCGGAGGTGCGCCTCGGGCTCGGACCGAACCTCGCTCAGTTCAGCCTGCTCGTGGTCGTGAACGCGTTCGTGGGCGCCATGGTCGGGCTCGAGCGCAGCATCCTGCCGGCGATAGCCGGCCAGGACTTCCACCTCGCTGCACGCGCCGCGGTGCTGTCGTTCATCGTCGTTTTCGGCATCACGAAGGCACTGACGAACTACCTCGCGGGCCGGTTCTCGGACGCGGTCGGACGCAAGACCGTCCTCGTGACCGGATGGCTCGTCGCGACACCGGTGCCGTTCCTTCTCATGTGGGCGCCGACGTGGGGATGGGTCCTGTTCGCGAACGTGCTCCTCGGCGTGAGCCAGGGGCTCACCTGGTCCACGACGGTCATCATGAAGATCGACCTCGCCGGGCCCGAGCGGCGCGGACTCGCCATGGGTTTAAACGAGTTCGCGGGGTACCTCGCCGTGGCGCTCTCGGCGCTCGCTACCGGTCACGTCGCGGCGGCGTACGGGTTGAGGCCGCAGCCGTTCTACCTGGGCGTCGGCTTTGCAGTCATCGGGCTCGGACTATCCGCGATCCTGGTCCGGGAAACGCACGGACATGCGCGCCACGAGGCGCGAAACCACGCGCCGGAGGAGACCACGCCGTCGCAGCGGCAGGTGTTCCTACGCACGTCGTTCACGGATCGCGAGCTCTCGTCCGTGAGCCAGGCAGGCCTGGTGAACAACCTGAACGACGGTATGGCCTGGGGCCTGTTCCCGCTCTTCTTCGCGGCGGCTGGCATGTCGCTCCAGCAGATCGGGTGGCTGGCGGCTATCTACCCTGGAGTCTGGGGCGCGGCCCAGCTCGTCACCGGCGCGCTCTCGGATCGCATCGGCCGCAAGTGGCTCATCGCGGGCGGCATGTGGGTCCAGGCGGTAGGCATCACCGTCGTGGTCATCTCGTCGCGCTTCGCCGGATTCGCGGTCGGTGGTGTGCTCCTCGGAGTCGGGACTGCGATGGTCTACCCCACGCTCCTCGCTGCGATAGGTGACGTCGCGCACCCGACGTGGCGCGCCTCGTCTGTCGGCGTCTACCGGCTGTGGCGCGACCTCGGCTACGCAGTCGGCGCGCTGCTCGCCGGCGTCACTGCCGACGCCCTCGGCGTACCCGCGGCGATCTGGCTCGTCGCCGCGGTGACCTTCGCATCAGGGCTGGTGGTCGCGACGCGGATGCGCGAGACGAGACGGCGAGCAACCATTTAGGTCGGCGAAGGCGGAGCAGATGACGACGAGCGCGGAAGCAACCGGGTGCGTCGGATCTGGGCGGCCTGCCCCGCCTCCCTGAGCGTGTGGCGACACCCGGGAAGGGCGCGCTCCTCACGTGCTCTCTCAGGGCACAGCGAGAGTCGTCGTCGACGCGAAGGCGCCGCAGGTCGTCGTCACCGTGGCCGTGAACTGCGCGGTTCCTCCCGTCTGCACCGTCGTCGTCGCCGGGGCCACCGCCACGGAGAGGACCCTCTCAGTGACGGTCACGGTCGCGACCGTGGTCGCGGTGGGATCCGCGACGCTCGTCGCGACGACGTGGTAGGTCCCGCCGGTGGCGGGCGCCGTGAAGAGGCCGCTCGTGCTCACGGTGCCCCCCGTGGCGCCCTCCCGGACGCTCCAGGTCACCGCGCCGTTCGCGGCGTTCGTCACGGTCGCGCTGAACTGCACGGTCTTGCAGGCGTCGGCGGCGGCGGGCGACGGCGTCAGCGCGACGGTGACAGGCGGAGGCGGCGCGGTCACCGTCACCCTCACGGAGTCACCCCGCGTGGGATCCTGGTGGCTCGTCGCGGTGACGGTGCAGGTCGCGGCGGCGGCGGGAGCGGTGTAGACGCCCGTCTGCGTGATGGTCCCGCAGGAGGTCCCCGCGACCGCCCAGGTGACGCTCGTGTCCGTCGCGTTCGACACGGCCGCGGTGAACGTGACGGTGCGTCCGGCGACGACGGACGGCGTTCGGGGCGAGATCGAGACGAGGACCGGCAGGACCACCGTGACGGCGGACTGACCCGAGGCGCGCGAATCCGCGACGCTCGTCGCGTTCACGTGGTAACCGCCCGGGGTGGACGGCGCGGTGTACACACCGGTCGGATCGATGGTGCCTCCACCGGGCTCGACCACGGACCAGGTGACGCGGGTATCGACGGTCCCGGTCACTGCCGCGGCGAAAGCGACCGCGCCGCCCGTCCCGACCTTCGTCGTCGCGGGAGTCACGCTCACGTCGATCGTCTGGGCGGGGGGCGGCTCCGCCGACGATCCACCGGCGCATCCGGCAGCGAGCGCGGCCGCCACGGCGAGCGCGGGCGCGAGGTTTCGCTTCAGGCGCATGCTCACGTTTCCTCTTGCGACGTTGCGGTCGGTGGGTGGGTTCCCCCGAGCGGGTATCACTTGAACATGCGGGGCAGCGAAGGACATTCCTTCGCGGGCGAGAAACGAGCCGCCGCCAAGAGGTGAGGACCGAGCCCGGGGCACACCTTGGCCCATGACATCGGAGATGTCGGCGTCCCGCCGTTCGGGTCCTACGCGCGCTCGGTCGGGCGCGACACGCTGGGCGCCACGACGCGCGCCGTCCACGCGACCACGATGTGGCGCCTCGCGTCCTGACCGTTGCGCTCGGCGCGGATCATGCGGGCCGCGCCGGCGATGAGGGCGACCAAGGCTGCTCGGGAAGACGCGTGCGCCGGGGAGGCGCCGAGCCGGGGGCGGTCCTCACGATCCGGCCGTGGCGCGCCGTCGCCGCCGTGCCGTGGCCCTCGACGTGGCGCACGCAAGGGACAATCCGGTGGGTGACGGCGTAGTCGGGCTGCGCGCCGTGCGCGAGCATGAGGTCGAGCCACGCGCTCGGTGAGAGGGCGCCGCCCGGGCGCTCGGACTCGAGGAAGACCATCCCGAGCTGCTCCGGAGCGACCCAGGCCACCTTCGCGACCACTTCGAGCTCTTCCATGAAGAGATCGCTCGAGAGCGTCAGGTGGACCAGAGTCCCGGGGCGGAGCTGCCGCGAGGTCACGATCCCGCATCCCCGACTTCCGATGTCGTACGTGACTCCGGTCCACACGCCGTAGCGGTCGCGCACGACGGCTCGACAGCACACGCTGAACCGTTCGATCCTGCGGAGGTCCTCGGTCATGGGCGGTCAACATAGTGCGGGCCCGCGGATCCGACATCCCGCGCTCCGTTGACTCGGCTCGGGCTCCGACCAGAAGGCGACCGCGCGCGGGCTCCGCCCTGGGGCGAGAGCGGGTCGAAGCCGGCCGTCGGCGATGTCAACTTGGGTGCGCGCGTCACCGGGACGCGCGGGGCGCCGTTCGAGTGGCGCCTGCGCCACGTCCGGAGCAGGACGGGAAGGAATGCCGGACCCTCCACGAGGTAGCGCCGCCAGAGCCGACGTGGCTCGCAGGCGAGCCGGAAGAGCCACTCGAGCCCGGCGCGGGCCATCCAGCGAGGGCAGCGCGAGACTCTCCCTGCCAGGAACGCGAGGCTCGCGCCGACGCCGATCGCGACGGTGCCGCCGAGCCGCTCGCGGTGGCGGTGGATCCAGATCTCCTGCTTCGGCGCACCGAGGGCGACGAGGACGAGATCGGCACCGGAGGCGCGGACCCGGTCCGCCGTCGCCTCGTTCGCGGCGATCCCGGGCGCGCCGAGATCCACGTAGGGGGCCTCCACGCCCGCGAGGGCGACGCCGAGCCGCTCGAGCAACTTCCCCGCGCGCTCCGCGTCGCCGTCGGTCCCGCCGAGCAGGTAGATTCGCCATCCGCGCCTGGCCGCTCGACGCGCCAGCGGGAGCACCAGATCGGACCCCGAGACGCGCTCCGGGAGCGGCGCGCCGAGGAGGCGGGACGCCCAGACGAGCGGCATCCCGTCCGCGACCGAGAGGTCCACGTTCCGGTACGCGTCTCGGAACTCCGGGACGCGCTCCGCCTTGACGACGTGGTCCACGTTCGGCGTGAACACGCAGCCGCCGGCGCGCCGCTCGACGAGCGCCTCGATCGCGTCGAGCGCCTCGTCGAAGCGAACGACGTCAATGGGGACCGACCCGATGCGCAGTCGCCGCACGCCCACTGCCGCACCGCCGCGCTCAGACGAGGATACAGCCGGCGATGCGCTCGCGCCCGATCAGGTCGACCGTCCGCTTCGCGTCGTCGAGGCACGTCCGGCCGAGCTCGATCGCGACCGCGACGAGGCTCGACGCCTGCGTGACCGCGAGGCCCATCGGCTCCCGGATCGGGGACGGGATCGCGATCACCACCCTCCCGGCGCCCGGCAGGATCAGGTGCGCCTGGTGCGACGGCTCGCGCTCGCTCTCCGGGGAGGCGTCGTCGCCGTCCTTCACGGGGGTCGCGGCTGTCTCCACCGTCGGCCCGGGCACCAGCGTGCGCGTGCCCTGGAGCTGCGCGTACCGCTGGAGGTCGGCGAGCGTCCGGGCCGAGAGCGCGTCGACCGTGTTCATCGTGATCGCCGTCACGGGAACGTCGCTGAGCCGCTTGCCCACGTCGACGATCGACCTCACGAGCTCCTCCGACGAGCCCTGCGGATCCGCAGGCACCACCGCGAGCGACGTCCAGCTGCGCTGCGCGAGGACGAACCAGAGCGCGACGAGATCCGTGGCCGCGAGGGGCGCGGGCGGCGGGCGCGTTGAGCGTTTCTCTGCTTGAGCAAGCATCGATCTCACCTCGTTCGGGCCACGCCCGAACGCCCGTGGCTCATGAATCACGGAAGCTAGTCAGCGCCTCGAGGCGATGCCCGTCACCCGAGGGTCGACGCGACACCATGGCGCACTGCGCATTCGGGATCGCAACACAGGCGGGCGCGGGCGCGGCGCTGCTCACCGAACTACACTCAGCGCGGGATTCGAATGCCTATGAGACTGCTCGATCCAGCCGACCCGGGGCTCCCGCGCGAGGGCGAGAACGGTGGGGACCCCGCCGAGCTCCTGGGGTTCGCGCTCAGGGCGGTTCGCCGCCGGACCCGACTCGCGCTCGGCGTGTTCCTCGCCGGCCTCTCCGTCGTCGCGGCGTACTACGCGGTCGCGACGCCCCGGTACCGCGCCGAGACGCGCGTTCTCGCCCAGCGGCAGCAGGCGTTCCCGTCCATCGCTCGCGCCAACGTGGCCGAGGACCAGCCGACGCGCGCCGCGTGGGAGCTCATCCACCGGCGCGAGAACCTCGTCGAGCTCATCAGGCTGGCCGGCCTCCTCGAGAAGCCGCCGAAGCTGGGCCGCTTCGACCGGGCGTGGAACGCCATCGTCCGGCTCACCGGCGGCTCGCGCGACGAGGACGATCCGGTGGAGCAGCTGGTGCTCGTCCTCGACCGGCAGCTCAAGGTGGAGAGCGGGGACGTGACGATCGGGATCGCGCTCGACTGGCCGAACCCGCAGCAGGCCTACCGGATCGTCGATGGGGCGATGCAGAATTTCCTCGAGGCGCGCCACGTGCAGGAGGTGACGGCCCTCGACGAGGCGGTCGCGATCCTGCGCGCCCGCGCCGCAGGGCTTCGCGCCGAGCTCGCACAGACGACGGAGGAGACTCGGCTCGCGCTCGCGCAGGCCGGCGCGAGAGCCGCCCCGCTTTTCCCGAGCCCGATCCCGACCGCCCCGCTCGCCGCGCCGCGGCAGCAGCCGGACGAGGAACTCGTCCGACTCACGTCGATGCTGGAGGCCAAGCAGCGAGCCATCGCCGACGTCGAGGAGTTCCGCCGCCGGCGGCTCGCCGAGCTCATGGCGCAGTACGACTCGAGGCGCGCGGTCTACACGGAGGACCACCCGGACATGGTCAAGCTCCGCCTCGACATCACCGCCCTGAACCGCGATTCGTCCCAGCTCACCACGCTGCGCGCGGAGGAGCGGCACCTACGGGACGAGTACCGGGAGCGACTGGCGCGGCCGCAGCGCGAGGAAGCGCCCGTGCCCGTCGAGGCGGCACACGCGCCTTTCGAGGTGGTGCGGCGCCCGGTCGCCGAGCCGAGTCCCGCCACCATCGAGCAGAGCGAGCGCGTCCGCGACGCCCGTCACCGGTACGAGGAGGTGATGGATTCCATCAACCAGGCGCAGGTCGAGCTCGACACCGCCCGGTCCGCGTTCGGCCACCGGTACCAGATCATCTGGCCCGTCCAGGTCCCGAAGAAGCCCGTCAGCCCGAAGCCCCTCAACGTCTTCGGCGTCGGCGGCCTCGCGTCGATCGTCCTCGCGCTGCTCGCCGCGGTCGTCGTGGAATGGGGATCCGGGACGCTGCTGGATCGCTGGCAGATCGAGCGCGGGCTGGGGCTCGAGGTCCTCGGAGAGATCCGGCGCGACGGGTGACGGCGGAGCGCGGTCGTGTGGCGCCGCCTCAGGCGGCGCCCGAGCGGCTCCTGGCGCGCGGCCGCCGCCGCTCGAGGAGCAGGCCGACGGCGCGTCCCGCCGCGAGGCTGGCCCGCCGCAGGACGGTCGGGGTGCTGAGCGGCGCGGGCTGCGCGTTGGGTCGGAGGAGAGCAAGCCCCTTCAAGCGCCGCGGCTGCCCGTCCGCCGGCACCGGGTAGCGCGACACGACCTCGGCCATCCCGCGCCCGTACAGGTAGTGCTGGCGCATCAGGGCGAGCAGCCCCGAGCGGTGCCGGTAGTCGAGGACGGCGTCCTCGACGTAGCCGAGCCGGTAACCCTTCGAGAGCAGCGCCCAGCCCATCGCAATGTCCTCGCAGCGCGTGAGCGTCTCGTCGAAGCCGCCCACCGCGACGAACGCGTCCCGCCGGATCGCGAGGTTCCCCGACAAGACGTACGGAACGCCGAGGAACGTCGGCAACCGCCCCGGCGTCGCAGGCGGGCGCCACGCTTGCTGCTGCGGCGGCGCGAGCTCGTGGACGTGCCCGGTCACCGCGTCCGCGGCGTCGAGGCCGCGGACGAGCGCCGCGAGCCACCGATCGCGGACCTCGTCGTCCGCATCGCAGAAGGCGAGCAGCGGCGCCGCCGACGCGCGCGCCGCCACGTTCCGCGCGTGCGCGGCGCCGCGCCGGTCGGCGGACGACACCACGCGGACGCGCGGATCGCCGATCGCGCGGACGGTCGCGTCGAGGGCGACGCGGTCGGCCGGTGCGGAGGAGTTGAGCGAGACGATCACCTCGAAGGAGAAGCTCGTGCACTGGGAGAGGACGGCGCCGAGCTGCCGGGCCAGGAGATCGTCGACCGCCCCCACTGGAACGACGACGGAGACGGTCGGTGCACCGGGTGACGCTCTCATGGTGGATCGCCCCTGTAAGACTGGATCGCGCTTCACCACGAGCCGCGGTCGATCTCGGAGAGTAGTGAGGCAAGGTCGCCCGTGCACGCCACCGCACCGAATCCCTGAGGGCGGTGGCCCGCGGCCGGGGACGATGTAGGTCGAGCACCTCATGCGCTCGTAAGCATCGGCTTTCCCCCGGAAAGAGGCTTCTGACGGAGCACCCGGAATGGTGTCCTGCCCGCGACCGTTACGCTCGAGCCTGGCTGGGTACCGTCCTGGACCCGGCCTCGTATCCGATCACTCGAGCAAGGGAATCCACCCGAATGTCGAACCACGCACCACGCGTGATCCGCCCCTCTCGGCGCGCGTTCTTCCTCCTCTTCGTCGCCGGGCTCGTCCTCGGCGCATGTCAGGGCGCAGATCCCTCGAGCTCCGGCGGCGACCCGCAGGGAGTGGAGGTGACGGTCGCCCCACCGAGCGCCGCGGTCGGGCCGGGCGCCCAGCAGACCTTCGTGGCGACGGTGACGGGATCGGCCAACGCGTCGGTGACCTGGACCATCCCCGACCCGTCCTGCGGCACCGTCACGAGCGGCGGCTTCTACACGGCGCCGGGCGCCGCGACCACCTGCCGGGTCGTGGCGACCAGCTCCGCCGATCCGAGCAAGAGCGGCAACGCGACCGTCACCGTGAGCGCCACGCCGGCGTCGGGGAGCACGAGCTGGGAGCCGCTCAAGGTCGGCGCGGGCGGCTGGCTCGTCGGGATGGACGTCGATCCCGCCGGCAAGACGTACCTCGTCCGCACCGACACCTACGGCGCCTACGTGAGCGACGGTTCAGGGCCTTGGAGGCAGCTCGTCACCTCGGCCTCGATGCCTGCCGCTGACGTCGCGAGTTTCTCGACCACGGATTCGCCGTGGTTCCCACAGGGCGTGTACGAGATCCGAGTCGCACCGTCGAACCCGAGTCGCCTGTACATGATCTTCATCGGGTCGAGTTACCTGGCGCAGACCGTCTACCGGAGCGATGACCGCGGCGTGACGTGGTACCGAGCCGGAAATGGATACGTCCCCGGTTCGCTCGACCCGAACGACGGCAACCGGCAGAACGGCGAGAAGATGGCGGTGGACCCCGCCAACCCTGATGTGGTGTACGCGGGCGCGGCCGGCGGCCTCTACGTCACGACCAATGGCGGGTCGAGCTGGAGCCTCGTCGCCGCGGTGCCGCCACCGACCACGCCCGCGGCGGGCATCGCGGGGATCGCCTTCGACTCCACGAGCGGCACGACCGGCGGCCGGACGAAGACCATCTACGCGACCAGCAATGGGAACGGCGTCTACCGCTCGACCGACGCGGGCGTGACCTGGGCGGCGATGCCCGCCGGCGGGCCGACGACGAGTGCGCATGCAGTGGTGGCGAGCGACGGTGCGCTGTTCATGATCGCCGCCGATACGAGCTCGAACCTCCTGTACCGCTTCATGGGTGGTGCTTGGGTAAGGAGCGCGATCAACCCCGGGGGGTTCAACGGAGACATTCGCGGTCTCGCGGTGGACCCGTTCAACCCCGCACGGGTCATCTGCTCTCGTGGTTCCGGTCACCTCTCCATCAGCACGGACCACGGCGTCACGTTCTCCGGGTGGAACTGGAGCCAATCGCTCTCGGCGACCGATGTACCGTGGCTCCAGACCCAGAACGTGGGTCCAGGCACGAGCATGGCCGTCGCGTCGATTCGGCTCGACCCGGTGACGCCGAACAAGCTGTGGTACTCGGAAGGAACCGGGGTGTGGTACGTCACGAACCCGAGCGCGACCTCGTCGAACACCTGGCGTTCGTTCAGCGCCGGGATCGAGCAGCTCGTCGCCTACGACGTCACCGTGCCGCCGGGGAGCTCCTACGTGTTCGTGGCGGGCGGCGACAAGAGCGTCTTCCGAACGCTTCGCAGCAACACCGCCTACCCGTCGAGTGACGTGACGATGGGTCACACCGACCCGCTCATCCCGGCGTGGGCGGTGAACTACTCGCGGATCAACCCGCAGCACGTCGTCGCGGTCATCAACGGGATCGGCTACGGCATTAACCCGGGCTACTCGGGTTACTCGCTCGACGGAGGCGCGACGTGGACGCAATTCCCGACGCAGCCGGCGTCGGGGTTCGGTGGCGACATCATCGCGCCGACCATCGACAACATCATCATGGTCGTCGGCGTCGACGGACGCGCCTACCGGACCACGAACCGCGGCGCCTCATGGGCGGCGCTCTCCGGCGTGCCGGGCAGCCTGCACGCGGGCGGGTTCAGCGTGCAGAAGCACATCCTCGCCGTCGACGGCGGCTACGATGGCGTCAGGAACAAGACGCTGTACCTCTACGCCGCCGGCAGCGGGACGTGGCGCTCGACGGACGACGGGACGACGTGGTCGCGCGTGTCCACCATGACGCTCAGCGGCGACTACTATGGCGTGAAGTTGCGCTCGGTCCCGGGCCAGGCGGGACACCTGTTCCTGACCGTCGGTCGGGTCGGCTCGCCGGGTAGCCCGCACCCGTGGGACGGCGCGTACCTCTACCGCTCGACCGACGGTGGAGTGACGTGGAGCCAGGTGACAGGCGTCGGCGAGCCTTACGACGTCGCGCTCGGCGCGCCGGCTCCGTCCCAGAGCTATCCCGCGATCTACTTCGCGGGCTGGTACAAGAACGTGCGGGGGATCTGGCGGTCCGTGGACAACACCGCGAGCTGGGAGCAAATCGGACCCTTCCCGAACGGCAGCCTCGACATGATCAACACCCTCGCTGCCAGCCGTGACACCTATGGAGAGTTGTACGTCGCGTTCCAAGGGTCGGGTTGGGCGAAGGCAAGCCTGAAGTGATCGGCGCGTGCGCGTCACGTCGGTGATGCTACCGACGGCGCCAGGGAAGGGGGCGCCGGCGCGTCGTCGGCGCCTGAGACGGATGACGGGGGGCGTGTTCGAGCACGCCCCCCGTCGCGCCTTAGGTCTGCGTCTGGCGACCGGAGCGAGATTCGATTCGGGCGTCAAGGCCTCTGCAGCACGATCGCGAGGTCGCAGTACTCGCCGTCGAGCTTCCCGAACGACAGCCAGCCGATCACCTTGCTCACCGCGCGGGTGAGCCGGCCAACGTCGCTGCGGTCGACGCGGACGGCGATCTCATCGAGCACACGGTAGCCGTGGCGACGGCAGTACTCGGCGATGCCCTTGCGGCCCACCACGTGGCCATAGTGCGTGGGGTACGGTTCGTAGCCTGGCTTCCCGGCGGTTGGCCGGCCCAGCAGCCACCGGTAGTACCAGACGTGGACGAAGAATGGCGACATGCGCGTGGCGAACCCCTTGGCCGTGTTGCGATCGGGGAAGATCACCACCACCAGGCCTCCGGGGTGCAGCCAGGAGAAGAACCGATCGAGCGCCGTGTCGGGGTGCTCGAGGTGCTCGAGCACCCACGAGCTGAACACCATGTCGTAGCCGCCCGCCGGCAGCTCCACATCCATGAGGTCGCCGTGGATGGCGACGTCGAGGTCCTTTCGCTGCTCGACCCGCAGGCGCAAGGCCTCGGGATCGAGGTCGATGCCGGTGACGTGGATCTCGGTACCGAGGTCGCCAAGCGCCCACCTGCGACCGCAGCCGGCCTCGATGATGCGCACCGGCGGGGGGCGACCGGCGAGAGCCCGCTTGACTGACGCCGTGAGCTTCTGAAAGGCAACACCGCTGTTCTCGGCCCAGCCGAGCTCGGTGGCCGACGACATTGCGCCACTACACAGAGCAGATGAGTGCATGGGTCCGTTCACGTTGCCATCTGCTTCGTCGCCGAGGCCCACGAGCGCTCGAGCAAGATGAGTGCGACCCAACTGGACGCAGACAGCGACACCTCCGAGACGAGATCAACGTTATCGCCGCGAGCCAGGACGTATTCGGCGAGGCCTGTCGCCTTCCCAGGATCGGGCTGGGATGCGGAGGGTTGCGAGCCCCTGGTCCCGCGCGACGCCTCACGCCGTCGGAGCGCCGGCCCCGAGTGGGCGCGGCGCGACCTCGCGGACCTTCCGCCTCAGAGCGAGGGCCAGGAAAGCGGCTGCCACCACCTCGCCCCCCAGGGTCCCGGCGACCGCACCCCGCCAGGAGTAGACGGGGATCAGCGCGTAATAGAGGGCGATGCTGACGGCGGTCGCGAGCGCCGTCGCCCAGAAGCTCAGGCCGATGTGGCCGAGCCCGATGAGTCCGTTCGAGCACGCCGCGCCGACCCCTCGCAGGACGATCACGGGGACGAGGGCCACGAGGAGCGGCTTCAGCACGGGCCCGTACTCGCCGAGGAGGGATGCCGCGAGCGGGTAGCAGGCGATCACCCCGATCTCGGCGAGGAACCCGTAGGCGACGAGAACCCGCAGGATCTTGGCGATCTCCCGGGGGAGGAGCCGGGGGTTGTCGCAAGCGATCTGCAGCATGGGGCGGTACGACGCCGCGATGAGCTGTCCCTGGGGGAGCTCGATGAAGCCGACCAGCTTGTAAGCGGCTGCGTAGTACCCCAGGTCGCCGAGGAAGCCGAACTGGACGAGGACCGCCTTGTCGTAGTCGTTCTGGAGCGCGAGCAACCCGAAGAGCGCCGCCGAACGGAGATAGTCGTAGACGATCTCGCGCTGCGGCAGCTTCACGGGCATCCGGCCCACCCGAGGCAGCGGAGAGAGCGCCACGGTCGCCACGAGCGCGCTCATCGCGCCGACCAGCTGAACGAGGGCGAACGTCCCGAGGCTGGCGGACCCGGTGAGCCAGACGACGCCGATCGCGAGGAGTCGCACGAGGTGCTGGATCGACCGGATCGCCACGACGGTGTGGTACCCGCTCGTCGCGAGGAGGTCCGCGGTCCTGACCGTCAGCAAGCCCTGCAGCACGATCTCGATGACGCCCGCCGCGGCCACGAACCCGTACCCGACGCCCGAGAGCGAGAAGGGCGCGAGCCCCAGCAGCAGGGCGTAGCAGGTGAGCGACGTCCCGATCCCGAGCACGTACATGGAAGGCGCCGCGCCGCCGTCCCGCATCAAGAAGCGCGGCACGATCTGGCTCAGGGCGACGGAAGTCACGGCGGAGAGGATTCCCGTCCACGCGTAAACCGCCCCGATCCGTCCGTACTGCACGCTGCCGAGCTGGATCGCGAAGACCCAGAACGAGGCGAGGGAGCCGATCAGCCCGAGGGCGGAGCCCGCCATTCCGAGGCCGGCGTCCCGTCCGATCCGACCGGCCTTCAGGGCCTCGCCTCCCTCGCCTCGAGCGCTCATGGCCGGAGTCGCCTGGCGCCTGGCGCGCGGCGCCGATGGTGACGGGTCCCCGCCTGTGCAGCGAGGGCCTCGAGCCGCCGTTTCACGGGGCGCCCAACCTTCTTCACCGCGCCCATTGCGAGGTCGAACGCGACCGCGAGGGCCCTCCGCACCCTCATGGCCAGCGTCGGGCAGCCGCGCGAGAAGCAGGCGCGCTCGGCCTCGAGCATGACGTCGGTCCTGCTCTCCGCGCCGACGGCATCCACGAGCGCGTTCACCGAGTGGACCTGCTGGTAGACCTTCTCCAGGCGACGCGCCCGGAGCTCGCCGGCGACCGATCGGATCGGGACGCCCTGGCGGGCGAGGAAGAAGGAGATCCAGTAGTCATCCGCGAGCCGTGCGTTCCCTGCCGCGCACACCTCGGCGTAGAACACCTCCATCCCGCGGAGGTGTCTGCCCCGCACGGCGATCCCGTCGGCTCCCTGCCCCACCACGAGCCCGTGGAACGGGTAGGTGAAGAAGGAGTGGGCCGCCCCGGGGTCGCCGCGCTGCGCGCGCACGAGCGTCTCCACGAAGAAGTCCCGGTAGGCATGATCGTCGTCGACGGCGATGATGACGTCTCCATCGCGCACGCGCGAAGCGGCTCCGACCAGCTTCGTTCCCGGCCCGAAGTCCTGCTCGACCGCCAAGACGGAGATGCGCGGATCGAACGGCGGTGAGAGGAACGAAGGGAGCTCGTAGGCGGTCCGCTCGCGCACGGAGAACCGCGGGACGCACACGCAGATCTCGCTCGGGGGGTGCGTCTGCGCGAGCAGCGATTCCAGCGTGGGTCTGAGGAGCGCAACCCGGCTCGGGAGCGTCGTCAGGCTCAGGATCACCGTCGCGCCGCCGGTCCCGGACGCGGTAGACGACTCGGGGCTCGGTTCCAGGCGGGTCGCGCCGTGGAGCGCACCAGGATGGACCGGACCAGAACTCCCACTCGCAGCGGTAGCGGGTATCATTGGTGTCGCACCCGGACGCCGAGGAGACCGGACATCGCTCCCACCCCCCACAGGACGGACGCCACGCAGTAACGGAGCTGGGGGAGCTCGCCGCCGGCGAGGCGCACCATCGGGCGCGCGAGTGCGCTCAGGACCCGCTTGCCGCCGTGCCCGAACATCCGGAGCGGGTGGTGGCCTCTCCGTACGCACGTGACGTAGGCGCTGTTCCCGTGCCAGAAGTACAAGCGAAGCTGGTAACCGAGCGTGGCACGGGGGGCGGGCTCGTTCTCGTACACGACCGCGCGGCGAGAACAGTGGATTCGCAGCCCGGCGGAATGCGCCGCCCGGTAGAAGACCGGATCCTCGCCCCCGGTCACGCCGAGCGAGGGATCGAACCGGATGTGGGAGTGCTCCCGCAGCCACCGGCCCGAGAGCATCGAGTTATGGGTGGCGGCGCTGTCCATCTCCGCGCCATCCTCGATGCCCTCCCAGTTGCCCAGCTCGAGGAACGGCTCCTCCGTCAGCCATCGCGGCGAGCCGGGGGGCACGCGCCGCTTCAGGCGTCCGCAGACCGCGTCGGCGCCCGTTCGCTGCTGCAGCTCGAGCAACGCCGCGAGCCAGTCCGGCTCCGGCTCGCAGTCGTCGTCGGTCATGGCGATCCAGTCGGCGAAGCCGATGGCCGTCTCGAGCGCCAGGTTGCGCGCCAGCGCGATGTTCTGCCTCCCCGACACCCGGTAGGCGAGCCCGAGCTCGAACCGGTCCGCGAACCGCTCGGCCACGGGGCGCGCGTTCCCGTCGGGGGAGTCGTCCACCACGACGACGCCGACCGCAGCCCGCCCGGCGAGCTGCGCCGCGTTCACTGTCGCCGCTTGCAGCAGCGTCGCGAGCGGCCCCGGGCGGTTGTACGTGCAGACGGCCAGCGCGACCCGGGGACGCCGGTCCGCGGCCATCAAAGGATCGCTCATCGCTCTACCCTCGGCTCCACCGCGAACCTCCTCCTCTCCGTTCCTCGTCCGCACCCCGGGCCTCGCGAGGGCGGACCGCGCCGAAGGCGCGGAGGTCGGGAGCAGCCATGCGGAGGCGTGCACGCAGCGGAACGCGCTGGCGGGGCTGCGCGTTGCGGAGCTGCCGCGTCAGGCTCGCGATGATGCCGACCACCGTCCAGTAGAGGTACATCACCGCGGGGATGCGCCACGTCCATTCGAAGAAGCTGTGGACGTAGAAGGCGGCCAACCCGACCGCGAGGCCGACCAGCATGTCGGCGCGCGGATCCCGGCGCGCCCGGAGGGTCCAGCGCACCGCCG
>WNGA01001922.1_pt1 | contig 34938 bp, 33 predicted proteins | sample 5400061 | NCBI WGS metagenome assembly WNGA01 (sample SAMN13153366, study PRJNA577476) | soil metagenome | isolation source: 100 cm soil or saprolite under grassland replicate 2 | place: USA:California | collected 2016-06-15
CCGCGCCACACGCGGATGAAGGGGTTCTGCTCCCACTCGCGCCCGATCGTCGTCTCCTCGGTATGGCCGGGCAAGACACGGGTCTCCGGCGGCAGCTTCATCAGGACGTCCATGACCGAGCGCCGAACCTGGTCGGGATCGCCGCCTCCGACCGAGTCCTTGAAGAGCGTGTCGCCCGTGAAGACGGCCTCCCGGTTGACGACGAAGGCGACCATGTCGTCCGAGTGCCCTGGTGTCGGCAGAGCCTCGACGCGCAGGCCGCCGACCTCGACGCCGTCCGTGCGCACAGGGACTCCCAACTCGGCCTCGTGCTCGACGTGGTCGTGGTGCGAGTGTGTACGCAGGACAAAACTCGGCTCGACCCCCCACTTCTCGACGGCCGCCCGCAGGGGCTCGAGGGGCGCGCCGGAGTCGACGAACACCGCCGTTCCGCCCTCCTCGTCGGCGACGAGATAGGCGTTCGAGAGCCAGTCGGGGTGCATGCTCCGCTCGACGAGCACGGCGGTACGCTACCGGGACACCTGCGACGAGGAGGAACTGAGAATGGGCCTGCTGTCACGAGCCTCGGAGATCATCAAGGCGAAGTTCAACGCCCTGCTGAACCGCGCCGAGAATCCCCAAGAGACGCTCGACTATTCCTATGAGCGCCAGCTGACATCGCTGCAGAACGTGAAGCGCGGGATCGCGGACGTCGTGACGGCGAAGAAGCGCCTCCAGCTCCAGACCCAGCAGCTGGAGCAGAACGTCGTCAAGCTCGACACCCAGGCGCGCCAGGCGCTCGCGGCGGGCCGCGAGGACCTCGCGCGTGCGGCGCTCGAGCGGAAGTCGGGAATCCAGCAGCAGCTCCAGGAGCTGGACGGCCAGGTGAAGGGGCTCGAGGACCAGCAAGAGAAGCTCGTCGCCAACGAGAAGCAGCTGTCGGCGCGCATCGAGCAGTTCCGCACGCAGAAGGAGGTCATGAAGGCGCAGTACTCGGCGGCGGAGGCGCAGGTGCGAATCGGCGAGGCGGCAACCGGGATCGGCCGGGAGATGGAGAACACGGGTCTCGCGATTCAGCGCGCCAAGGACAAGACCGAGCAGATGCAGGCACGCGCGTCCGCGATCGACGAGCTCGTAGCGGCCGGCGACCTGGAAGAGCTCGGCTCCGACAAGACCCAGCTCGACCGCGAGCTCGCCCAGCTGGCCTCACAGACGCAGGTCGACCGCGAGCTGGACCAGCTCAAGGCCGAGATCGGCGGCGACGGGGAGAAGAAGGAGCTCGAGGAGGCCCCGCCCTCGAGCTAGCGGCTGGCCGGGGTCGAAGCCAGCTCTGAGGAGAAGCACGCTTCGGAAGACGCCCGAGTGACCGGAGAATCGTCAGCGCGTTTCCTCCCTTTGAAGTGGAACATGTTCCAAAGCGGGATCCCGGCTACTGTCAGCGCAAACGGCTCGAGAAAAACTGGCTCGAAGGAGCGTTCGAGCAAGTCCCTCCAGTCCGCGATCGGTCGTGCGTAATTTCCACGATCTGCGCGGGCAAGGATTCGCGCGAGCCCCGGTCGCGGCGGAAGAACGAGGTCGAGCACGTGAACTTGTCCGTCGTCGCCGAGAAGTTCGTTGACGCGAACCAGCGTCTTGGCAACGGCGTCGGTCCCCAGGTGGTGCAAGAAGCTATTCACGAGGATGAAGTCGAAGCGTTCGCCGATCAGCATGCTCGGAGCGGTTGCGTCGGCGACTATGAAGCGGCCCTCGTAACGGCCTCGAGCGCGCTCGATGTACGCGTGGTTGATGTCGACCCCGGTGTACGAGCGTGCGTCGAAGTGATGAGCGTTCGTGCCGGGCCCGCATGCCAGATCGAGCACTCGTCCGACCCGTCGCACGTCGATGTCGCCGAGGACCGGGGCCAGTTTCTGGTCCGCAAAGGGCGCCTGCCAAAGCCGGTAGACGAGGCTCGTCTCCATGAGCCGGTCCCGGACACTCGACGCGAGGGTCATGCGCGCCATCGCAGCTCGAAGCGCCCGATTCGTTGGTGGTGTGGATACCGTGCGGCGAGCGCCGCCCGCAGAGGTGAATCCAACGGCGGCGAGAAGCTCGGCCGGAGGTTGAGCGCGACGAGTGAGACCCGTTGACGGTCGAGCGCTCGAAGAAGCTCATCATCCTGTGTGGGTCCGCGCTCGAAGAACTCGAAGGCGGCCCGGGTCGGATTTCGACGATCCGCGAGGAAATAGAGCTCCGGAGCATCTGGGCCCGCGTAGATGTAGCTGCTCGCTCTCAACTCCCGGATCCGCGCCACGACATGACGGTACAGACGACTGTCCGCAGCTGACACGCGCAACGGCCCGCTGCGGGCGAGCCCAAGCGGCGTTCCTCCTCCGATTGACACTCGCCCGCCAAAGAAGTCCGGGTTCACGCGCGCGACGCCAAAGGCGGCTAGAAAGATGAACAGGATCCCGACGGCAATCGGGGGAAGAACAGCGCGGCCCACCTCTTGCCCGTGCGCTGCGACTGCGAGTGCCGCCAGAAACATGAGCGGCGCCACATAACAGAAGTAGATCGGCGCCGAGAACGGGAACTGGATCAATGTCGCGAACGCGAACAGCGCGAGTAGTGCGAACGTCCGAACGTTCTCGATTGAGTCGGACGCACTTCTACGAATAACAGCCGCGAGAAAGACGACCCCGATTGGCACCAGCAAGAGTGACGCGTCGCGGACGGATACCCAGGTAATTCTGAATCCATAGGAGGTTCCGGTCAGCGCGAGCCAGACCGCGAGAAGCCCGGCCGCGGCTACTCGCTCTCCAAGCCTGGCCCGAGACACGGCATACGCGAGACCTACAAGCCCGATCAGGACGAGAAGTGTGATGGGAACTGATGAAATCGTGGGAGTCTTCGTGGCCGCGAATCGCAGCCTCGCCGAAGGTTCGACGAGCACGCCCTTGAGCAAGGAACCTAGCGAATTCGAGGCCACGTACGGACTCACGAAGAGGACGAGGGGCAGGGTCAGCCCCAGGCCGAACGAACCGAAAGGGGCAAGAAGCGAGTGGAAACGTGCCGAGGCCCGCACGCGGGGCACCCGTGTCTCGTTCCAGATGAGAGTGGCGGCAACGCAACTGCCGGGGAGGAGAAAGTTCGCGAGTTCGGCAGCGCCCAGCCTGCGGTGGAGGAGCACGACGAGAAGAGCGACAGACGCGACGGCGCACGCGCAGACGAAACCCAGAAATGACCGACGCTTTTCGCCCGTGGCGCTCTCGGCCCGGAACTGCTCATCGAACAAGAGCACGAGGAGGAGCGCCACGACCGCATAGATCCCCGTCGACTTCACGAGAACCGACAGGCCGCAAGCGAGGCCGGCCGCGACCAGCCATCGCGCGCGCCGGTCGTCGAAGTACCTAAAGAGGAACGCGACGGCGAACGTCGCGAGGAAGAGGTTGTACCAGGACGGCATCGATGCCGAATAGTTCGGCACGCTCCAAACGACGCAGGTGACCACGCACGCCCCGGCAACCGGTGGGGACGCGAAGCGGCGCGCTATTGCGTAGAGAGCAGGAATCCATAGAGCGAAGAAAGCGAAGAGGACGATTCGCATCGACGTGAGCTGCTCGCCGAAGAGAAGGAATGCGAGCCCATGAAGGTAGCTGAGACCTCCCGTGTAGATCTCCGCGAAGTCGCGGTGAGGTAGCTGTCCGGCGAGTACGCGACGTGCGCTTTCGGCCAGAGCCCCCTCGTCCCAGGGGAACCAACCTCGGAAGAGGAAGAGCGCCTCGTAGACGACGCCGAAGGCGTAGACGGCGAGCCGCACGCCGAGATCCCGACGAGCGGCGAACGCCAACCCGAGGCGACCCGCCCGACCGACAGGACCGGACCCTGCCGTTGCGACAGGCTCCATAACGGCACGCCGCACGCTCACGGGCTCGCGTGGGCGCAGGTGATGTATTGAGCCCCAAGGGGAAGACGTCCTAGCCGACGCTCCGCCCACTCAACTGCGGCGCCTCGCCAGGGCGAGAAGAGGATGTATCGCGACGCCGTGTCATGCATCCGAGCCTGGCGCATGAGCTGCTCGAGCCGGCGGCGACGCACCAGAACGATGCCCTCGTCGAATGCACAGCGGAGCGTCACGAGCCGCGTGAGCGGATTCAGCGGGTTGTGTTCGATGACTGCGACAAGCCCGCCGGGACGTACGACCCGCGCCATCTCGGAGGTGAACAGTTCCCACCGGCTCGGCGGCACGTGATGGAGTACGCAGATCGCGAAGGCAAGATCGAAGGCGTTCGACTCGAACGGAAGCTCGAGGCCGTCATAGACCTGATACGCCACGTCGTAGTTGTCCGAGCGCGCAACATCGAGCAGACCGGCCGATACCTCGACAGCATGGAGTTTCGAGAATCGTGGCGCGAGCGACAGGTGGATGTTCCCGATCCCGCAGCCGACGTCGAGGGCGGTAGCGTTGGCGAGGTCACCGAGTCGTGCTTCGGCGACGGCAACCAGAGCCTGCGCCTTTGCCTCCGTGAAGACGCTCGAGTCCTGCCCGGCGAAGGAGATCGCCCTATTGAGCTCAACTTCGTACGACTCTGAGTACGCGTCGAAGTCGCAGGTCATAGGGGCTCTCGAGTTATAGTCGCAGCCGTTCCTCGTCGACTCGGTTGGACAGCCAGGCGCCTGAGCTGCACGGCCGTCCGAGGAGCCGCCGCCAGCGGCCGCTCAAATCCCCGAAGGTCCTGGATGAGGTAGAGCGGTCGATTTTTCACCTCCTCGTGGATGCGCGCGATGTATTGGCCCTGAACTCCCAGCACTACGAGGATGATGCCGCCGAGGAAGCTGACGAGAACGACCAGCGACGCCATTCCGGGAACGGCGTACAGACCCGCGACCTTCGCCGCGATCGCCAGTAGGCCGGTCAGGAAGGACAGGCCGGAGATGACAAAGCCCAGCTGCAGAGCCAATCGGAGTGGAGCGTCCGAAAAGCTCAGCAAACCGTCCGCGCCGAGCTTGACGAGTTTCCGAAGCGGATATTTGGTCTCCCCCGCCTGCCGCTCCTCGCGGACGAACTCCACGCTCGACTGTCGGAAGCCTACCCAGCTGAACATCCCGCGGACGAAGCGGTTGGTCTCGCGCATCGACTTGAACGCGTCCAGTGCGCGGCGGTCGACGAGCCTGAAATCGCCGACGTCGACCGGAATCTCCGTGTCGGATAGCCGACGGAGTAGGCGGTAGAAGAGCGCAGCCCGTAGCCGGCGACCGCCTGGCTCGCCCTGGCGCGCCCTCCTTACCGCGTAGACCACGTCAAACCCCTGGCGCCACCGCTCGACCATCTCGACCACCACCTCAGGCGGGTCCTGGAGATCGCCGTCCATGACCACGATGGCGTCTCCCGCCGCCGCATCCAGTCCGGCAGTGATCGCGATCTGGTGCCCGAAGTTGCGGGACAGCCGAATGACGCGAAAGCGCGGCTCACGCGCGTTCATCGCCGCCATGAGCTCGAAGCTCGCATCCGTGCTCCCGTCGTCCACGAGGATTGCCTCGCAGGCTCCATCGAGCCGTTCGAAGAGCGCGAGAAGGCGGCGCTCGAGCTCGGGAAGCGTCTCGGCTTCGTTGAGAATCGGGATGACGATGGAGTAGATGGCGCGCACCGCGGCTCAACCGCAACCTAGAGCACCGATGGCGAGCATTGATCCCTCGAAAGCCGGGACGGAGCCCATCCCTTCGTATGAACGATAGGTAGGCCAGAGCGAGGGGAGCGGGCCTGCGTTGTCCAACCGGATGCCTAGCAGCCGCTAACCATTTGGCGGTACTGCGCTAGAGCAGCCGCGCCTAGCGTCAAGACATGAGTGGCAGCGCCCCTCGGAAGCGCCGCGCGTTGACGAAGCGTGTCTGGATGCTGATCTTGGCACTCGTGGCCCTGGCGGCGGGGACCACCGCCCTCGCATCCAAGAGCCACCACCCGCAAGAGCTTCGCTTCGCGCGCGGCGTGACTGATGGGTCGTTCCATCCAATCGCAGGCAAGTTCATCCCGGACGACACGAGGCTCGACGACTGCGATGCGGATCCACGCTGCCTCGAGCAGGGATTCGGAAACCTGGCGTACACCGAGGGGCCGAGGCCGGCACTGGCTCTCTTCGACCGCCGCCGTGCAGTTGACGAGACGGTCGCGGGCGACTGCCACAGGATCGCTCACATGATCGGTTCGGCAGCGTTGGCTCACTTCCACGGGAACGTCGCGCAGACCTACTCCCACGGCTCCGCGAGCTGCACGTCCGGCTACTACCACGGGATCCTCGAGCGGGCGTTCGTGCGCGTCCACTCCACGCCCGGACTGATCAGGACCGCGCGTTCACTGTGCCGTGGCGCGGATATCCGGCGCAGGGGCTTCCTCGACTACCAGTGCGCCCACGGTCTCGGACACGGCCTCATGATCCAGACCGGATACGACCTGCCGACCGCGCTGGCGGTCTGCAGAGGCTTGGAGACCAGGTGGGATGAGATCTCGTGCGCAGGGGGCGTCTTCATGGAGAACGGAAGCACCGTGTACGGGTTGCGCTCGCAATGGCTCAAGGACGACGACCCGACCTTTCCCTGCAAGCGCATCAAGCTGCGCAATATGGGGTCCTGCTATCTCCGCGTCACGACGCAGATGCTCCGCACGAATCGCTTCGATTGGCCCGACACCGTCAACAGGTGTGGCGCACTGGCGCAGAAATGGCGTCGCTACTGCTTCCGCTCATACGGACGGGACGCCGCTCATTACTCCGGCGGGAAGACCGCATCGATCATTCGACTCTGTCATCTGGCGCGAGCCTGGCAGGGCCAATGCCTGTACGGCGCTGCTCGAACGATCGCCGATCGGGACGCGAATCCCCGTCACGCGGCCCCTCTCTGCCGGAGGGCGGCTCGCCCCCAACAGGGCGCGTGTTTCGCGGGCCTTGGAATCGTTGTCGGCCTCCTGCAAGCGACGGACGCTAGACGCGTAGAGGCATGCAGACGGCTGACCGAAACGCATGTCCGACAGTGCGCCCATGCAGCAACTGCCGAGATCGCCACGAATGGACGCGGAGCGTGGGGCTAGGCGCAGGCTGTGGCGCGCTCGAACGGGGCATCGGCATCGGGCGGCACGGCGGCGCCGCTCGAACAACTGGCCGCGGGTGAGACGGCAGTGATGCTGCCGAACACGGTCAGCGTCGGGCGCAGTTGGGAGCAAGCACACTCGGCATGATCTTTACGAATCCCCTGGGTCGTTGCGGCGTGCGTAGCCCGAACTTGCCGAACGGCTAGGTCGGCCCCGTGCAGCAGGGTGTTGCGCCGCGGGCCCTGCCAACGCACGGTTTCCGTGATGTCTGCAGTCAGGCAGCTGACGGCTGTCGATCGCTGGGCCGAACGGCGCGCGGGGTGGGCGGGCGGCCTGGCGCTCCTCTTTTGCTGTTGGGTCCCCGCTCTCCTGACCGTCGTGCGCTTCGTTGCCACAGTCCGACTGCACGCGTTCGCGGTGGACTTCCACAACTACTGGGCGAGCGGCCGCGACGTCCTTCACGGCCGCTCGCCGTTTCCGCCGCCGACGCCCGACGCCGTCTCCCTGCTCCACACCTACCCGGCTGGCCCGTATCCAGCGCCCGCAGTCGTCCTCTTCGCCCCCTTTGGGCTAGTTCCGGTTTGGCTCGCCGCGGTGATCTTCACGGCGATCCTCGTCACAGCCCTGTTTCTCGCCTTGTACCTTGTGGGTGTCCGCGACTGGCGCTGCTACGGCGCTGCCTTCTTGTGGGCGCCGATCGCTTTCGGGATCCAAACGGCGAACCTCACTTTGTTGCTCGTCCTCGGACTTGCCGTCCTTTGGCGGCTCCGCCACCGGGTCGTTGCCTCAGCCATCGTCGTGGGTGTCCTCGTGTCACTGAAGCTCTTCTTGTGGCCCCTGGTGGTCTGGCTCTTCGCGACGCGACGGTATGCGGCGGCGGTCTGGTCGCTCGCCGTCGCTGCCGTGACCACCCTCGCCACGTGGTGGATGCTCGACTTCGCCGGCCTCCACGACTACCCCCGCGTCGCTCGGATTTTCGCCCGGTATTACGAGACCTCGAGTTACACGCCGTTCGCCTTTCTCGTGAAGTTGGGCGTGCCAACTCTGCCGGCGAGGGGCGCCGGACTCGCGTTGGGAGTCGCCGCGCTCGCCGCGGTCTTCGTCGCGGCACGACGAAACCGCAGCGAGACAGCGTCCTTCGCGCTCGCGGTTGCTGCGGCCCTCTTGTGCACCCCGATCGTCTGGCTTCACTACTTCGCACTCGTGCTCGTCCCGCTTGCCGTCCTCAGTCCTGCCTTCTCGCTTGCGTGGCTCCTGCCGGCGATGTTGTGGGTATGTCCGGTGGGAGCAGCGCCATCGGCTTGGAAGTTCGCGTTTCCCTTAGTCGTGTTCGCACTCGTCCTCCTGCTGGCACCCCACGACCGATGGGCCTCGCGCGATCCGCGCTTCGCTCGCCGCTTAGGTCTGAGCCGCGGACGAGGAACTCGAGGACCCGCTCAAGCGCCCGTTCGACTAGCAGGGTGAAGGGTTGGCGGCGTCGTTCGCCCTAAAGGTGAGCCGGATCTAGACCAACGACCGTCGGCCCGTCGTGACTCAGGGCTTAGCCTCAAACCGTGGCGACTCCTGCGGACGTGCTCCTGTTCCCGACGGACTACGCGGCGCCTCCCGACCTCGCACTGCGGTCTGGTACCGCACTGCGGTTGACGTTCATCGTGCCCGTTTACAACGAAGCCGGGACGGTGGCGCAAGTCCTGGATCGGGTGGAAGCACTGCCGTTCGCTAAACAGATCATCGTCGTCGACGACGGGTCGACGGACGGTACATCGGAGGTGTTGGCGGCGTGGAGTGAGAGGTCGGGCGGGCTCTTGATTCGCCAGCCCAACCGTGGAAAGGGCGCGGCGATCCGAACCGCGATCCCGCACGTGGACGGTGATGTCGTGGTCGTGCAGGACGCCGACGGTGAGTATGACCCGGCGGATGTGCCTCGGCTCATCGAGCCGATAGCGCGAGGCGCGGCCGATGTAGTCCTTGGCTCCCGCTTCTCGGGTGGACAACCCCAGCGCGCACACCTCTTCTGGCACCTGATGGGCAACCGGTTCCTCTCGCTGCTGACCAATGTCCTCTTCAACACGACAATCTCCGACATGGAGACGGGCTACAAGGTGTTCCGCGCGGACATTCTGCGCTCGCTCGACCTGCGTGAAAATGGGTTTGGAATCGAGCCGGAGATCACCGCAAAGATTTGCAAAAAGCGCTGCCGCATTTACGAGCTGCCGATTGCCTACTACGGGCGGACCTATGTGGAGGGAAAGAAGATCACCTGGAAGGATGGTGTCCGCGCAATCGGTGTATTGCTCGCGGTCCGCGTACGCAGCTGATCCTTGAGGTGAGCCGCCACGCAGAGCGTTCTCCCGGTGACGTCGGGGCTTCCACTCGTGGCTGATCAGAACAGGCAGCCGGATCGCGGCGTGCAATACGCCAGGTCTCCGCTGCGAGCAGGGGAGTCAGGACCCCGCCACTCAAGACGATGGAGGAGATCACACGCTCCTTTGTCAGGTCCAGATAGTGGCCGTAGCTCAGGTGTGAGATCACGTAGATCCAGCTCAGGCCGAGCCACGACATGGCGGCGAGGACGACGCCGTACAGCGGTAATGCGCGAAGACCGGCCAAGAAGGCCGCGACAACGATCCCGGCAAAGAGGATGAAGAGGAGACCCCATTGCCGTGGGTCGATCATCTGCAGTCCAAGCGTTCCGAAGGAGATGGGGCCCACGCCGAGCCGCCCCGCCACATGGCTGACGTCGAAACTGTCCGTCAGCTTGAAATCGCTGCCCTTCAGGCCGTAGATCGCCGTGTAGATTCGCCACGGCAGGAGAGCAACCACGTCGATCGCGGCGACCAAAGCCAGTGCGCGCCAGCGGCGGCCCCCCGCGAGTGCGAGCCCCAGAAACGCGGCAAGAACGAATAGCACGCCCTCGTTCTTGGTGAGCAGCGCGGCAGCGAAGAACAGGGCCGCTACCGCGAGCGCCCACGGCTCATTTGTCAGGAGCCACCGTGCCGACGCGGCGACGCCCACCGCAAAGAACAGAGCCAGCGGCAAGTCGGCATACGCGCTGAGCAACTGATCGAAGACGGAGGGCGCCAGGACGACGGCGAGCAGCGACGGCCAAAGCAAGATCATCGGGACGTGATCACGAAGCAGCGTGGCAAGCGCAGCCAACGCGGCCACGAGCATCAGCAAAAACTGGAGATGGAGGAGCCGAGTGTCGAACGCACCCATCGCGCGGAAGTCGATCGCCTCGAGCGACGGCAGGAGCAGCGGATACTCGAGGTGCGCAAAGCGATACGAGCTGCTGGCGAACAGGACCGGATCGGCCCAGCCAAATACATAGAGCGCATGACCCTTCAGCGCCCAGATCGCCCACGCGTCGTAGCGATCGAGAGGCGCCACCGCGAACCCGCGCGCATATTCGGCAAGCACGGCCAGGACGGCGACAGCGCCACCGACCGGAATCCACGTTGGTAGCCGCCAGCGCGGCAACTCGGTTTCGCGCAGCCGCCAGCTCCCCGCCGCCAACAGCAGTCCGGCTAGTGCGGCGAGGGCAGTCCAGCCGAAGCTCACGCCAACGAGTGCGAGGTGCGCCGAAAATACGCCCACAGTCGCCATGCCACAGAAGTAGGCAAGGCCGGATCGGGACGCGAGCTCGCGCCAAGACCGCGCGACCCCGAGCAGCGGTAGGACGCCGAAGCCCGCGCCGAGCATCAAGGCATTGGCGCCGAGAAGACCCGCGACTCTCACCGGAAACGATAGTGGAAGATCGGCCTCGCGCCGGGCTCTTTGATCGCCGGCAGAAAGTAGTACGAGCCATAGTCCCGGACGATCTTGCCAAGGCTAAAGAACGGCCCCGTTGGTCCTTCCGGCACGTTCATCGAGTAGCGCTCCCCCGGCCGCAGCCGCGCACGGAATGCATCGAATTGCCGGGCGTCCAGTCTGAGCCGGTCCCCGGCTGCGTGTCGACGTTCTGCCGCCGTCAGCTTGGAGTCGCGCGCAATTCCCTTCTCGACGTACGGCAGCACAACCCAGGCGCCGATCGAGGCAGAAAGCAGGACGGTGAGAATGAAGCGCCCGGCCGCGTCGGCGCTCAGCCGAAAACGCGGACGCCGAGCAGGGCGCGGATCCCGTTGCAGCTGTCCCACCACGTGATTCCCCTCCTAGGTGCGGTGGTCGTACACGGTACTGAGAGCGCCCGACAATGAGAGCGCCCCGAGGGGAGATCACGGGCCGCGTCCGGCCACCCTAGTGTCGGCTCCTCAGCCCAGATGAGGCCTAGCCGGTGGTGGAGGTCCTGCTAGCCCTGCGGCGAATGACAGCGGCAGACGAGCTGGGCTAGAAGTAGATCGACAACTGTCCGTACAACCGAAAGGTCTGTCGCATGTTTTACGTGGTACTTGCGCTCATCGCAGCTGGCCTGCTCCTGGCGCTCTACTTCGTCCGCGGCCGCAGTCGCGCCTAGCGAAGTCGGGCCTCGGCGTCGCCACGCACTACCGGCTCAGTGCCGGTAGCGGTGGATTGTGTCGTGCGCCAGCTTGAAGACCCAGGCGCCGGAGAGAAACGTGTAGAACAGCACTGGGAGCAGAACGGCGAAGATTGCGGCCAACGCGGTCGCATATCCGTGGTTCCATAGCTCGACAAAGACGCGCGGCGTGAACGGCCCGAGCAACAGCGCCGCGCCCACGTGGAGAAGCGCCCGTGTGAAATCCGCCGGCGTCCTCTCCGGGAAGCGCACAACGAACCAGAACGCGAGCAACGCGGACCCTACTCCGAGCGACAGCAGGAAGTTGTGGAAGGTCATCGGGTTCACTTCCTCAAACGAACACTGCAGCCGGTGGGATTCGCCCGGCCTGTTCCTTATAGACCATCGGGCGGACGACCAAACCTGCGCTCCCCCCGATGGGGGACTTCCCTGACAGGACCGAGACCAGCCAAACGCCCTGGCAGGTCAGGACCCCCGGCGGTCGAGCGAAGGCTGCCGTACCGGCACAGTCGATGGAAATGGAGGTAGTGACGGACAGCCGCGGCGGCGCTCGGGCGGTCGCAGCGCGGGCAAGGTTGCCTCGATGGCGCCGCGCGCTGACAGCACCGCGCGCGTTCCTCGAGGCCTGGTTGTTCGTTCTCCTACCGCTTGCTGCACCAGCGATGGTCGTTGCGTATCTCGCCGGGGCCTACCAGCCGCATCCCGGCATGGTCGACGGCACGTACTTCCCTGACGGGGGGTTCCTCTTCGACCTGCATGTCATGTGGCAGGCCGGGCGCGACGTGGTTACCGGTCACTCGCCGTATCCGTTCGTCTACCCGGCTCCGGCGGCCTTCCTCATGGCGCCCTTCGGCGCCCTGCCCTGGAGCGTCGCAGTGGTGGCGTTCACGCTCTCGCTCGTCGCCGCGCTCGTGCTGGCCTTGCGGCTCCTCGGAGTCCGCGACTGGCGCTGCCACGCGCTCGCGCTCGCGTCACTTCCGATGGCGAGCTCCATCATGATCGGCACGCTGAGTCCCTTTATCGCGCTCGGTGCGGCCGCCGCCTGGCGTTATCGCGACCGCCGCTTCGTCGTTGCCGCGGCAATCGTCGCCGTGGTGGTAACCAAGATCTTCCTCTGGCCGCTCGTGATCTGGCTCGTCGCCACCCGACGCTTCCGCACCGCGGCGACGACCGTCGTGCTCGGGATCGTTCTGGCAATGGGCTCCTGGGGCATCCTCGGATTCGACGGTCTCCGCGACTATCCACACCGGCTCGGAAGGGTCGCCGGGCTCGAGCAGGACAAGAGCTATTCGCCCTTCGCTCTCTTCCGCTTGTTCGACCTGTCGACCGCCTCGGCGCGGCTTGCCGTACTGGCCCTGACGGTCGCGGGCCTCGCGGCGATCGTGGCCCTTGCACGGGGCAACGACGGAGACCGGCGAAGCTTCCTCGCCGCGCTTGCCGTCGGCCTAATCGCGTCACCGATCGTCTGGCTGCACTATCTCGTCCTGCTCATCGTGCCCCTCGCGCTGTACCGGCCCCGGTTCGGCGCAGCCTGGCTCCTCCCTCTGGCCTACTGGTTCCTGCCGGGCCAAGAAAACCGTGGATCGGCCGGAAACATCGCTCTGATGCTCGCCCTGACGACGCTCACACTGGCCCTGGCGATGTGGCGGGGCAGAGAGCGGGCACCCCTGCCCGCCTTGAGTTCACCGTAGGTCCGGCCGGGTCCGACCTTTCGGCCGGTGGCGGCGCGGCAGCACTGGTCTTGGATTGATGGTGATGGTCGAACACGTCCAGCCGATCGTGGACCGAGTCGGAGGGGTATCCACGCGCCAGGTACGGCGCAGGCCGCTCGAACGCGCCTTCGCATGGGGAGCCAAGGACGCACTGCTCTTCCCCGTGGTCGCGCTCTTCTTCATCGCCCTCGCCGGCAATCTCCCCCGCGAGCTGTTCCAGGACAGCTGGCTCGTCATCCTCGGCGGACGCGAAGTCGTTCAGCACGGCCTACCGTCCCACGACACGCTTGCCATTTGGACGCAGGGACGAGAGTGGGTCGACCAGCAGTGGCTGGCCCAACTCCTGTTCTACGGCCTCTATGCACTTGGAGGGATCAAGCTCGCGCTCTCCGCGCACGTCCTTTCTGCCGCGGCCGCGTTCATCCTCGCGCTGGTCGTCGCCCGACGGCGCGGCGCTTCAACGCGAAGCGTCTGCTGGATCGCGGTTCCGGCCTACTTCCTCCTGACCTGGGGGTCATGGAACGCGCGCGCCCAGAGTCTTGCACTGTTGCTATTCGTCTCGGTCGTCGCGCTGCTCATCCGTGACGCCCACTCGCCATCACGACGCGTGTTCTTCGTCATCCCGCTGCTTGTTTTGTGGGCGAACATCCACGGCACGGTTCTGACCGGAGCTGTGCTCGTCGCCCTGTGGGGTGTTACCTACGCGCTCGAGCGCCGCCAACGCCCGCTCAGGGAGTGGGCGCCGCGATCAGCGGCGCTCGTCCTGGCGCCGTTCGCCTGCGTCTTCGCATCGCCCTACGCGGCGAGCCTGCCCGGCTACTACGCGACGATGCTGTTCAACTCCGGGTTCCGCGAGATTGTCGTCGAATGGCGTCCGACAGCGCCGTCCGTCCAGACGGCTCCCTTCTATTTCCTCGCATTCGCGGCCGTATGGCTGATCGGCCGGAGAAAAGAACGTCTGATCCCGTTCGAGCAAGTGTTGCTTGCGGTCACGCTCCTAATGGGCCTGCAAACGACCCGCAGCGTGATCTGGTTCACGCTCGTCGCGCTGATGCTGGTACCGACCTTGCTCGACGGTGTCCTGAAGCCAAACACCCGCGCCATGCGCTTCCACGTCCTGAACCGCGTGCTCGTCGCGGTCAGCATCGGCGGCGTAGTCGCAGCTCTCGCCGTGGTCGCGGCGAAACCCTCGACCTGGTTCGAGCGTAACTACCCGACCGGCATTCTCGCGGCCTTCGACCGCGTGCAGGGACGCGACTCCCAGATGCGGGTCTATGCGAACGAGATGTACGGCGACTGGATGCTCCTTCGCCGGCCTGAGCTGCGAGGTCGGCTCGCATTCGACATTCGCTTCGAGCTCGTGTCGAAGAAGGAGCTCCAGCGCTTGCTGAAGGTCAGATGGCGCGTCGAAGGATGGCAGCGTGTGGTTGCGCCGTACAGCCTGTTCGTCTTGAAGAACGGGCCCGACAGCAAGCTCGCGGCATCGCTACTGCGGCAGCCCGGCGCCCGCGTCGAGTATCGCGGGCAGGGCGCGATCGTGATCTCCCGACCCGCGCAACAGCCGGTGAGCAGATGACGGACGCGGCTTCCCCGGTGCAGAGCACGACCCAAGCACCGGCCGAACCCGACTTTCAGCCGGTTGTTCGTGCCCAAGCCGTGGGCTTCAGTAAGGACAGTTCACGGGCCGACGCGCCCGGGGGATGCGACGCGTCAGCCGCCAGCACGTCGAAGCCTTCGATGCAAGCAAGGAAAGGAGGGGGCGAGGGAATCTAGGGATTTCGAGCGACGGTGAACTGCCTGCGGTCTGATCGTGAGGCGTCGTCGTCGTAAACGCTCTTAAGCAAGCAAACGAAAGAGGGAGAGAATGGTTCTCAAGAACAAGGCATACCGCTTCTGGTTCGCTCTCCGCGAGCGGATCGAGCGAGAGGAAGGCCAGGCGTTGGTCGAGTACGCGCTGATTCTGGCCCTCATCTCGATCGTTTCGATCCTCGTGCTGGAGGCCCTCGGTGTCGACATCAAGAACGTCTTCAGGACGATCGAGACCGCTGTCTCCGGAACGGGCGGAGCTCCGACTCCCTAATCGGGTCGGAGGAAGAACAGAGAGAAGTGTCTTCAGGCGTGAGCGTCTTGCCGGGCCTCGACAGGGCGAAACGAGCTGTCGAGAGTCGGGACCGAAGACGCTCACGCCGGGAGGCTGGACAAGGAGACCGGATGGCGGGACCCCGCAGATGGCACTGCGCTCTCGCAGCGAAGCTACGGCTCGCGAGCGACGACGGCCAGGTGCTCATCGAGTATGCGCTGATCTTGTCGCTGGTCACAATCGTGACCATCGGCGCTCTGACAGCGCTCGGCGAGGACCTCTCCGACCTCCTCGCCCGCGTCAGTGCGCAGATGTCGTCCGTGACTAACCCATAGGTCGAGGCGAGGATGATCGAGTCGGTACAGACACATGTGAGGGACACCCGCGGCACAGCTCTCGTGGAGCTGGCGCTTGTCCTTCCGCTGTTGCTCGTGCTGCTGTTCGGGATGCTCGACTTCGGCAAGGCCTTCAACGAGTGGATCGACGAGACGCACCTTGCAAACGAGGGTGCGCGCCTCGCGGCAGTCGGCTACGCCGTCGCTGGCTGCACCAATCCAAACCCAAACGTCTGTCTCACGCAGTACATCCATGGGAGCGCCAACCTCCCGGAGCTGAGGTCGGGCCGCGCGGGAGACCCGTATGCCGGCGCACAGAGCCCGGCACAAGTCTGCATTTCGTACCCGACGAACCCCGCGACGAGTTCGTTTGGGCAGGTCGGGGATCCGGTCCAGGTAACGGTCCAGGTGACCTACCACTGGTTGAACTACCTCATAAGCTGGATCAACATTGGCGCAACGCCCATCCGCGGCAAGGCAACAATGCGACTCGAGCGCCGAGCTGCGCCGGAGGCGACGTCGGCTCCCGGAACGAAGACGTGCTATCCATGATGAGCTCGCGTCTTCAAGCCGCACTTTCAGACGACCGGGGCGGCGTCCTCGCGATCGTGGCTCTCGCGCTCCTTGCGCTCGTCCTGATCGTCGGGGCCGTCGTTGACGTAGCGAACTGGAAAGTGCACAAACGGCACCTCCAGCTTCAAGCGGACGCCGCAGCGCTCGCCGCCGCCCATTCATTTTCGTTCGCCAGCTGTTCCGACTCAGTGATCATGGCGGAGGCGCACAAATACGGCGGCCCCGATGCAAGCGGCGTGCTCGCGCTCTACAACGAACAGGTCGGCGCGACTCCCGCCTCGAACATGCACATCCTGATCAATTCGGACAAGTACTACGGCGACACCGGGGCTGGCGACAACACCGATCCGAGCGGCTCGCCGTGTAGCGCCAAGTACGTTGACATCAAGGCAACCGAGACCGACCTTCCGTGGTTCATCGGTTTCGGCGGCCTCGTTCCGAGGATCAACGCTCACGCCCGTGTCTCGGTCGTGCAGCAGAGTTCGGCAAACGGGACGCTTCCGATCGCCGTACCCAACCCGCTCCCGAGGTCGGCGGCCGCCATCTTCATCAACGAGGGGAACGGCGCGATTCTCGGTTCTGTGCCCCTCACGGACCTCGGCCCTTCTGGATCGCTCGAGTTGTACGGAAGCGGCACTTCCGGTCTTCCCTTGATTACGGTTGCGGCGAACACCGGCGTCGTCATCGTACTGAGCGGGAGAACGTCGCTGTCTCTGACAGGAACCCTTGCGCAGATCTGTCAGCAGAACCTCACAGACTGTTACGACTTCGGCGCAGACCCGCCCACGCACGGACTTTCCTTCATTCGCGGGTATTCGACGGGCGGCAGCGGGGCCCAGCCGAGCGAGCCAATCCTCCGCAGCGTCGAGCTCTTCCCCACCGGTGCATGCAGCTCGGCGTACTTCTCGGACGGGACATGCACGTACGACTTCGTCGCAAGGATCGATGCCGGTACCACTTTGCCGAAGGCGGACCAGATCTACGGGGCGAACGGCGTCACGCTCACTTCGAGCACCGATCCCAACTGCGCCTTTGTGGCCGGCGCCGATCAGTGCTGGCACCAGAACCTGACCCTTCCCGCGAACTCGGGGCCGCAGGACATCGCAGTCACGTGGGAGGAGACATCGGGTCAGGTCCAGATCGGCGGCAAGCTCGAGACCTGCAAAACCGGCGGGGGGAACAAGTGCAAAGGCACCTGGGAGAACGTTCAGCGCGCCTTCAGCACCAAGGACGACAGATCGGGGCCCATCAAGGTCATGGACGTCTGCACGTTCGACTTGGACCCGTCCTGCACACAGGCGCACGACCAGTCGTACCCAGTCGGCGACGAGCACAGGTTTGCAGTCACGATCGCGATCGCCGGGATCTTGCGGAATGCGACGAGTGTCGACGAACCGCTCGTCGCGCTCCGCATAAAATCGAACACGGGACAGTCGCTCGATTGCGACCCGGGCTACCAGAACCTCAAGAAGGAGCTGGCGCTCGGTTGTCGGCCGACATACATCCCGAATACCGGCTCCCCGGATTGCTCGACAATTGGAACAGCCGCTCTCTGGGACCCGTCAAACCTGCAGCCGTGGAGCTGTGTCGCTGTCAATACTGGTCGCGTGCCCAATGACATCACAGCCGGGCTCAACGAACGGATTCACCTCGACGAGAAAGCGACTTCGTGCGAACTGGACGGCACCAACGGACACAACAACTGGTGGATGTTTAAACCGGACGATCCGGCCGGCGACGGGACGTATGGATTTCCTGAGGGGGATCGCAGGGTCCTGAACGCATACCTGACGACGTACGGCGCCTTCTCGCACGTCAACGGAACATCCGGCTCCGTACCCGTCATCGGATTCGGACACTTCTATGTCACGGGTTACACCGGGCAGGGCGCCGGCTTCGTCAATCCATGCAATGCGGGCCCGCCGTCGAACTACACCGGCCCACATCCCGACAATCCGGTGCCTCTCGACGCGAAAGGCAAACCCGACGACGGCCTCATCGTGGGGCACTTCATCTTCTATCTCGACAAGGTCGGCGGAGATGGGACCGAACCTTGTGATCCAAGCAGCATCAACGCCTGCGTCATCGTGATGACCAAATAAGGAGGAACTGCTCGTGGTGGAAATCGCCCAAAATCTCTTCTCGACCAGGCGAGGCTCGATGCTCGTGGGCGGAGGCGCCGCCGTGCTCGCGGGCATCATCCTGCTCGTCTACCTGCATTCGTATCGCAACAGCGTCAACAGTTCGGCCGCCCCCGCCACGGTCCTTGTCGCGAAGCAGCTCATCCAAAAGGGGACTCCGGGCGACATCATCGGAACGAGCGACCAATTCCAGGTCGCGTCCGTACCGAAGGGACAGCTTCAGACTGGAGCGCTCACTGACCCTGCGGCGTTGACCGGGCGCGTGGCGGCCACGGACATCTACCCCGGCCAGCAACTCACGGCCGCGGTCTTCGCATACGCGACGCCCGGGTCGTTGCAGACGAAGATCACCGGCGGTGATCGCGCGATCTCGCTGTCGATCGACGCCGAGCACGGCATGAACGGACAGATCGCCCCCGGCGACCACATTGACATCTACGTCGGACTGAAAAGAGTCGGCCCGAACGGAACACAGCCGATCATCAAGCTCCTGATGGCGGACATGACGGTTTTGCGGGCACCTCTCGCAGGAGGCAACGGGATGTACACCCTGCGCGCAACCACGCGCCAGACTGCCGTCCTCGCGTGGGCGGCGGATAACGGCACCATGTGGTTCGTCCTCCGACCGCCGAGCGGCGCGAAGACGGTGATCCCCGGGTTCGTGAGCATGCAGACCTTGTTGCTCGGGCTGAAGCCGGTGCGCTGACGATGGCCAGTCGCATTCACGCCCTTGTTGCTATCGACGGCGGAGTCGACAGCCACTCCGTCCAGGCGCTCCTTCCCGAGAACAACGGCATCGACGTCGTGGGCATCATCAGCGGGCTCGACGAGAGCTGGCGTACGTTGCAAGAGACGGCGCCAGATCTCGTAATCGTCGCGTGCGAGGGCTATTCCGACCGAGCGCTGTACTTCATCGAAAGCGCCGTCAAGCAGCAGCCTGACCGGCCCGTCGTGGTGCTCACGACGGGCTCGCCGAACGGGTTCGTGCGTCGTGTTTTCGAGGCCGGCGCCGACGACATCGTGACGTTGCCGGAACTGCCCGAACACGTCGCGTTCGCGCTCGAAAAGGCGGTCGCGCGCCGCCGCGGGGCTGCGGTGGCGAGCGGCATTGCGATCGCCCCGATGATCTGCGTCCTCGGCCCCAAAGGCGGCACGGGGAAGACGCTGGTCTCGACGAACCTCTCGGTCGCACTTGCCCTGGCGGGTCACAGGGTCGTGCTCGTCGACCTCGACCTGCAGTTCGGCGACATCGGATTGGCACTCGGTCTCCGGCCCGACAAGACGATTTACGACCTCGCCCGCTCCGGAGGCTCTCTCGACGAGGACAAGCTCGACGCGTACCTCGTCAGGCACACGTCCGGCCTCGACGTCTTGCTGGCGCCGACGCGGCCGGATCAGGCGAGCGCCGTGACGGTCGACTTTCTCCGCGACGTGTTCACGACGCTTCGAGCGATGTGCGACTTCGTCATCGTGGACACGCCGCCGGGCTTCACTCCGGAGGTGATTGCGGCGATCGACGCATCATCCGATGTCTGCGTCGTCGGAATGCTCGACTCACTCTCGCTCAAGAACACGAAGCTCGGGCTCGAGACGCTCGAGCTCATGGGCTACGAACCGAACCGAATCTCGCTGGTGTTGAACCGTGCGGATACGCGCGTCGGAATCACGCACGATGACGTCGAGGCGATCATCGGCCGCCGGCCGGAGGTGCTCATTCCCAGCGATCGCCAGATTCCCATTTCCGTGAACGACGGAACTCCCATCGTCATTCAGGAAGAGCGCTCGGAGGCCGCGCGCGCGTTTCAGAACCTCGCTGATCGCTATCGGAAAGAAGAGCCTGACAAACCCGTAACTGAAGTACCGACAAGCGAACGTGGTAAGCGGCGCTTCGCGTGGAGGTCATGATGGAGCTTCACGAGCGACTCTCGACCTCTCGGCCCGTCCTCGCTCCATCTGGGCCCGATCCGTTCGCCGAGGTCAAGAACCGCATTCACCTCGTGGTCATCGGTGAGCTCGGGCCTCAGCTGTTCAACACAAGTATGGATCCGATGGCCTTGCGTGACAGGGTCATCACCGATATTCGGACGCACCTCGACGGTGAAAGCGGCATCTCGCGGGACGACCGCGAGCGGCTCGTGTCGGAGATCTCCGATGACATCCTCGGGCACGGACCGATCGAGCGGCTGCTCGCTGACGACAGCGTGACCGAGATCATGGTCAACGGCCCGTTCGACATCTGGGTCGAGCGCCAGGGCCGCCTCTATCAAACGACGGTTCGCTTCAACGACGACTCGCACCTGCGCCGGATCATCAACAAGATGGTCGCACAGGTTGGGCGCCGCATCGACGAGTCGTCACCGATGGTCGACGCCCGGTTGCCGGACGGTAGCCGCGTGAATGCGGTCATCCCGCCGCTGTCGCTGAGCGGACCGCTCATCACGATCCGAAAGTTCGCGAACAAACGGCTCGACCTCCAGGAGATGATCCGGCTCGGGACGGTCCACGAAGAGACCGTCGACTTTCTCCAGCGCTGCATTGCGGGCCAACTCAACGTCCTCATCTCCGGCGGTACGGGCACAGGAAAAACAACGCTGCTCAACGCACTCTCGCAAGCCATTTCCGACGCCGAACGCATCGTCACCATCGAGGACGCGGCTGAGCTCCAGCTCAAGCAGGCACACGTGTTGAGACTGGAGGGTCGTCCAAAGAACATCGAGGGTCAGGGCGAGATCACGATTCGCGATCTCGTCCGGAATGCGCTGCGTATGCGACCGGACCGGATCATCGTCGGCGAGGTCCGCGGCGCCGAGGCGCTCGACATGCTGCAGGCGATGAACACCGGCCACGACGGGTCGCTGACGACGGTCCATGCAAACTCGCCTCGCGACGCGCTCGCGCGCATCGAGACGATGGTGCTGATGGCGGGCTACGACCTGCCGCTGCGTGCGATCCGACAGCAGGTCGCGTCGGCACTGGATCTGATCGTCCATCTCGAGCGGCTCGAGGACGGATCGCGCCGCGTGACCGCGATCACCGAAGTGCAACGGATGGAGTCTGAGGTGATCACGCTGCAGGACATCTTCGCGTTCAAGATCGAGAACGTCCTCCAAGACCGGACGGTCGTCGGACGACTCGAAGCAACCGGGCTGCGCCCGACATTCCTCTACAAGTTCGAGAAGCGCGGGATCAGCCTTCCGAACGATCTCTTCGTCATTCCCGGCGCGGAGATCCCAGAGATCGCAGCGAGGGCGGCCACACGATGACGCGGCGGCTGCTCAGCGTCACATTGGTCGGCATCGCGGCGCTGACAGCTGCGATTGCTGCATTCGGAGCCGATGGCAAGGCTCGCGTGACCGAAGCGGCCGGCTCGAGCTTCCCCGCCCGCTCCTACGTCCTGACGCTGCCGCACGGCATGAAGCTGACGGCCGGGGGCGTCCGTGTGTTCGAGAACGGGCAACAAGTCCAGAGCGTTACGGTGACGCCGGTCGGCGACAGCAAGCCGAAGCAATTTGGCGTCGTGCTTGCGATCGACACAAGCATCAGCATGCGAGGGAAGCCGATCGCCGCCGCGATGGCGGCTGCGCGGGCACTTGCCTCGAAGCGCCAGGCGAGCCAATTGCTCGGCGTCATCACCTTCAACGACGCTGCGATGGTTGCCCTGCCTCTGACGCACGACCAGCAGGCGATCGAGGCTGCCCTCTCCAAGACACCGGCGCTCGCTCAGGGCACGCACCTCTATGACGCAGTCGATTCGGCCGTGGCGACGCTCAAAAACAAACATGTCGAGGTGGGATCGATCGTCGTGCTCTCGGACGGCGCCGACGTGGGCAGTCGGATCACGGAGGCGGCGGCCGCCGCGAATGCGCGGAACGCACACGTCCGCGTCTACACGGTTGGGTTGCAATCGCGGTTCTTCGACCGCGCCGCGTTGAAGCAGCTCGCTCGTGACGTCGGCGGAACGTTCATCCTCGCTAAGAACGTCGAATCGCTGGGGAAGATCTACACCCAACTGGGGTCGACATTCGCGAACGAGTATCTGCTGAGTTATCGCTCGCTCGCCGGCCCGAACGTCCACATCAGAGTCACGGTTCGCGTCGACGGCTTGAGCAGCGTGGCAAGGACCGAGTATCGGACGCCGGCGTTGACGGTCGCGAAGAAGGGTCCGGCTTCTCCGTACAAACCCTCAGGGCTTGACCGGATCTGGTCATCGGCGGTAACCATGACCATCGTCGGTTTGATCGCCGCCGGCTTGATCGGCTCCGGTGCGGGAGCCATCTTGTCGGGACCGCGCGTCGGAACCGTCCGCAAGCGAATGGCCGAGTTCGTCTCGGTGCCGACGGCGATCCGCGATTCGGCCCGACGGCCGACGGCGCAGCTGACCGAGAAGATGTTCGAGGGCACGGAGACGATCCTGCGTGGAAGCTCCCGCTGGCAGAGATTCAAGTGGGAGCTCGAGATCGGGAAGGTGACGATGCCACCGGAGCAGATCGTCGTCCTCACACTGATCGGTTCGCTCCTGGCGTTCTTGATGATCGACTTCGTCTTCGGCTCGCTGCTGGTCGCGATCATGCTTGCGGTGGCGATTCCAATCGCCGTCCGGTCGATGCTGAAGAGGCAGGTCGCGAAGCAGCGAAAGCTCTTCGCAGAGCAACTTCCGGACAATCTTCAGGTGCTCGCCTCCGCGCTGCGCGCAGGTCACAGCTTCATCGGAGCTCTTTCGGTCGTGGTGAACGACGCTCCTGAACCTGCTCGATCGGAGTTCCAGCGCGTAGTCGCAGACGAGCAGCTCGGCGTTCCGATCGACCAGGCACTGCACGTCGTCGTCGAACGCATGCAGAGTCGCGAGCTCGAGCAGGTCGCGCTCGTCGCGGCGCTTCAACGGGAGACCGGCGGTAACACGGCCGAGGTGCTCGATCAGGTTACCGACACTATCCGCGAGCGCTTCGAGCTCCGCCGAACGGTGCAGACGCTGACTGCTCAGGGGCGGATGTCCCGATGGGTGTTGACGTTGCTCCCGCTCTTCCTTCTTCTGGCGATCACGCTGATCAACCCCGGATACATGGACGTCATGTACGACTCCGTCACCGGACGGGTGCTCCTCGTGCTGTCGACCATTTCCGTCGCGTGCGGTTCGCTGGTCATCAAGAAAATCGTGAACATCAAGGTCTGATCAATGATCCTCTTACTCGTCATCGGCATTCTGCTCGCCGGCTTCGCAATCGGAAGTCTCGCCCGCGGGACGCTCTGGCAGCGCGGACGCGACAGTTCGGCAGGCGTGCTCAAGCGTGTGCACCCGTATAGCTTCACGAAGCGCGAGCAGGACGAGGAGGGCGCGGGCGGTGTGCGCGGCAAGCTCGACGACGTCGCGACGAAGCTCGGGTCGGTCGTCGCGGGCAAGTCGAAGGGTCGCTCAAACGAGCGAATCCGCCAGGACCTCGTCGCGGCAGGGCTCTACCACGTCAAGCCGGGACGGTTCTTGGGCTACAGAGTCTTGTGCGCCGCTGCATTCCCGCTCCTGTGGATTTGGCTGGCAGCGAGCGCCGGCGTCAAGCCGGCCCCCGCCGTGCTCCTGACGGTGATCATTGGATTCCTGGGCTGGTGGATGCCGGCGCGAATTCTGCAAGAGCGCGCAAAGCAGCGGTTGAACGAGCTCGACTACCAGTTGCCGGAGCTGATCGACTTGCTCGTCGTCACGATTGAAGGCGGTCTCGGGTTCGTCGGATCGTTGCAGACCGCCGCGGGCCGGCTTAGCGATCCGATCGGCCAGGAGATCAGACTGACTCTTCAGGAGCAGAGCATGGGCCTGTCGATTCAGGAAGCGATGCTGAACATGTTGGCCCGCTGCGACACGGCGTCCATGCGATCGTTCGTTCGCTCGGTGGTACAGGGCGAGAGACTGGGTGTCTCGATCGGGCAGATCATGCGCGATCTCGCTCACGAGATGCGTCGCCGGCGTTACGCAGTCGCACAGGAGAAGGCCCAGAAGGCGCCGATCAAAATCCTGTTCCCGCTTGTGCTCCTCATCTTCCCGGCCATGTTCGTGATCTTGCTCGGGCCGGCCATCTTCATGTTCGCCAAAGCGCTCGGTGGTCTCTAAGCCGTGAACCGCGAAATTCCGGCTGGGGCAGTTACGCGACAGACGCTTCGCACCGCTCGAGCCGTGGTTGCCCTTGCGCGGGATGACGGCTCGACCGTCTGCGAGCGGTGCGTCGTCGCGGATCGGACCTTGCCGCGAATGAAAGGACTTCTCGGGAGAAGCTCTTTGCCGCCGGGCGAAGGCCTGCTTATCCGGCCGGCCCCCTCGATCCACACGTTCTTCATGCGCTTCCCGATCGACGCGGTCTTCGTCTCGCGCGAAGGCGAGGTCCTGAAGGTCGCGTCGAAGGTCAAGCCCTGGCGCACGCGCTCCTGCCGCCGTGCGTACGCCGTCCTCGAGCTCTCGGCGGGCGAGGCAGAGCGACGACATGTCGCTGTGGGCGATCGCATCGAGGCGGCCGAGTGCCTGAGCTGAGGCTGCTCCCGGCAGGTGAGGGCGATGGGGCCGAGGTGCATCGGCTTCAACCCCTGCGCGTTCTGCTGGCGGGAAACGACCGCCGCTTCATCCGTGTCATGTCCTTCCTGCTCGCGCGACGCGGATATGACATCGCACAGGCGAGCCCGCGAGACACTGTCGCGGCTGTCGAGCGCCATCGAGCTGACGTGGTGTTGCTCGAAATGGGCGATTCGCGCGTCAACACCAGCCGCAAGGTGGCGGCCCTCCAAGCCCTCTCGACCGTCCCAACCGTGTTGGTCCTGGCCGAGGACGGCCATGACGCGCGTTGGAACGGCGTCGCGGCAGTCGATAAATGGATGCCGATCGACGATCTCGTCAAAGCGATCGAGACGGCTGCTCTGACTCGGCCCGCGCCGCTTGCCGAAGGCGAGGCTCCGCGGCTGTGACGACTAGCGACCTCGTGGCGACGGCCCCGCCCGACGAGAGCCGGGGAGTGAACGGCGTGCGCGTGGCGACGCTGGGGCTCGCCGCCTTTCTCTCGCTCCTGGGCGTCATCCGATACGGGGTGCAGGGGGAAACGCTTGTCGTCGTCTCGGCGCTCGTCGTGCTCGTCGTGATCTCACGTCACGATCTGGAGCGCCACATCATCCCGAACCGAATCGTCGTGCCCGCGTGGCTGGCGGTCCTGACCGCCCACCTCGCGCTTCATCCGCATCAATGGGTGGAATGGCTGGTGGGAAGCTTCGGAGCGGGCCTCTTCTTCCTTGTCGTCGCTCTCGCATATCCCGCGGGACTCGGGATGGGCGACGTGAAGCTGTCTCTCTTGATCGGCGCGCTGCTCGGCTGGGCGGTTGTCGCGGCACTCTTCCTCGGCACGCTCGCCGCCGGACTCGTCGCCGCAGTCATGCTCTTCCGCGAGGGGTCCGCGGCTCGAAAGCGCGCGATCCCGCTCGGCCCATTCCTGGCCGGCGGCGCGGTCGTAGTCCTTCTGTTCCTCTAAAGCGTTCAAACGCCTGAACGACAGATGGGCCGCTTGGCCCATTGTCCGTTTGGGTTATCTCAACGACACTTCGTCGTGGGAAAGGGAGGGCGAGTTGGAGAAGACTGCGGGCTCGCTCCCTCCGCAAAGGGAGGCTCTGGGGGGCCGGGCAACCTGCTGCGGTGGGTGAGTCTATGGTTCAAGATCTGGCGACGCGTGCGCGCGCCGTCGGCCGAGGCGACCCGCTCGCGGCACCAGCCGCGAGCGTTGACCTCGACGCCGTAACGCGCATCTTCGCCTCGCGCCTAGACGGCGTCAGCATGCAGGCGGAGCTCGCTCGCTGCCGGACACGTGCAGCCCAGCTCATCACCGCCGGCGGCGCGCGCTCGACGGCGGTCGCACTCGCCTACGCGAGTGACCTTCTCGTCGTCTGCGCCGTCGAGCGGCCCTGGCGGCCGCGCGCCACAGAGCGCGTGATCTCGAGACTTGCCGCTCTACTCGGCCTCGCACGCGAGGCCGTTGCACTGCAGCTGTTCCTCGGCGCCGTTGGCGCCCCGCAGCTGCTCGATCTTCCGCCTGCAGTGGCCCTCGAGACGCAATTGCGGCTACTTCTCGCGGTTGCACCGGTCTCGGAGGCTTCGCTCTGGACGAAGGAGCTGACCGGCCGTCCCGGGTGCCTGATCGCGGCGGGTCCCACCACCGAGACTCGCCGCTTCCGCGTCGTCGCAGCTCGGGCCCTCGACGGCGCATTCGTCGACAACGGTGCGCGCGGCACCATCGTCGGCGCGCCCGTCATGCGCTGGGAGACACCATGGGCGGCGCTGGTCGTGCGGACCCGTGCCGAGAACCGCGAGCTGATCGCGGCCTACCTCGCAGAGACCACCGCGGCGATGAGCCCGGTGATCGAACGTGAGCTCGTTCTCCAGCGAAGCGCCGCCCGAGAGCGGTCGCTCGTGCGTGCGAGCGAGCGCCGTCTCGGCCGACTCGCCTTCGACCTGCACGACACCGCCCTGCAGCACATCGCCGCGCTCGGCGCCGACTTCTATCTCTTCCGACGGCAACTGGCGGAGGTTGTGTCCGAGCCGAGCCTTTCGATCACCAACTCTCGCGTGGACGACCTGGAGGCTCGTACGTGGGAGCTCGACCGCGTCCTGCGGGAGCTTGCACACTCACTCGAGCCCGTCAGCCTCGTGCGACGGCCGCTGCAGCGTGTCATCACGGACGAGGCGGCGGCGTTCACAGAGCGCACCGGAATCGAGGTCCACAAGCGCGTGCACGGTGACTTCAGCGGGCTGACCATGTCCCAGAAGATCGCCCTGATCCGGGTCGTGCAGGAGGCGCTGACGAACATCCGCGAGCACGCGAACGCCTCCGCCGTTCGCATCTGGATCACCACGCGCAATGGTCGGATCGACGCTCGAGTCGAGGACGACGGAAGCGGCTTCCACGTCGCGCGCACGTTGGTCGAGTGTGCAAAGCGTGGGCGGTTCGGGCTCGTGGGCAGTAGCGAGCGCGTTCGGCTTCTCGGCGGGACGTTCGACGTCCGTAGCCGACCAGGAGGCCCGACGACGGTCTCGCTCAGCCTGCCGCGCTGGCAGCCGCTGGCGGTCGCGCAGCAGCCTCGAGACGGCGCGGCCGTTCCCGCGTTCGCCGCGGAGTAGAAGCCAGCTCCTTACTTGTCGTGGCCGCGGCCGTTCCCTTGGCCGTTCCCTTGGCCGTGCCCGCCGTTGTCCTCTGCGTGCGGCGGCGGACCGGCAGGCGGTGCGCTCGGCGGCTGACTACTCGTCGCTTCTGCCGGTGCCGGCTGCTGTGCCGAGTGGTCTGATTTCTTCGGCTTCGCGGGCTTGTTCTCGTGCTTCTGCTTCGCGGCGCTCGGATGGGACGGCGGGACGGCCGGCGTCGCCCTCGTGGCCGGTACGACAGCGGGCGGCCGCGCGCGCGACGCAGGAACAGCGGGGACGGCACGCTCAGGCGGACGCGACGGAGGCGTGCCTCCGGCGCTCGGTTGGGCCGCGGGACGCTGCGGCGGCGCCGTCGATGATTGCGTGGCGGTCGGTGCCTGCGTCGCGGGCGCCGCGATAACCTCCGGTGCCGACGGCGCCGACGGTGGCGGCTGCGCGGGCCCGGGAGACGGCTGCGGCCCAGCGGGCTTTGTCGGACCGGCCGCGGTCACCGGCACGCTGATCGCGATTCTCAGCGGGCCTCGACCGGGAACAGGCGAGAGGCCCGGCAGACCCGGGAACGTCGACGCAGCGCTCGGCCGCGGTGCATGCCGCACGAGCGGCGACAGCACGACGGCGGGGACCGCGCGTTCCCTCGCGCGCGGAAGAGCCGCCCGGTCCGGCGGGAGCGCCTCAGGCACGTCCAATGCGTGCAACCACAGCTGGGCCGACGCCGCTGCGCCTGCGGCGATCGCCGAGACATACCCGGCCACGACGGTGACACGCCTCATAGGTCGAAGTATCGCGGGGCGACCGGATATGTCACTACTCGGGGGCCTCGGTCTCGACGCGATTCTTTCCCTGCCGCTTGGCGCTGTAGAGCGCGAGGTCAGCCGAGGTCATGAGCTCATCCGCACTATGGGTCTGCGGGAACGCCGCCACCCCGAAGCTCGCGGTCACGCGCACCTCGCTCGAATCGACCGGGATACTGAGATCGGCGACGGCCTCCCGGAGGTTCTCCGCCAGCGCCTCCGCACCGTCGAGGTCGGTCTCCGGCAGGAGGATGGCGAACTCTTCCCCGCCGAGCCGGGCGGCGAGGTCGACGCCGCGGATGCGACCACGCAGGACATCCGCGAAGGCACGCAGGACCTCGTCGCCGACCTGATGACCGAACTGGTCGTTGACCCGCTTGAAGTCGTCGAGGTCGGCGACGACGAGCGAGAGCGAGTTGCCGAAGCGCTGGGCGCGCAGCAGCTCGGTCTCGAGCGTCTCACGGAAAGAACGGCGGTTGGCGAGGCCCGTCAGCTCGTCCGTCACGGCCTGTCGCTTCACGACGCCGTGCAGACGCGCGTTGTCGAGCGCAATCGCCGCCTGCGCCGCGAGCGAGTGCGCGAGCGCAGCGGTGCGCTCGTCGAACCGCGGCGCCGCCGGGTACAGGAGGAGCTCGATCTCCTCGTCCGCGCCCTCGACGCTCGCGAGCTCGAGCCGAAGCGGCCGCCCCACCTCCTCGAAAGCGCCCTCGCGCGCGACCTCCTGCCCGTCCCTGGTCGCCACGCCGGCAACGGCGCCGGTCGCCTCCATCGACGCGTGCAGGATGACCGGCAGCAGCTTCTCCGGGTTGTGCGTCGAGGCAAGCGCGTCTCCGACGAGGGCAAGAACCTGGCGCACGTCCCTGCTTCGAGGCGTCGCGCGCCGCCGCGGACGCACAAAGGAAGAGAGAGCACTCGCCGCGACACCGAGCGTCACGAGCGAGACCAGGGTCGCCAGGACCAGCCAGAGCGTCCGCCGGTGCGCGCGATCGCTGATGGCGGCGCGCGGCGTCGCCGCCTCGAGGATGAGGGCTCTCGGCGCGTCGACTAGCCGCACGGCGAAGACCCGGTAACGGCGACCGTCAACACGATCGAACGCCCGTCCGAGCGGGAACCGGCGACCGGGCGTCTGGGACCTCACCCACAGGCGGTCTGACGCCCGTACACCTGCAGCGGCGCCAAGGCGATCCAGCGAGCTGCGATCGACGGGAACGATTCCGACGACGCGGCCGATCCGCCTGCCCCGCGCGACGACCGCGACGGTTCTCGTGATGGCCGCAGCCGGCCTCGGCCCCGCGAGCAGGTCGTCGCCCGCGTAGACGGCCAGCGCCGGCCGCCCACGCAGCAGGCGGCGGACCGCCGACCGATCGTGCCGCAGCAAGGTGCGCTGCAGCTCTGCCGACGCCGCCAGCGAGCCCGCTCTGGCGTCCGCCTCGGCGACGCGCATGCTGAACGTGCCCAGCGCCGCGTGCGCCTCGCTCGCGAGCCGGGCGTCGGCTCGGTCGAGCTCGCTGCCTCCGAGGGTCAGGGCCGCCGCCCACGCCGCGACGAGCAACGCCAGGAGCGCACCGAACACCAGCAACCCCGCAACCGCAGCCCCGCTCCTCCTCCGCGGGCGAAGAGCCAAGGTCTCGATCCTCCCCAGGTAGGAGCCGCCGCTCATCCCCCGAATGGGGGAGTCCGACGATGAACGCCATGGTCGCAAAACTCCAGGAGGTTACGACCGAGGACGAGGCCCAGCGGCTGGCCGACCTCGCCGACCGTCTCGAGCTCAAGGACGGGTACGCCGGCGAGCACACGGCCGCCGTCAGCCGGCTGGCGGTCGCAATCGCAGCCAACCTCGGCCTCGGCGACGAGGAGCGCCGTCGCGTCGCGCTCGGGGCGCTGCTTCACGACGTCGGCAAGCTCTCGGTTCCGGATCGAATCCTCACGAAGCCTGGTCCTCTCAACGAGCTCGAGTGGGCGGCAATGCGACGCCATGCCGCCTCTGGCGAGCGACTGCTCGTTCATATACTCGATCTGCCGGACGTCCTCGCCGTCGTCCGCTCGCACCACGAGCGCTGGGACGGGACCGGGTACCCGGACGGCAAGCAGGGAGAGGAGATCCCGCTCGCCGCGCGCATCGTCGCCGTAGCGGACGCGTTCCAGGCCATGATCGAGCCGCGGCCCTACCGCCCTCCGCGCGCTCGCGCGCGTGCGGTTCGGGAGCTCGTCGGCGAGGCGGGCTGTCAATTCGATCCCACCTGCGTCGAAGCCCTGCTCGCTGTCATCTGAGACGGCAGGGAGCGGCGGTGCCGGCGTCGAAGTAGCCGCGGCGGCGGTGTCTTCCGAAGTCCGACGGTTGCAGGATCGCACCGCCGCACTTCCTTGCCGCGGCGTAGCACGAGCCCGAAGTTCGGGCGAAACCGGTCCTTCGATGAGCGCGCCGCGGCGTTTTCCATCTCAAGCTGCGAGCGAAGCACTGCGGCCATGCGAATTCGACTCGAGGAACCCACGCTTGCGGATGACCTACTCCGCGTGCTCAGAGCGCAGGCGGACTGCATCGTCGAGCGCGTCGATGACCGCGAGCTGGAGGCCGTCCTGGTCGGCTCGTACCGCGACGGCGGCCGTGACGAGCTGACGCGACTGGTCGAAGAGTGGAACGACCGACGGAAGACGAAGGCATCCCTTCGCATCGTCCGCTGACGTTGGAGCGTCAGAGCGGCCGGATGCGTTCGACCTCGTAGACGGTGTGCCACATCCCGTCCACGAGCCGCTTCGTGAGACGCTGGATGACGATGGCTCGGCGACCGTCGACCACCTGCCGCTGCTCCTCCCGCACGTTGTAGAGCCGAAGCCCTTCGCTGAACTCCTCGAGCTCCCAAGCATCGGGATCCGTCGGAGGCTGGTTGCCCCGTCGAACGGCCTCCGCTTGTCGCCAGTGCTCCTGCTGCTCGAACCAGGCGTGAAGTGTTTGTGCGCCGTTTGCGTCCATTCAGTTTCCGCAGCGGGACCGCGGTAGGTCCGCGGCACGCCGCAGATCGAGATTCACACGACTTACGCAGAGTGTCAATAGGCTTTGCGACCCAGAACCCGATGAGTTCTTTCAACGGTTGAAGGGGAGCGACGAGTCGCTCCCCTTCATGAGATGGCGCGGCGCCCCGCCTAGCCGCTATTGAGGTGCGCCTTGCCCGTGTAAACCGCTGTGACCGCGCCGCTCGAGGAGTCGAGCGTGGCGTGGATCTTCCCCGTCCCGCGGAGCCCTGTGTACGCGCCCGTGCCCTTTTTGAGGACGAAGCGCCCGTTCACCTCGGAGGTGGTGGCTCCGGTCGACTTGAGCCCGCCGACGAACTGGATCACGAACGTGCCGTCGGACGCGGTCACGGCCTTGCGGCCGTGGACGACCTGGCCCGTCTTCTTGCCCTTCCCCTTGCCCTTGCCTGTGATCCTGGTGGTCTGGACGACGGTGCCCGACTTGCCGCTCAGCACGGCGAGGTCGCCGGTGGACGTCCAGGTGCCGGTGGCCGTCGTCGTGCCGGTGAAACGAGCTGAACGTTGACCGAGCGGAATGTCCCGTCATCGAGACCGATCTTCAGCGTCCACGTCCCCTGACCGAAGTTGTTGATCGCCGGCTCCGGGCTCGGGTTGACATACCCCAACTTGGTCGAGAGGTTGAAGATGTACTGGTTGTCCGGGCTGCCCGTCCAGCGGAACAGGTTCCCCGTCGTCGCGGCGGATGTCGAGATCGCCTCGTCGACGCCCGGATCCGGCTGATTGTCGCCCTGTTTCACGTACATCTTCGCCGTGACATTCCCAACCGGCGTGCCGTTGCACAGCGCCTGGAACTTCACCGGGATCGTGCTTCCGACCTTGAACCGGCTCGATCCGTCCCCGTTGATGGGCTGGAGGTAACCGCCGAATGCCGCGCCATAAAGAACCGTGTACGTCTTCGGCCCGTAGGACGCCGGGTTCCCAGCCTTGTCCTGAGCGTGTGCGCTGTAGGTGTAGTTGCCGACGCCAGAAGGCGTACCCGGCGTCGTCCAGGTCTCGCCCTGGGAACCGTCGAGTCCCGAGAGTGCGTCGCTCGGATTGAATCCCGGCTTGCTGGGTCTCGAGCCGCAGACGTTGTACGACGCGGCGTTGTTGTCGGTGACGCCGATGTTCGGCACCGTCTTGTCGATGTTGATTCCGCCGAGAGAGGCACCCTTCGTGTTGCCGGCCTTGTCCTCACAGGTGGCAGTCGCCGTCTGGTCGGCCCCCTCGGAGCTCTTGGTATCGCTGACCTGAGCGGTCTTGGGCCCGGATAGTTCGTCCGCGCAGTTCCACTTCACGGTCACGTCCGAGTTGTTCCACCCATAGGAGTTGGCTGCGGGCAGCCGCGATGCCACGGTCGCCGTCGGCGCGGTCTTATCGATGTTGATGTTGTCCTTCGTTGCGCTTGCGCTATTGCCCGCTTTGTCGAAGACGGTGCGGGTGACGGACTGATTCGCACCCTCCCCGGTGAGCGTTACATCAGCGGGACACAAGACCACGCCGGATGCCGTTCCGCCATGAACCGGGTCATCGCAGCTGAACTGCACGGTGACATCCGTGTTGTTCCAGCCGTCAGCGTTCGCGCCGGGGGTACGTGTAGCACTGATTGTCGGGTCGGTCTTGTCGATGTTGATCCCGGTCACGCTCGCGCTCTTGCTGTTCCCGGCCTTGTCCTCACAGGTGCCGTTGGCGGTCTGGTTCGTCCCCTCCGAGCTCTTGGTGTCGCTCACCTGAGCCAGCTTCGCGCCCGAGAGCGCATCCGCGCAGTCCCACTTCACCGTCACGTCCGAGTTGTTCCAACCATCCGCGTTCGCCGCCGGCAGCCGCGAAACGAATGCGATCGTCGGCTCGACCGTGTCGATGTTGATCCCGCCCAGCGAGGCCGCCTTCGTGTTGCCGGCCTTGTCCTCGCAGGTCGCATTCGCCGTTTGGTTGGCCCCGTCGGAGCTCTTGGTGTCACTGACCTGAGCCGTCGTCGGCCCCGACAGCGCGTCCGTGCAGTCCCACTTCACCGTCACGGCGCTGTTGTTCCAGCCGTCCGCGTTCGCCGCCGGCAGCCGCGAAGCCAGCGTCGCCGTCGGAGCAACCGTGTCGATGTTGATCCCACCCAGCGACGCCACCTTCGTGTTCCCCGCCTTGTCCTCACAGGTAGCACTGGCGGTCTGGTTGGCACCATCGGAGCTCTTCGTATCGCTCACCTGAGCCACCTTCGCCCCCGACAGTGCGTCCGTGCAGTCCCACTTCACCGTCACGGCGCTGTTGTTCCAACCATCCGCGTTCGCCGCCGGCAACCGCGAAACCAACGTCGCCACCGGATCCGTCTTGTCGATGTTGATCCCGTTCTGCGTGTTTGAAGCCGAGTTCCCGGCGTTGTCCGTGCACGTGCCGGTTGCGGATTGGTTCGTGCCCTCGGTCGTAACCGTCTTGCTATCGGTTGCGGAGACTACGTCCGAGAGCGCGTCGGAGCACGACCAGTTGACCGTCACATCTGAGTTGTTCCACCCATCCGCGTTCGCCGCCGTTCGGCTCGTAAACGTGATGGTGGGCGCGGTCTTGTCGATCTTGATGGTTCTCGTCTGCGTCGTCTCGGTGTTGCCCGCGTTGTCCTTCGCGAAGAAGTTGATGGTCGTCGTGCCTTCGGCCGTGATCGAGAACGACGCGCTGTTGCCGGTCACGGTGGTGGACGCGATCGTCTGCGCGCCGCTGGCCGAGTAGGTGATCTCTTTGACGCCGCTCCCTCCCGCGTTGTCGGTCGCGCTTAGAGAGACAGCTACGTTCTGCTTGCTCCAATCCCCGAACGTGTAGGTACCGGGGCCAGGCGAAAGGCTCGCGCTGGCGGTCGTCGTCGGCGCAGTCGAGTCAGACAGCTTGAAGTGTGCATACAGCGTGCGCGGCGTGGCGCCATCGGGCGTACACGTGTCGGAGCTCGGCGTACTGCCTGATGCCGTGTCCGACCAATAGGCGAAGGTGAGCCCAGAAGGAGAAGAGGCTGTCACCGAGATTGGCTTGACTGACTTGTTGGCCCCCACGCCAACGTTGGGGAGGCCGTTGGTCGCCGAGCCGCTGCTCTGCGCGCTCGTACAAGTCGTGTCGTTGTACTTCGTCCAGTTCACCGTCCAATTCGTCGGCGTGACTGTGTCCGCAGTCGCCAATGCGAATGTCACGTTGCCGTCGGTGAAGGTCGTGGAGGCCGTCGCACCGGATGAGCCAGTGGCTGTCACGGTGTAGCTGTCGACGAACCAGTTGGGCAGCTGGAACTGGTTCGTGAAGTTGCCGCTGTCGTCGGCTGTTACGTCGGCGTTGTACGACCATGACTGAGCGCCGTCGTCGTTGACGAAGATGTGAACCGCCTCGCTGGCACCCCAGTTGCTACCGGTCAGGGTGACGGTCGACCCGGGCGTGTAGTCGGCCTGGTCGCTCACGATCGACGGCGCCGCCGACGCGGTCTCCCTCATCGCGGACGCACCGCCCGCAAACGCGAAGAACGCCACGATGGCGCCGATCGAACAGACGAGGAAGAACGCCTTCCTCCATGTCACCTGGTTCCGCTTCGACGCCACAGTGGCCCCCTTCTCCGCCCCAGTCCTTGTCTCGAGCTGCCGCATGAAATTGACCCCTTTCAAGACCGCCCGA
>WNGA01005337.1_pt1 | contig 34925 bp, 30 predicted proteins | sample 5400061 | NCBI WGS metagenome assembly WNGA01 (sample SAMN13153366, study PRJNA577476) | soil metagenome | isolation source: 100 cm soil or saprolite under grassland replicate 2 | place: USA:California | collected 2016-06-15
CGGTCCGCAGCGGCGAGCAGCGCGACCAGCAGCAGGGCGTACCAGGGGTATTCGGGTGCCACCACGCAGAACGCCACCCCGACCATGGTGGCGGCCCCGGCGGCGGGGCTTTCCGGGTCGGCCCGCCAGGCGGTCCAGGCCGCGGCCGCGCCCAGCACCAGCAGCGCGGCCGCCGGCGCCCAGGTGGCCGGCAGCGAGCCGAGCAGCGGGTACCGGGCCGCGCCGCGGTACTGCTCCTCGCCCAGGTACCCGCCGAGGTACCCGAGCACCTTCGGCCCTACGGCGAGCAGGTGCGGCAGGTACGCGAGGGCGAGCAGCCCACCCGCGCCGGCGACCAGCAGCCAGCGCCGCCGGTGCCGCGCCAGCGCCGGGGCGACGAGCGCCGGCAGGAACTTGACCCCGACCGCGGCCCCGAGCAGCGCCCCCGCCGCGACCGCCCGGGTCGCCCCCAGCGCGGCCGGCCGCGTCCCCCCCGCCCCCGTAGCCGCCCCCGCCGCAACCGCCCCCGCCTCGGCCGTCCCCGCTGCGACCGCCCGCGCCCCGGCGGGGAGGGACTCCGCGACGCCGGCCAGCACCGCCAGCGCGGCAACCACGGCGAACGCGCCGAGGACGTCCACGTGCGCGTCGTTGCCGGCCTCCAGCACCACGGTCGGGCACCACGCCCACAGCGCCGCCGCCCGCGGGTCGCCGCCGGTGCGGCGCAGCAGGCGGACCAGCAGCAACGCGGTGCCGACGGCGAGCAGCCCGGCCGCCACCTGGAGCGGCCGGGCCCGCTCGGTGGGGGCGAAGTGCACCAGCAGGAAGTACGCCTGTGCGACCGGCGGGTAGATGGTGCGCACATCGGGGTGGTTCAGCGCCGGGTGCCCGTCCGGGAAGAGGTAGCCGTCACGCAGTGCGGCCAGGGCCGGGTCGGTCGGCGGGTAACGGTACGGGTCGATGCCGGCCGCCTGCACCCGCCCGTCCCAGATATAGCGGTAGAAGTCGTCCGTGGTTCGCGGCGGCCACAGGACGGCGAGCAGTTGCAGCGCCGCGCCGCCGGCCAGGATCCACCGCACCGCCCGCTCGGCCGGCACCCGGCGCACCGCCACCGCCGCGACGAGGAACGCCGGCCACTGCACCGCGTACGCCCCCACCAGGTGCCACCGCGCCTGGTTGGGGGTGCCGAGCGACCAGCCGGCGCCCAGGGCCGCGGCCAGCACGGCGAACGCCCCAGTGGCCACCCATCGCGGGACGAGCAACCGCGTTACCCGTCGCGGGACGACCCACCGCGCCACGAACCGTCGCGACGCCGCCCAGCGCGGCGGCAGGACCGTCCAGTCGCGATTGCCCGGCACCGCCCGAGACTGACACGGCACACCGGCGGCGGCGACCCTCCGTTCGGGTTCCGTAACCTCCGCGGGTCACACCACGACCTGGGTGGGCGTGTCGAGCCAGTAACGATGGGTGCCGTCCGCCCCGGCGGTGAGGCCGAACCTGTTCCTGGCCGGGCGGCCGATCCGGTGCCACAGCTCAGTGGTGGCCTCGACGGTCTGCCAGAGCAGGTCGGGGCCGCCGTAGGTCACGTGGTGGCGGCCGCCGGCGGTCGGGGCCTTGGTGATGTCCGCCCAGCCGCCCGCGATTGTCCACAGGCCGACGACGTCGGTGTCGGTGCTGAACGGCTGCAGATCGGGCACGCGGAGCTGCAGCAGGAACCGCAGGTCGGGGTCGCCGAATTCGGCCGGGTCGAGCGTTGTCAGCGTGGTGTGGCGGTGTTCCCGGGACTGGATGGTGGGGAAGGTCCCGCCGTCGCGGAGTGGGTTGTCGGCACGCGCGCGCAGCCACATGAAATCGCCGGGAGTGGTGAGGAAACGGCCCTGGATGGTGTCAGCGTCGATCTTGCGGGCGACGAGGAGACTGCTGGCGACCTCACCGCGCAGGTCGGCGAGGACCACGCCGTCGGCGGTAAGTTGCCTGATCCAGGCGGGCGGGACGCGGCTGACGGCGCAGGTGGCGATCAGCCGGTCGTGCGGCGCCCGGGCCGGAATGCCGTCGGCGCCGTCGCCCGTGGTCAGGTACGGCGCGTACCCGACGCCGGCCAGACGCTCCCGCGCGGTCTCCACCAGGACGGGATCGATATCGATACTGGCCACGTTGGCGTCGCCGAGCCGGTGGCTGAGCAGGGCGACGTTGTAGCCGGTGCCGGTGCCGATCTCGGCGACACGCTGGCCGTCACGCACATCGAGCAGGCCGAGCATGCGGGCCATCAGGCTGGGCCTGGTCGAGGAATTGGTCGACCACATCAGGGTGGTACCTGGGACCTGCCGTTCCTGAACGACCAGGGTCTCGTCGGAGTACACCCGGCGGAACCACTCAGCACGGCGCGCCGGGTCCGCGCGGTCGACGACCCGGCCGTCAGCGACAAAGCGAGGAACGAACACATGGCGTGGGACCTCGGCGAAGGCGCTCCTCCAGTCCGGGCTCAACACCCCCGCGGCCGCCAGCTCATCGGCCAGGCCGCCGGCCGACTGGCGCCAGTCTCGCGTGTCGTCGCTCACGAGTTCCCCTCACCGGCCAACAGGTCCACCAGCGCCGAGAGCATCGGCAGCCCGGTGGCCTTGGCCAACCACAGCCATTCCCCGGACGGGTTGCATTCCAACGCCACCCACCCGGTTTCGGAGACCACGAAGTCGAACGCGCCGAAGCGCAGACCGAAGTGATCCAGATAGCGGCGCATGCCGGCCACCACCTCATCGGGAGGTGTGATCGTGCGGTAGGATACGTTGGCGTAGTCGGCGCGCCAGTCGACCCGGGCCAGCGCCGAGCCGGCCTCGATGGCCACCGCGAACGGATGGTCGCCGACCATGGTGACCCTGGCGTCGTACCGTTTCGGTACCCATTCCTGCAACAGATGCGTGGTGACCGCGAACTGCGCCGGGTCGATCCGGGCGACATCGACAAGTGTGGTGTAGGTGATCCGCGGGACGCCGTCCTCGGCCAGCACGACCGACGAGAGGGTCTTGCACACCACCGGCCCGCCGATCTCGGCGGCAAACCTAGCGGCGGCCCGATGGTCATTGCTGATGAGCGTCCGGGGCACCGCGAGGCCGACATCGGCGGCAACCCGAAGCTGTAGCGGTTTGTACTCGGCTACCGCGATCTTCATCGGGTCATTGACCCACAACGCGTCCACACTCGCCAGCGCGCCACCCAGGCCGTACCGCGCCTCGACAGTGGCGAGGGCCGCGTCGGCGTCGGATATACCCGCCGGCATCCTGAATCGGGTCGGTCGCCAGTAATAGATCGCCGTGATCTGTTCCAGCGCAATGCCCGCACCGTCCAATGTGTCCAGTCGGCCGCGCCACACCGAGCGGTCGTGGTGGGCGGCGAGCCGGATCCTGGTCGGAAAGTCGCCGGTGTCCATCACCGTCACCGGCACACCGCGGCGGTCCAGCTCGGCCACCACCGCACCGGCGGTCGGATCGTCGGCGCCGGTCAGCACGAGCACGGCGCGTTGTGTCTCCACGTGCACCTCAGTCGTCGGTATGGATTACTGACACGGTGTCCTGCACGACCTTGCCGTCATCGGACCGCTGCGTCCGCTGTTTCACCACCCGCGATGTGCGGGCCGTGTCGTGCTTCTTCGCGTCCACCGGCAGTGGAACGGCCAACGTAGCCGCGAATGGACGCAGCGGCCCCGGTGTGTGCGGCAGGGGGAGGTGCCCGCCGCCCGGCTCGGACAGCGGCAGTAATCCCGCGTGCGGGAACAAGGGATCCGACGGGGGCACGACGGGCGGCATTGGTCCTCCACTCGTTCCGGCCAGAACCCGACGTCGGTCAGGCTGTCTGCATGATCGCGCAACGACGGTACGGGTAACACAACTATATGGGAAGGATGTGCTGTTCGTATGGTCTGCGGTCGGTGTGATCGCCAGGACCGACGGTCACTCGCGTGGCGCGGGTTTCTGGCCATTTCCGGAACGCCGCGGACGACCGGCGGCGCCCCTCAGGCAAGCGTTGAGGCTATGGATGCACGCACCGGAGGAAGAAGGTCTCATGGCGATATCGGCTGTTCGGCCGGGGCGGGGCGGGTCGGTTGGGCTGGCGCCGGGAGGCCCGGTTCGCCCTGGCGACGCCGCATCCGGCCCGCGCCGGCAACCCGCCGGAGGAGCCGGCCGGGAGCCCGGTCCGGCCGTTCGGGGCTGCGCCTGTTCAAGCCGGCCGGCCACCTGCGCGAGGAAACGCTGCCGCCGTACCGGTGCGTCTGGCTGGACGACCCGGCCGGCGGCGGCAGTTGGCCACTGCCCGACCCGCTGAGGCTCCGGGCGGGATGCCCGGAATAGTCGCGCGGGCGGTGCGGCTGAGACGGTCGACGCCTCCGACGAACCGAGGAGTATCCGTGAGCAAGCTTTCCGACCTGCCGGTGATCATGCTGGAGGGCGAGCGGACAACGCTGGGCGACCTGGCCGGCGGCCGGGCGGCGCTGGTGGTGAACGTGGCCAGCCGGTGCGGGCTGACCCCGCAGTACGCCCGGCTCGAGGCGCTGCACGAGGAACTGGCCGAGCGCGGGTTCACCGTGATCGGCTTCCCGTCCAACCAGTTCGGCGGGCAGGAGCCGGGCACATCGGAGGAGATCGCCGAGTTCTGTTCCGCGACGTACGGCGTCACGTTCCCGATGTCGGACAAGGTCGAGGTGAACGGTCCGGGCCGGGACCCGATCTACGGCAAGCTCACCGAGGTCGCCGACGCCGACGGCCAGGCCGGCGACATCCAGTGGAACTTCGAGAAGTTCGTGCTGGCGCCGGACGGCCGGGTGGTGGCCCGCTTCCGCCCGCGTACCGAGCCGGACGCGCCCGAGGTCCGGGCAGCCATCGAGGCCGTGCTGCCCGGCTGACGCGGCAGGGCACCCCGCGGCCGGCACCCGGCGGCCGTCACCGGCGGTCGGTCGCCCCGCGGTCGGTCGCCCCGCGGCCGGGCACCCCGCGGCCGGTCACCCCGCGGCCGGCACCCGGCGGCCGGTCACCCCGCGGCCGGCACCCGGCGGCCGGGCACCCCGCGGCCGGCAGCCCGCGGCCGGTCGCTACAGGGGCACGATGCCCCAGGAGCCGGTCCACTCCGCGCCGGGCTCCAGCACGACGAGCCCGGCTCCCGAGTTGAACGCGTCGGCCGGGCAGGTCATCGGTTCGATCGCCACCGCGGGACCCCGGTGCGCGAAGACCTCCTTGGTGAAGACCTGCAGGTAGCCGTACGCCCCGTCGAACCACACCCGCGCCCCGCCGTCGCCGGCCCGCACCTCGGCCTCGCCCCGCCCGCGCTCGAACGCCAGCCCGGTGAACGTGTAGTCCAGCCGGCGGGCGCCCAGCGGCCGGCCGGCGCGCAGGTCGTACGGCGTGCCGGCCACCTCCTCCACCCCGACCGGGACCATGGCCTCGTCGAGGAGCAGCCGCCGGCTGGCCGGGACCCGCAGCGAGACCTCGTCCAAGGGCCGGCCGCGCAGTGACAGGTACGGGTGGAAGCCGGCGCCGAACGGGGCCGCCGACGCGCCGTGGTTGCGGGCGGCGGCAACCACCGACAACCCCGCGTCGGCGGTCAGGGTGTAGCCGACCTCGACCCGCACCTCGAACGGCCAGCCGGGCTGCGGCACCAGATCGATCGCCAGGGTGACCGCGGCCGGCTCCACACGGACAGCGCGCCACCGGACCCACCGGGCCAGCCCGTGCATGGCGTTGCCGCGGGCCGGCTCGGACAGCGGCAACCGGTGGTCCCGGCCGGCGAAGGTGTACCGCCCGGCGCGGATCCGGTTCGGCCACGGCACCAGGACGGCACCCGCGCTGTGTGGCGCCACCTCGTCGGTGCCGAACGGCTCGACCACGTCCTCGCCCCGGTGGGTGTAGCGGCGCAGCGCCGCGCCCACCTCGACCACCGTGGCCTCGTGGTCGCCCGCGACGATCGTGTACTGCTCCCCGGACAGCGCCATGCCGGGCACGGTATCCGTTCGGGAAGGGCCGGCCGGCGGGCGGCCGGCGTCGATCACTGTGATGCCACCACGGCCGAGGTTCCGGTCGGACCTGGTCGAGCTGCGCACCGCCGTGGCGGTCGGCCGGTGGCTGGTCCCGCGCAGCGCCGGTAGGCCGACCCGGGCCCGGCATCACGGCTGACCGCGGCGCCCGTCCGGATGCCAGCAACGGAACCGCCCGGCGGGCCGGCGCGCCGACCAGCCGTCGTACAGCGCCCGGCCGTCACGCCGGGGCCTCCCCCTCCAGTCTGCGCAGCGTCCGGGCGAAGGCCGTGCGGGGCGCGGCGGCGGCAACCACCCGGGCGTCCGCGACGGTGTCCACGTCCCACAGCGGGGGCAGCAGCCGGACCCGCAGCCCGGCCCGGTGTAGCCGGGTCAGCTGGGCGGCGGCGGTGTCCGGGGTGGACATCGGTACGCCGTGCAGCAGCCGGGCGGCGAGCTCCGGGGTCGGGCGGCGTAGCCCGATCGCCCAGTACCCGCCGTCGAGGGCCGGCCCGAGGCAGGCGTCCGCGCCACCCCACCGCATGTCCAGCAGCTCGGGGGTGAGCTGCGGGGTATCCATGCCGACCACCAGGCATGGCGCCTCGCAGGCGGCCAGCGCGGCCGCGATCCGCCGGTCCAGCCCACCGTCCACCTGCGACACCACCTCGAAACCCGCCGGCAGCCAGCACCCCGGCCGGCCGGCCAGCGCGATGAGTCGGCGCTCCACCGGGGCGCGCCGGACGGCCGCCAGCGTGTCGGCCAACGCCGCCTCGGCCAGTGCGGCCGCCTCGAGGTACGAGAAGGCCGGGTGCAGCCGGGTCTTCACCCGGCCGGGCACCGGCTCCTTGGCCAGCACTACCACCGTGGTCACGGCACCCTCCACGTGTCGGCCGGTCCCTCGGACAGAATGCGCGCTACGCCTGACAGCCGTTCACCCGTTCACCCGGAGACCGGTTACTCGGACACCGGTCACGGGGAGTACCCGGTCACGGGGAGTACCCGGTCACCCGGAGTACCCGGTCACCCGGAGTACCCGTTCCATGTCGCGGACCGCCTGCACCGTGCCGCGCAGCGTGCCGGTCACCTTGGACCGCCCGGTGCGTGGCCGGTAGTCCACATCCACCTCCGACACCCGCCAGCCGGCAGCGGCGGCGCGCAGCAGCATCTCGAGCGGGTACCCGGAGCGGCGGTCGGCCAGCCCGAGGGCGAGCAGCGGCTGCCGCGAGGCGCAGCGCATCGGGCCGAGGTCGACGAGGGCCACGCCGGTACGGCGACGTACCCGGTGCACCACCACGCGGTTGGCGAGCCGCGCGTGCGGCGGCCACGCGCCGCGGTCGGTGGCCACCCGGCGGCCCAGCACAAGGTCGGCCCGGCCGGCCAGCACCGGCTCGGTGACCCTGGGGAGCTGCGCCGGGTCGAGCGACGCGTCGGCATCGCAGAACGCCACGTACCGCGCGGAGGCGGCGAGCAGCCCGGCGTGGCAGGCGGCACCGAACCCGCGGCACGGCTCGTGCACCACCAGCGCGCCGTGCGCGGCAGCGACCTCGGCGGACCCGTCGGCGGAGCCGTTGTCCACCACGATCGCCCGCACCCCCGCCGGGATGCGACCGAGCACCCACGGCAGCGCCGCCGCCTCGTCCAGGCAGGGCAGGACCAGATCCACGTCCCTCGGCATGATCCGACGGTATCGACGGCGTTCGGCCATGATCCTTACCGTCCGGTGACGGCCCCCCCGACGGCCGGCAACGGCGGCGGCCAGCAACGGCGGCGGCCAGCCCTTACCGGGACGGCGGCGGCCGGCCGGTGACGGCGGCGGCCGGCCCACGCAGCGGTGCGGCGGCGAAGGCGGCCACCCCCTCGGCGAAGCCGACGCGCGGCGCCCAGCCCAGCTCGGCCCGGATCCGGCTCGAGTCCGCGGTCACGTGCCGCACGTCGCCCAGCCGGTACTGCCCGGTGACCACCGGCGGCGGCCCGCCGTACGCCGCGGCCAGCTCCGCCGCCAGCTCACCCACGGTGTGCGGCTCGCCGCTGCCCACGTTGAACGCCCGCACCACACCGGGCGCCACCCGGCCGGTCCAGGCCAGCGCGGCCAGGTTCGCGGCGGCCACGTCCCGCACGTGCACGAAGTCGCGGCGCTGGCCACCGTCCTCGAAAACCCGCGCCGCCTCGCCGCGTTCGGCCGCGCTGCGGAACAGCGCGGCCACCCCGGCGTACGGGGTGTCCCGCGGCATCCGGGGGCCGTACACGTTGTGGTATCGCAGCGCGGCCACCGTGCCGCCCACCGACCTGGCCCAGCATGCGGCCAGGTGCTCCTGGGCCAGCTTGCTCGCGGCGTAGGCGTTCCGCGGGTCGGCCGCCGCGTCCTCGGGCACCAGGCCGGGCGTCAGCGGCCGGCCGCAGCGCGGGCACGGCGGTTCGAACCGGCCGCCATCCAGGTCGACCGGCCGGCGCGGCCCCGGGCTGACCAGGCCGTGCACGGCACAGCGGTACCGGCCCTCCCCGTACACCACCATCGAGCTGGCAAGCACCAGCCGCCGCACCCCCGCGGTGGCCATCGCGGCCAGCAGCACGGCGGTGCCGAAGTCGTTGCAGCCGACGTAGTCGGGCAGGTCCTGCACATCGACGCCGAGCCCCACCATGGCCGCCTGGTGGCACACCGCGTCGACGCAGGACAGCACCCGGTCCACGGCGGAGCGGTCCCGGACGTCGCCGGCCACCAACCGTACCCCCGGCGGCAGCCCCGGCTCGCCCGCCGGGTGCACCGCGGGCAGTAGCGCGTCGAGCACCACCACGTCGTCGCCGCGGCGGGCCAACGCCTCGACCACGTGCGACCCGACGAACCCCGCTCCACCGGTCACGAGTACGCGCACCGGCCCGACGGTAGCGGCTGCCCGCAGACGCCGACAGGCGCCCGGGGCCCGCTTCAGCGAACGGTAAGCGGCCGCCGCGATGGCCGCATGGAACCCGTCGGAGCTGTGAGCCGGCCCGCCGTCCGCGGCCAAGTGATGCGGCCACGTGATGGCGGCAGGTGATGCGGGCGGGTGATGCGGTCAGGTGATCTCGAGCAGTTTCTCCCGGACGGCGTAGACCACGGCCTCCATCCGGGAGTGCAGCTGCAGCTTCTCCAGGATGTTGCGGATGTGGTTCTTCACCGTGTTCTCGCTGATGAACAGCTCCTTGGCGATCTCGCGGTTGTTCAGCCCGCGGGCCACCGCCCGGAGCACCTCCATCTCCCGGTTGGTCAGCTTCGGCGCCGGCACCGCCTGCGCCGACGCGCCGCGCTTGCTCATCGTGGCGAACTCGTTCAGCAGCTTCGAGGCCAGCGACGGGTTGATCAGCGACTGCCCCTCGAACACCGCCCGGATCGAGCCGGCCAGCTCGTCCACCGGGATCTCCTTGAGCAGGTAACCCGACGCGCCGGCCTTCACCGCCTCGTACAGGTCCGCCTCGTCGTCGCTCATCGTCAGCATCACGATCCGCGCGCTCGGCACCGCCTGCTTGATCGCCGTGCACGCCTCGATCCCGCCCCGGCGGGGCATCTTCACGTCCATCAGCACCACGTCCGGCAACAGCTCCTGCGCCTTCTCCAGGGCGCCGCCGCCGTCCCCCGCCTCGCCCACCACGTCAATGTCCGGCTCCAGTTGGAGGGTCGCCTCCAGCCCCCGCCGGAACAGCGCGTGATCGTCCACGATGAGCACCCGGATGGCGTCGTTCGACCGCTCGCCCACGCCCAACCCTCCCGCTGCGTCGCCCGCTCGCGCCCGACCGCTCCGCGCCAGCGTGCCACGACCGGACGGGGTCCGGCGACCACATCGGGTGGATTCAGTCGTGCGGGGACACGATCGGACCCCGTCGGCCGAACTTCCGGCGCCCGGTTGTCTGCTGGGTCGGGCGCTCGGCCTCCCGCAGCGCCTCGGCGGGCACGTCCAGGCGGGTGCTCCAGTCGTCCAGCCGCACGGTGTAGCCCACCGGCGGGCCGCTGTCGTCCAGCCAGTGCAGGTCGTAGACCACGCCGCGCCGGCCGACGGCCCGGCCCTCGAGGATCCGCACCGTGGTGTGCGGCAGCAGCCCGCCACGCTTGGCCACCAGTTCGGCGTCCAGCAGCCAGCGGGCGTGCGCGGAGGCCGCGGCCAGGTACAGCCGGCGGCTCGGCGGCAGCTCGCCGCTGTCCACCGTCAGGTGCCGCCACGCGTGCGCCAGCCGCGCCGCCTCCGAGCTGTCCGGGTCCAGCAGTCGCAGTGTCCGGCGGACCCGGCTCACCACCCGGTCGGTGACGTCGTCGACATCGCGTTCGGCGTTCAGGGTGAGCCAGCGCCGCAGCAGCCACAGGTCTTCCTGGTGGCCGGCGCACGCCGCCACCATGTGCAGGACCGCGAGCAGCAGCGCCGCCTTCTGCTCGCCCTCCCATTGCCAGATGTCCAGGTCGGCGTCGGACTGCCCGGTCTGGTACGTCCGGCGCTCGCGCAGCGCGTACGCCCACTCCTCCGAGTCGTCCCAGGTCGGCACGTCGGGCTTCGGGGCCGGGAATCGCTTCATGCCGCCACCTCCAGCGCACCGGCGCTGGCCGGCGTGAACGTCCATTGACTTGCGGGACGCACCCGCGTACCGGCATCGAGGGCGAGCAGCGTTCCCTCCGGCAGCATCTGTGGGCCGTTCCCGGTCAGGTCGATGCCCCAGGAGAACGCGGCGTGCCGCAGCCACTCGGGGTTCGACGCCCAGAGCGCGGCGCCGCCCGCGGTGTACGCCACCGCCAGTGGCGTGCAGGCGACCCGTGCGAGCCAGACCCGTTCCGGCCGCTCCCGGTCCGCCCAGGCCATCGCCGCCTTGCCGCGCAGCGTGCCGAGCACCTCCAGCACGGCGGGTATGTCTGCGCCGTCGGACAGCGCCTGCAGCACCGCGGCGCCGTCGGTGTCGCCGACCGTCTGCCGTTGCCGGTACTGGCGGCGCAGGTCGGCGGCGTCGCAGTCGCCGCTGTACGCGCCCACGAACTGGCCGACCGTCAGCGGGCCGGCGTTGTCCAGCCGGAACGGGTCCCCCTGCACCGCGTAGCGGGTGTGGCCGAGCACCACCTTGGCGGACCGCATCTCGGCGGCCAGCTCCCGGCATGGCAGGTCCCGGAACCGGCCCAGCCGCTTGCGGATCTGCCAGCCGTCCACGACCGCCGCGGGCTGGCCGGCGATGGTGGCGACGTTACCGGGCGTCCGGCCCTCGCGCCCGGTCCAGAACGCCAACCCGGCCGCGTCGATGCCCCGCTCCTCGGCAAGGGTGCCGAGCGTCAGCAGCGCCCGCGCGGGCACCTCGGCATCCGTTCCGGACGGAAGGATGAGCCCGAAGACACCACACATGCTGCACCACCTCGCACGTAGTACGCCCCGACGTCGATGTCTGGTTCACCCGGGCAGGCAGGCTCCTTACTCCGGCAGGTCTGCGGAGTCTCCGGCGGCCGTGTCCGCTCCGAACGAGGGGCGTACATGGACGCCCCGCCCGGTCAGTGGCCGGGCGGGGCGAAGGTGTTACAGCTAAGACGAAAGCCGGATCACGCCGTAGTCGTAGCCCTGGCGGCGGTAGACGACGCTCGGCCGACCGCTGTCGGCGTCCTGGAACAGGTAGAAGTCGTGCCCGACAAGCTCCATCTCGAACAGCGCCTGGTCGATTGTCAGCGGTTTCGCCGGGTGCTCCTTCTCCCGGACGATCCGGCCGGGGATGTGCTCCTCGAACTCGTCGGCGTACGGGTCGGGCTCCGCACCGTTCAGGCTCGGGGCCGGCTGTGCGGACAGGTCGAGCTCGCCGGTCGCCGCCGCCACCGACACCGGGCTGCGCGCGCCGTGATGGACCCGGCGGCGGTCGTGCGCCCGGCGCAGCCGGTTCTCCAGCTTGTCGATGGCCAGGTCGAGCGCGCTGTAGAAATCTGCCGCACAGGCTTCGGAGCGGACCACGGGCCCGCGTGACTTGCAGGTGATCTGTACCCGCTGACAGGCCGCGGCCTGGCGGGGGTTCCGCTCGTGGTGGAGTTCGACATCCACCCGGATGACCTTGTGGTCGTATCGCTCGATTCGGGAGAGCTTGTCCGTTACGTGTTGCCGGTAATGGTCCGGCACCTCGACGTTGCGCCCCCTCACGACAATGTCCACGCGACCTCCCATGTTGGTGATGGACCCCAACCAGCTCGCCTCGCGTGCGTGCCGACCCCAGTATGACCGGGACGGCGCTGGTAGACGCCCCCTCCTCTCCCCTGGGTCGCCTACGACGCTAGCCGAGGAATGGCAATCAAAACAGTCCCCGGCACCTCCGATCAGTGACTACGTTGCGTAGCGGCGATCACGGCGGCGGCCCAGACCGGGACCCCGGCGCCGCGGAGCGTGACCGCTGCTTCGGCAAGAGTCGCACCGGTTGTGACCAGATCATCGACGAGGACGACCGCCGGCGCGCCAGCCCGCCCGGCCAGCCACGCCGTGTACGCCGCGTGCACGGCCAGCGTGCCGACCCGGCTGGTCCGGCGCTGCTGCGCGGACAGCCCGGCGGCGTCCGCCAACCGTCCGTGCGGGCGCAGCGCGGGGCACACCACCGCCTGCCCGCCGAACAGACCGGCGGCAACCCGGGCCAGCCGGAGCACGTGGTCGCCGCCGCGCCGCCGCGCCGCCGCCCGGCGGGAGGGCACCGGCACCAGAGCGACCCGGGGACCGACCAGCGGCAGGGCGACCACCGGCTGGGCGGCCACCGGCAGGGCGGCCACCGGCAGGGCGGCCACCGCCGGGTCGACCAGTGGCTGGGCAGCCACCGGGCCGGCCGCGGACCGGACCGCCCGGGCCAGCGCGGCAGCCAGCGGAGCCGCCAGATCCCGCCGGTTGCGGTCCTTGTACCCGATCAGCGCGGCCCGCACCGCTCCGTCGTACCGGGTGGTGGCCCACAGCGGCGGCAGGCCGACCGGCCGCGGCACCGGAGTGTGCGGCCCGGCCGGACCGCGCAGCGGCGCGGAGCACCGCGGGCACAGCACCGCACCGCCCGCCCCGCAGCCGGCGCACGACGGCGGCAGCACCAGGCCGACCGCGGCACGCAGCACCCCGCCACTGTGCCCGATCCCCGCCACCGGGCGGCGGGCCCTGTGGACAGCCTGTGGACAATGCTGTGGAGCGGATCAGCCGGGGTAGGTCGGCACGCTGCCCCGCACCTTCCCCCCGCTCCGCGGTGCGACCCAGGTGCCCTGGTTGATGGACAGGGTGCCGTCCGCGCTGGAGATCACCGGCGGCCGGTCCGGCGCGGCCGTGATTGTCACCGTGCCCGGCACGTCAGGCACCGGCATCGGGCTCGGGTTGGTGCTCGACCCGTCCGCCCACACCCGCCACGGAGCCATCCGCCGGCCGGCCGGGGCGCCGAGCACCACCAGCATGGAGGCCGACTCCCAGGCCACATCCCGCACGTCCGCCAGCGCCGGGGTAACCGGCACCGGGTTCTCGATGGTGATCGTGTCGCCGGTGCTGTGCACCCGCCCGACGTACAGCCGCTGTCCGCCCGCCGGACCGGCGGCGAACGCGACCCGGGTGCCGTCCCGGGCCAGCCGCAGCGGGCCGATCGTGCCTAGTCGGCGCGGCAGCCATCCGTCGTCCAGCCGGATCGGCCGGACCAGGCCGTCCAGCGCGACGCTGCGGATGTTCCGTCCGTCGGCGACGGTCCAGAACGTGCCGGTGGCCCGGTCCCAGGTCGGCCGGCTGAGCCCGGTTGCGGACAGTGACGAGGGCCGCAGCGGGCCCTTCATCCGCCCCAGCCAGAGCGTGACCCCGTGCCCCGACGCCGCCGGACCGACCCCGGCGAGTTGCTGCAGGTCGGTGGAGACCCCCACCGAGCTGAGCCGGTACCGGCCGTTCAGCACCTGCGCACCGTCCAGCGTGTACACCGCGCCGCCGTAGACGTAGTACGGCTGGATCCCGGCCTGTACGTCGCCCGGCTCCCCGCTGCGGGTCGGCTGGGGGCGGCGCTGCCCGACCACCGGGGTGTCGGGCAGTGCGTCCGGGTCGTAGCGCGACAGGTCGGTGGTGCCCAGGACGGTGCTGGTCACGTCGCGCAACTCGACCGGCTGGCCGTCGCTGGTGACCTGCACGCCGAACACCGAGGCGAGCTGGCTCACCGTCCAGACCAGTTGCGCGACGGCGCCCAGCCGGTCGTCGATGACCTGGGTGTTCAGACCGCTCAGGTCCACATGCACCACCTGCCGGTCGGTGCTGACCTGGTTGAGCGACACCGGGGGCGCCAGGTCGTTGCTGGCCACGGGCGCCAGCCAGTCCGACGGGCCGTCGGTCAGCCTGCGGACGAGCTGGTCGACCAGGTTGCCGGGGTCGTTCGGCAGGTATCGCCGGTCGGGCACCAGCCGGCCGCCGCTGGGGTCGAGGAAGTACAGCGTGTACGCCTGGTAGAACAGCTCGAACTGGGTGCGGGACAGCACCACGGCGTCGGCCGGGGTGTCGATCCGCCACTCGCCGTTCTCCTTCTTCATGGCCAGCCGCCAGGTGACCTGGCCGGCGGCGGCCCCGAACGCGGGTAGGTAGCTGCCGTCCCGGTTCACGATGCCGGCCGGGGTGAAGGTCATCGGCACCACGTGCCCCGGCTCGGGCGCCCCGACCTTGGGGGTTCCCGTGGCGACGTACATCCTGGCGTCGTCGTGCCAGCGCGCGTCCGCCCGGCGGGTGAGGAACCGGCGGGCCGGCTGGTGCCCGTCCTGCCAGGCGAGCTGGGCCGTGATGAACCCCTCCACGATCTGCGACTCGGTGGAGCCCACCCCCGGCCGGGTGTCCTGCAGCACGCTCTGCTCGGCCGGCGTCCCGGCCTGGTCCAGCTTCTCGACCACCTTCGGCGCGGAACTGCGGGGAACGGAGGCGCAGCCGGCGAGCAGGCCGGCCGCCGCCGCCACGCAGGCCAGGCGGCGGATCACGCGCCGACCTCCTCGGCGGCACGGGACGGCAGCGGCCCCGGCGGCGCGACGTCGGGCGGTACCACCGGCAGCGGCGAGCGGGTCAGCCGCTCCCCGGGGCGCAGCGGCAGGGTGAGCCGGAACTGCGCACCGAGCCCGGGACGGCCCCACGGGTGCAGCCAGCCGCCGTGCAGCCGGGCGTCCTCCAGGCTGATCGCCAGGCCGAGCCCGGTGCCGCCGGTGGAGCGGTTGCGGGACTGGTCGGCCCGCCAGAAGCGGTTGAACACCAGCGCCGCCTCGCCCGGCCGCAACCCCACCCCGTGGTCACGGACGGTGACCGCCACCGCCTGGTCGTTGCCCGCCAGCCGGATCTCGACCGGGCCGCCTTCGCCGTGCTCGATCGCGTTGCCCACCAGGTTGCGCAGGATCCGCTCGACCCGCCGCGGGTCGATCTCCGCCTCCACCGGGTCGGCGGGCTCGTGCAGCACCAGGTCGCTGCCGGCCCGGGCGGCCAGCGGCCGGCTCGCGTCCGCCACCCGCCTGACCACCCCGCGCAGGTCGGTCGGCTCGGCCTCCAGGGCCGCCACGCCGGCGTCGTACCGGCTGATCTCCAGCAGGTCGGCCAGCAGCGACTCGAACCGGCCCAGCTCGTTCTGCAGCAGCTCCGCCGACCGGGCCACCTCGGGCGGGAACCTCTCCCGGGAGCCGTGCAGCACGTCGGCGGCCATCCGGATGGTGGTCAGCGGCGTACGCAGCTCGTGCGAGACGTCGGAGGTGAACCGGCGCTGCAGCCGGGACATCTCCTCCAGCTTGGTGATCTTCTCCTGGAGGCTGTCAGCCATGTCGTTGAACGAGCCGGCGAGCTGGGCGAGCTCGTCCTCGCGGTGCACGTGCATCCGCTCCTCGAGCCGGCCGGCCGCCAGCCGCTCGGCCGTGCGCGCGGCCAGCCGCACCGGCCCGACCACCTGCTGGGTGATGAGCACCGAGATCAGCGCGACCAGCAGCACCAGGCCGAGCCCGGCGAACAGCACGATCCGCTGGATCAGCGCGATGGTGTCGTCCTCGGCCGAGAGCGGGAACAGGTAGTACAGCTCGAGGGTGCGCGGCCCGACGTGCACCGGACCGCCGAACACCAGCCCCTTGATCCGGCTGTTGTTGGCCAGCACCAGCTCGGAGTACGCCCAGGTGAGGCCGCCGTCGCGGACCGCCCGCTGTACCGCCTCCGGCACGCTGGCCGGCACCGTGGCGAAGCCGAGCGAGTAGTTCGTGGGCGACGGCGCATCCTGGTCCAGGATGGCCACCTCGAACAGGCCGGCCTCACCGGACTGGGTGTTCAGGGTGCCGATCACCCGCCGGGCCTGGTTGCCGAGCGCCTCCTGGTCGCTGGGCGAGAGCTGGCCGAGCTGCGAGTTCGCCAGCGTCAGCCCGCCGCGGGTCTCCGCCTCGGCGGCGCGCACCTTGTTCTCCAGCACGCCCTGGGTGATCTGGTGCATCAGCGCGATGCCCACCAACAGCACGACGAGCCCGCACGCCACCATCGTGGTGGCCGCGACCCGCAGTTGCAGCGAGCGGCGCCACCGGCGGAGCAGCCACTGCCCGGCTCCCTCGACCAGGCCGGCCAGCAGCCCGGCCACCCGGCCCGCTGCCCGCCGTGCCCGCCGCACCTGCCCGGTCATCGCCGTCCGGCCGCCAGGACCGTCTGCGGCGCGCTCACGGCGGCCCTGCCTTGTAGCCGACGCCGCGCACGGTCAGCACCACCTCCGGGTGCTCCGGGTCGCGCTCGATCTTCGAGCGGAGCCGCTGCACGTGCACGTTCACCAGCCGGGTGTCGGCGGCGTGCCGGTACCCCCAGACCTGCTCCAGCAGCACCTCCCGGGTGAACACCTGCCTGGGCTTGCGGGCCAGCGCCACCAGCAGGTCGAACTCCAGCGGGGTCAGCGAAACCTGCTCGCCGTCGCGGATCACCTGGTGCCCGGGCACGTCGATGCTGACGTCGCCGATGGCGAGCTGCTCGGCCGGCGGCTCCTCGGCCCGGCGCAGCCGCGCCCGGATCCGCGCCACCAGCTCCTTGGGCTTGAACGGCTTGACCACGTAGTCGTCGGCGCCGGACTCCAGGCCGAGCACGACGTCGACGGTGTCGCTCTTGGCCGTCAGCATGATGATCGGCGTACCCGACTCGAGCCGGACCGCACGGCAGACGTCGATGCCGCTCATCCCGGGCAGCATCAGGTCCAGCAGCAGGATGTCGGGCTTCAGGTCGCGGTACGCCTGCACCGCCTTGGCGCCGTCGGCGACGAACGCGGGGTCGAACCCCTCGCCGCGCAGCACGATGCCGAGCATCTCGGCGAGCGCGGGATCGTCGTCGACCACGAGCACACGTGCCCTCATACGGTCTTCCTCACGCGTCCATCGTGGCACGCCGTGGGACGATGCCGTGCGTGAACGGGTCATGGGCGGCGCCGGACAGCCGGGCCGTGCGGCCGCCCGCGCCCGCCGTACCGCCGACACCGCCGTCAGCCGCAGCCGCCAACCGCCCGGGCCGGGCGCCAGTCACCCCCGGCAGCATCCCGCTCCGGCCGCTGTCGACCGGGGACATCCTGGACGGCACGTTCGCCACCATCCGGCGCAACCCGCGCACCGTGCTCGGGCTCTCCGCGATCTTCGTGACGGTGCAGGAGCTGGTCACGGTGACCGCGCAGGCGCTGACCGGGCAGCTCCCGACGCCGGTCGTCGACGTACGGCAGGGCTCCAGCGCCGAGCTGGGGGTGACGGTCACCGGGGTCGTCGGCTACGTCCTGGCCGCGATCGTCGGTGCGGTGCTCACCGGAATGATCGTCGTGGTGGTCACCGAGGACGTGCTCGGCCGGCGCACCCCGATCCGGGATGTCGTCCGGGTGGTCCGGCCGCGGTTGGGCGCGCTGCTGGTGGCCTCGATCCTGGCCGCCGCGCTGCCGTACCTGGGGCTGGTCGCGCTGGTGGCGCCGGGCGTGCTGCTGTGGGGGGCGTGGTCGCTCACCACGCCGGCGCTCATCGTGGAGGGGATCGGCCCGTTCCGCGCGCTGCGCCGGTCCTGGCGGCTGGCGTTGCCGACGTTCTGGCGGGTCTGGGGGATCCGCGCGCTGTCGGTTCTGATCGGGCTGCTGATGCAGGCCGTGCTGCTGCTGCCCTTCCTGGTGGTGGCCGCCGGCCTGGCGTCGCTGCTGGACGCGTACGCCGCCGGCACCGTGCCGCTACTGGTGCTGGTGCTGACCGTGGTGGGCAACATCGTGGCCGGCACCGTGGTGTCGCCGTTCCTGGCCGGCGTGCTGGCGTTGCTGTACGTGGACCGCCGGATGCGGGCCGAGGCGCTGGACATCGTCTGGCAGCGGCAGCTCGCCGTACGCGGCAGGGTGTCGTGAGGCCCGGTGTCGCGCGGCCGTGCGTTGTGCCGCCGGGTGTCGTGCGGCCGGGCCTTTTGCGGCCGGGCCTTTTGCGGCCGCGCCTTGTGCGGCCGGGTGTCGTGCGGCCGGGCATTGTGCGGCCGCGCCTTGTGCGGCCGCGCCTTGTGCGGCCGGGTGTCGCGTCGCCGGACGTTGTGCGGCCGGGTGTCGCGTCGCCGGGCCTTGTGCGGCCGGGTGTCGCGTCGCCGGGCCTTGTGCGGCCGGGTGTCGTGAAGCCGGGCCTTGTGCGGCCGCGCCGCCGCCGGCGCCGCGGTGGCGGTCCTGCTGGCCGGCGTGGCGGCCCGAGCGGTGGCGCTGGTGGCGGCGCCGGTGCAGCGCGACGCGGCGGCAGAGGAGGCCCGGCGGGAGCTGTCCAAGGGGATCTACCACCTCGACGATCCGAGCCTGCTGGAGCGCGTGTTCGACCGGGTGGTGGACTGGCTGGACCGCGTGGTCTCGCGCCTGTCGGAGCAGGCTCCGGGCGGGGCGGTCGGGCTGCTGGTGATGGTGGCCGCGGCGGTCTGGCTGCTGTGGTTCGCGCTGTGGCGGGCCGGTCCGCTGCGCCGCGGCGGCCGCCGCGCGGTGTCGGCGCCGGTCGTGGACGCGACGCTGACCGCCGACCAGCACCGGCGGCGGGCGGAGCAGTTCTCGGCCGAGGGGCGGTACGCCGATGCGATCCGGGAGCGGATGCGCGCGATAGTGCGGGAGTTGGAGGCGCGCGGGGTGCTGGAGCCGCGGCTTGGGCGTACCGCGGACGAGGTGGCCGCGGAGGCCGGCGAGCAGGTGCCGCAGATCGGGCCGGCGCTGCGCACCGCGGCGACGATCTTCGACGAGGTCTGGTACGGGGGCCGGCCGGGCACCGCCGAGGCGGACGGCACGCTGCGGCAGGTGGATGGGTACGTGAGCCACGGCATGCCGGGCTCACCACGCGGCTGGGTCCAGAACCCCCTGGGGGGCGAGCAGGGTGGGTGAGCGGCTGAGGGGGGTGAGCCGGGCCAGCCACACGGAACTTGTGGACGCGACACGCTGGTCAACCGCGTGTCGCGTCCACACACGCTCGGACGTGAACGGACGGGTGAGGGGGTGAGCGAGGTGAGCGGCGGGACGGTGGTCGGGCCGACCGCGTGGCAGCGCTGGCGCCGGCTGCGGCTGCCGTTGCTCGTACTCCTCGTGGTGCTGTTCGGCGCGGTGCTCATCGGGCTGGCCCAGGCCCGGGTGGTGCGCGGCGAGCTGAACCCGGACGCGGTCGATCCGGCCGGCAGCCGCGCGCTGGCGGTGCTGCTCGGCAACCACGGGGTGACGGTGCGGCGGGCGGCCACCGTGGACGAGGCGATGCCGGCCACCTCGGCCACGGTGGTGCTGGTGGCGTTCCCGCAGCGGTTGCCGGCCGGCGGGCTGCGGCGGCTGGCCGGCACCGCGACCCGGCTGGTGCTCATCGCCCCGGACGCCGTCGCGCTGCGCGAGGCGACCGGCGACGTGCTGCCGACCGGCTCGGCCGAGGTGACCGGGCGGGCGCCGGGCTGCACCGAACCGGCGGCGGTAGCGGCCGGCGACGCCGACCTGGGCGGCCGCACCTACTCCGTGCGCCCGGAGGCCGCCGCCACCTCCTGCTACGACGGCGCGCTGGTGCTGGCGCGCACCAACGGCGGCAACGCGCTGGTCGTGGTGGGCGCCGGCGACCCGTTCCACAACAGTGCGCTGGCCAACCGCGGGAACGCCGCGCTGACGCTGAACCTGCTCGGTGCCGACGGCAGCTTCCGCGAGGTGCGGTGGCTGGTGCCGCCTCCGGGCGCGGCCGGCGGCGACGGCGTCGGCCTGGTCGACCTGGTGCCGACGTGGGTACCGCCGGCCGCGGTCCAGCTCCTGTTCGGCGGCCTGCTGCTGGCGCTGTGGCGGGCGCGGCGGCTGGGCCCGCCGGTGCCGGAGCCGCTGCCGGTCGTGGTGCGTGCGGCCGAGACGGTGGAAGGGCGGGCGCGGCTGTACCGCCGCGGCCAGGCGCGGGACCGGGCCGCCGAGGCGCTGCGGTCCGGGGCGCTGGCCCGGATCGTGCCGCGGCTGCGGCTCGGCATCTCGCCGCCGGCCGGGGCGGTGGTCGCGGCGGTGTCGGCCCGCACCGGACGGCCCGGACCGGAGGTGGCCGGCCTGCTGTACGGCCCACCGCCCGCGGACGACCCCGGGCTGGTGCGGCTGGCCGGTGCGCTCGACGACCTGGCCGACGCGGTGCTCGGCTAGCTGATCGATTCCGAGGGGACAATGAGCCGTCAGGGAACGCTTGACGGGTTGGCCGTGGGACGCGCCAGCCGGCCTGGCTGGGCCGACCGGCCGCGGGCCGACCGGCTGCGGGGCTGCCGGCCGCGGGGCTGGCCGCGCGGGGGAGGCCGCGCCGCGCTCACCCCGGTGATCCACGCCGAGTCGTGCCGGTCCTGACCGTGGTTTCGCGGCGACGATCACCGCCGGAGTGACAGGGCGGGCCGAGCAGCGCACTCCGCGGCCGGATCCGATGATCGTCGCCGAGTCATGCCGGTCGTGACCGTGGTTTTCGCGGCGACGATCACCGCCGGAGAGGCAGGGCGGGCCGTGCGATCCCCCGGACATCGTTCGTCACTCAACGGCCGCGCCACTGCCGCTTGCCGTCAGCCGGCGTAACGCGCCGCCCGGGTGGCCAGCAGCCCGGCCGGATCCCGGCGGGCCAGGCCGGCGAGCTCCGCCTCCAGCACGCTGCCGACCCGGTGCAGGAAAGGCAGTGGCTCGTCCGCGGCGTCGGGGTGCTCGGGCACGACGTGGTCCGCGACGCCGGCCGCCAGCAGGTCGGCGGCCCGTATCCCCTGCGCCCCGGCCAGTTCGGCCGCCCGGCCGGCGTCGCGGTGCAGGATCGCGGCGGCGCCCTCCGGCGGCAGCGGCGACAGCCAGGCGTGCTGCGCGGCCACCACCCGGTCCGCCGGCAGGTACGCCAGCGCGGCGCCGCCCGCACCCTGGCCGAGCAGAAGGCACACCGTCGGGGTCGGCAGCGCGACAAGGTCGGCGACGTTGCGGGCGATCTCGCCGGCCAGGCCGCCCTCCTCGGCCCGCTGCGACAGCTCAGCCCCACCGCTGTCGATCACCGACACCAGCGGCAGCCGCAGTTCGGCGGCCAGCCGCAGGCCGCGCCGGGCCGCCCGCAGGCCGTCCGGGTCGATCGCCGGACCTCGCCGGTCCTGCCCGACCAGGACGCACGGCGCCGTACCGAACCGGGCCAGCGCCAGCACCAGACCCGGCCCTGGGTCGGCAAGGGTCGTCACCTGGCTGGCGGCCGCGGTCAACAGCGCGACCACACCGGGGCGGTTCGGCCGGCGGGACCGCTCGACCACCTCCCAGGCGGGCACGTCCGGCAGCGCGGCCTGGCCGGGCGGCGGCACCTCGTCCGGGGTGCCGGCGCACATCACGTCCAGCGCCCGCCGCGCCATCGCGCCGACCCCGTGCGGCGGTACCACGGCGTCCACCAGCCCGTGCGCACACAGGTTCTCCGCGACCTGCACCCCGGCCGGGAACTCCGCCCCGGTCAGCGCCGCCGACACCCGCGGGCCGTGGTAGCCGATCAGCGCGCCAGGCTCGGCGATGCTGAGCTGCCCGAGCGAGCCCCAGGACGCGAACACCCCGCCGGTGGTGGGATGCCGCAGGTACACCAGGTAGGGCAGCCCGGCGGCGACGTGCCGGCCGACCGCCGCGGACACCGCGACCAGCCGGGTGAACGCCGCCGTGCCCTCCTGCATCCGCGTCCCGCCCGAGGCCGGCGAGGCCAGCACCGGCAGCCCTTCGGCGGTGGCCCGGGCGAGCGCGGCGGCCAGCCTGGCGGCCGCGACCGCTCCGACCGACCCGCCGAGGAACCCGAACTCGCACGCCACCGCGGCCACCCGCCGGCCGCCGATGCGACCCTCGCCGGTGAGCACCGACTCGTCCAGGCCGGTACGCGCCCGGGCCGCCGCCAGCGCGCGTGCGTACTCCGGATCGATGCCGGGCGGGTCCGCCGCCGGCGTGTCCCACGAGGACCAGGTGCCGGCGTCGAAGACGAGGTCGAGCAACTCCAGGGCCGTCGGCATGCTGGCAAGTCTGGCAGCCGACTCCGCCTTCCGGCGTACCGCCGTCCGACAGCCCGTCGCGACCGGCGGACGGCGAAGCCCGCGCGGTTTTGTCGGACCCGTGGGGCATGGTGATGGTCATGATTGGACGACTGCATTTCACCTGGACGTGCAGGTCGATGACGTCGAGACCGCTGTACGGCAGGTTCTGCAGCTCGGGGCGACCCGGCTCTCCGGCGGCGGGCACGACTCCCGGGGCTACGCCGACACTGCCGGGCACCCGTTCTGTCCCGAGTTCGAGGCGTGAGGCCGGCGCCGGCGACCACCCGCTACCTGACGGTGAACCCGGCGTCGATCGGAAGGGCGACGCCGGTGACGTAGCGGGCCTCGTCGGAGACCAGCCAGGCGATCGCGTTGCTGACATCGACGGCGTCGATGAGTTCGACGCCGAGCAGGTTACCCATGGGTGGCCCGTCCGACGGGAGCGCGGCGAACCGCTTCGCCACGGCCTCGTTCAGGATCATCGGCGTGCTCGCGCCGGTCGGATGCACCGAGTTGACCCGGATGTTGTGCGGTGCGAGCCAGTTCGCCCAGGTGCGCGTCAGGCCCACGACGGCGTGCTTGCTGGCGGTGTAACCGTCCAACCCGCCGCTGCCGTCGCCGCCGCGGCCGGACAGCCCCAGGGTGGAGCCGGTCAGCACGATCGACCCGCCGCGGCCCTGTTCGATCAGGGTCGGGGCGGCCGCGTGGACGGTGTTCCAGACGCCGAACAGGTTGACCTCGACCATGTCGCGGAACGCCTGCTCCTCATCGGCGTCGTCGGCGGTCATCCCGATGCCCGCATTGGCCAGCACGATGTCGATCCCCCCGAGCCGGGAGACACCGTCGGCCACGGCGGCCCGCAGGGCGGCGGCGTCGCGGACATCGACCTCGGCGGCCACGATGCGCCGGCCGAGCGCCTCCACCTCGGACACGGTCCGGGTGAGGTCCTCGGGCGTCGCCATCGGGTAGGCGACGGTGTCGATCTGCCGGCAGATGTCCAGCGCGATCACGTCGGCGCCGTCCTCGGCCAGCCGCACCGCGTGGCTGCGGCCCTGCCCCCTGGCCGCTCCGGTGATCAGTGCAACCTTGCCGTCGAGCCGTCCCGCCATCGGATCCCGCCCTCCCGTGGTCTCCGACCACCCGGGACGCTAGCCCGGTCCCCCATGGGCCGCTACCGGTCGGCACAGCCGCTCAAGATCAGGCCTTTGCTGATCGCCAGAGCGACGCGGCGTCGGCGAACACCGTGCCGAGCAGGCCGGACCGGACGCCCGCCAGCACCAACAGCCCGACCACCGTGACCGTCAGCACGATCAGCAGCACCCGCATCGCGACATGGTTGGGTGGTGGCATCAGGCGCCCCCGCCCCCGCCAAGCACGATCCGGTCACCCGCGAGCAGCCAGCGGAGCGGGGCCAGTGCGCCGTCGGGCACCCGCGGGTCGGCCGTCATCGAGGAGACGAGGAAGTACCGGACCTCCCGGAAGTCGCGCCCGGCCGCCAGCACCAGGTTGTCCGCGCCGACATCGCCCAGCCATGGGGGGACGCATTCGTCCGCCCTGGCCGGGTCCAGGTCGGTCGCCACGGACAGCCCGAGCAGCAGGTCGGCCTTGGACACCACGAAGGCCAGCCGCTGCCGGTCGGTCCTCACCCGGTGGTCGCGCAGCCGCTGGACGGTGGCCTGGTAGGCGCCTTCGAGGTCGGCGGTCGCCGCGATCGGCACACCCTGCCCGGCTGCGGTCATCCGGACCCGTACCTCCGGAATGCTGAACGGGTCGAGGACGAAGACCAGCCCCCGGGCTCGGTCCAGGTAGTGCAGGTCGGCGTTCTGCTGCTGGTCCTCGAACAGCTCGCCGGCGGCGTCGAACAGGTGCAGCATCGCTGTCCGGCGGCCCGCCGTCAGTTGAACGGTCACCGGCTCGGGCAGGTTCCGGTCGCTCTTCGCGGTCGGTAGCTGTCGGGTGATCGTGTCCACATAGTGGGCCAGCACCCGGGCGTCCTTCGGCCCGCCCGGGGTCACCACCAGCCCGTCGCGGACGGCGAGATCGGACAACGAGCTGAGGGCGGCCATCATGAACCGGGTCTTGCCGGCCATCGATGCGCCGAACACCGGGATGCGGACGTCGGTGAGCACGCCCGCGCCAGGGTAGAGCGGCCGGGTGCACCTCGGGCAGACCGCCGCCAGCCGGGTGGACCGCAGCAACGTCGTGGGCATCCGCTCCCCGCAGCGGCACCGCCGCCACAGCACGCCGAGGCGGCCGGCGCGGATGTCGCGGTGTAACTCGCCGCAGTCGGGGTTGGGGCAGCGGAAGGCCGGCAGCCGGCTGACGTCGTAGCAGCCTGCGCCGCCGCAGCCGGGCGCCGACCGGAACCGCCAGTGCCATGCCCGGTCCACGGCGCGCAGCAATCCGACCACGAGCCCCCCGCCGACCCATGCCGCGGCCGTGGTGACCGCGAAGACGCTGGTGACGATCACGACGCCGGCGGCCGCGCCCACCGTCGTGGCGACGAGCAGGACCGGGATGGGGAGCAGTAACGGCCAGAACGCCCACAGCACGATCCCGAGCTCCGCGGACCAGTACGCGGTCCTGTTGAACGTCAGGGTCCAGCAGCGCAGGGTCAGCTGGCCGGTCCACCGCACCGCGGCGGACAGGTCATGCCACACCTGCGCGGCGAAGTAGGTCGGCCAGGCGCGGTCCCGACGGGGCAGCCCCGGCCGCTCCGGGCCGCCGATCGCGCCGGCCGCGACCTCCTCCGGCCCGATGACCGTGACCTCGGCTCGCCGTCCCGCCAGCGTCAGGGCCGCCGCCGCGACGGCACCGCCGACGCCGACCACCGTGCCGCCGAACAGCGCGAGCAGCACCATGGGCGTGGTGAGGTAGATGAGTGCCGCGCCGCACGCGACGACGTACACCATGACCAGCACCACGACGACAATCGGCACGGCTCACCGCCGCCAACGGAGCCGGCGACGGGTGCTGCGCTCGTGCAGCGCCCACGCCTGCCAGTCGATCCAACGGTCCTTGCCCCCGAGGTCGCGTACCGCGTCGGCGACCTTGTCCACGGCGCTCTCGGTCGCGCGCGTGACCCATCGCGACAGGGTCGCCGCAAGGAGTGTCGAGACCGCTTCGGACGGCAGTCGCCGCTCGTTTCGGCCGGGCACCAGGACGAGGAACGCCCTGGCCACGTCCCGGTGCCGCCGGCTGCCGCGGACGGCCGAGACCAGGCGCGCCGCGTACGCCTGGAGGATGTCGGCGGGAAGGTCGGCGAGCACCGCGCGGGCCACCGTGGGCGTGGCCTGGTACAGCGCGTCCGCCAACTCGGCCCCGTGCAGGGCCATCACCTCGGCGGACACCCCGGCGAGGTCGTCGAGCGTGTCGGGCCCGGCAGCCACGGCCAGGTCCCGGCAGAACCCGCGTACCCGGTCGTCGTGGTCGGCGAGCAGCGCCGCGGTGGAGTGCGGCTGCACCAGCCCGTCGTCGCGCAAGAGTCGGCAGACGTCGATCGCCGCCGCGGTGATGCCGCCCGCCTGGCGCTGCGCGACCAGCAGCGCGTCGATGATCCTCGGGTCGATCACGGCGTGGACGTGGGCCGCGTAGTGGTGAGCCCGCTCCAGTTCGGCCACGGTCGGCGGCGTCAGGGACCACAACACCGACGTGAGCCGCTGGACGCTGCCGGCCGGGTCGGGCTGGCCGCAGGCCGCGCGCAACCGCTGCTCCGCGAGCCGGTAACGCACCTCGGTGGTGCTCTCCGCCATGGCGGTGGCCAGCACGGCGGCGTCAAAGCGGTTCTGCGGCTCCGCGACGTAGGCCAGCAACTGCCGCCACCAGCGCGAGCCGATCTCGGCCGCTCGGCCGGGGCTCTGTGCGACCTGCCGGGTCAGCCGGTCGCACAGCAGGTCCACGAACCGGCTGCCGTCCGGCCAGCGGCTCGGGTCGTACGGCCGGTCCGGGTGGCTCACCCAGTCCTCGACGAACGCCGCGACGGCCGTGCTCACCGCGCCGATCGGGACCGGTACCGCGAACGCCGCAGCGACCCGCAGCACCGCGTCGAAGCGGGGGCCGGTCGCCGCGCGCAGCCCGCGGGCGACGATCTCCTGGGCGGCCGCGTCGTGGGTTTCGTCCCACCCGGGCGGCGGTGGTACCCGGGTCGTCGCGCCGTCCCGCCCGGCACCGTCCCGCCCGGCACCGTCCCGCCCGGCACCGTCCTGCCCAGCACCGTCCCGCCCGGTGCCGTCCCGCCCGGCGGCCGCGACCTCGGCGGTCACCAGCTCCAGGCGCACCGCGGGAGCGCGGTCGGCGCGCCGGTGGTCGGAGCCGGTCACCCGATCCAGGTCCCGCAGCGTCGGCAGTGGCAGCGTGCCGCTCGCCCCGAGCAGGACGTCCAGCAGCGTGCCACCGTACGCGTCGCGCAGGTCTGCAGGTCCGTCGCCGAGCCACGAGACGATGCGGGCGGTGTCCTCGCCGGCGGGTCGGCGTCCCAGCACCACCGCGAGCGCGAGCTGCTGCGCCGCCCGGGGCGGGAGACCCGACGCGTCGGAGATCTCGACCGCGTCGGTCACGTCGTAGACGTCCTCGGCGGCGAACAGCTCCGCCCAGGTGGCGGCGGTCGGGCTGACCGGGACCTCGGTCCAGCGGTGCCCGACCAGGTCGACCACGACGTACCCGCTGTCGCGGTCGGTGATGGCCGGCGCGCTGTCCCAGTCGGGATGCACCGCGAGCACCTGCTGGACGGCGTACCCCGGGTCGGTGGTGAACACCTTGAACCCGATCTCGAGTGCCCGGCGCTGCGGCACCAGCAGCGTCGCCGCCGTGAGCCAGCGCAGCACCGGCTCCGGATCCTCGGCGAGGAACAGCAGCCGGCGCGGCCCGGGTTCGACCGGCTGCTCGAGCGCCGTCACCAGGGTGCCGAGCAGCCGGACACCGTCGGTCTGGCCTCGCACGAAGTCCTGCACGGACACCGCGTCGAGCGGCCCCGGCTTCCAGCCGTCCTCGACCTCGGCGCAGGTGGTGCCCTCCGCCGGCTCCGACCGCCAGATCGGGGCCCCGAACAGCTGGGCCGGCCGGACCAACCCGTAGGCGGCCGGATCCCGGGTGACGACGCTGTGGGTCAGGTGGTTGCCCTCTCTGCTGCCGTTGACCTCCCGGCCCAGGTACACGCCGCGGGCGGTGGCCAGGTACCCGTCCCAGATGTGCGCGAAGGACGGCGGGTAGTCCGCCACCGGCCGGCGGGCGACCATCCAGGACGCCGGCGGCTCGTACAGCAGGGCGCGCTGCACCAGCGCCATGGCCTCCGCGTCCGCGCCGGGCGAGCGGGCCTGGAACTGCAGCCCGGCCGTGCCCTGCAGGCCCTGCCCCGGCCGGCAGTCGGTGTAGATCAGGGTGTCGAAGCGGCCGGTCACCGGCGGCCTCGCACCGGTATCACGCCGAAGTGGCTGAGCAGCCATAGCAACGGCTCGTCCACGCGCAGCGGCCGGACACCGCCGGGGTCGATCCTGCCCAGCTCGTAGTCCGGTGGCGCCCCCAACGAGGAGATCGCGAAGTAGCGGAAGTTGGCGTAGTTGAGACGTAGATGGGCGTCGATGCCGTCTGCGCCGAGGTCGTGCAGCAGGCCGAGGACGTATTCGTGGGTCTGTTCGCCGGCCTGCTCGTCGTACCCCGAACTCGGTTCGGGTGCGCGCAGTAGCGGGTGGTCCGGGCCGAGCAGGTCGAGGAACGCGTCGATCTTCGCGAACGCCACCGCCACCGGCAGCTTGAGCTTGTCCACGTCCTGCAGGTGCCGCCAGTCCCGGACGTTCCTGGTGACCCGGTTCAGGACGTCGCCGGCGGGATCGGCGGAGGTCAGCGCCGCGTCGGGCAGCCCCAGGCTGGCCCGGGCGCGCGGCAGCATGAACGGGTCGAGCAGCACGATCAACGCGTCGGCCGCGCCCAGGTAGTTCAGGTCATGGGTGCCTTCCTGGCTGGCCAGGTCCTCGCCGGCCGTGTCGTAGAACGACAGGTGCGAGGTTCTCAGCCGGCTCCGCAGCCGACCGCGGTACTCCTGGCGCCACTGGAACACCACCGGCTCCCGGCGGCCGTTCACGGCGGCCGGGGTCTGTGGCGGCAGGTGGCCTTCGGCGTAGACGGCCTCGACGTTCTGCTGCAGCCAGTCCCGCGAGGACGCCTGGTCACTGCGCCGGTCACCGGACAGCCGTACGTCCGCGTCGAACCTGCGCCGGGTACTGGTCGTCAACTCGCGCGCCAGCACGGCGAGGTACACCGACTTGCCTGTCCCCTTCGCCCCGACAAGGCCGACCAGCGGGCTCGCGGACTGGCCGAAATCGGCCGGCACCGGCGTGTGGCAGTTCGGGCAGACCCGCCGGCCCGACTCGCCCCCGCAGTCGGGGCAGGCAGGTCCGACGATTCCGACGACGCCCTGCCGCAGCGGCGGGTATGAGGGCAGGCACAGGCCGGCATACCCGGTCAGCCGCCGACGCTCGAGGTCCTCGGCCGGCGCGCATCCGGCCCGGCCCGCGCTGCCGCGGCCGGCGCACCGGTACCACAGCCCGCGCGGTTCGACCCGGACGTAGCAGTGCGGGCAGGCGACGCCGGGCATCACGACACCTTCATGTCCGAGATCGGCGGATCGGTGACGGCGACGTCCCGCGGCGCGGTCACGAACAGCCGCAGCCAGTAGGGCTTCGAGGTGCCGGCCGGAACCTCCACCTCGAACGTGTGATCGGCGCCCGCGAACAGCGGCAGCTCACTGTCCTGTTTCAGGTGCTCTCCGTGCGCGGGACTGGTCGGCATCGGCCGCCGCGGGGCGAGAACGAGAACGTAGGACAAACCGGTACAGTCGCGCTCCGCCCGAATCGAGACGATCCTGCGCCTGGACCGCCGGCGCCACCAGCCGGACGGGCGATCGATGCGGTACGACACCCGGGCCCGCGGACCCGGCACGGAAATCGATACCGGGGCGGACCGGGCCGATCCACCCGGAGCGGTCGCCACCGCCTGGACCCGGATGTCGCAGCCCACGTCGGTGTGAAGTTGGAAGCCGTTGCCTTCGACGAACTGGACCCGGCTGATCTCGCGCCTGCCGGTGTCCCCGTCCGCGGTCGTCCAGGCCACCTCGGCCAGCACCACCTGGTCCGGCCACTCCCAGGAGAGGGTCACCACCCGGTCCGTGCGCCGCGCCCGCAGGGACCGGACCGGTTCGATCGACCCGAGCGTCACCGGGGCGCCGACCACAGCCCCCGCGCCGGCGACGGCGAACGGGACGAAGAGGTGGTCGCCCGACGGCGTCTCCGCCTCCAGCGAGGCCACGCCTGCGGCGCTGTGCCGCGGCCCGGTCACCTCGTGGCCGTAGGTCTCCAGGTGCCGCAGCGGGATCGTCGTGCCGGCCTGCCACGGCGGCCCGTAGTCCGCGCACCGGATGCGGACCTCACCGGCGTCCGGCCAGGTCAGCCGTACCCGGTTGGCCGGCCCGGCGTCCATCGCCTGCACGGCGAGCGCAGGAACGGACGCGGTGGACCCCACCACGACCGACTCGACCGCCGGCTCCGCCCGGACCGGCCGCCCGGCCGCGTCGATGTACACGGCCGTGAAGGCGTAGAAGTACTCGACCCCGGGTGCCAGGCCCAGGTCGGTCAGCGAACCACCCGTACCGTGCAGTTCGGCGCCGGCGCCGGCGTCGGTGCCGTCCGGCGGCCGCCCGGCGGTGCGGGTGATCCGGACGTCGGCCGCACCGGGCGGCGTCTGCCAGGTGCCGACAACGTTGCCGGCCGCCGCCCGAAGCTCGACGCGGGTCACCGGCGGCAGCATGAAGACGGCGGCGACGGCGGGGCGCGACCACGTGCGCCCGTCGGCGCTGGCGAACACCGCGTACCGAAGGTTACGGGCGGCGGGAGCGGCCGCGTCCTGCGCGGACAGGTCCGCGGTCTCCGCCACCGCGACGCCGTCGGACTCCGTCCGGGGGTCCCTGGCCTCGGCGCGGACGACCCGGTAGAGCGACACGGGATCCGGGGAGGCCGACCAGGTCAGGTTGACCACCGACCGGTCCGCACTGGCGGTCAGCTTCGCAGGCGGTGCCGGCGGCACCCCGCCGCTGGTATCCGCCTGCGCGGGCCCACCGGAGACCGGTCCGGGCTGGTGGCCCGCCGCCCGAGCCCGCCACCACGCCGGGTCGGTCATGTCCCCGGGCTGCCGCTGCAGATCTTCGTCGGCCTGGAGCAGGCGCGCGCACAGGTCCGCGATGTGGCCACGCCCGCCCTTCTTCCTGCTCCACAGTGCGCGGACCTGGGTCAGGTGCGTCTCCAGGTCCGCGCGGGTCATCCAACCCTCGACCGCGTAGCGCACCCACAGGTCATCCGGCAACGTCCAGAGTCCACGCAGGGGCCGCAGCACCTGCTCCTCGTACGTGGCGTGGTCGAGCGCCATGTGGTCATGCCTCCGCCAGCGGTCGACCGTGTCGTGTCCGGCCATCGACTGCAGGTGGCTTGACCACGGCCCTTCCCCAGGTAGTCACTCGGCTACCAACCGATACAGCGAGGCTATCGCACTCCCGCGGGCGAGTTGGCCGGAATGCACCTTGCCCTACGCGCCGCTGCACTCTGGCACCTTCGTGAGGACTGGACTGCTTCCGGACAACAAGATGACAGGGAGGCCGTCGAGGGCGGACGCAGCGTCCCGGCTGCCGTCAGGTCGGCGGCTTCGGCTTCTCGCCGGTGTTGCGGAGTCGGGCGAGCTTGCCGAGCGCGTCGAACCAGAATGGCGCGCCAAAGGCCAACGCGCCGATGGTGATGAGCCAGCCGGCGATCTTGAGCAGCCATTGTGCAGGCGTTGCGGGGACATGCCGGGGGTCGCTGCTGACCCGGTCCTGGACGTGTGGCGGGCTCCATCCGATGGGCACCGCAAGGCGGCTCAGGCCGTCGAGGCTGGTGTCGACGCCGTTGATGTCCTTGCCCGCGGTGACGCTTGCGACGGCAGCCGCCGCGGCCCGCTCGGTGGGGGTACGCCACAGGGACCCGGCGATTCCCACGGTGTCGACGTTGAAGATGATCGTGAGCGCCACCCCGTAAACGATGATCCACCGCTGGACCCGGCGCTTGTACCAACCGCTGAGTCGGCCCATCTGCTCGTCGAACCATCTCTCGACGCCGTCGCGGAACTTGTCGCGGTCCTTCTCCGCGTCCTCCAGGAGTCGCAGCAGCGGTCGCCGCGCCGGGTGGCCGGTGGGCAGCCCGAGTAGCGAGACCCGTACCCGTTCCAGCGGATCCCGGCGGACGGCGGCGAGCAGATCGCCGACGACCTCGCGGTTGCCGGCGTCGTCGGGTTCGAGCGTGGCGGCGAAGGCTTCGACCTTGGCCGTCTCCGGACGGTGCCGCACATCGTCGAGCGCCACCTGAGCGTCGGCGCTGAGACGGGTCAGGTCGAGTCTGTCGAGTAGCAGGGTTGCCGGCGGTGCGAGCAGGTCGAAGACGGCGCTTGCCAACGTTCTCGACGGGAGGTAGGAGATCCGCCGCCCACCTTCCAGGGCGGCGTCCAATGCGGCCACCTCCGGATGCCGCTTGACGGCGGCCGCCGACAACGCCGCTGTGTTGCCGGTGGTGTCGGCCGGCCGCGCCGCTCCGTTGCCGCTGGTGTCGGCCGGCCGCGCCGGCCGGCCGTCGGCGACCGCCCCCGGGCTTTTCCGCTCCGCGGCCTGCCCGTCGAGCATGACCAGCAACCCCCGTTCCAGCCCTTGCGCCCGCCACTGCAGCCGGGACGCGACGTACTCGTTGATTCGCGAGGCGGCGACGCTGAACACCAGATAGACGAAGATCAGGCCGATCGCGATGTCGACAACGGGTGAGTTCAGCACGACTCATCCTCCGGCTGTGACGGCTGGACACTTGAGGTTCTGCACATTGGCTAGACGGCCAGCCAGTCGGTGAGCGCGGTGATGCCGGTGACCGTGCGGCAGTACAGCCGGAAGGATCCTGTCGGGATGGGTTGGACCGTGAACCAGCCGTCCTCGTCCGCGGCGATGAAGACCGCCGGCCCGCCTGCGGTGCGCAGTTCGAGGTCGCTCGACTGGGGCGGTACCACCTGTCCGTGCAGCGCCTTGTCCGTCACCTGTATGTGGATCGTCAGGCACCGCGTCGCGAAGGTCAGTTCGCGCAGGGCGGCCCGCTCGGCCCGGGTGGCCGCGACCGGATCGCGGTCGGCCGCCGAGTCATAGGTGAGGGCCGCCAGTTCGGCATCGATGTTGTGCCAGGCGTAGACGGCCTGGCCGGCCTCGATGAAGTGACGGGGGACGTCGCGAGCCTCCCGCAGAGCATCATCGAGCGCGGCGAGAAGTCTGTCGTCATCGTTCCACCATTGGTTGGTCATGCTCCTCGCCTCCTTCCGGCATCCACGTGCCGGCTTCGATAAGGGCGGCCAGCGGCGGGCACCGGCGCAGCCTCTCCATGCACCGTGCCCGCCGCGGGCCCAGCCCGCCGATCGATGTACCCAGTTTGGCGCTGATTTCGTTGTACGTTAACGGTGGATCATGCGCGAGCAGCGAGAGCAGTTCCTGGCAGTGCGGGGGCAGTTGAGCGAATGCGGCGCGGATCACCGCATTGCGCTCTGCCACCAGTATCGGCGCCTCGGCCGAGGGCGCCGTCCGCGTGGTGCGCGGGTCATGCTCGGCCGCGGCCGCCAGGCCTTCCCGGCTCTGCCTGCCTCGAAGGGCGCTCAGGCACTCCCGTCGCGTCGTGGTGCCGAGCCACCCGGGCAGGGCGGCGGGTTCCTTGATGACGGCCAGATGCTCGACAAGCCGGAGCCAGACGGTCTGCCCGACATCCTCGGCGTCCGCCCCCACCAACTGGTACCGCCAGCAGATCGACCACACCATCGGCGCGTACCGCTCGACGATCTGGTCCCAGGCGGACTTGTCTCCCTCCCTGGCCCGCTCCACCAGAGCGACAACCGTGGGATCGTCCCGCATACTCGTTCCCCCCTTGCGACGACCGGGGAAAGGTCAGCCGGCCTAGGTCTGGGTGATCCGGCCGTCTTCTTTCAGTACCTGCTCCAGCGCCTCGCGCGGTGAACCGCACGATTGGAGGCGGGCGGCGATCGCACCACTGACAGTGGCGGCCGCAAAGGACGTCCCGGACCATCTCGCGGCCCCTCTGAATGGCGTGTCCTCGTACTCCGGCTCTGCAGCGGAGTAAGTCGTCCAGTCGTCTCCGGAGCTGGGCAGCTTCGGAATCTTGACCTTCTGCGCGGCGTCCCTGTCGCCGAAGTACGCGCCGAGGACATCGACGCCCGGAGCCAGAACGCCGATCCAGGGCGCCAACGTCCCTTCCTCCACATCCTTGGGGTTGACGTCGGGCTCCGTGTCGTTGGGGTTGACGTCGAGCTCCCTGCCCTTGGGGTTGAAGTCGGCCGGATCGCGCGCGCCTACCGCGACGACGTCCGGCAGTGCCGCAGGGTAGGCTGGCGCATTCCTTGGGGGAAGTTGGTTCGCTTTCCTGTACGCCTTGTCCTCCGCCCGCGGGTCCGTCGAGTCTTTCCCGGCCATGTACTTTCCGTGGTTGCCGGCGGCGGCGACGACCAGGACCTCGGGTGCGAGCAGATCGACAGCGCGCTCCAGCACCAGAGGCGGCTTGCCGTCACGGGTGTAGCAGGCCCACGAGCAGTTGAGGATCCGCACACCGGAACTCCTGTACTGCACCATCTGCCTGGCCACCGCCCAAATGGTTGTGTCCCTGTCCGACCGGTTGCCATTGCGGGACCTGGCGACGGCTCGCACGTCGAGTTGTGCGGATGGCGCTTCGGCCAAGACGAGACTGCCGAGGAACATCGCGTGCCCTTCGACGTACGACAAGGGTTTCGTCGGACTTGGCAAAAGAAGCGAGTCCGGTGGGGTTATATATCTGCCCGCCAGCAGGTGGTGCTGGTACAGGTGGGTGTCGAGGAGCCCGACTCGAATCCCCTCACCCTTCTTCCGCTGATCCGGAGGTGCCTTGGCGATCTTCCCAGTGAGCTTGGTGAGCTCGCTCGCGCTGGCGTCCGTCGGCATGGCGATACTCGTGAATCCGGGCACTTCGGCGTTGGGGTAGGTCACGAACTGGATCCCCGTCATGAACCGGTTCTTCCCAATCTTTGGCGTCCAGCCATCGTAGTCATGCTCGAAGATGACGCGGAGGTAAGCCACCACCTTGTCCAGGTCGGACCACGTCGTGCTGGGCCTAGGCGCGTCCGGCGGCCATTTTTCGGGCAACTGGTCAACGAGCGTGTCCCGGACTTTTGTCGCATTCGTCAGCCTGATCAAGGTCAGACCCAGCGTGGCGTCGCTATCCACAGCCTGCGCGCCGTCTCCCAGGGTGGCCATGACGAGCCGTTCGTGTTCCTTGTCCGCGACCAGCATGTCCAAATTGTCCCCGTACTGGCGCTTCTCCGGGTCGTTCATCTGGCCACCTTCCCCGTGCCACAGATGCCGGTTGTCGACCTGACGGAGGTCTCCCGTTCCAACTTGATACGTGTCTGCGGAAAGCTGTTGTGCGGCCGGCGTCGGTGCATCACTGTTGGCT
>WNGA01005426.1_pt1 | contig 34921 bp, 24 predicted proteins | sample 5400061 | NCBI WGS metagenome assembly WNGA01 (sample SAMN13153366, study PRJNA577476) | soil metagenome | isolation source: 100 cm soil or saprolite under grassland replicate 2 | place: USA:California | collected 2016-06-15
TCTCGTCGGTCGAGATGTTGTCGCGCAGCTTGACGGCCGGACGCCAGTCGAGGTCCTTCCCCTCGAGCTGGTCGCGCACCAGCCGGGGGTCTTCCGCGAGGAACAGGATCCGGCCCTGGAGCCGCACCTCGTTCGGCAGCTTCTCGACGCGACGCGATTGCAACGCCCGGAGCATGGGCGAAAAATGACCCCTTGCTGTAGGTGGAGCAAGCGGATTTTCTTCCCAAACATCATGCGCACCGTCAGACTCCTGCTCCTAGCCTCGTTCTCCGCCGCGTGCGGCCTCGCTCCCCCCGGCCACCCCGTGCCCGCTCCGGAGGACACGGCGATCCCGGCGATCAACACGGGGGCGGCCGACGCGCACCTCAGGTATTTGGCCGACGACCTGCTCGAGGGCCGGGCGCCCGCGACGCGCGGCGGCCGGCTCGCCGTCAAGTACATCGCCGCGCAGTTCGAGGCGCTCGGCCTCGAGCCCGCCGGCCCCAACGGCTCCTACTTCCAGCCGGTGGCGCTCGTGGGCATGACGCCGCACCCGTCGCTCGTCTGGGGCAAAGGCGGCGCGCCGCGCACGCTCCGGTATCTGGACGACTTCGTGGCGTGGGCGGAGCGCGCCGAGGCGGACGTGGCGGCGGACGGGGACGTGGTCTTCGTGGGCTACGGCGTCCAGGCGCCGGCGTGGCGGTGGGACGACTACAAGGACACTGACGTCCGGGGCAAGGTGTTGCTCATGCTCGTGAACGACCCCGGGCTCCAGGACTCCAGCGTCTTCAACGGCCGCGCGCTCACATACTACGGCCGCTGGACCTACAAGCTCGAGGAAGCGGCGCGCCGCGGCGCGCTCGGGGCCATCCTCGTCCATACCACCGAAAGCGCGACGTACGGGTGGGACGTGGTGCGCGGCTCGTGGTCGGTCGAGCAGTTCAAACTCGACCGGCCGGCGGCGCCGAGCCTCGCGTTCGCTGCCTGGGTGACTCACGACGCCGCGCAGGCGGCGCTGCGGCAGGCGGGGCTGAGCCTCGATTCGCTGACCCGGGCCGCCGCCCGCCGCGAGTTCAAGCCGGTCCCGACCGGGCTGCACGTGGCGGTGGACATCACGAGCGACCTGCGGCACGTGAGTTCCGAGAACGTGGTGGCAAGGCTTCCCGGAAGCGATCCGGCGCTGGCGCGCCAGGCCGTGCTCTTCACCGCCCACTGGGACCACAAGGGGATCGGCCCCCCGGTGAATGGAGACTCGATCTACAACGGGGCGGAGGACAATGCATCGGGCGTGGCCGCGCTGCTCGTCGCCGCGCAGGCGCTGGCGCAGGTGCGGCCCGCGCCCAGGCGGACGCTGCTCTTCATCGCGACCACGGCCGAGGAGAGCGGGCTTTTGGGAAGCGAGGCCTACGTGCACGGCCCGCTCGTGCCGCTCGAGCGCACCGCGGCCGTGCTGAACCTCGACGTCACGAACGTGCGGGGCGCGACCCGGGACATCGACGCGCTGGGCGTCGATCGCTCCACGCTCGGACCCGCCTTCGCGGCGGCGGCCCGAACGGAGTCTCTGGCCGTCGTGCACGAGCCCGACGTTCGGGGCTCGTTCTACCGGTCGGATCACTTCCCGTTCGCCAAAGCCGGGGTGCCGGCGCTCTCGATCGAGCCGGGGAAGGATTTCACCGGCCGACCCGCCGGTTGGGGGCAGGAGCAGGACGAGCTCTACAACCGCGAGCGCTATCACCGGCCGAGCGACGAGTACCGCCCGAGCTTCACCTACGAGGGCCTGGCGCAGGAGGTGCGGATCGCGATCCGGGTTGCGCTGGCGATCGCCAACAGCGCGGCGATGCCGCAGTGGCTGCCAAGCTCGGAGTTCCAGCGCCCGACGGGGCGGCCGTCGCCCTGAGTGCAAGTCGTTGCAGAGCAATTAACTCAAACTAAATCAATACCCTATGGCCGCTGCCGAGGACAGGCGCGGTCGCCCCTGGCCTATTCGCAAACCCGCGCATAAGTTTGCGCCCGCTTTTTGACATTCACATCTCCCCGCACTCACCACCGCGGAGCGGGCACCTGGAACTCCCGACATCCCATCGGTTGCCGCTGTCCTGGCTGCTCGAGGCGGCGAGTCCGCCGCTCCAGTATCGGGCGTACGTCGACGTCGTGGCGGAAGGGCAGCGGGATCCCGAGCGACTGGCGGCGCTCCGCCAGGCGGTGCTCGAGTACAAGCCCGCGCAGGCGATCGCGCGCAAGCAGAAATCCAACGGGCTATGGGGCGGGAACCTGCTCGGGCCGACGGCGTCGAAGGCGTACGGCTGGGTCGAGACCGGCACCGTGTACCGGTATCGACACCTCCTCGAGCTGGGGTGGCCGCCGACGGAGCGCCCGTTCCGGATCGCCGACCGGTTCTTGTTCCAGCTGCTGTCGCGCATCGAGCCGAACGACCCCGACAAGGCGGTCGCGCAGCGCGCGCAGGAGCTGCTGGTCGAGTTCCAGAAGCCGGCGAAGACCGATCCAGGGCTGGCGCGCTGGGCCCGGCAGCTGGGGCGGGAGGCGGCGGCGTGCGCCCTCGCCCGGGGGGGTCATCTCGACGACCCGCGCGTTCGGGGCACGGCCCACAACTTCGCGAGCAGCATTTCCCAGTTCCTGCGCAGCGAGCTCGTGGAAAAGCCGTTCAAGAAAGCCCACGGCAAGACGGTCCTGGACCCGGCGGCCAACCCGCCGACGATCTTTGCCGTCGAGGCGCTCGCCTTCCTGCCGCCGGTGCAGCGCGAGCGCGCCGGGTTCATCGAGCGGCTGGGGAGCTACTTCTCGACGCCGGCGCCACGGCGCGCGTTCTTCATCCTCGCGGGCAAGAAGCTCCTGAAGCCGGTGTTCGAGCTCCTCGGCGACCCGTTGCGCTCGGACGCCCAAGGCCATGTGAGCGACGTCCCCTTCGCCCTGTACTGGCTGGAGCTGCTGGCCCGGCTGGGGCTGGCGCGCCAGGTCCCGAGTGCCAGCCGCGTGCTGGCGCGCCTCTACAGCGAGTGCGACGACCAGGGGATCTGGAGCCCGAAGAGCCTTCGCGCCATGCCCAAAGCCACGAGCCCGCTCACCGCGCACTACTTCCCGCTCGAAGGTCCGGGGAAAAGCCCCGCTCAGCGCCAGACGGACGTCACCTTCCGCCTGGCGTTGATCGCGAGGCTGCTGGGCCTCCCCGTGGAGGTGGTCTAGGCGCGAGCAGCTTGCGCCGTTGGTCCTAGAGTAGTAGTCATTGCTACTACTCAATGCCTCCGCCGCTCGATCTCACGCCGTTCGGCTTCACCCCCACCGAGTCCGTGGTGTACGCCGCGTTGCTGCGGCTCGGTCCTGCCACCGGTTACGCCGTCGCCCACGCGACCCGGCGGGCCCGCGCCAACACCTACGGCGCGCTGGAGGGCCTCGTCGGTCGCGGCGCCGCCGTTCGCCTGCCGGGACGCCCGGCCCGCTACCGCCCCGCCGACCCCCAGGCGTTGCTCGCCCAGCTCGCCGCGCGCCAGGGGGAGGCCCTCGAGCGTCTGAGCCGCGCGCTCAAGGACGCCGGCCAGCCGGCCGAGCCCGAGACCCGCAGCCTCGAAGGGGCACGCGCCGTCGCGAATCTCATCATGCAGCTCGTGGCGCGGGCGGAACACCGCGTCGAAGGCGTCATCGCAGCCGATCTGTTGCGGTCCACGCTCCCCGCGTGGCGGCGCGCCACCGGTCGGGCGGAGGTCGACCTGCGGGTGGCGGGCGACGTGCCGGCTGAGGCCGCCTCCCTCGCCGCCGGGAGCGTGGCGGCCGACGTACCGACGGTCCTGCTGATCGACGGCGCCCACACGGTATCGGTGGCAGCCGCCGGCGACACGGTGGCAGGCATCTGGAGCTCCCACCCCGCCGTGGCGGGTCTGGCCCGGACCGCCCTGCGGAGCCTCGCGTGAAGGGCCGGGTTGCCCTGGCCGCCGCACTCGCCGCGGCGTGCCGCGCGGCGCCGATCCCCGCCGACCACCGGTTCCCCGCCGGCACCGAGCTTACCGCCCGTCATGTCGAGATCGACGGCACCCGCGTCCGCTACCTCGACACGGGGACCGGCACACCGGTGATCTTCCTGCACGGTCTGGGGGCCTCGATGTACGCCTGGCGCAAGAACCTCGCTCCTGTGCGGGCGGCTGGGTTCCGGGTGATCGCCTACGACAACCGCGGGTTCGGCTTTTCGGACAAGCCGGCCCACGGCTACGACAACGCCGCCTACGTGCGCCTGCTCGCCGCCCTGATGGACTCGCTGCACCTCCCAGATGCCGTGCTCGTCGGCCATTCGATGGGCGGCGCGATCGCGGCTGAAGCCGCGATCGCGCTGCCCGGCCGGGTGCGCGGTCTCGTCCTGATCGGGTCGGCAGGGCTGGGCGCCCGCGAGCCGCCGCTGTTCCGCGTCGCGCGCTGGCCCCTGGTCGGTCCCGTCGTGCTCGCCTTCCGGGGACGGGGGCTCACGGAGCGTCTCCTCAAGTCCTCGTACGCCGACCCCGCCCGCGTCACGCCGGGAGACGTGGACCAGTATTACGCGCCGGTCGCCGAGCCGGCGTACGGTCGAGCGCTGCGGGCGGTCCTCCGGGAGTTCCGCTTCGACGCGCTGGACGGCCGGCTCGACCGGATCGCGGCGCCGACGCTGGTGCTCTGGGGCGAAGAGGATCGCTGGATCCCCCCCGGCATCGGGCGCGCGATCGCCAGCCAAGTCCCCCGGTCCGCCTTCCTGACCGTCCGGCACGCAGGCCACTCGGTGCAGGAGGAGGTCCCCGATGAGGTCAACCGGCTGATGATCAAGTTCCTCAAGGACGGCCTGCCACGGGTACCGGAGAATCTGGCGGCGGGGCCGAAGGCTAGCGTCCCCAACGGCACTCGTTAGATTTCATCAACCGTACGGTTGATAAATCACCAATTTGCGACCTAAGCTAAGCAATAACAGAGCATTGCGAATCGTCGCCGCGGCGCGGGAGGAATTCGGCCGGCGCGGGTTCGACGGCGCCCGGGTCGATCAGATCGCGCGCCGGGCCGGGGTCAACAAGCAGCTGCTGTTCTACTACTTCCACTCGAAGCGCGGTTTGTTCAACGCCGTGCTCGCGCGCGGCGGGACGGAGCTGGACCAGGCGTTGGCGGGCATCTCGCTCCCGACGGCCGGCGACCGCCCCCTCGACCGCCTCCGTGCCACCCTCGGATCAAGCGTCTGGTGGTGCTCCTGGCCGAGGGCCAGGGCCGCGGGCAGGTGCGCGACGATCTGGATCCGCACCTCGCCGCAGCCCAGGCCCTCGTGCTGATGGTCGCCTATCTCGGCCTCGAATCGCTCATCGCGATGAGCGCGGCTCCCCTCGGCGCCGACGAGCCGGCGCTGCGGGAGCGCTGGAAGGAGGCGGCGGTCAGATTGGTGCTGGACGGCGTTGCGGCCCACTAGCCCGCGAGTCCCGGCTACCAGTTGATCCAGTACGAAGCCTTCACGAGAAAGGTGTTATTCGGGTGCAAGTCGAACATGTCGCGGAAGTCGCCACGCAGCGACCGCGATCCTTCGACGGGGGCGCGGTCCGCGCGCCCCTGCGTCCACACGACGAACACGGTCGAGCCAGGTCGGTACTCCCACCGCAGCACGGCGGTCGAGTTGAACTCCTTCCTATTGAAGCCGCCAGGGGTGGCCGCGTACGGTTTATAGCGATCGTCGAACGCCGCCACGTTGGGGTCGGCGAGCTCGCGCACGTTCGAGAACGTGCCCTTACTGACGAACGGCTGCGCGTACAATTGGAGGGTGAGAGTGGTCGACAGCGTGTAGTCGACCCGGCCGGTGAGCGACACCTCCTTCTGATTCAGATGCGCGAAAGTGTAGTGCGTCGCGAACGGTGGGGTCGTGTCGGTGATGACGCCGTGCGGCTGGACGTCCTTCACGTTGTGCGTGGCGCTCAGGGTCAGCGTCGTCCTGAACTGGGATGCGACGCGAAGTGCGACCTGGACGTTGCCGTTGAACTTCTCGGACCGGCCCGCGTCACCGCGCCAGTAGTTGAACCACACGTACGGTGTGAACGCCGGACGCTCATCCCCGTCCACCTCCCCCGAAACCGACAGGTAGGGATCGACGCGCACGGCCGGCCCGCCGCGCGTGCAGTCGCGATCGCAGAAGGTCGTGCCGAGCTGGCCCGCCGTCACGCCCCCGTGCAGCCACCACCGGTTTTTCAGCTGGGCGTGCACGTTCGTGTTCCCCGCGCGCTCCACGGCCGTGCCCGCCGCCGTCCAGAATTGGTCTGATAGAACGAGCTGGGGTGCCGGGACTGAAAGGCAAACCACGTGTTCCAGCTCTGCTGGTCCGCCTGCCGCAGGAAGCCGAGATCGTTCACCTCGAAGCCCTGGGAGCGGCGCTGGTAGCTGGTCTCGAACCGGGTGATTCCACCACCCACCTTTCCGAATTTGACCTCTTCGGCGTCGCCCGCGAGCGACGTCCGCGTCGGGTCGTAGGAGACGCCGGCGCCGGGCCGTTGGTAGTAGTGCACCGGATCGCTCTGGGTGGCGGCGATCGCGGACGGCGTTCCCGCGACGCGGCTCAGATCGAACGAGCCCGAGATCTGGTAGCGGCGGCGGAAAAAGCGGTGTCGGAAGTCGAACGCCCCCACGTAGGCGCTGCGGTGTAACGAATCCTCGGTCCACTGGTCGAGATGGCGGTTCACCGCCGTCACCATGGCGCCGATGCCGCTCTCGCCGCTGCGGAAGTCCTGCTGTACCCGCACCGCGGCGTAGTTGGTGGTCGGCTCCATGGTGCGGTCCAGCGTAGCGACCTCGCGTCCGGTCACCGCGTCCAGCACGCCCACCGTTTGGCCGCCGGGAAGGCGGCCGGTCAGCTTCGCGGCGCCGTAGATCGTCGAGGCGCTAGGGGGGTTCGGGTCGCCGTAATCGAGGTGCGGCGCGCGCCCGATCCGCCGCGAGTAGAACAGGCCCTCGCCGGTGCTGCAGTCGTTCACTGCGCTGCAGTTCACGTCGAACCGAAAGATCCCCGCGCCTTGCACGAAGAAGGGGCGCCGTTCCTCGAAGAACGGCTCGAACGCGGTGAGGTTGAGCACCGCCGGATCCGCTTCGACCTGCCCGAAGTCGGGGTTGATCGTCGCATCGAGCGTGAGGCTCGGCGTGATCCCGTACTTCAAGTCGGCGCCACCTGTCACCTTCTGAGAGCGGTCAAAACTGGCGCCCGTCGGCACGGACACGTTCTTCGTCACCACGTACGGCGCAACCTCGGGCCGGCGCGGCGACGGCAGGCCCACGAGGCCGGTCAGCTCGCCGAGCTGCGACGAGACGCCGGCCTGGGAACCCCGGTACACCGGCCAGCTGACCCGCTCGGAGTAGCGCTGGATGTCACGCCACACCGCGAACCCGAACGTGTTCCTGGCCCCGGGGACGTAGCGTAGCTGCGAGAGCGGGATCCGGAACTCGGCCGTCCACCCGAGCGAGTCGACCTGCGTGCCGACGTCCCATACCGCGTCCCAGGCCTCGTCCTCCTGCGCGTCGTTGTACATCGCGTAGTCACGCTTCACGCCGGCCGGGTTCACGGCGAACTCGAAACCCGAGCGTCGGTCGTGATACGAGTCCACCATGATCTTCAGCTGATCGGTGGCGGCCCGTACGTCCCGTCGGGCGAGCAGCTTCAGAATGCTGTCGGGATGCGGGTCGAACGCCCGGACAAAGACGTAGAAATAGCGGTCGTCGTAGGCGACCTTCGCTTCGGTGGCGAATCTGGGGTCCCCGTCTTCCTTGGGCTGAAATTCCCGGAACTGGGTGATCGCGGGCGCCATGCGCCAGACGTCGTCATCGTCCCGACCGTCGATCACCACCGGCGTGGTCGCCCGCACGGCGGTCGCCTGCGTGGCGCTCGGGGGCGGGGGTGGGACGACGCCGCCCGCGTCGGGAGGGGGCGTGGTGGCTTGCAGGACGATCGCGAGCAGGACGACAGCCGGCATGACGGGAGCCCCGTGACATGGTCGGATGGTTAGACAGGTCTTACGGGGAAAGGGTTGGGCAGGTTCCGGCCGTGACAAAAACCAGACAAACCCCCGGGGAGATCCCGGGGGCTTGTCCCTCCCAAGGCTCAGTTGTGCTTCGCGAGCAGGCTCGGCTCGACCGGTGCTTCGCCGTCGAACACGAGGTGACCAGCCTCGAACCGGGCGCCCCGCAGCGCCAGGCTCAGCACCTCGCCCAGCTCTTCCACGAGGTGGACGTCCAAGGACTTGCGGACATCCTCGGGGAGGTCATCGAGATCCGGCTCGTTCTCCTTGGGGAGGACGATCGTATGGATCCCCGCCCGCACGGCGCCCAGCACCTTCTCCTTGACCCCCCCGATCGGGAGGACCCGGCCGCGGAGGGTGACCTCGCCCGTCATGGCGAGGTCGTGCCGCACCGGCCGCCGGGACAGCGCCGAGACGAGGGCCGTCGCCATCGTGACACCCGCCGACGGTCCGTCCTTCGGAATGGCGCCCGCCGGCACGTGGACGTGAACGTCCGTGTCGACGAACGCCTCCTCGGGAATGCCCAGCCGGTCGGCGTGGGACTTGGCGTACGTAAGGGCCGCGCGCGCCGATTCCTTCATGACGTCGCCGAGCTGGCCGGTGAGCAGCAGCTCGCCTTTGCCGGGCATCACGCTCGCCTCGACGAACATGATGTCGCCGCCGACCGGCGTGTAATACATCGCGGTTGCAACCCCGACCTGGTCCTCGCGCGCCATGTGCTCCGGATGGACCTTGGGCCGCCCGAGGAGGTCGTCCACGTCTCTGGCGTCCACCGCGAGGCGCTCGACCTCCGCGCCCGCGATCTTGCGCGCGACCTTGCGTCCCAGCTTGCCGATCTCGCGCTCGAGCTGGCGGACGCCGGCCTCGCGCGTGTAACTCGTGATGATTCGGCTCAACGCGGCGTCGGTGATCGTGAGCTGCTCGGCGGTGAGTCCGTTTTCCGAACGCTGCCGCGGAACGAGATACCGCTTCGCGATCTCGAGCTTCTCCCGCTCGGTGTAGCCCGCGAAGTTCACCGTCTCGAGGCGATCGAGCAGCGGCCCCGGAATGCTCTGGAGGAAGTTCGCGGTGGCGATGAACAACACCTCCGAGAGGTCGAACGGCACGCCGAGGTAGTGATCCGTGAACGAATCGTTCTGCGCCGGATCGAGCACCTCGAGCAGCGCCGCCGCGGGGTCACCCTGGAAGGAGACGCCCAGCTTGTCGACCTCGTCGAGCAGGAAGACCGGGTTCTTGGCGCCTGCCTGCTTCATGCCCTGGATGATCCGCCCCGGCATGGCACCGACGTAGGTGCGCCGGTGGCCGCGGATGTCCGCCTCGTCGCGGGCACCGCCGAGCGAGATGCGGACGTAGGGCCGGCCCATCGCCCGCGCGATCGACTTGGCGATCGACGTCTTGCCGACGCCCGGGGGCCCGACGAACAGGAGGATCTGGCCCCCCGCCTGCTTGTCGTCTTCGTTGCCCTGCGCCACGGCGTCCGGCGAGCGCTGCCGCAGCTGGCGCACCGCCAGGAACTCGAGCACCTGATCCTTCACGTCTTTGAGCCCGTAGTGGTCCTGCTCGAGGATCTCGGCGGCGCGCTTCAGGTCGAGCGCCTCCTCCGCCCGCTTGTTCCAGGGCAGCTCGGCCATGGTCTCGAGGTAGGTCCGGATCACCTGGGCTTCCATCGAGTCACGGTTGGCGCGCTCCAGCCGCTCCAGCTCGCGCTCGACTTCCTTCTTAGCCGCGTCGGGGAGATCGAGCTCCGCGAAGCGCTTGCGCAGCTCCTCGACCTCGCCCGCCTCGTCTTCTTCGCCGAGCTCCTTGCGAATCGCCTTCAGCTGCTCGCGCAGAAACATCTCGCGCTGGCGCTCGCCCAGCTCCTCCTGGACCTGCGACTTGATGTGCTCCTGCGCGTCGAGCACGCCGATCTGGCGCTGCACGTGCACCAGCACCCGGCGCAGCCGCTCCTCGACCGCCAGGGTCTCGAGCAGGCCTTGCCGCTCGGCCGGCTTGATGTCGAGGTAGCCCGCGACCAGGTCCGCGAACCGCCCGGGTTCGGTCACGCCCTCCAGCACCTGGCGCACCGCGTCCTCGGGAAGACCGGACTTCTGGCCCAGCTCTGCCGCGCGCTCGCGCGCCTCGCGGTGCAGGGCTACGAATGCGGGATCGTCGGGGTTGATCGGCGGCAGGTCCTCGATCCGACGCACCACCGCCTCCAGGTAGCCACCCGGCTCCGTGTAGTGCAGCGCGGTGCCACGGCTCTCCCCGTGGAGCAGCAGTTGCGCACCCCCCAGGCCGCGCTGGACCTGGCTGATCTTGGCTATGGTCCCGGTCGTGTACAACACGGCGGGGGTGACGCGGTCCACGTTCTCCCGCTGCGACACGGCGAAGACGAGGTGATCGTCGGTCTTCAGCGCCGCTTCGATGGCGCGCAATGTGGAGGGACGCCCGGCGCCGATCGGCGTGGAGACGCCGGGAAACAACACGACCTCCCGGAGCGGAAGCACCGGAAGCGTCAATCGCTCGGACATAGGCTGGTTCTCGCTTGCGAATGAGTGGTGAAGCACATCGGCTCACCGGGCGTAGCATCGTCCATGCCACCAGCAAACGCGCGCAACCGTGCTTGCGTTCCGCGCGCCGGCGGCCAATTAGGCAGGAGCTGCCGAATAGCCACGGCTCCGCGGCTCGCAGCGGTCAGCTTGGCGCGTTTCAAAGCCGTAAGTCGAAACCCATCGGCAGGTTGCACGCCCGCCCCGGCGCGGCTAATCTATGCGCGCGCACTTCACGCGGACCCGATGAACGCAGCCGCCAACTCACTCTCCGCCCGCCTCATCCAGGCGCTCGGGAATTCGTATACCGTCGAGGGGGAGATCGGTCGCGGCGGCATGGGCGTGGTGTACAACGCCCGCGACGAGCGGCTGAAACGCCAGGTGGCGATCAAGGTCCTCCCGCCGGAGCTCGCATTCCGGGAGGAGATCCGCATCCGCTTCCTGCGCGAGGCGGAGACTGCGGCGCGCCTGTCCCACCCCAACATCGTGCCGATCCACGCGGTCGGCGAGGGGCCGGACGGGCTCGTCTACTTCGTCATGATGTTCGTGGATGGCGAGTCGCTCGCGGCCAAGCTCAAGCGCCGGGGCCGGCTCCCGCCGGACGAGGCGCGCCGCATCATGCAGGAGACCGCGGACGCTCTCGGTGCGGCGCACGCGGTCGGCATCATCCACCGCGACGTCAAGCCCGACAACATCCTGCTCGAAGGCAGCCGCGGCCGCGTCGTGGTGACCGATTTCGGGATCGCGAAGGCGCTGTCCTCGACGACCGGTTCCGCCACACTCACCGCCACCGGGGTCGCGATCGGCACGCCCCACTACATGAGCCCCGAGCAGGCCGCGGGGGACCGGGAAATCGACGGGCGGTCGGACATCTACAGCCTGGGCGTCGTCGCCTACCAGATGCTGACGGGCGAGTTGCCGTTCCACGCGCCCACGGTGCCCGGGATCCTGATGAAGCACATCACCGAGCGGGCGCCGCTGATCAGCGACAAGCGGCCCGACATCCCCGACGACCTCGCCGCGTGCGTGATGCGCTGCCTCGAGAAGGACCCCGAGGACCGCTGGCCCACCGCCGACGCGCTGCGGCGCGCGCTCGAATCGCGCAGCGCGACGCTCTACAAGGCGCGCCGCTCGACTGCCGCATCGCCCTCGCGCGCGGTACGCCTGCCGCCCCCGCCCCCTCCCGCGCTGCCGCCGCTGCCCGGCCGGGAGTTCGGCCGCCCGAGCCGGCGCACCGAGCGGCGACGCGATCTCCCGCAGGCGGCGCCGGGCGGCGAAGCGGCGATCGTGCGCCGGACGCGCGGCACCTTCATCTCGTGGGCGTCGGTGTCCGCCGGCGTCATCCTGCTGCACGTCGCGAGCGGCGGCTGGGACTGGGCGATGTGGGGCGTCGCCCTGTGGGGCGGGTTCGGCGTGCTGCCACGGTTCTTGCGGCTGTGGCACGCCGGCTACTCGTGGCGCGACGTGTTCCACCGGCCGGCGGCGCCGGACGGGATCGCCGCGCAGCTCGCGGCGGCGGGCTCGCGGCCGGCGGAGCTGGCGCCGGCGACGTCAGGCGAGTTCGGCGGACAGATCGGGGCGGTCCAGCAGGCCCGGAACGACCGCAAGGCGATCCTGCGGATCATGGAGCGGTTGCCGAAGTCCGAGAAGAAGCTCCTGCCGGACGTGATCGCCACGGTGGACGCGCTCCTCAAGCGCGCCGAGGACCTCGCCCGGACGTTGCACACGATGACCGCCGACCTCGATCCGGGGGCGCTGCAGCGGCTCGAAGAGACGATCGCGGCGACCAGGCGGCAGCCGGAGAGCGCGGAGCGAGACCGTCAGGTCGGCCTGCTGGAGCGCCAGCGGCGGGCGCTGACGGACTTCGTCACCCGCCGCCAGCTGGTCGAGGATCAGATCGAGTCGTGCGTGCTCGCGATGCAGAACGTGCGGTTCGACCTGCTGCGACTCCGGTCGGCGGGCGTGGCGGCGGTCCTGGACGACCTCACCCACGCGACGCAGCAGGCGCGGGCGCTGTCGCGCGACGTGGACCATGCGATCGCGGCCGCCGGGGAGATCAGGGAAGCACTCGGAGAGCAGCCGGGCGCCTAGAGTCTCTCCCCCCGGCGGCAGCTGAGCAGGCGCTCGGGCGCGTCCGCCACCTCGATACCGAACTCCTGCAGGAACAGAAACTGGTCCACCGCGTCGCGGCAGCGCCCCGCGCGCAGGGCGGTCACGGCGCGCAACTCGTAGAGGGTCGCCCACCCCGGACGCGCCGCGAGCGCCACGGTGAGAGCGCTATCCGCGAGCGCCGGCGGTCCCTCGAGGGCGAGCCGGGTGAGCGCGTCCCGCAGGGCGTCGGCCGGGAGCGGGTGGCGGTAGGTTCCGCGGCCGACAGCGAGTGCCGCCCGCACGTCGCCCGCCGCCTCCGTCCAGCGTCCGGCGCGCGCCGCGAGGACGCCGAGCGCGGCGCGGGCCTCCGCAGTATCGCCGCCGTGAGCGAGGGCCTCGACGAGCAAGGCCCGCTGCCGCACGGCGTCGCCCCGGTGCCGCGTGAGGAAGGCGGCGAACAGCAAGGCGTCCGGGTCGCGCACGCGCGCGAGCACGCGGGGCACGACGCTGTCCGCGAACGCGGTGTCGCCGTCGGCGTAACGGGCCTGCGCAAGCCGGACGGTCCAGTGAGGGTCGTCGGGCCGCGTCCGCCTTGCCGCCTCGATCACCTCGCGCCGGAGGGTCGGCACGCGCGGCGCGGTGAGCGCCCGCGCGAGCAGGACCGGCGTGCCCCCCGGCGATTCGCCAGCGCCCGCCGCGATAGCGCGCAGCGAGTCGAACACGTGCTCGTCCCAGGCGGGATCGAGGAAGCGGCGGGCCGCCACGAACTCGAGCTCGGGTCGGTCGTCGCGGTGCGTGAGCCCCCCCCGGGAGGCGAGCCGCGCCACGCCGGCCTCGCCAAGGAGTCGCCGCCCGAAATAGTCACCGGCCGAGTCGATGCCGAGCCACTCGCCGCTCAGCCGCCCGATGGGTGTGCCCCGGGCGAACAGCCGGTCGAGCCAGGGGCGATCGTATTGCAGAGGCCGTCCGGAAGCCAGGACCATGATATCCACGCCGGTGGAGAACCAGACTTCCACGTGGGAAAACACGCGGCGCAGGTTGCCCACGATCCCGGCCACGACCGGGAGCGGCAGCTGGTACATCTGGATCCACTGGCAGAAGACGCCGTCGTCGGCGAGACGCGCCCGCACGATCCGGAAGAACTCCGGCGTGTAGAGCGTGGCGACGCCCGCGACCCAGGGGTTGGACGGCTCAGAGACGATCACGTCGAAGCGGTCGTCGTGGAGCTGGAGTGCGCTCCGCGCGTCGTCGACCAGGGCCGTCACGGTCGGACGGGCGAGCACCGAGTCGTTGACGCCGGTGAAGTACGGGCTCATCGCCAGCACGGCCGGCTCGATTTCGACGACCCGCACGCGGCCCATGCCGGGGACGTCCGCGAGCACGCGCGCGGTCACGCCGCTTCCGTAGCCGATCACCAGGGCGGAGGCCGCGCCAGGCCGGGCGGCGGCGGGCGCGAGCCCCAGCATGATCTGAGTGGTCATGTCGCCGCCGTCGGAAGCGTCCACCTTGCCGTTCACCCGCAGCGTGCGGCCGGTGACCGACTCCCAGACGCTCACCGTGGCGTTCCGGCCTTCGCGGAACGCGAGCTGGCGCCCGCCGCGATGCGCGAGGAACGCCCGGCGGCCGGCGGCATCCATCGGCTGGCGGCCGTAGATCGCCGGCCCGAGGTCGATCAGCTTGGTGGTCCACCCGGGCGCGGCGACGGCGACCCCGAGCGCGAGGGCCGCGAGTGCGCCGGCGCCCAGCACCGGGACGCGCAGGGCCCGATGGTCCGCCGAGCCTTCGGCGACGCCCCGCGCAGCGAGCGCCGCCAGGAGAAGGGCCGCCACGCCGTTGATGAGGAGCCCACCGCGGAGCGTCGTCTCGGTGCCCAAAGCCACGACCAGGACGAAGCCCGTGAGCGCGGCGCCGACGATGCTGCCCAGCGTATTGAGCGCGTAGGCACGCCCCACGTCGGCGCCGCGCGCGGCGTCGGGCGGCGCCACCAGGTCGGTGAGCAGCGGGAACGTCATGCCCATGCCGATCGCGGGGACCAGGACCACCGCGCCGACCGCGAAGCCCAGCGCGAGCAGCCGCTCGACGGCACCGAGGGACGGCATCTGGAAGATCGTGATCACGTAGCGGGGCAGCGCGCCGAAGGTGACGAACAGCAGGGCGGCCCCGGCCGCCGTAACCCCCTGCGCGAGGGCCGCGCTCGCCGCGGTGCCGCCCGGCGCCGCGCCGCGGCGCGCCACGAGGCTGCTCCCGATCCCGATCCCGAGGAGGAACACGAGCAGCACCAGCGTGAACGCGTAGGTCGAGCCCCCGACGATCATGACGAGGACGCGGGTCCACGCGATCTCGTCGAGCAGCGAGGCGAAGGCGGTCACCGCGAGCAGGATGAGCGCCAGGCGACGCAGCGGGCCCGACCCCCGGGGCTCCCCGGGCTGGCGCCCGGGGTCAGCGGTCGCCGCCAGGGGCGCCATGGGCCGGGCGAGCGCGATCGCGCCGGCGCCGAGCGCGAGATTCACGGCGGCCGTCCCCCACAGGCTCGCGCGGATCCCGACGTATTCGATGAGGAAGAACCCCGCGAGCGCCGTGCCGACGACGGCGCCGAGGGTGTTGAGCCCGTACAGGAGGCCGAGCGAGCGTTGCAGCGCGCCGCGATCGGGGCCGGTGAACGCCCGCGTGAGCACGGGCAGGGTGCCGCCCATGAGGGTGGTCGGCACGAGCAGCACGAGGGCGGCGAGGCCGAAGCGGAGCGCCACGCTGGCGCCGCCGCCGAGCTCGAGGGCGCCCGCCACGCCGATGTAGAGCCGGTGCGCGAGGGCCAGCACCAGCGGCGACACGAGCCCGAACACCCCGATTGCGATCTCGAGCACGCCGTACAGCGCGGCGGGCCGGGGATGGCGGTCCGCGCGGCGGCCGAACAGCCAGGCGCCAAGGCCGAGGCCGCCCATGTAGGCGGCCACCACCGTCGTCACCGACTGGATCGTGGACCCGAACGCCTGATACAGCACCCGCACCCACAAGAGCTCGTACACGAGCCCCGTGGCACCGGAGAGGAAGAACAGCAGGGCGTACGCGCGCGCGGCGCTAAAACGCATGCAGCTCGCGCAGCGCCTGCGTGAGATCCTCCACTTGCGGCAGGATGAAGTCCTCGAGATCGGGCGCGTAGCCCACGAACGTGTCGCTCGAGGCGACGCGCTTCACCGGCGCATCGAGCCAGGGGAAGCACTCGTCGGCGATCCGTGCCGCGATCTCCGCGCCGTACCCCCAGGAGAGGGAGTCCTCGTAGGCCACCAGCACCTTGTTCGTCTTCCGGACCGAGCGGGCGACGGCGTCCCAGTCCACGGGCGAGAGGCTGCGCAGGTCGATCACCTCGACGCTCACGCCGTCCCGCTCCTCGAGCTGCTTCGCCGCGACCAGCGAGCGCTGGACCACGGCGCCATAGGTCACGACCGTCAGGTCCCGCCCTTCGCGCGCCACCTTGGCCTTGCCGAACGGCACCATGAAGTTCGGGCCGGGATTCGGGGCCTTGTTGTAGGTCTGGCGATAGAGGTGCTTGTGCTCGAGGAACAACACCGGGTCGTCGCAGCGGATGGCGGTGCGCAGCAGGCCGTTCGCGTCGAGCGCAGTGCTGGGACAGACGACGCGCAGTCCGGGGATGGCGGTGAAGACCACCGCGCCGGTCTGGGAGTGGTAGATCGAGCCGCCCTTCAAGTAGCCGCCGTAGGTCACCCGCACCACGACGGGGCAGCTGAACGCGTTGTTCGAGCGCCACCGCAACGTGGCGAGCTCGTTGCGCAGCTGGTGATAGGCGGGCCAGATGTAGTCGAAGAACTGGATCTCGACCACGGGTTTGAGGCCCCGCGTGGCCAGCCCGATCGCGCGGCCCACGATGTTCGCTTCGGCGAGCGGCGAGTTGTAGACGCGGTCGCTGCCGAACTGCCGTTGCAGCCCCCAGGTCACTTTGAAGACCCCGCCCTTCCCTTTCACCTCGCCGAGGTGCTGCTCGCGGCTCGCGTCGGCCACGTCCTCGCCGAACAGCAGGATGCGCGGGTCGCGCGCCATCTCGTCCTTCAGGCACCCGTTGAGGAGATCCACCATGGTCGTGGGATCGCCCGTGAACTGGGGGTCGTCCTCGGTGTCGAACTGCTCGGACGCCGGATCCACGTCCGGCGAGTAGACGTACAGCAGCGCCGTCTCGGGCTTCGGCTGCGGCGAGGCGAGCGCCATGTCGGCCGCCACCTGCACGTCTTCCTCGACCTGCCGCTTGATGGCCTCGATCTCCGCTTCGGTGGCCACGCCTTCCGCGACCAACCGCTTGGGGAACGTGAGCGTGCAATCGCGTTTCGCCTCTTCCTGGCGCTCTTTGGGAGACTTGTAGAGGACCTCGTCGTCCGAGAGCGAATGCGAGTACGGCCGGATGACGTGGGCGTGCACGAGGGCCGGGCCCTTGCGCTGGCGCACGTATTCGGCGGCGCGGAGCAGCACCTCGTAGGAAGCGACGGGATCGCACCCGTCTACCTCCTCGACCAGGAGGCCGGGGAAGGTGCGGACGAGCTTCGAGACCGAGCCGCCGGGCGTCTGCACCTCGACCGGCACGGAGATCGCGTAGCCGTTGTCCTCGATCAGGAACAGCACCGGCAGCTTGAGATTGGTGGCGCTGTTCAGCGCCTCCCAGAACTCCCCTTCGCTGGTCGTGCCGTCGCCGGCGGAGCAGTAGACGAGCTCGTCGCCGTGAATCGGCTTCTCGGGCGTCGCGTCGCTGCGGTCGTAGCGCAGCCACGCCTCCGCGCAGCCCACGGCCTGGAGGAACTGGGTGCCGGTGGGGCTCGACTGGCTCACGATGTTGAGCGCCTTGTGGCCCCAGTGCGACGGCATCTGCCGGCCGCCCGAGTTGGGGTCGTCCGCCGCGCCGACGGCCGAGAGCAGCATCTCGGTGGGGGTCATGCCGAGGGTGAGGCAGAGGGCGCGGTCGCGGTAGTAGGGATAGAACCAGTCGTAGGCTGGGCGGAAGACCTTGCCGGCGGCGACGAGGACGGCCTCGTGTCCGGCGCCCGAAATCTGGAAGAAGATCTTGTTCTGCCGCTTGAGCTGGATCTCCTTGTCGTCGATGCGGCGGGACAGGAGCATCAGCCGGCAGACGTCGAGCAGGTCGGCCTTGGCCAGCGCCTTGGCGGCCCGGGGCCGGGGTTGGGTACGCGTCGCCATGCCGGAAAGATAGCGTGGTGCTGGACCAGTGCCAAAAACCGCTTCACTCGCGAGAAGTCACCGACGGTGGCGTTACCAGTCGACCATCTTGACGTCGCACAGCACTCCTTCGAGGTCGTTGAACGTGACGCCCTTCGGCTCCGCTGGCAGCAGGGGGAGCACGATCTCCGACCGAGGCCCGCGAACGTTGACCCGGAATCTGCCCTGCCGGTTCTGGCCCAGATCGACCGTGACGGGCACGTACATCTGGAAATCGTCTGCCACCTTCTCCTGTACGACCCGGAGTGTCACGCGGAATTGCCCGCCTTCGACTCGGTCGGTCTTGTACGCCACGCGATAGGTCGGGATCTCGGTGCCGTACACCCACTGCTTGAAGAACCACTCCATGCTCGTACCGATATGCTGCTCGACGATGCGCTGGAAGTCCTCAGTTGACGCCCGCCGGCCGCGATAGGTGCGGTAGAAGTCTTGCATCATTCCGGTGAACCGGTCGTCCTTCGCCGTCCTGAGCTCGAGCATGAGGATCCGCAGCATATGGAGCACCCAGGCACCCTTCTCGTACACCAAGACCTGATAGGCGGTCTGGTCCTTGGAGCTGCTGGTCCGGTAGCCCAGCCAGATCGGGCTTGGTTCGTCTCTCTTGTCGAAGATGTTCATCCGCCAGCGCCGGAGCATCCCGAAGTACTTGTCGCTGCCGCCTCGCGCGGCATGGAGGTACCACAACCCCGAGAAGTCCGCGAATCCTTCACTCAACCACTGGTCGTGGTAGGTCGCGAAGTCCACGCCAATCCCCCACCACTGATGCGCCACCTCGTGGGCCCGGAACACCTGGTCTTCGCCCTGCTGGTCGGTCTGTTGGAAGGTTATCCAAGAGAGATTCACGAGGCCGGGAAAGGCCTCGCCGTGCAGGTAAGGGATCTCCGTAGCGTAGAAGTGCGCGGCCGGCGGGGTGCCGTAGACGCGCTGAAAGAACTTGAGGCTCTGCAGCATGTCGCTTCCCACGGTCTCCTTCATTTTGCGCTGCTCGAGTACCAAGACGCCCTGCTGGCGGAGAACCCTGGAGAGCTGGCGGTGCGCCTGCTCAGAGACCATCACCGTCACCGGCGATATTCCCTCCTCACGCACGCGGTAGTCCTCGAAGAGGCCGAGATTGAACGAGGCGTTGCGGATCGGCTCGGTGGTCGTCCAGCGGGTGGTCAGCACCCTCCCGGCGACGGCCGAGTCGGTGAGATTCCCGACGCTCGCAATCAGGTAGTGGCTCGGGCCGTGGTACGTGATGTCGAAGGTGGCGTAGCTGCGGCCCTCAAGCGAGCGCGGATACCAGGCGATCGAGGACTTGATGAAGAAGAAGTCGCCGAAGCGGTCGATCAGGTCGCCGTGATAGTAGAGGAGGAGCGGGGCTGTCTCGCCGGGCTGGAGCCGACGGCCTAACCTTACCCAGAGCTGCTCCCCGTCTTTGCCTCGGAACACCTGCGCGGGCGCGCCGTCCTCCCAGCGTGCAGAGTCCACTTGTAGCTTGGAGAACAGTTGAAAGGGGACCCAGGGGCCGACCGGGGACGCAGTGGCAATCTCGAGCCGCGCCGCGGCGGCGAAACTGAGGTCACCCATTCCGGTCTGCGCCAGCGTCACCTCGAGCCGGTAGTGTCGGATCGTCGCGGTGCCCTGGCGCTCGGTGGTGACGCCGGCCGCGACGGGGGGCCCCTGCCGCGGAAACTGGCAAATCACCTCGGGCCGGCGGGTCCACGCGATCCGCGGCGCCCGGATCGCCAGCGTGACGCCTTCGAACTCGAAGGGGTTCAGCATGAACATCAGCGGGCTGCCCCTATCCCGATTGATGTGCGCGTAGAAGAGATCGCTGGACTCACCGTTCAGGAAGGCGGCCATCAGGTCCGGGTCGAACGACTTATCGTCGTCGCTGCTCAGGTACTCCAGGCTCTTCTTCACCACGGGGCGCGGGTCGCTGGCCATCTTGGCCTGATTGAAGGTGAGCTTTCGCTCCAGCTCAGCCAGCGTAGTGTCAGCAAACAGCAGGACGACCTCCGTGAACGGAACCTCGAGAGAACGGGTCCCCTGGAAGCGGACCAGCCGGTCTTGCTCGATCCGGGTAGGCGGCGAAAACGAGAACGTTCCCCGGCCCTGGAACACCGCACCTATCGTGTGACCGCCCACGGAAGACAGGAGGTACAGCGTGCCGCTCGCGAGGCTGAACTGCGCCACGTCCCGCCTGAGAACCAGGTTGTCCACTTGGGCGATGCGGTCGGCGCGGGGCTCGAGCGCCATCACTTCGCCGTAGCGCTGCTCGTAGGAGCTCGCGGGTGCCGACGCGGCTCCGGGGTCAGGTGTCTGCCCGGCCAGGCTTGCCGGCACGAAGGCGAGCGGAAGCAGGATACCGAGCCTCACGAGAGCCCTCACGGGTGGGCGGATGTGCGGCAACTTGGCGCCGCCCCGACCGGCGGTCAATATTTCACGCCATGGACAATGTGGCCACACAGACCGTCTTGCGCCATTTCCCCTACGGCCTCTACGCCCTCACGGTGAAGCGCGAGGCCGAAGAGCACGGGATGACGGCGAACTGGGTTACCCAGGCGTCATTCGAGCCGCCGATGGTGGCGGTCGCGGTGGAGAACACGTCGAAGACGATCGCGATGATCCGGGACGCCCACCACTTCGCCCTCAGCCTGTTCCAGCAGGGTCAGCGCGAGCTGGCGGGGAGGCTGGGCCGCGGGTCGGGGACCGCGGGGGCCGCTGGAACCGCGGCGCAGAAGCTCAAGGGAATCAAGACGAAGCCCGCCCCCATCTCGGGCGCCCCGATCCTCACGGACGCGCTGGGGTGGGTGGAGTGCCGGGTCGTCGCCACGCTGCCGTCGGGCGACCACACCCTCGTGCTGGGCGAGGTGATCGGCGCGGGCGTGGAGCACGAGGGGACGCAGCCGCTCACGGTGCAGGAGGCGGGGCTGGAATACTCGGGGTAGGGGCTCGGGGCTCGGGGTTAGGGGTCTAACCCCGAGCCCCGAGTCCCTAGTCCCTCTCACCACCTCTCGTACACGACCTTCCCCCCAGCAATCGTGACCACCACCCGCGCCCGGTCGAGCGAGTCGGCCGGCACGGCGAACAGATTGCGGTCCAGCACGACGACGTCCGCATCGTACCCCGGCGCGAGCGCACCCCATCGCTTTTCCGCGAACGTCGCGTAGGCGTTCCCTGCGGTATACGCGCGCAGCGCCTCGCCGACGGTGATCTTCTGCTCCGGCACCCAGCCGCCGGGGTTCTTGCCGTCGAGGGTGCGACGGGTGACCGCGGCGTAGACGCCGAGGATCGGATCGAGCGGTGCAACGGTCCAATCGGAGCCGAACGCCAGCGTCGCCCCGGTGTCGAGGAGCCCGCGGAAGGCGTAGGTCGTCTTGATGCGCTGGGGGCCGATTCGCTGCTCCACCCAGCGCCCGTCGTCGATCGCATGGTAGGGTTGCATCGACGGGATCACGCCGAGCCGGCCGAACAGCGGGACGTCCTGCGAGCGCAGGTGTTGCGCGTGCTCCACGCGGAAGCGCCGATCGCGCGGCCCGTGGGCCCGCGTCACGCTGTCGTAGATGGCCAGGAGGATCGCGTTCGCGCGGTCGCCGATGGCGTGCACGGCGACCTGGAGGCCCGCCGAGTCGGCGTTGCCGATCCACGCCCGCATGTCGGCCTCGCTGTTCTGCATCAGACCGTGGTAGCCCGCCGAGTCGCTGTACGGCTCGACGAAGTACGCGGTGCGCGAGCCCGCGGACCCGTCCATGTAGCCCTTGAGCCCGCCGATCCGCACCCAATCGTCTCCCGCCCCCGCGCGCCGGACGGTGTCCGCCACGGCGCGCCAGGCGTCGAGCGGCAGGTACAGGGCGACGCGCAGCGTGAGGCGCCCCCCCCCCGCCCGCTCGAGGCGGCGGTAGCTGGCGAGGTCGGCCCACGAGGCGGACATATGGGCCGTGGCGGTGACGCCCAGGGAGGCCGCGTAGGCGAGCGCGCGAGCGAGCGCGGAGTCGCGCTGCTCGGGGGACGGCGCGGGAACCGCGCGGCCGATCAGGTCGAGCGCCTGGTCCTTGAAGATCCCGATCGGCTCGCCGGTGCGGGCGTCCCGCACGATCTCGCCGCCGGGCGGCGTCGGCGTGTCCCTCGTGATCCCCGCAGCCTGCATGGCGGCGGCGTTGGCGAGCGCCTCGTGCCCGTCGAGCCGGCTCACGAACACGGGGTTGTCTGGCGTGACGGAATCGATCCACTCGTGCCGCGGCAGCGGCGCCCCTCGCCACAGGGTGTGGTCCCAATCGCCGCCGAGGATCCATTCCCCGGGTCGCCGCGTGCGGGCGTACTGCTTCAACCGGCGGATGAATTCCTGCGGCGTCGCCGCATCGCGCAGGTCCACGGAGGCGAGTTGGAAGCCGCCGTCGATGAAATGGGTGTGGCCGTCCGCGAAGCCCGGCGTCACCAGCCCGCCGTCGGCCCGGATCACCCGGGTGCCCGACCCCACGTAGCGCGCGACGGCGGCCGAGTCGCCCATGGCGAGGATCTTGCCGGCGGCGATCGCCACCGCGCCGGGCTGGGGTCCGTCGGAAGAAAGGCCGGTCCACACGAGGCCGCCCGTGATGACGATGTCGGCCGTGCGGGAGGGGGGGGGGCCGCAGGCGGCGAGCGCCAGGCACAGCGCACCCACCAAAAGTCGTCGGTTCATGCAGTGGTCCTCAGCGGAGTCTCGTGATCCGGCGGATGGTCTCGAGCGCCGTGATCGGATCGGGCCCGGGATTCTGGTCGGGGCGCGACTCGGGGGGGGACGCGGGCAGCGCGGCCAGCGCATCGCGGACGTCGAGCAGCACCTCGAGCAGCAGCTGCTCGCGCTGATAGGCGGCGTCGAGGTCGGCCATGCGCGCCTGGTCGCCGGCGGCCTTGGCGCGCTCGTAGGCTTCGCGGTAGATGGATTCGAGATTGGCGAGGATGCGGTCGCGGGGACGGGGGCTCATGGCTCGGAAGATACGGGTCGGAGCACCAGACCGCTCGGGACTTTGGGAACAAAGTACGTCGACTTCGGCGGCATCACGTCGCCCGCGTCCGCCACGGCGAGCACCTGCTCCACCTTGGTCGGGTTGAGGAGCACGGCCGCCGCGGCGTGTCCGCTGCGCACGGCGTCGAACGCGGCGTGCGCGTCCGGCGTGTACGACAGCGAGGGCGTCGCCGTGCCGGCGCCAAGGATGTATTGCACCACGAGCGCCTCGATGCGCGCGACGTCGAGCGCGCGCACGGCGGGTGACCCGCCGAGCTCCGGGATCCGGTCGAGTGCGGCGTCGGGCCTCAAGACCAGGGTCACGTCGTAGGCGCCCGGGAATGCCACGATGCACGCGGTGCGCTCGCGGCCCAGCTCGGCGAGGCGCTCAACGCGGTCCATACAGGGCGCCACCCGCCCGATGTCGAACCATTCCCGCCAGGCGGCGACGAGCGTCGCGGCGTCGCGGCCGGCCCCGAAGATGATGCGGTGGGTGGGAAGGACCGTGAGTCCGGGATCGCTCGTCGGCACGATGAAGGAGAGCACCCGGGCGGCGGCGGGATCGGCCTGCGCGTAGGCGACGGCGGTCTCGTAGCGGTGATGGCCGTCGGCGATGTAGAGCTGCGACCGGCCCGCGAGCTCGGCAAGCCGCGCCGCCCGCTCTCCCGATACGACCCAGAGACGCAGCACGGTACCGTCGAGCTCGGCCCGCGCCGCGGGGGGGGGCACGCCCGCCGCAGCTTCGGCCAGGGCCCGGGCCAGCGCGCGGTCCGGGTCGGGGGCGAGCAGGAGGATCGACTCGAGATTCGTCCGCGTCGCCTTGAGGAGGGCGAGGCGGTCGGCCTTGGGTCCGGCGTGCGTCCGCTCGTGCGGCCGCACCCGCCGGGTGGCGAACGGCTCGGCGGCGACGGCGGCGAACATTCCCGTCCGCGTGCGCCGCTCGCCGGACGGCAGGGCGTACTCCTGGGCGACGACGTACACGGCGTCCGCGGAGTCAGCGGCGAGGACGCCCTCGCCGCGCCACGCCGCGAGCGCGGCGGCCGAGCGCGCGTACCGGTCCTCGCCGGGCGGCGCTTCCGGGAGTATGAGATGCACGATATTGTGGGGGTCCCGCGCGGCGTAGCGCGCGCGGTCGTCCTTCGAGATCACGTCGTACGGAGGAGCGATGAGCGCGCTGAGCCGCTCCCTGGCGGCGTAGCGCTCGCCGCGGAACGGGACCACGAGCGGCGGCAGATCGGCCTTCACGACTACGCGGAGCCTCCCTTGTCCCTGCGCGAAGCACAACAAACGGTCGACCGATGGATCGGCCAATATAAGGAAGGGTATTTCCCGCCGCTCACGAACGTCGCCCGGCTCACGGAGGAAGTGGGCGAGCTGGCGCGCGAGATCAACCACCGGTTCGGCGAGAAGACCAAGAAGCGGGACGAGGCCGAAGGGTCGATCGCGATGGAGCTCGCCGACATCCTGTTCGTGGTGATCTGTCTCGCCAACTCGCTGGGGATCGACCTCGACGACGCCTTCGCCGCGACGATGCGCAAGGTCACCTCGCGCGACGCCGAGCGCTGGACCAGGAAGGAACGCTGACCTCCTCGTAGATGCGCTGGTAGGACACGAGCCGATCGAGCGCGAACTTCCCTTCCTCCGCCGCCTGCCGCACGGCGCACGCCGGCTCGACCAGGAGCGGCGGAACTCGGGGAAGCAGGCCGCGAGCAGCTCCGGATCGATCCCCCAGGTCCCCACCTCGCGCAGCCCCGGGGTGTCCACCACGTACCCTCCCGCCGCGAGCGGCACGAGCTGCGCCGCCCGCGTGATGTGCCGCCCCGTCCCCGACTTCCCGCTGATCTCGCCGATGCGGAGCTTCAGCCCCGGCTCGATGGCGTTCACGAGGCTCGACTTCCCGACGCCCGACGGGCCGGTGAGCACCGAGGCCCGGCCGCGCAACAGATCACGCAGCGCGGGGAGCCCCTCCGCCTGCTTCACGGAGGTGGCGAGCACCTGGTAGCCTGCCGGGCCGAAGCGCCCGGCGAGCCGCGCCAGCGCGCCCCGGTCGAGCTCGATCTTGTTGAGGATCACGACGCACGGCAGCCGGTTCGCGTCCGCGATCACCAGAAAGCGGTCGAGCATCCGCAGGTTGGGCTCCGGATCGCGCGCCGCGGCGACCACGAGCACCTGGTCCACGTTGGCGGCGATCGGCTGCGGCCGGGGACGGCGCTCGCCCGCGGCCCGGCGCGCCAGGACGCTGCGCCGCGGCCGCACGCCGGAGATCGTCGCGCCGCCGTCGGCGTGGACCTCGAGCTCGACGACGTCGCCCGCCACTACCCGGTCGTCGTCCCGGTGCTTGAGCTTGCCGCGCAGCCTCGCGGTCACTTCGCCGCGATCGGTGTGCACGCGGTAGGTGGATCCTGTACGAGCCAGCACCACACCCGTCGTCACCCCCGTCCCCCTTCCCCCGTCCCCCCTCCCTGGGCGTCGATACAGCGATCGAGATGCCGCTTCACCTCGCGCAGCGGGAGGGCGAGCAGGGGGGCGAGCGCCGCGGCGGGCGTGGCGCCCCACGCCAGATAATCCGTCTCGAGATGGCCCACGGGGCGGTCACCCGCCTCCGACCACCGCACGAACAGCAACGCCGCCCCGAAGCGGCCGGTCGCGTCCGGGGTGTCGTCCACGAAGGTGGCGACGGAATAGGCCTGGCCGTCCGAGCCGCCGAAGGCGGGCGCCCGCTCGTGCACGCGCTGGTACCCGCCGAGCGTGTCGTCGGTCAGCTCCGCCGTAGGGACTCCCGCAGCACGTTGCCGACCAGGAAGGCGACGTTCGCCGGCCGCTCGGCGAGCCGGCGCATCAGGTAGGGATACCACTGCGTGCCGAACGGGACGTACACCCGGACGTTGTAGCCCTGACGCTTGAGCGCGAGCTGCAGGTCGCGCCGCACGCCGTACAGCATCTGGAACTCGAAACGGGCGTGCGGGATGCCCCTGTCGCGCGCGAACGCTTTCGCGCGCTCGAGGATCCGCACGTCGTGGGTCGCGATGCCCGGATAGTCGCCCTTGAGCAGCAGCCCCTCCATGCAGCGCACGTAGTTCGCGTCCACGTCCCGCTTGTCCGGGAACGCGACCGTGGCCGGCTCCTGGTACGCGCCCTTGCACAGCCGCACGCGGGCGCCGAGCGCGATCATTTGCTCCACGTCCTGCTCGGTGCGGCGCAGGTACGATTGGAGCACGATGCCGACACCGTTGCCGAACTCCGGATGGAAGGTCCGCTTGAAGAGTTGCAGGGTGCGCTCCGTGTAGTCGGACTGCTCCATGTCGATGCGCACGAAGGAGCCCTGCGCCTTCGCCCGCGCGACGACGGCGCGCACGTTCTCGACGCACAGCGCCTCGTCGATGTCGAGCCCCATCTGCGTGAGCTTGAGTGACACGTGCGCCGTGGCGCCGGCCGCCCGCACGCGGTCCAGCGTCTGGAGGTAGGTATCGCGCGCGGCGCGCGCCTCGGCGGCGTTGTGCACCGCCTCGCCCAGCAGGTCGAGGCTCGCGGCGATGCCTGCCGCGTTGAGCTCCTTCACGACGGCTATCCCCTCGTCCACCGTTTCGCCGGCGACGAAGCGCGCGGCGAACCGGCGCGCGAGGCCGTTCGTGCGGATGAACCGGAAAACGCGGGGTTGCTCGCTGAGCCAGAGGAGACTGGCGCGTAACATCAGGGGTTGGGGGCTGGGGTTAGGGGCCAGGGTAGAACTTCGAGTTGTGCCGCGCCTGATCACGCAGCACGTCGCAGGGGGCGAAGCGCGGGCCGTAGCGCTCGGCGAGCCGCTCGAGCTCGCCGACGAGCCGCGCGGCACCGAGGTCGTCCGCATGGCGCAGCGGACCGCCGCGAAACGGCGGAAATCCGAAGCCGAAGATGGCGCCGATGTCGCCGTCGCGCGGGGTGCGGACGATGCCTTCGCCCACGCCGCGCGCGGCCTCGTTCAGCATCACCACCACCAGGCGCTGGATGACCTCCGCCGGCCGGGGGCCGCCGTTCGGCTGCGTGCCGATCAGCTCATAGACCGAGGGGTCGACGTCGCCCTTCTTCCCGCCGCCGTACTTGTAGAAGCCCCGGCCCGCCTTCCGGCCGAGCCGGCCGGCCTTGACCATCCCGGCGAACGCCGGAGACGGCGCGAAGCGCTCGCCGAACGCGGCGTGCATCACGCCCGCCACCTTCTCCGCGACGTCCATGCCCACTTCGTCGAGCAGCGTGATCGGCCCGACGGGGAACCCGAACTCGACCATCAGCCGGTCGATCTCCTCGATCGCCACCCCCTCGGCGAGCAGCTGGCCCGCCTCGTTCATGTAGGGCGTGAGGATGCGGTTGATCCAGAACCCGGGGCTGTCCCGCACGACGATCGCGGTCTTCCCCATCCGCCGTCCGAACGCCACCGCGGTGCTGATCGCTTCCGGGGCGGTCCGCGCCGCCGGGATCACCTCGAGCAGCGGCATGCGCACGACGGGGGAGAAGAAGTGCATGCCGATCACGCGTTCCGGCCGGTTCGCTCCTTCGGCGATGCTCGTGATCGGGATGGTGGAGGTGTTGGAGGCGAACACGGGGGGGGCGGTGTCTCGCGTCGCGCCCTCCACCTCCTTCAGGACCTGCCGCTTGACCGCGAGGTCCTCGAACACCGCCTCGATCACCAGATCGGCACGCCCGAACCCGGCGTAGTCGTCCCCGCCCGACAACAGCGCCACCAGCCGCGCATGCTCGTACCGGCTGATGCGGCGGCGCTTGAGCCGGTCGTCCAGGATCTCCCGCGCGGCGGCGAGGCCCTTGGCGACGCGCGGCAGGTCGGCGTCCTTCAGCCGGACGTCCACCGCCGCCTGGGCGACGGCGGTGCCCGCGATCCCCGAGCCCATGAACCCGGCGCCCACCACGCCGAGCCGCTTCACCTCGAGCGGCGGCGGGGGATTCGCGATCCCGAAGTCCTTCTTGAGCGCGGTCGTGGCAAAGAAGATCTGGACGAGCTTGCGGGAGACGTCGGTGACGGCGAGCTGGCCGAAGAGCTGCGCTTCCCGCTTTAGGCCTTCCGGCATCCCGTGCTTGAGTCCGTGCTCGACCGCTTCCAGGGCGGCGAGCGGCGCGGGATAGTTGCCGCCGGTCTTCGCGAGGACCTGCTTCCGCGCCGCCCGGAACACCAGCCGGCGGCCCAGCGGATTGCCGTCGAGCAGCCACCCGACGAAGCCCCCGCCCCCCTGCCGCTTGCGTCTGGGTCGCCAGCCGCCCGCCATCCGCCGCGCCGCGGCGACCGTGACGTCCTTGAGGATGGCGGGGTGCACCAGCTCGTCCACGATCCCGAGCCGGAACGCCTTCTGGGCCGGCTCGACCTTCCCCGCGAGGATCATGTCGAGCGCGGCGCGCGCGCCGATGAGGCGCGGCAGCCGCTGGCAACCGCCCGCGCCGGGGAGGATGCCGAGCTGCACTTCCGGAAGGCCGAGCTGGGTCTTGGGGTGATCGGAGGCGACGCGGTAGCGGCACGCGAGGGCGAACTCGAGGCCGCCGCCGAGGCACGCGCCGTGAATGCCGACGGCCACCGGCTTGGGGAAGCGCGCCACGCGCTCGAGCAGCTCCTGGCCGTCGGCCGAGAGCCGTTCCGCTTCCGCGGCGCTTGCGAGCCGGACGAACTCCTCGATGTCCGCGCCCGCGATGAAGTTGTCGGGTTTTCCGGAGAAGAACGCGACGGCCGCGACCGCCGCGTCGCGCTCCAGCGCCTCGAACGTGGCGAGCATGTCCCGCTTCACGGTGCTCGAGATCTTGTTGACCGGCTCGCCCTGCAGGTCGAAGGTGACGACGGCGACACCCCCGTCGGCGAGCGCCCAGGTGAGCGCGGGTCCGGCCATCAGCGGCGCTCCAGGACCATGGCGAAACCCATCCCGCCCTGGGCGCAGATGGACAGGAGGCCGAACTGCACGTCGCGGCGGGCCATCTCGTTCGCGAGCGTCGTCACGATGCGGCCGCCGGTGGCGCCGAAGGGGTGGCCGATCGCGATGGAGCCGCCCATCACGTTGATGATGTCCTCATCGATCTCCCACCCTTTGGTGGCCCACCCGCGAAAGTTGGAGAGCACCTGCGCCGCGAACGCCTCGTGCACCTCGATCAAGCCCAGCTCGCGCCACTCGATGCCCGCGCGCTCGAGCGCCTTGGGGACTGCGAAGATCGGGGCCTGGAGCAGCTGCCAGCCGGGGTCCACCGCCGCCACCGCATACGACCGGATGTACGCGAGCGGCGCATAGCCGAGGGCGGGGGCCGCCTCCTCGCTCATCAGCAGCACCGCCGACGCGCCGTCGGTCAGCGGCGAAGAGTTCGCCGCGGTGACCGTGCCGTACCGGCGGTCGAAGACGGGCTTGAGCTTCGCCATCTGCTCGAGCGACGTGTCGCGCCGGATGCCGTTGTCCGTCGTCACGGCCGGATCGTCCAGGCGCGTCGGCAGCCAGGGCGCGATTTCGGCGGTGATCCGGCCGTCGTCGGTCCCCCGGGCGGCGAGCTCGTGGCTGCGGAGCGCCCAGCGGTCCTGCTCGGCGCGCGACACTTGGTTCTCCTTCGCCATCTTCTCGGCCGACTGGCCCATCGTCTGCCCGGTGGACGGCTCGGCGATCGCGGGGGAGACGGGGATCAGATCGCGCGGCCGGATCCGGCTGAAGGTCCGCACCCGCGCCGCGAGCGTCTTCACCTTGCTCGCCTCCACGAGGATGTCGGCGAGGCGGCGCGAGGCGAGGATCGGGATGTCGGAGAGCGATTCGACGCCACCGGCGAGCACGACGTCGGCCTTGCCGAGGGCGATCTCGTCGTGGGCGTTGGCGACGGCCTGCGCGGAGGAGGCGCAAGCGCGGTTCAACGAATAGGCGGGGATCTCTCTGGGGAACTGGGGGAGGAGGCTCACTTCGCGGGCGACGTTCGGCACGAGCGCCGACGGGACCACCTGGCCGAAGATGACCGCATCCACCTCCGCGGGGTCGAGGCTCGTGCGCTCGAGCAGCTCGCGAGCCGCGAAGCGGGCGAGGTCCACCGCGCGGGCGTCCTTGAGCAGTGTCCCCGATTTGCAGAACGGCGTGCGGCAACCGGCGATGACCGCGACGCGCCGTCCGTTCACTCCCGGCATTACATTCTCCTCCCGGTGGTCACACCCTGAAGGGTGTGCTCGGCGGCACACCCTGGGAAAACACGCTCGAAACCTACCATGACCCCGGGAGGGGCGGGAGTTGTCGGTCGACACACCGTTCTCGTTTCGCACGCGCCGCGCGGCGCTCGAAGCCATGGCCGCCGAGCCGGTCGACGTGCTCGTGATCGGCGGCGGCATCACGGGCGCCGCGATCGCGCGCGATGCCGCGCTGCGCGGCTTCCGGACCGCGCTCGTCGACAAGGGCGACTTCGGCGGCGGGACGTCGTCGCTGTCTTCGCGGCTCATCCACGGCGGCATCCGCTACCTCGAGCAGTACGACTTCCGGCTCGTGCTCGAGGCAAGCCGCGAGCGCCGGGTGCTGCTCACCATCGCCCCCCACCTGGTGCGCCCCCTGCCCTTCCTGTTCCCGGCGTACCGCGGGGCGCGCGTGCCCGCCTGGAAGCTCCGGGCCGGCATGTGGCTGTACGACCTGCTGGCTGCGTTCCGCAACGTCCACCGGCACCGCTGGCTCCGCCGCAAGGCCGTGCGGCGCCTCGAGCCGGCGCTGCGCGAGAAGGATCTGAAGGGCGCGGCGCTGTACTACGACGCCCAGGCCGACGACGCCCGCCTGGTGATCGCGACGATGCGAAGCGCGGCGCAGGCGGGCGCCCTCGTCGCGAGCTACGCCGAGGTCACGACGCTCCTCAAGCCGGACGGGCGGGTGCGCGGGGCCACCGTACGCGACGGCCTAACCGGCCACCCGTACGCCCTGCGGGCGCTCGTGGTGGTGAACGCGGGGGGGCCGTGGGTGGACCGGCTGCGGCGCCTCGACGACCCCGGCGCCGAGCCCCTGCTGCGGCTCACCAAAGGCGCGCACGTCGCCGTCCCGCGCCGGCGCCTCGCGAACACGCAGGCGGTGACCCTCACCTCGCCGATCGACGGGCGGGTGATGTTCGTCCTGCCGTGGGGGGACCTGAGCTACATCGGCACGACGGACACCGACGAGGACGTATCGCCTGACGAGGTCCGCGCCACGGCGCCCGACGTGATCTACCTGCTGCGCTCGGCGAACGCCTTCTTCCCCCAGGCGCGCCTCTCGCCGCACGACGTGGTCGCGAGCTGGGCGGGGCTGCGACCGCTGCTCCGCCCGACCCGGGACATGGCCCCCTCGCAGGCGTCGCGCGAGCATCGGATCGTCGAGAGCCCGAGCGGGCTCCTGACGATCGCGGGCGGCAAGCTCACCACCCACCGCGTGATGGCGCGCGACATGGTGGACCGGGTGGCCTCCCGGCTGCGCGCGCTCGACGGCCGCCCGCGCCCCCCGCGCCCGCCGACGGACCGCCTGCCGCTTCCGGGCGGCGAGACCGCGGACCTCGAGGTGCTGGTGGAGGCGGCGACGGCGCGCGGCGTGCCCGAGGGGACCGCGCGCCACCTCGTGGGACGCTACGGCAGCGAGGCGGCGGCGGTGCTCAACGTGGTGGACCGGGAGCGCGCCCTGGGGGAGCCGATCGTGGCGGGGCGGCCGGAGATCTGGGCCGAGGTGGCGCACGCCGTGGAGCGCGAGATGGCGGTCCGCCTCGCGGATGTGCTGGTGCGGCGACTCCATCTGTTCTACGCGACGCGCGACCAGGCCGTCCCGGCAACGAGCGCCATCGCGGATCGGATGGGCGAGGCGCTCGGCTGGGACGCGGACCGCCGCGCGGCGGAGATCGCGGCCTACTTGAAGCTGGTGGAGCGGTCGCGCGCGTTCGCGAAGGAAGTGGCGCGGGTCAGTAAACCGTGATTACCGCCGGCTGCGCGACTTGGCGAGCAGCCGCAGGATCTCCAGGTAGAGCCAGATGAGCGTGACCATGAGGCCGAACGCTCCGTACCACTCCATGTATTTCGGGGCGCCGGCGGTCACGCCGGACTCGACGAAGTCGAAATCCAGGATGAGGTTCAGCGCCGCGACGACCACGATGACGCCGCTCACCACGAGGCTCGCCGTGCTGTTCCCCTGGAGGAACGGCATCGCGACCCCGAAGAGCGACAGGCCGAGGCCGATGAGGTAGTACAGCGCGATGGCGCCGGTCGCGGCGACGACGCCGAGCTTGAACTTCTCGGTGGCCTTGATCAGCCCCGAGCGGTAGGCCAGCAGCATGGCGGCGAGCGTGGCGAAGGTGAGTCCCACCGCCTGCATCACGACCCCGGGGTACTTGGTCTCGAGCAGCGCCGAGAGCCCGCCGATCGCCAGGCCCTCGAGCGCGGCGTACACGGGCGCCGTGACGGGAGACCATTGCTTCTTGAAGATCGTGACGATCGCCACGATGAATCCGCCGATCGCGCCGAGCAGGATGAAGGGGCCCGCCACCGCCGGGTCGAAGCCGGTTCGCACCCGGGACCACACCCAGGCCGCCGGCACGATCACCAGGAACAGGAGGAAGGCCGCCTTGTTCACCGTGCCCTCGAGCGTCATCGGCGGCGCGGCGGGATCGCGCCGCAGGTCGGCGAACGTCTTGGCGTTGAGGGCCGGATTCGAGGTGCGCATCAGAGCCATGAGTCCCCTTTGGCCAGGGTTGGGTGCTTCAATACTAAACTAATGGAGAGAAGTCATCTCCACCCGCGCAGGCTTCTCACGTAATCGTGCAGCACCAGAAACTTCTCGAACACCGGGACGCCCTTGCGCTTGCGGCCGAACTCGGCGAACAGCTCGCGGAGCCGCCCCCGCCGCGCCACGTAGAACCGGAACGTCTCGGCGAAGTCCTCCTGCGGGTGCGTCGCGGCGTAGCCGGTGACGAAGTTGGGCAGCGTCGTCGTGACGCCGCGGCGCTCGAAGTCCACCCACTTCGAGTCCGCCACGCGGTAGGCCCTCCGCACCTCGCCGAAGGCGCGACGGAACCGCCCCGTCCGCGTGAACACCCAGTTGTGGTACAGGAAGGAGTGCCCCAGCTCGTGGAGGATCAGGCCGGAGAGCATGTTCCACGAGATCTCGTCGCGCCGCCGCTTCCCCGTCACGTAGCGCCGCTCGATCTCGATGATCTTGGGCGTGCGGTGCGTCACCCCCGACATGCCGGGCCGGAGCAGCACCCGGTAGTCCCAGGCCTTGATGCGCGCCACCACGAGCAGCTGGCGCACCCGGCGCAGCCCCCGGCGGATCAGATCGCGCCCGGTCGCGTCCTCGCCGCACCAGGGGCAGACCTCCATCCAGTCGTTCACGCCCTTGCTGCAATGCGGGCAGACGTTCTGGAACTCGTAGTAGCGCCACTTCTGCGGCCGGCCGCACCAGGGGCAAAACCGCATCGGGTACATCACGCCGCCGCCGCACCCCCAGCGGCAGCGCCGCTCGTAGCGGAACCCCTTCGGCGCCTTGAGCGGTTCGGCACTCGAGTCCTGGTCCCGGATCTCCCGGCCGCACCACGGGCAGAACGCGAAGCTGTCCGACACGACCCAGCGGCAGTAGTAGCACTCCGTCCCCGTCTCCTTGGTCGTGTCGCGCCACTCGAGGCGCCGGCCGCAGTTCGAGCAGTAGGACCAGAAGCGCTCGAGCTCCGCCCGGCAGGTCGGGCAGCGGAGCTCGGGGGTCGGGACCTCGCGCCTACGCCGGGTCACGCGCCAGCGCCTCGTCCACGATCCGCTGGACGAACTCGTTGTAACCCATCCCCGCTTTCTCGGCCGCGTTCGCCATCTCGTGCTCGTAGGCGATGAACGGGTTGGGGTTCACCTCGAGCACGTACACCTCGTCGTCGTGCGTCCACCGCAGGTCCACGCGGCCGTAGTCCTGCAGCCAGAGGGCGTGGAACGCCGTCGTGCAGATGTCGGCGATCTTCGCCGCCACCTCGTCCGACAGGCCCTTCACGAAGATGTTCTTGATCTTCTTGCGCTTGCGGTACTCTTCGTCCCATTTCGCCTTGTACGTCGCGATGCGGTGCTCGCCGCCGTTCGCCTCACCGAACGTCATCTCGACGACCGGCAGCACCTGCACCGTCGCGTTCCCGAGCAGCCCGACGTACAGCTCGCGCCCCTCGATCAGCTCCTCGACGATCGCCGCCTGATGGAACTTCTCGTGGACGAACTTGACACGCTCCGCGAGGTCGTCGTCGTTCTCCACCACCGAGGCTTGCGCGATGCCGACCGAGGCGTCCTCGAGCAGCGGCTTCACGATGAGCGGGAACCGCAGCTCGGACGGCCGCAGCGGCTTCTCGCCCGCGTGGAACTCGGCGAACGCCGGCACCCGGATCCCGTGGTAGGCGAGGATCTTCTTGGTGAGCGACTTGTTGCGGGCGACGAGCAGCGCCGTCGGAGACGACCCGGTGTAGCGGTAGCCGTGCATCTCGAGCACGGCCGCGAGCGCGTACTCATGACGGGCGTGCCCGCGGAACGCCTCGCACCCGTTGAACACGAGCTTCGGTTGGAACGCCTCGAGTCGCTCGAGCATCCGCCCCAGCTGCTCCCCGACCCCGACCATCAGCACCTCGTGCCCCTGGGCCAGGAGCGCGCGCGCCACGTCGTACTCCGCCTCTTCGACTTTGGCGTCGACTTCCTTCTCGTAGTCGGCGTCCTCCCACTCGGGGTGCAGGGTGTCGAACACCACGGCGATCTTCATCCCGCCCTCCACCACCCCTCTCCATTGCGGATTGCGAATTGTGGATTGCGGATTGAAGCGCACGAGCTTCGTTCGCGATAATCCGCAATCCGCAATCCCAAATCCGCAATCACGCTCTCACCCGTTGCATGTCCCTGCCCACAGTAGTCAGTGCGATCAAGATGACCAAGCCGCCCACCGCCCCCGCGGTCGGGAGCAGCAACATCGCCGGCCGCAGGCCGAACCGGTCGGAGAGATACCCGATGAGCGGCGGCGCGATCGCGTCTCCTGCGAGGTGCGAGAACAGCACGTAGGCGCCGAGCACCGAGGCCCGCACCGCCGCCGGCACGACGTCGATGATCACCGCCGAGAGCGGCCCGTTGTACCAGGAATAGAGGAAGAACGTCGCGAGCAGCAGCGGCACGAAGA
>WNGA01005660.1_pt1 | contig 34913 bp, 28 predicted proteins | sample 5400061 | NCBI WGS metagenome assembly WNGA01 (sample SAMN13153366, study PRJNA577476) | soil metagenome | isolation source: 100 cm soil or saprolite under grassland replicate 2 | place: USA:California | collected 2016-06-15
CCGCCCCCTTTCGTGCTCCGCCCCAGGTCTTCGCCGCTTCGAGCGGCAGACGCAGCTGCCGCCTTCTCACATTCTTGATTGCGCGCATGTTCCGGTTTCGGCGCGGCGGGGGATTGGTTGCGGCGCGGCGCTGTCGAGTTGCCGGCGCGTGCGAGCACTTGAATCGGCGAATGTTGCCGACCGGGCGGCGGGGTTCGAGGGTCGCCGGCGCCGCGCGCGCGCCGCGCGGACGACGTGCGGCGGGTCGGGCGCCGCCGCGCGTTCAACTCGAGTCAACGCGAACCGGGGCAGACGAGGCGCGCGCCCGGACGATGTGACGAATGATGAGAGCCGCGCCCTAGCCGCTCTCGAAGCCGCGCTCGCGCGAAGCGCGAGTGTGCGGCTACCTATTGCAACAATCGCCCAGCCGCTCTCGCGCGAAGCGCGAGTGTGCGGCTACCTATTGCAACAATCGCCCAGCCGCTCTCGCGCGAAGCGCGAGTGCGCGGCTACCTACGCAACAATCTACTAGCCCACCGAGGTGGCCATGGGGCGGACGCCGGAGTCGGGGGTGAAGGTCGCGAGCCGTTGTTGCTCGTCGCGCAGCTCGTCGCCGAACAGCTCGCTGACCAGCGCGCTCGTCAGCGTCGTGCCCCCGCGCGCGTATGGTTCGAGATCGGCGGCCATCTCCCGCGCGCCCTGGTAGCGATCGTCGAGCCGCTGCGCGGTCGCGCGATCGATGACGTCGGCGAACGGACGCGGAAGCTGGCGGATCGCCGCGCGCTCCTCGATCCCGGGCCCCGCGCCGGCCTTCATCAACAACCCGTAAGTGGTGTCGGCGGCGTAAAGCGGCTGGCCCGCGCAACAGAAGTACAGCGTCAGCGCCAGCGAGTAGAGATCCACGCGCGCGTCGACCTCCAGCCCGCGCGCCTGCTCGGGCGCCATGTAGGTCACGTTGCCCTTTACGACGCCCATCTCGGTCTTCGTCAGTCGGCCCTCGGCCTTCACCACCCCGAAGTCGAGCAGCTTGACCTCGCCCAGCGCGGACACCATCACGTTCTCGGGCGAGACGTCGCGATGCACGATGGCGAGCCGCTTGCCTTCGCCGTCGAGGTGCGCGTGAGCGAAGTCGAGCGCCTTCAAGATCTCGACCCCTGCGTGCGCGACCACCTCGATCGGAAGCGCGCGGCGGGTCGCCGAGAACCGGCGCTCGACCAACCGGCCGAGGTTGCGGCCCGCGACGTACTCCTCCGCGAGGAAGTACTGGTTGCCCCAGCGGCCGAAGTCGTGGACGGCGACGATGTTGGGGTGATGGAGCGCGGCGAGCAGGTTGGCTTCGTCGCAGAACTGCGCCACCGCCTTCGGGTCGATCGCCAGCTCGGGACGCAGTCGCTTGATCACGACCGGTCGGCGGAAGCTGCCCTCCCCCGCTGTGACCGCCGCGTAGATCTCGGCCATCCCGCCCTCGCCGATCTGCTCGACCAGCGCGTAGCGGCCGATCGCGGCGGGCAGCGTGCCCGGGATCTCCTCGGCCGACGGCAGGTCGAGCGCCTGCGGTGACGTGCCGAGCAGCATGACATAGAGGCCGATCGCGATCGTGATGCCGGCAATCAGCACCGCGATCACGGGCCACGGCAGCGGCAGACTTCCCGGCCCCGTCGGATGGCCGGTGACCGCGACCAGGATTCGCAGCCCGCCGCCCAGCGGCTGCACCGCGACCACGTCACCCCCCGACACCACCAGGCTGGACGCCCCGGCGGCACCTTCGAGCGACGCGGGCGGCCTCGACCCTACCACCAGCAGGCGCTGCCCATCGGAGATCGCGGCCGCGCCCGCGACGGCGCCGGTCGTCGCCGACAACATGCCCGCGTCTACCGCCTTGCTGGCGACCAGCACCGGCCACTCCGAGCGGCCGGTGAGCGCGATCGGGCACGCCACCAGCGCCAGCACCTGACCCGCGACCGCGACCACGGCCGACGATGGGTGACGCGTCTGCCGCGCTTCGCGTACCGTAGCGCGCACGTCGAGGTCTCGCGGCAGGTGCGAGGTGACGACCGGCGCGCTCTCGTCGCTCCACAGCCCGTAGCCGTCGACCGCGCGGCGAAACGGCTCCCACCATGGCTCGGTCAGCAACAGGTCGCGCAGTGTCTCTTGATCGACGTTGGCGTCGAGCGCCGCCACCAGCCGCGGGTTGGTGGTCGCGCTCTGCGCCTGCGACTCGAGCGCGGCGATCAAGCCGCGTACCCCGTCCGCGGCGCGCAGCGCGGCCGCCTGCGCGTCGGCGCTCGACCGCTCGAGCGTCGCCGTCCGGTCGAGCTGGAGGAGCCACGCGGCACCGCCCGCCGCCACTACCAACACGCCGAGCCCGGCGAGCAGTGCTCGGCGACGGCGGCGCGGCGGATCGGTTACGTGAGCCTCGCTGGTCATCAGTACCCGAGCTGGGGCTGGCGTTTGTGTCCGTACTTGTCGGGCACGAACGGGCTCGGCCGCTTGTCGCCCGCAACCGCCACGCCGACATCGCGGAGCCCATCGGGCCCGACCGCGACCTGCTTGCGCGTTATCGTCGACGCGGCTTCGTGCCACGCGGCGAGCTCGTACTGCCCGGGCGGCACGCCGCGAATCTGGAACGCGCCCGACGCCTGGGCCTTGGCGTAGAACGGTGAATCGACGACGAACACGTACCCGTTCATGGTCGAGTGGATGTTGCACAAGAGCTGCACCGCCCCCACGTGGGCGAACGTCCGGGTGTAGGTCACGCCCGTCGCGCGGATGCCGGCGTCGAAGTCGTTGGGCTTCGCGATCGAAAACACGTTGTGATAGATGCGGTCGTCGTTGCGGAACTGGACCGTGGTGCCGACCGGGACCGCGAGCACGTGGGGCAGAAACGTCTTCTCGCGCTGGGTCATGATCTGGTTGGCGGGCGGCGAAATTCGCGGCATCGCCCCGTCCAGCCGCTTGAGCCATACGACAGCGCCGCCCGGCCCGATCTGGCCGCCGCCGGTCACGGTCCCGGACACGACCGTCTGCACCGACGGGGCGCGATGATGGTGTACGGCCGGACGCGGCGATGCCCCCACGGCGGCCCGCTCGCCGGTGGCCTCGGCCGGGGCTTCCCCGCGACCAGCGCTCGCCGGCGCCGCCCACGACGAGGGATCCGTCAGCCCGGATTTGGCGCGCGCCTCGGCAAGAAAAGGCGCGACCGCGGGTGGCACTTGCGGGTCGAGCCCTGGCACACGCAACAGGCTCTCCCACTTGTCGACCGCGGTCGCGTAGTCGCCGCGCTGGAACGCGAGCTTCCCGCCCGCCATCAGGTTGAAGATGAGGTACTGTCGCTCGGCCGCGGTCTTGAAGCCGATGTCCTGGGGTGTCTTTACAGCCAGCGGCAGCGGTAGCTCGTCGCCCAACCAACGCCCGGTTTCCGCAGCTTGGCCGATCCGCGGCGCGACAGCGAGCGCGGCCAGGGCGAGCGCCGCCCCCACCCGGACGATTCGAGTCGGCGTGGGTGCCCCTACCATGTCCAGACCACCGACGATGCGATGACGTTGTTGGCGACGTTGGGGGCGCCGGACAGCTCACGATTCGCGAGGTACTCCGCCTTGATCTGCAGATTGTCCCCCACGCCGAGGTTGATTCCGCCCGTGATTCGGTCGACGACGATGGCGGCGAAGCCCTCGAACTCGGCGTGGCGCTGCTCGTATCTCCCGTAAGGCGTCAGCTTCAGGTTCGCCGACGGGATCTGCAACTCGTAGGCCGCCTGGGCCCAGAAGCCCTGGGCATAGAACTGGCTCGCGAATGGAAACCTCCCGAGCCCGGTGAACTTGCCGTCGGCGCTGCCTTCGTCCTGGTGAATCTTCACGTATTCGCCCGACACCATCAGGGGGCCGAGCAGCACCCTCACATCGAATCCGAGCAAGTATTGGATCGCCGCGCGATCGAGCTGATCGTTGCGCGGGCCGTAAGAGAAGCTCGCGCCGAGCTTGACCGACGTCCGCGAAAGGTTCAGCTCGTAGCCGAGCCGGCCCGACCCGATTGGCACGCCGGTCAGGCTGCGGTCCGCCGTCTGCAACGATTCGACCAACGTGCTGCCGTTGGTCACCGCCAGGTTGAGGCTGAGCGCCGAGGCCATCGAGACGAGCTGCGCCCGGTAGAACAGCTTGCCGCCCACCGACGTTCCGGTGGTGTAGCGCGCCAACAGCGACGGCGTGACGCCGACACGAAAGTTAGCCTGGTTTTCGAGGTACTCGATGCCGAACACCGAATCGAACTTGCCCACGCTGAGCGCGAGCTCGGCGCTCTTGAACGGCGCGATGCGGCCGAAAGCCTGATCGAGGACGACGCGGCTCGCGTCGCCGTTCGCGAACCGCGGTAACAGCTGGACGCGCGTGAACACCATCACCGGCAGCTCGGGCGCGAGGTAGCGAAAGTCGACGCTCGCGGTGTTGATCAGGAACGACGGCACGCCGCCGATGCCGGTGGATCGGGGCAGGAACCCGTTCACGAAGCGCGGGTTGCCGAGCGGATCGGTGCCCGGGTCGGTCGACGCCACCTCGCCGCGCGAATTGACGGCGGGCGCAAACGTGTCGACGCCGTAGTCGAGCGGCGCGCGGTTGTCCGCGGGGTGAAAACTGGTGCCATTGCCCTGCGCATCGGCGAAGCCGACGTCGACATAGCCGGTCACGACCAGCGGCGGGGCCACCGCCCCCGCGCCCGACGCCGGCTCTTCGATCACCGGGGTCTCCTGGGGCGCCGCCGCCTCCGCATCGGCCGGCTCCGGTTCCGCGGCGAGCGCGAACGCGAACCCGAGCGCGAGCGCGATCAATGTTTCACCGGCTTCTTCCCGTACATCACGAACGCGGCCGACGCCGTGATCTCGGTGGGCGCGATCGCCGCCAGGCCGAGCGCCATTTCGATCTTCTCCTGGCTGTCCAGCCAACGACATCCGGCCGGGAAAGCGGCGTCGTTGAAACACGTCATCTCGAGCGCGACGCGGCCCTCGTAGTCGAGGGCCGTCGCGCCCGCGGCCGTGGCCGCCGCTGGGTGCTCGGCGGCGTGGAATGGCCCCGCGCCGGGCGGCAGGTGGGCGAGGTGCACGCGCCAGAGCCCGCCGAACCGCGGCTCGGGACGGCCCGACACGGGATCGACGGCGACCTCGGCGGTCTTGCCGCTGCCGAGGGGTCCCACGCCCGCGACGCGGGGCTCACCCGTCAGCAAAACTTCGCCGCCCGAGCTGTCACGAACGGCGAACAGGAACAGCGGAAGCGCTTCGACGATCCCGCCCCTGCCTTCGTCCTCCACCGCGAAGAGGTTGGCGCCGAAATCGAAGGTTCCGATCTGCAGGACCGTCCCCTCGTCGTCGAACCAGGCCTCGCCGCTCCGGATGTCTTCCAGCTCGATCCCGAAAGTCGGATCTTTGAGATGGCCTTCGGGCGGCGTCGCCACCACGTCGGCCGGCCGGAGCGGACAGCTGCGGGGGCCCGCGGGGATCATGGGCACGCCCGCCGCGAACAGCTCGCGCGACGTCTTGTAGGTTTCGGGAGCGACGTTGCCAACGACCGCCCAGCTCACCAGCCAGAACGGGCTATAGAAGGTGCTCTCCGGTCCCACGTCGATGATGGCGGGCGCGCGCCGAACGTTGTCTTCATCGCGAAGCAACGTGGGTGGGTTGCCGGGGTCGACGACCTGGACGTAGAAGGGCTCGAGCCAGACCTCGTCGTAGTAGTTGACCCAGACTTCGGTCGTCACGTACGCGGCCGGCGCGCCCTCCGCGAAGCACGGCTGCGGCTTGAGCGTGAACGTCCCATCCGGTTGGGAATCGAGGACGCTGCTCGGGGGCATTCCTTCCGGCATCGTCGGCCCGACACCGATCTTCTCGCTACTATCGAATGCCGCGCGGATCTGGAACAGCGACCAGACCCGGTGATCGACGCGGTGGCGCTCGCCACATCCGAGCGCCACGCTGCCCACGATGGCCGCCGCGGCCACCGCCCTCACGGAGAATCGCCCCGCCGGCCTCCCGCAAGTCTGTCGAACCAAAGGTGTCTTCACCCCCGTCTGCGCCGCCCGAGAGAGAGATCGGAACGCATAGTAACAAATACGGTCGGCAGAATGCCGCGTTTCCGGATTCGGGTGCGGCTTTTCGCGCACCGAGCCGGCGAATGTCAGCTGCGGTTTCTGCGACGAAAACCTGACGCCGCGGTCACGCGCTAGCCGTCGAGAAGCGCGAATGTGCGGCTACTTACGAAACGATCTCCTAGGCCAGGACACTGTCGCACAAATAGCCCCAAACTCGCGCTACGCGCGAGACCAGCTAGCGCGCGCGGCCGGCGAGGACGTCGCGAATCACGGCCACGAGCTGGGACTTGAACTCGGCGGGCAGCGCCTCGATCGCGCGCGGCGGCATCAGCACGCGTGCGCTCAGCTTGTCCCGGAGCGTACGTCCAGACTCCGTGACCACGAGCTGCTTCACCCGCCGATCGTGGTCGGCGCTCTGGCGGGCGATGAGGCCGCGCGCCTCCAGTTTGTCCACGATTCCCGTGACATTGGAGGCGTCGCAGAAAAGGGCATCGGCGAGGGCGCTCATCGGCACCGGCCGGTTCGGATCGAGGCTACGCAGCGCGTGCCCCTGAGCCGCGGTCAGGTCCATCTCACCACAAAGGCCGATCCACCAACCCCGAGCGTTGAGCAGCAGCTCGACCAGCAGCGGCCATAGCTCGTCGGTTCGGGAGTCGCCCTCTCGTTGCATGACAGAAACCATATTGTCGAAGACGTTGATGGTTGACAACCTAAAATATCGTGTTGTACGACTATGGCGGCTTTCAAATGAACAACAACTCTCTGCGTCTCACCCTGATCTCCGCTCTGTTTTCGCTCGCGATCGCCGGCGCTGCCGGCTGTTCGCGCACCAAGGAGGCCGTCGCCAAGGCGGCCGATGCCGATGCGCCGCCGCTGGCGGTTTCCCTCGTCCCGGTGCGGGAGATCAAGACCCCACGCGTCGTAACGTTGTCCGGGACATTGGTGGGCGCCGAAGAGGCGGCCGTCGCCGCGGGCGCAGCCGGCAAGGTCACCGCGACCTATGTCGAGCGCGGCTCGGTGGTGAGGAAGGGCGCGGTGCTGGCGCGCCTGGACGCGCGCGCGGTCAGCGCACAGGCGGCACAGGCGACGGCGGATCTGGAAGGGCTGAAAATCCAGGCCGCGCAGTCCAAGCTCGACTGCGACCGGACCGAAAAGATGTTCGAGAAGGGCGCCATCTCGAAGGCCGATTACGATCGCACGCACACCCAGTGCGAGGCATCGAAGTGGACGGTGTCCTCGGCGGAGGCGCGACGGTCGCTGACCGCCGAGGCGCTCAAGGACACGGAGATTCGCGCGCCGTTTGGCGGCATGATCGTCGAGCGCGCGGTGTCGGCGGGCGAATACGTCCGCCCCGATTCGCGGGTCGTGACGCTTGTCGACGTCGACGCTTTGCGGGTCGAGATCACCGTCCCCGAGGCGGACATCTCGAACGTCAAGCAGGGGATGCAGGTCGACTTCCGGACGTCGGCGTCGGATACCGGCCCCGTGTACCACGGCAAGATTCGCTACGTCGGTCCGTCGGTGCGGCGGCAGAGCCGCGACGCCGTAGTCGAAGCGGTGTTCGACAACACGACCCGCAACCTGCGGCCAGGGATGTTCGTGACTGCGCAGATCACGCTCGGCGAACAGTCGCTGCCGACGGTACCCGCGAGCGCGGTGCGCGTCGAGGGCGCGCTCCGGCATGTGTTCGTGGCGGTGGGCGGACGCCTCGAGGACCGGTTGGTCCAGGCGGGCAACGCGCAGGACGGCGCGGTTCCGATCGTGAGCGGGCTCAAGGCCGGCGAAGAAGTCGTGGCGTCGCTGACGCCCGAGGTTCGCGACGGCGCGCGAGTGAAGTGAGGACGCCATGCAGTGGCTCGCCAGTATCTGCGTCAAGCGCCCGGTCTTCGCGACGGTTCTGATCCTGACCATCGTCGTCGTCGGCGTCATCGGTTACAAGAACCTCAGCATCGATCGCTTCCCGAACGTCGACTTCCCGATCGTCACGGTCGTCACCGTGTTGCCGGGGGCGGCCCCCCAGCAGATCGAGACCGAGGTCACCGACAAGCTCGAAGAGGCGGTCAACACGATCAGCGGCCTCGAGGAGCTGCAGTCGATCTCCACCGAGGGCGTGTCGCAGCTGATCGTCAGGTTCAACCTCGACAAGGACGTCAACGTCGCCGCCCAAGAGGTCCGCGACCAGGTGTCGACGGCGCTGCCGAATCTTCCCGAGGGGACTAATAACCCGGTAATCACGAAGCTGGATCCCGACGCGGCGCCGGTGCTGTTCGTCGCGCTGCTATCGAAGCGTCCGATCCGCGACGTGACCGAGTTCGCCGAGCACGAGCTGCGGACGGCGCTCGAGAACGTAGAGGGCGTCGGGCAGGTCACGATCCTGGGGGGCCGCAAGCGCCAGATCCAGGTGGTCCTGGACCCCGCGAAATTGCGGGGCGCCGGTCTGAGCGCGGTCGACGTGCAACGCGCCATCGTCGCCCAGAACGTGACGACGCCGGGTGGCGCGGTCGACACCGGTCCCCAGCGGCTGACGTTCAGGGTGAGCGGACGGGTACCGACCGTGACCGCGCTCGGGGAGATCATCGTGCGTGCGGTCGAGGGCCATCCTATCACCGTCGCCGACGTCGGTAACGTCGTCGACGGTCAGGAGGAGGCGGAGACCGCCGCCAGCATCGACGGCCAACCGGCGGTCGTGCTGTCGATCCGCAAGCAGTCGGGCCAGAACAGCGTCTCGGTCGTGGACGCGCTCAACGAGCGCATGAAGGAGTTCGAGCCGCGGCTACCGGCGGGCTACAAGCTCTCCGTCATCCGCGACAACACGGAGACGACGCGAACCAGCGTCGGCGCGGTCAAGGAGCACCTGGGCCTGGGCGCGGTCCTCGCCTCGCTGGTCGTGCTGCTTTTCCTCGGCAGTCTGCGCAGCACGTTCATCGCCGCCATCGCGATCCCGACCTCCATCATCGGCACGTTCATGTGCATGTGGTGGATGGGCTTCACGATGAACACGATCACATTGCTCGCGCTCGCGCTGGCGGTCGGGATCGTCATCGACGACGCCATCGTCGTGCTGGAGAACATCTTCCGCTTCATCGAGGAGAAACGGATTCGCCCGATGCCGGCTGCGATCTACGCCACCAAGGAGATCGGACTGCCGGTGCTGGCGACGACGCTGTCGCTGCTGGCCGTGTTCCTGCCCGTCGCGTTCATGCAGTCGATTCCCGGGCGGTTCCTGCGCAGCTTCGGCCTCACGATGGGCGCCGCGATCCTGATCTCGCTGCTGGTCAGCTTCACGCTGACACCGATGCTGGCGTCGCGCCTCTTGCGACTTCCTCCGGGAGGGGAGCGGAAGAAGACGATCCTGGAACGATTCACCGACGCGTTCTACCAACCGATCGAACGCGTCTACATGGCGATGCTCCGGTTCTCACTCAGGCATCGCTGGGTCGTGGTGCTCGCGGCGGTCGCGACGCTGTTCTCGATGGGGCCGCTCATCAAGCGCGTCCCCAAGGCCTTCCTGCCCAAGAACGACGAGGCGCAGTTCCAGATCGACGTGCGGGCACCTGAGGGGACCAGCCTGGCCGCGACGCAAATCGCCGCCGAGCGGATCGCGCGCGCGGTCCGGCAGTGGCCGGAGGTGCGAACGACGGTGACGTCGATCGGCGACAACCAGCAGAGGACACCGAACCTCGCGTCGATCTTCGTTCGCCTCGTCCCGCCCGACGCGCGCACCGCCTCCCAGGACGAGCTGCAGAACCGGGCGCGCAACGAGATCGTTTCCAAGCTGCCCAAGGAATATCGCGTCAGCGTGTCGATCGTTCCCGCGTTCGGAGCGGGGTCTTTCAACGCGGCGATCATCCAGTACATCCTGAACGGTCCCAGCGAGAAGCTCGCGCATTACTCCGACCAGATCGTCGCCAAGCTGAGGGCGATCCCAGGCGCGGTCGACGTCGACACCACGTTCGTGACCGGAAACCCGGAGCTGGTCGCGACGGTCAACCGCCGCAAGGCCGCGGATCTCGGCGTCAACGTGTCGGACGTGGCGCTGGCGTCGCAGCTACTGATCGGCGGCGTCAGGGTGTCGCGCTTCGAGGAAGCCGGCCGCGACTACGACATCCTGGTGCGCGCCGACGAATCCGCGCGCAGCAGCGCCGGGGCGCTCAGCCAACTGACGGTCGCCTCGTCGAAGCTCGGGACCGTGCCGCTGCTCGACGTCATCGACCTGAAGAAGGAAGAGGGGCCGTCGAAGATCGAGCGGTTCGCGCGCCAGCGGCGGGTGATGTTCCTCGCCAACACTGCGCCGGGGGTTGGCTCAGGCGAGGTGGGCACCGAGCTCGAGAGACAGGTCAAGGAGATGAACCTGCCGCCGGAGTACACCTTCAGCGCGTTCGGTCAATCGAAAGAGATCAAGCGCACCGGGAGCGCGTTCTTGTTCGCGTTCGGCTTGTCGTTTCTGTTCATGTACCTCATTCTGGCGGCCCAGTTCGAGTCGTGGCTCCACCCGATCACGATCCTGCTGTCACTCCCGTTGACGGTTCCGTTCGCCCTGGTGTCCTTGCTCTTCCTCAAATCGTCGCTAGATATCTTCACGATGCTCGGCATCCTGGTGCTGTTCGGCGTCGTGAAGAAGAACTCGATCCTGCAGATCGCGCACATCATCCAACTCAGGGCGGAAGGACACTCCCGCTATCAGGCGATCCTGCAGGGCAACCGCGATCGTCTGCGACCGATCTTGATGACCACCTTCGCCTTCGTCGCGGGTATGTTTCCGCTGGTGACGTCGCACGGCATCGGCGCGGAGTTCAACCGCGCCACCGCCGGCCCGGTCGTCATCGGGCAGCTGCTGTCGCTGCTGCTGACGCTGCTCGCGACCCCGGTCGCGTACACGTTCTTCGACGACGCCTCGAACGGCCTGGGGCGGTTCGCTGGCTGGGTCGGCAGGATGTTCGGGTGGCGGCCGCGCACCGCCGCAGAGACGGGCGCCGAGGAGATCATGCCCAGGACCCAGACCCAACCGTATCCCGCCACCGACAACCACGACGGTCCCAGCGCGGAGGCCGCGCAGTGACCCGCCCGGGCCGATTGTTTTCACTCACCACGTTGCTCCTGGTTCTGGTCGCGGGCGCGGGGCCGGCGGCGACCGCCGCGCACGCCGAGACAACCCGGGAACTGACGCTGGACGATGCGCTGTCGCTCGCGAAGAAGCGTAACCGCAACCTCACCGCCGAGCGTGCGCGCCTCGCGCAGGCGGAGACCGCCATCGCGTCGGCGTGGTCGCTGCTGCTCCCGACGGTGGCGGCGCAAGGGAAGTACACGCGCAACTACCGAGACGTCGTGTTCGGCGCGGGGATTGTGCTCGACCCGAGCATGTTCCCGATGGCCGTTCCGCTCCCGGACCAGCTGCAACCGAAGCCACTCAGCATCCAGCCGCTCAACCAGCTCGACGCCGCGATCTCCTTCAACGCGCCGCTGATCGTGCCGGCGGCGTACCCCGGGCTGCAGTCGGTGAAGGCCAACGTCGCGGCGGCGTCCGCGAACCTCGATGTCTCGGAGACCAACGTGTTGTTCGCGGCGGCACAGTCCTTCTACGCGGCGGCGATCGCGGACGAGGTCGTGGCGACACGGCACTCGAGCATCGACGTTGCGCGAGCGACGCTCGGGAACGCCAAGACGCGGTTCGCGGCCGGAACGGTCACCAAGGTGGACGTCGATCGCGCAGAGTTGGCCATGCTGCGTGTCGAACAGCTCGAGCGCGAGGCGATCCACGGCCGCGACCAGGCGTACCGCGCGCTCGCCACGCTGATCCAGGCCGAGCTGCCGTTCAAGGTCGTGTCGCCTCCAGCGGATCCGCAGTCACCGTCGGTGGCGGACGGCGTCGACAACGTGCTCCATCTGCGACCTGAATTCCGCGCGCTCGAGATGACCATCGAGGCCGCCAACAAGGCGCGCCGCACCGACGCGCTCAAATGGTCGCCGTCGCTGTCGGCGTTCGGCAACGCCCGCCGCTTCAACTACGACAACTTCGTTCGCGACCACCACTCGTGGGCCGTCGGCCTGCAGCTCGACTGGGTGATCTACGACGGCGGCGCGCGCGATGCGCAGCGCCACCAGGCCGAAGCGCAGGCGGCCGAGGCCGAGGCGCGGGCGCTCGCATTGCGCGACAGCATCCGCGACGACCTCGCCAACGGCCGCAGCTTGCTCGAGACCAAGAAGCACGCGCTAAACGCCGCCACGCGTTCGGTCGCGCTCGCGCGCGAGACGCTGGACCTCGTGCGCACGCAATACGAGGCGGGCACGGTCACGCAAGTCGATCTGCTGCAGGCGCAGGACGGACTGGTCGGCGCGCAGGAGGCGCTCGCGCAGTCGCACCTCGACCTCGCGGTCGCTGACCTCGCGCTACGCCGCGCGGCAGGTACCTTCCCGCCGCGGTAGCGCTCGCTTCGCTCGCTTCGCGGGAGGGGCAGGCCCCTCCCGCGGACCCACCCCACGCGACGAGAGCCGCACCCGGATCTCATCCTCGGGCGTCGTCTCCGGCGGGCGCGGGGTCCCCACGCGCGTATTCGCGCGTGGGGTGCGGCTATGCCCGCCTCCGATGATCCTCAGGCCTTCTTTTCGTCGCCGCGGGCGAGGCGCGCGATGTTGTCGCGGTGGCGCAGCGTCACCAAGGCTGCGCCGGCGAGCGCGAGGGCGACGAGCGGTGGGGGCGGATGGCGCCAGAACACGAACGTCAGGCTGAACGTCCACACCCCGAGCAGCGATCCGAGCGACGACAATCGCGTCGTTGCGAACACCATCACGTAGACGCCGAAGCCGATCAGGGCTGCGGTGGGTGACAGCCCGAGCGCGACGCCGAGCGACGTTGCGACGCCCTTGCCGCCGCGGCCGCGCAGGAACAGCGTGAACATGTGGCCGGCGATCGCGAGCAAGCCGGCGAGCGCGATCGCCCACGCCGGCAGCGCGAGCCGCCCCCCCAGCCACACGGGAACGAAGCCCTTGGCCGCGTCCCCGATCAGCACCGCCACCGCCCAGCCCTTGCCCAGCGCGCGGGCGACGTTGGTCGCGCCGATGTTGCCGCTACCGACCGCGCGCAGATCGACCCCCTTGGCGCGTGCGAGCAGCACGCCGAACGGGACCGAACCGAGCACGTACGCGCCCGCCGCCAGCAGGAGCGGGCTCATGCCGGGGCCGGCGCGGCCGGGACCGCGATCGTGAGCTCGGGATGAACGCGCGCCCAGAACGCGGCGACGTCCTCGAGCGATTCCGTGCGCGGGCAGTCGGGGGGCAGGCTGGCGCGCAACGTCGCGCCGTAGCTCTTGCGGGCGATGCGGCCGTCGAGGATGGCGACGATGCCGTGGTCCGAGCGGCTGCGAATGAGGCGGCCGAACCCTTGCTTGAGGGCCAGCGCCGCGCGTGGCAGCTGGTATTCGCCGAACGGATCGCCGCCCTGATCGCGGATCCGGTCGATGCGCGCCGCGGTCAGCGGGTCGTCCGGCACGGAGAACGGGATGCGGTCCATCACCACCAGCGATAGCGCCTCGCCGGGCACGTCGACGCCCTCCCAGAAACTCTGGGTCGCGAGCAGCACGGAGCCGATGCGCGCGCGAAGCGCCGCGAGCAGCAGGTGCCGCGGGCGCTCGCCCTGCACCAACAGAGGAAAACGCAGCTCGGCGCGCAGGTAGGCCTCGGCGGCGCGTAGGTTCTTGAAGCTGGTGAACAGCAACAGTGCCCGTCCGCCCGTGATCGCGGCCAGCTCCGCCATCCGGGCGGCCGCCGCGAGCGCGAACCGGTCGTCGTTGGGCTCGGGCAGATCGGGCGCGAGGTAGAGCAGCGCTTGCCGTGAGTAGAGAAACGGCGACGGAAACGCCGCCTCGGCCGCGGTGTCGGCGAGCCCGACGCGCGTGCGCAGATAGTCGAACTTGCCGGCCACGGTCAGCGTCGCCGACGTCAGCACGATCGGCCCCGGGCACCCGGCCAGCGCCAACCCCAGCTGCGGTCCGACGTCGATCGGCGAGGCGTGCAGCGCCACGTTGCGAGGCGAGGCGGCGAGCCAGCGGACATGTTCGCGCCCACGACCGCCGACCAACAGGCCGAGATCCGCGCGAAGCGCCGCTGCCCGACGCGCGAGGCCGACGACCTCGGCGGGCCGATGCGAGCGCGCCACCGCGTCGCCGTCGGGGTCGAGCCAGTCGGCGATCTGCTCGAGGCGCGCGTCGAGGTCGTGATAGCGCGACAGGGCCGGCCCCGACTCCAGATCGCTGCGAAAGGCCGCGCGCGTCTCGTCGGCCCCGGCGCGCGGGGCGGGCACGAGATCGCGCAACGCCTCGGCCAGCGCCGCAGTCGCCGCCGTCAACCGGCCCGCGGTCGCCGACGCGCGCACGTGGTCGATGCCGGTCTCGCGCGCGAGGTCGCGCGCGAGCGCGTGCAGCCGCTGCGTCGACGCGTGCACGCCGAAGAACTCGGTCGCGACGTCCTCGATCTGGTGGGCCTCGTCGAAGATCACCACCTCGTACGGCGGCAGCACCTGCGCCTCGGGCCACCGCGCGCGCAGCGCGAGGTCGGCGAAGAACAGGTGGTGGTTGACGATGACCAGCGGCGCCGCGGCCGCGCGCCGCCGCATCGCGGTCACGAAGCAGCTCTCGAAGAACGCGCAGCGCGGGCCGATCCGGGTCTCGGGCGTGGCCGCGATCTCGCCCCACAGCGGCGAATCGTCCGCGAGCTCGGGCAGGTCGGCGCGGTCACCGGTCTTCGACGACTCGGCGAACGTGAGGATGCGCGCAAGCGGCAGGTCATGCACCAAGCTGCCCTGCCGATCGCGCTCGTCGAGGCGGCGCCGGCACACGTAGTTGCCGAGCCCCTTCATCACCGCCCACTCGAGCGGCGCCGCCAGGACGCCCGCGCGCTCGAACATCGCGCGCAGCCGCGGAAGGTCGACGCCGGCGATCTGGTCTTGGAGCGTCTTGGTCCCGGTGCTGACCACGACCTTGCGTCCCGACAACAACGCCGGCACCAAGTAAGCGAGCGTCTTGCCCGTCCCCGTCCCCGCTTCGACGAACAGGCGCTCGTCGCCTTCGATCGCGTCGGCGATCCGATCCGCCATCGCCAGCTGGCCCGGTCGCGGCTCCCAGCCCGGAAGCATGCTGGCGGCGATCCCGCCCGGGCCGAGGATGTTGCGCAGCGCGCGCCGGCTCGCTTCGCGCGCGGCGGTCACTTGTTGCGGCCCGCCTTCTCGTCGATGCCCGAGATCCCGAACCGGCGCCCGAGCTCCGCGAACACGGCGTCGAGCGGCACGCCCACCGCTTCGAGGCCGACGAGCGCATGGAACACGAGGTCGGCGGCCTCGTGCGCGGTGTGCGCGGCATCGCCCGCCGGCAGCGCCTCCACCAGCTCGCCCGCCTCCTCGGTGATCTTGCCGCTTATCTTGCCCAGCCCGGCGTCCAGCAACGACACGACGTACGACTTCTCCGGCCGGTCGCGCCGCCGGTTTGCGATCACGTCGGCCACCCGCGCCAGCACGACCGCCGGCGGATCGGGCGGACCGTCGTCCTCGACCAGCGCGCCGTCGGCGCCGACCCGCCGGTAGAAGCAGGACGTCGCGCCGGTGTGGCAGGAGGGCCCGATCGGGTCGACCGCGTACAGCACGACGTCGCCGTCGCAGTCGATGCGCACCTCCCGCACCGCCAGCGTGTGCCCGGAGCTCTCGCCCTTGCGCCACATCGCCTTCCGCGACCGGCTCCAGAAGAAGGCGGTACCGGTCTCGAGCGTGCGCGCGAGCGCCTCGCGATTCGCCCACGCCACCATCCGGATGGTTCCGGTGCGCGCCTCCTGGGCGATCACGGGCGCGAGCCCGTCGGCGTCGAACGCGACCGCGGACAGCAGCGAATCAGGCGCGATCGGCATGATGGGGATCTCTGACGGGAACGCCGCGAGCGCGCAAGTAATCGTGCGCCTGCCCGACCGTCGCCTCGCCGAAGTGGAAGATCGACGCCGCCAGCACCGCCTCCGCGTGGCCTTCGACCACCCCGGCATAGAGGTGCTCGAGGTTCCCGACCCCGCCCGAAGCGATGACCGGCACCGAGACGGCGTCCGCCACCGCGCGCGTCAGCTCGAGGTCGAAGCCGTCGCGGGTGCCGTCGCGATCCATGCTGGTGACCAGGAGCTCGCCCGCGCCCGCCGCCGCCATTTTCTCGCACCACGCCACCGCATCGAGGCCGGTCGGGCGGCGCCCGCCGTGCGTGTAGACCTCCCAGCGCGCCGGCGTCGCGCCGGGAACGCGGCGCGCGTCCACCGCAACCACGATAGCCTGGTTGCCGAACGCATCGGCGGCGCGGCGGACGAGGTCGGGGTCCGCGACCGCCGCGGTGTTGATGCCGGCCTTGTCGGCCCCCGCGAGCAGCAGCGACCGAACGTCCTCGACCGACCGCACGCCCCCACCCACGGTCAGCGGCAGAAACACGCGATCGGCGGTCGCGCGGACGACGTCCAGCATCGTCGCCCGACCGTCCGACGACGCGGTTATGTCGAGGAAGCAGATCTCGTCCGCACCCTGGGCGTCGTAAGCCGCGGCCACCGCGACCGGATCGCCGGCGTCGCGCAGTTGCTCGAACCGCACGCCCTTCTTCACCCGGCCGCCGTCAACGTCGAGACAGGGAATCACGCGCTTGCAAACCACGTCAGCTGCTCCCCTTGCGCGCGCGCGCGAGCGCCTCTTCGATCGTGAACACCCCTTCGTACAGGGCCTTGCCCACGACCACCGCGGTTGCGCCGGTCGGAATGAGAGCGTCGAGGTCCTCGAGGCGGGCGACGCCGCCCGAGGCGATCACCGCGCAGGGGGCGAGCTCGCGGGCGAGCCGCGCGGTCGCGTCCAGGTTGGGACCGCTGCGCATTCCGTCCCGCCCGATGTCGGTATAGAGCACGGCGGCGGCGCCGGCGCGCGCGACGGCGCGGCCGACGTCGACCGCGTCCGCGGCGGTGTCCTCGGTCCAGCCTTCGACCGCGACACGACCCTCGCGAGCGTCCACCGCGACCACGATGCCGTTCGGCCAGCGCGCGCACGCGGTCTCGACCAGCTTCGGATCCTTGACCGCCACGGTCCCCAGCACCACCTGGCGGACGCCGAGGTCGAACAAGCGGCGGCAGTCGTCGAGCGTCCTGACCCCGCCGCCGGTTTCGACGTCGACGCCCGCGGCGACGATTTGCGCCAGAACTTTGGCGTTATCCAAGCGTTCGCCCGACCCGCACGTAAACGCGGCGTCCAAGTCCACGACATGAATCCGGTTCGCGCCCGCGGCCGCGAACCGCGCCGCGACCTCCCAGGGCGCGTGACTGTAGGTCTTGGCGCTGTCGCGGCGGCCCTGCTCGAGGCGGACCGCCGCGCCGCCCATGAGATCGATGGCGGGAAAGACGTTCATGCGGCGTTAGTTTACCCGGTCGTGACAGAAAGCCGGAGCGCTGGTAAGGTCCGCGGGCCTCAAGCCAAAACGCCATGCTGCCGAAGTTCAAAGCCGTGACCGAAGCACCGCAACCGGATCATCCGGACGTCGAGGCTTGGAACCGCGCGCGCGTTCGCAATCAGCTGGAGCTGGCGTCGGCGATCGCCGCGGGTCTTTTCATCACCGCGATGTTCGTCGTTTTCTGCCGCATCTTGACCTCGTAGCTGTCAGCTACGCGAACGCCCCTGCGCCTACGCGCTGACGAAGCGACGAAGCAAGCTGAGTCCTGCGGATTGGCTCTTTTCTGGGTGAAACTGACAGGCGAAGACGTTGTCACGGGCGACCGCCGCGCAGAACGGAACGCCGTGCTCGCTGGTGAGCGCGACGTCCTCGGCGCGGGTGGGCTCGGCGTAGTAGCTGTGCACGAAATAGAAGAAGGCGTCGTCGGCGATCCCCGCGTGCGCCGCCGCCGGCCCACGGCGGGTCTGGTTCCAACCCATGTGCGGGATCTTGAGGCTGGGCAGCTGCATGCCAATGCAGATGCCGAAGAACGGTCGCCCCGACGCGACCGCCTCAGCCACCGCCTGGCGTAACGCGCCGCCGCCGCGATCGAGCCCCGCCGCGCACGCGCCGAACGCCCCCTGCCCGGGCACGACCAGCTTTTCGGCGCGCGCGACCTCGTCGGCGTCAGCGGTGACGATCGCGCTCGCGCCAACCGCCGCCAACGCCTTTTCGACGCTGCGTAGGTTTCCGCTCCCGAGGTCGGCGACGACGACGCGCGCCGCGCTCACGCGGTGAGTGTTCCCTTGGTCGAAGGCACGCCGACCACGCGCGGATCGAGACGCGCGCCCGCCGCGATCGCGCGCGCGAATGCCTTGAACAACGCCTCGATCACGTGGTGCGCGTTCTCGCCGTAGCGAACCTCGAGGTGCAGGTTGCAGAGCGCCGTCGACACGAACCCGCCGAAGAACTCGCGCCCGAGCTCGGCGTCGAAGCTTCCGATCCGGCGCCCCTTGAGCGGGTCGGCCTTGTAGACGAACGCCGCGCGGCCGCTGAAGTCGACCGCCGCGGTCACCAGCGCTTCGTCCATCGGGATGGTCGCCTCGCCGAACCGGGCGATGCCGGTGCGATCGCCGAGCGCGTCCCGAAACGCCTGGCCGAGGCAGATGCCTACATCCTCGACTGTGTGGTGGGCATCCACGTCGACGTCGCCCGAGGCCTCGATGTCCAGGTCGAACAGGCCATGCCGCGCGACCGCCTCCAGCATGTGGTTGAAGAACGGCACCGGCGTCACGATGCGTCGCCGGCCGGTCCCGTCCAGCTCGAGGGCGAGCGAAATCGAGGTCTCGCTGGTCTTGCGCTGGATCTTCGCTTGTCGCGTCATGGGGTTTGGCCGGTCGGGAGCGGCAAATACTACCCCGCGCTCGCGGGCGCGCCAAACCAGGCGCAGGATCATCGAGGAATGTCGATGCGGTAGCGATATAATGCTGCTACGCGACCTTCCATGACTCAGCGCGTGCGCAGTCCCGTATTGGGGTTCAATCACAACCTCCGCCACCGCGGACGCGTGTTCCACGTGCAAACGGAGGACTCGGGTCCGGGCTACGCGCGGCTCTACACTCACCTGTTCTTCGAAGGAACGATCCTTTCGTCGAAGAAGGAGCACTACGAGCCGGCAGCGAGTGAGGACTCGGTGCGGCTGCTCATGCAGCAGCTCCACAAGGCCATGATTAGGGAGCTCACGCACGGCGGCCACGATCCGCAGATCGCGGCGTTCTTCGCGTCGCGTGGTGAGGTCGTGGCGTTCGAGGAGCCGCCGCGAGCGCCTGCCGCAGCCGCGGCCGTCGCGACGACACCGCCGCAAGCGGCGGCGCCCGCTGCAGCCGCCGCGATCGCGCCGCCCGCCGACGCACTCGAGCCGGCGCCCGCACCGGCTCCGGTGACCGCGCGCAAGCCGGCACCTCGTCCCAAACCCGTCGCGGTGGTCAAGCCCACCAACGTGCGCCGTCCGCCGGTGGTGCTTTCGAGCTCCGCCGACGGCGTGGTGGTGCGACGCAACGTCGTCATAGATGTCGGCGGGGGTGCCGCGCCGGTCAACGGCAGCGCGCCGAACCGGCGCGCCGCCCCGCCCGCGCCGCCCGCTGCCGCGCGCGACGCGTACGCGCGCCCGGCTGCGCGCGCGCCGGCCACACGGGAAGCCGTGCCTCAGCCGCAGCCGCTCGCGAGCTCGCAAGAGATCCAGATGCCGTGGGAGCCCCGCACGCAGGAGGCGCCGGTCGCGGCCGCGCCGGAACCCGCGCCGCGGACATCGCGCGAGATCCGAATGCCCTGGGACCCGCCCACGCCCGGAGCGCCCAACGACGGCTTCGCCGCCGAGCTCGTCAACGACAAGAGCCTCGACGAAGTCATCCTCGAATATCTCTCCGACGACACCGAATAGCGCCGCAGACGGACAGGCAGCGCTCAGCCGAGACGGATGACGAGGCCGGCGCCGCCGTCGACGAGCACTTGATCGCCGTTGCGGAGCAGCGCGGTGGCGCCGGTGGCGCCGACGACGGCAGGGATGCCGCGTTCGCGGGCCTGCGCGGCGACGTGATCGAGGATGCCGCCGGTCTCGACGACGATCGCGGCGGGCGCGAGCAGCGGCAGCTCGGTAGGCAGCAGCGTGCGGGCGACGAGGATCTGATCCTGCGTCGGGTCGTGAGCGGTGTGGCCCCCGTAGATGCGCACTCTGCCGATGCGGGCGCCGGCCGCGCCGGAGCGGCCGCGGATGACGCCGGTGCTGGCACCCGCGACGGCGGGCTCGTATTCGGCGGCGCCGAGCGGCGGCGGGTTGGCGCGAGCTTCGGCGTCGGCGCGCTGGGCCGCGACGATCAACGGAGCTGCGTCCTCATACGCGAGCGCCGCCTCTCCACGCGCGTCGCGGCGGACGGTCTCGAGCGGCAGCCAGAAGATCTCTTCGGTCGCCGAGAGCACGCCGCGCGCGACCAACCGCGCCCCTTCACGGAGCAGCACCCGCCGCACGTAGGCCTGAATGCGCGCGTACAGCACGTCGTCGTCCTCGGCGACGGCGGCCGCCGCGCGTGCCGCCAGCAGCCGCTCCTCCCACTCCGGGCGCACATCCGTGGGCAGCCGCGCGCTGACCGCATCGGCGGCCTCGCGCCAAGCGTGTGGATCGACGGGCGGGCCGATGTTGGCGCCACGCACCAGCCGCTCGAGCGCAGACGGCGTCTCGCTCCAGGTGAGTGCGGCCACGTCCCAGCGCGGTGACTCGTCGCCGAACAACGCCAGATAGTCGTCGAGCGCCACCTTCCAGGCTTCGGGCGTCGAGGCCGAAGCCAGCGCGCGCGCGCGCCGCCCCCGCTCCGTCGCCGCGGACGGCACGCCGGTGAGCAGCTTGGGCAGGAGCAGCGTCGGATCGAACCCGCTGCGGCGAAGGAACGCGGCCATGACTTCGCGTTTGGCGCGGGCATTTGGCTGCACGATCCCGAACAGCGGTCGGTACACGGCGAGGAACGTCTCGAGCGCCTGCTCGAGCGTGGGCGTCGGCTGTGCCAGGCGCTCCGCGGCGAGCTCCGACACCGCGCGCAGCGCCACCTCGGGCTCCATCGGCGCCGTGCTGGAGCGAGGATCGGTGACGTAGAACAAGTAGCCGCCGACCACCCGTTGCCGCAGGCCGGTGCGACACCGTCGGTCGACGAGATCCACGAGGCCGGCCTGGGCGGGGGACAGCGGCAGCGGGTTGTGGGCGGCGTCCCAGTGCCAGTCGGCGGTCAGATCGGGCGGCGGCGTCGGCGCCGGGCGGCCGCGGTCGCGCGGGGTGTCACTCGCACCCGTCTGACTGGCGGAGCGTCGCACCGGCCCGCGTACGAACGGACGCATCTGCAGAAACGTGACCTCACCCCTGGCTGACACCCACTCCACCTCGATCGGTCCCATCACCGATCCGAGCGCGCGCAACGCCGGCTCGAGCCGCCCGCGCGGTACGCCTTTGATCGCCTCGGCCGCGCCGCCGTGGACCTCGATCGCCAGCGGCTCGGGCGCCGCCGGATCCCACGCTGCCACGCCGGAGATGTCGCCCTCGACGAAACCGTGTATCAGCACCGCGAATCGCAGGGATGCCGGCGGTACACCGCGCTCGGTCAGGTAAGCGATCACCGCAGGTGCCAGAGCCGAGCCCAGCACATCGCGCACCGCGGGCAGAACTTCGCCGCGCGCGACATCGATCCGCGACAGGAACAGCCCGGGCGCGAGCGCGCCCGCTTCGTCCTCGAGCGCAGCGGACGACCGCACCGAGAACCGCCGCCCCGGCTCCGGGCTGAGCGTGTCCACCGCGCGTACCAGCGTCTCGGCGAATGCATCCGGCCACGGCGCGTCGCCGAGCGCTTTGGCCGCGCGATCGATGTTGGCCAGGGCATCGGTCTCGGAGAGCGTCGCGGGCAACGGCGGCGCGCTCTCCCGCAGCCGGTCGTAGAGATCGCTGGTCACGACCACCGCGGGCGGAACCTCCAGCCCCGCCGCCGCGAGTCGAACCAGCGAGCGGGCCTTGCCGCCGATTCGATTCACCGGTGCATCCGGCGCCAGGCGAACACAGAAGCTCACGCGGCCCCCCGGGACCGGGCAAACGCGTCGAGCGCAGCGCGGCTTCGCCGCGCGGAGCTCATCGCGGGAGGGTTTGGGAACCCTCTTAGGGTTCCCATGAAGAATGATAACGTGCGCATCCGTATGCGCGGTCCCCTGCTCTCCGGTCCCATCGGCAGCGCGACGACGCTCGCAGCGCTGGCGCGCTGGATGGAAGGATGTGTGCCGGTCGTCGTGCTCGGGCCGCCGTGGCTCGGGCGAGAGGCGGCCCGCGCCGGCAACGTGCTCATGCTCGTCGACGGCGGCAGCCGGACGCTTGCGCTGCGCGCGCTCCGACGCGCGCGCAAGGACAAGCGCTCGCTCGACGTCGCGCTCGCGGCCGCAGAGCTGCCGATCCGGCGCGGCGCGCTTCCCGCGCTGGTGGTCGAGAACGTCGCCAGCCTGCCCGCCGACGACGCCGCCCGCTGGCTCGCCGCGCTGGTGCCCTGCCTGCGACCGGGTGGCCGCCTGATCGCCGCGGACGCGACCGCGAGCACGGCATCGGCGGCGCGGGTCGCAGACGCGTTCCTGTCGGCGGCGCTGGCATCGATTGTCCAGGAGTGGCCGCGCGAGGGCGCCGTGCTCACCGTCGGAGTGGCGCCGGCCACACGAATCGTGACGGCGCGCTTCGGGCTGGCGCCGTAGATCGTCGATCGGCGGGGAACCGGGACCAGGGCCATCGCGGTGAAAGCGTACGCGCGGGCGCACGCGCTCGGCAATTGGATGCGTAGTGTCTGGGATAAGTTCCACGCCCATTCATCGCAAAACGCGCCCGGAGGTAAAAAGCAGGTCGCTCGCCCGGATGGGGTACGCTTGCCTGGGAGGATGGTGCGGCGCTTCAGCCTGAGCCTGGTGCTGTCCGTCTTCGTGCATCTCGGCGCGGTCGTTGTGGTCCTCGCGCTCGGTGCACGCGGGCTGGGCGGACCCGTGGACGTCGACGTGGCCGACGTCCGGTTGCAGGAGGTTCGCGACTTTCCCCTGGGCGGCCCGCCCCCGGGCGGCAGCGACAAACCCGAAGCCCACCCGCGCGCCCGGACGCACGCGCCCGAGGTCGGCAAGGCCGACGGCACACTGTCGACCCGCCCCGACAAGAACGCGCCCAGACCGGGCGCCCAGACTGGTGACGACGAAACGGGTCCCGCCCCGACCAACGACCTTGGCGCCTACGGGCCCGAGGGCTCGCGCGTCACCGTGCTCATGCGCCTCGACCGGCTGCGCGGCACTGACTACCAGGCCCCGGTCGACGAGCTTCTGCAGCACTTGCCCGACCGGCGCGATCTGCTCGCCGGCACCGGCCTCGATCTGTTCAACGACTTCGACGTGCTGCTCGCGGCGACGCCCAACCCGCGCGATCCGTCGGTGACGTTCCTCGCGGTGCGCCACCACCTTGGCGAGGCGGCGCTACGGGCGGCGTTGGTCCGCGGCGCGCGAGAGACCGACCGGGTGCTCGCATGGCGACGCGAGGGAGGGCGGCTGATTGGCGAGCGCCGCGCGAAACGGGGCGCGGCGCCACCCGCCGCCGCGACCAAGGACGACCGAGTGATCGTGCTCTCCGATCCGGGGCTGGCGATCGTGACCCCGCCCGCGTACCGCGATCTGCTGGTGGGCCCGGGCGGGTCACGCGTGGGAGGCGCCGGTGCGCGGTCGCCCGACGGCGGCGCGACCGACGGCGGCGCCGCGGCCGACGGCGGCGCCGGGTCGACCGGTGGCTGGGCGACCCTGCTCTGGCGCATCGACGCCGAGCAGGGCCTCATGCCCGAGGACGGCGCGGTGATGGTGAAGGCCGTCGACATGTTCAAGTCGCGCGCCGGTCCCGACGGGCTCGCGGTGCTGTTCGGGATGGAGGTCCCGCCCAGCGTCAGCGGGGTGATCGGCATCGACGACTCGCCGTACCTCGACATCGTCGCCGAGTTCAAGAGCGAGGTGCCCGCGCGTCACTGGGAGACGCAATGGCCGGTGCTGCAGCGTAAGTGGCGCTCGCATCCGTACGTCGTGCTGTCCGGTTTCTCGACCCTGGTCGGACGCGCGACGCTGGCACGCGAAGGCGCGGCCGTGCGCCTTCGCCTGTCGGTCTCGCGCGACGAAACCCTGCGCCTGCTCACCCTCGCGCTCCAGGTCCTGGTCGGACGCGGGCTTTGATTTACTCGGAGGGGAGAGGGTGGGGGCCCCCACCCTTCCCCTCCGAACCTCCCGCGATGAGCTCCGACCGGCAAAAGCCGGTCTCCGCTCGACGCGATCACGTCCTCTACGGTTTTGGGGTCGAGCCCGGGGGTCGCGGCGGCCGCTTGGTTCCGGGCGGCGGCGTCTGTCCGTCGGCGAGGACCTCTTCCAGCGTGGTGCGCAGCTTGCCGCCGGTGTCGTCGGGTTTGACGCCGACGGGGCGGTGCCAGGGGATGTCCTGCAGCGGCTGGCCCGCCGTCACCTCCGACATGTAACGCGCGAACATCGGCACGGTGAGCATGTACGCGGCGTCCTTGAACCCGAGTGGCCGCTTGCGGAGGTCGTCGCCGATCCAAGTCGTGGTCATCCAGCGCGACGTGTAGCCGATGAACCAGGTGTCCATCGTCGCGCTCGACGTCCCGGTCTTGCCGGCGGCCGGCAGCCCCGCGCTACGGATCGACGGCGCATGGCCGCGGGTGACCACGTGGCGCAGCAGCGTCGAGGTCAGCCACGCGGTGCGCGGCGGGATCACCGGCTCGGTGTGGACGTTGGCGAGCGCCACCAGCCGGTCGAGCCGTTCCGACGGCATGCCGACCGGATCGCCGGGCCAGGTGTGGTCCTCGACCACCGCGCCGTTGCGATCGCGGATGCGGCGGACGTACACGGGGTCGACCATCACGCCCTCGCGCGCGAAGGTCGAGAACGCGCGCGTCAGCTCGTCGAGGCGGGTGCAGGACGCGCCCAGCGCCAGCGCCTGGTCGGCGATGATCGGCGTCGTGATGCCCAGCCGCCGCGCCCAGCGCTCTACGTCCTTGGCGCCCGCGAGCTTGAACAGCTGGACCGACGGCACGTTCTTCGACCAGATGAGCGCGTACTCCAGCGTCACCTGATACTCGACCGTGTTGTTCAGGTTGGTGGGCGTCCACACCTCGCCCGTCACCGGGTCGACCTCGGCACGCGGCAGATCGTTGAGTAGCGACCCGAACCCATACCCCTTGTCGAGCGCGAGCGAGTAGTACATCGGCTTGTACACCGACCCCGGTTGCCGGCACGCTTGCGACACGCGGTTGAACTCCGAGCGATCGTAGTCCTCGCCGCCCACCATCGACAGCACGTACCCGGTGCTGTGGTCGTAGCTGAAGATCGCGCCCTCGACTCTCGGCGTCTGCTCGAGCAGCAGCTCGACCGGCGGCGCCGGCTTCGACGCGCGCGGCTTCTTGCCGGGCACGTCGTCGTCGAACGCGGGCAGCCACTGGACCTCGCTCTTGCTGTCGTACACCCAGTCGGAGAACCGGCGCCGCTTCGACTCGTGCGCGTTCTTCACCCACACCACGTCGCCCGGCCGTAGCACCCCGACCGGCGACTCGAGCACACGACCGTTCGAGCTGTCGGTGTAGCTGAAGGGCACCGCCCAGATCAGGCTGGCGGCGGGGATCGTGTACTGGTTCGCGCCGACCCGAACCCGCGCCGACCCGACGGCGTTCACCGATTCGACCAGCCCGAGGAAGAGCCGCCCCTCCGCCGGCGGCTCGGACCCGTAGCGAGCCGCCATCCGCGCGCGCAGCTCGTCGGCGGCCGCGCCCGTCATGCGCGCCACCGGCCCGCGCCAGCCCTGGCGTTTGTCGAGCTTGCGCAGCGAGAAGTCGACGTTCTCCTGCGCGGCGACGTCGATCCACGGCACCACCGCGGTCTCGATCGCCAGCCCGCCCTCGAGCAGCTTTTTCTCACCGTAGCGGCGGATCACGTCACGCCGCACGTGCTCCGTGAAGTATGGCGACGTGGTCCGGAAGAAGTCGGGGCGCTGGCGAACGACCACCGGACGCGCGCGCCAGCGGTTGGCTTCCTCGTCGGTGACGTAGCCGGCGGCGACCATCGCGGCCAGCACCTGGTCGCGGCGGGCGCGCGCGGCTTCGATGTCGGTGAGCGGCGAGAACCGCGACGGCGCGCGCACCAACCCCGCGAGGGTGGCCATCTCGCCGACGTCGAGGTCGGCGACGGCCTTGTCGAAGTAGCGGCGCGCGGCCGCCGCGACACCGTACGTCCCATGCCCCAGGAATACTTGGTTGAGATAGAGGGTCAGGATCTCACGCTTCGAAAACCGGGTCTCGATCCGGCGCGCGAGGATCGCCTCGCGGATCTTTCGTTGGATCGTCCGCTCGCTGGAGAGGAATGACTTCGCCACCTGCTGCGTGATCGTCGAGCCGCCTTGCGCGACCTCGCCCGCGCGCAGGTTGGCGCTCACCGCGCGCCCGATGCCGCGGTAGTCGAGGCCCTCGTGCTCGTAGAATCGCCGATCCTCCGAGGCCAGAAACGCATGCACCAACTGGGGTGGGATCTTGTCGAACGCGAGGATCTCGCGCCGCTCCGCCGCGAGCTCGGCCAGCGGCGTGCCATCCCAGGCGCGCACGACCGTGGTCGCCGCCGCCACCTCGTCGTAGGTGGCGACGTCGGGCAGCGACGGCAGCGTGGCCGCGAAGTAGATGTAGGTGGACAGCCCCGAAAGCAGCAGAAGCCCGATCGCGCACAGCAGGCCGAACGCGTAATAGCGAAACAGCCACACAAAGAACCCGCCATCGGACGAGTTCTCGACTTCGACATGCAAGTCGGAGTCCCCCCCCGACGGTGGTCGAGGAGGTGGCGATCGCGGAGGCCCGGAGGACCTGCGCGCTTCGGGCGGTAGGGGCGGTGGCTTCGACGCCATCCGGCCGATCAAGGTAGCATGAACGCGGCAGCGGGGACGCCCACGTGGATCTCTTCGACAGACGAACAACGCCTCGATCGGGCGGCAACCCGGAGCCGGAAAGCACGCTTCAGGGCACGGTCGAGAAGGTGGTCTTCTCGGGCGGTGACGGCGCGTTCACGGTAGCGCGGCTCAAGCTGGTCGAGCGCGACGAGCCGGTCACCGTCGTCGGCAGCCTGATGGGCGTCCCACCAGGCGCGACGTTGCGCGTGTCGGGACGATTCGAGACCACCACCCGCTTCGGTGAGCAGTTTCGGGTGTCGCGCTACACGGAGATCGCGCCCCAGACCGTCGAGGGCATCCGCCGCTATCTCGGCTCCGGCCTCATCAAGGGCATCGGCCCCGAATTCGCGGCGCGCATCGTCGAACGTTTCGGCGACAAGACGCTCGAGGTTCTCGATCACGATCCCGCGCGGATCAGCGAGGTGCCGGGCATCGGTCCGACGCGGGCACGCTCGATCCGTTCGACGTGGAATGCCCAACGTCAGGTCCGCGAGGTCATGGTGTTCCTGCAGGGCTATGGCGTCTCGCCCGCGTTCGCGGCGCGCATCTACAAACGCTACGGCACCGCCGCCATCGCGCGCGTGCGCGAGAACCCGTACCGGCTCGCGTTCGACGTGTGGGGCATCGGGTTCGCGTCGGCCGACCGGCTGGCGGCCGCGCTCGGCATCGCGCGCGACGCGCCCGCCCGCGCCGAGGCCGGCGTCCGCCATGTGCTCGACGACCAGGCCGGCAACGGTCACGTGTTCGTCCCCCGCGCCCGCCTGCGCGAGCTCGCCGCGGCGCTGCTCGAGCTCGACCCCGACGCCGCCGACGGGGCGATCGATCGCCTGGCGCGCGCTGGCGAAATCGCGATCGACGCGTCGGTCGGCGTGGATGGCCCCGAGCCGCCGACACCCGCTGTCTACGCGGTCGACCTCTACCGCGCCGAGACTGCGCTCGCCAGCGGCATCCGGCGGCTGCTGGCGGCGCCCGCGCCGCCGGTCGAGATCGACGTGCCGCGTGCGCTCGCGTGGTACGAAAGCCAGGCCGGCATCGTGCTCGCGCGCCAGCAGGCCGAGGCGGTCGCCACCGCGCTCGCGGCCAAGGCCGCGGTCATCACCGGCGGCCCGGGCGTCGGCAAGACGACGATCGTGCGCGGCATCGTGTCGATCCTGGGGAAGAAGGGCGTCACCGTCGCGTTGGCCGCGCCCACGGGCCGCGCCGCCAAGCGGCTGGCCGACGCCACCGGGCAGACCGCGTCGACGCTCCACCGGCTGCTCGAGTGGCGCCCCGCCGACGCGAGCTTCGCGCGCAACGCCGCCCGTCCGCTCGAGCAAGACGTGGTGATCGTCGACGAGGCGTCGATGCTGGACGTCCGCCTCGGCGCCGATCTGGTGGGCGCGCTGCGCGCCTCCGCGCGCCTGATCCTTGTCGGCGACGTTGATCAGCTGCCGTCGGTCGGCCCGGGCACCGTGCTCGCGGACGTGATCGCGAGCGGCGCGGTCGCCACTGTGCGGCTGACCGAGATCTTTCGCCAGGCCGCGCGCAGCCTCATCATCGTCAACGCCCACCGCATCCACGACGGCGACATGCCCGAGCTAGGCGCCGTCCCCTCCCCGTCCTCCGCAACCTCTTCCTCTGCATCGCCCTCTTCGTCTTCCTCTGCCTCTGCCTCTGCCTCTGCCTCTGCCTCCCCAGACGCCGACCCGCGCGACTTCTTCTTCCTCGAGGAGAACGACCCTGCCCGAGCCGCCGCGCTGATTCGAGACCTGGTCGCGGTGCGATTGCCACGCCGCTACCGGCTGGCGCCCCACGACATCCAGGTGCTCTCGCCGATGCATCGAGGCGATCTCGGCGCGGCCAACCTCAACCAGATGTTGCAAGAGGCGCTGACCGCAGGCGCGGCCAGCGTCCAGCGCGGCGCGCGCGTCCTGCGTGTGGGCGACAAGGTGATGCAGATCCGCAACGACTACGACAAGGAGGTCTGGAACGGTGACTCGGGCCTGATCGAACGCATCGGCGAGGACGACCTTTCGGTCCGATTCGACGATCGCGTCGTCGAGTATGGCGTCGACGAGCTGGACGCGCTGATGCTCGCCTACGCCGCGACCGTCCACAAGTCACAGGGCTCGGAATACCCGGCGGTCGTGATCCCCGTGCACACGCAACATTACGTCATGCTGCAGCGCAACCTGCTCTACACCGCGGTCACGCGCGGCAAGCGCCTCGTCGTTCTCGTCGGCTCTCGCAAGGCGCTCGCCCTCGCGGTTCGCAACGCCGACGTCGCAGCCCGCTGCTCCGGCCTGGCGGGGCGACTCCGTAACGGCCGGAGCTGACGAACGTTCAGTCGACGCCGCCAAGCCCAGCGAGCGCGCCCTCGAGCTCGCCGCGCGCGTGCGCGTCGCCGCGCCGGGCACACGCCTCGATGCCGCGGCGATACACCGCCTCGGCCTCCGCACGTGCCCCGAGCGAGAGCGCGACGTTACCGGCATGCAGGTACGCGGCCGTGTAGTCTGGGTGCTCTCGCATCAGCACCTCGAACTCGTCGCGCGCCTCGGCCAGCCGCCCCGCGTTCTTGTACTCCTGGGCGAGGCCGTAGCGTGGGAACGGATCCGCCGGCCGCTCGGCGACGAACCGCTTGAGGGTCTCGATGCGGGAGATGGCGTCCCCTAAGAGGTCGGCCGCAACCGGCGTTCGGGGCCCGGAATCTCACCCTCGATATCCGGCACGATCCGGTTCTGCGCGTCGACGTGAACGACGATCGGGCGCCAGGCGCGAGCCTCCGCGTCGTCATTGGCCTCCGCGAACGTCGCGATGATCACGATGTCACCGGGGCGCGCGTGGTGGGCGGCGGCGCCATTGACGCACACGACGCCGGAGCCCGCAGGCGCTTCCAGCGCGTACGTTTCGAGGCGGCTGCCGTTGCTGCGGTTCCAAATGTGCACCTTCTCGTACGGCAGCATGTCGGCCGCGCGCATCAACGCCACGTCGATCGTCACCGACCCTTCGTAGTCCAGGTCGGCCTGCGTGACGGTGGCGCGGTGAATCTTCGATCTGAAGAATGTCCGGCGCATCGTTTCCCTCCGTCCAGGCCGACGAGTGCCGGTCCCGGCGTGTTCGCCAGAAGCATACGATCGAAACGCCCTTCGTCAAAGCGCCGAAACCCGCTGAAAACGGGGCCGAAGCTGTTGACGACCCTGCCCGGATCCCGCACGCTGACCGGAACCGTGAAGCGCCACTTCGTCCACGTCCTCGGCATCGACCTCGGCGGAGGCAAGGGGAAGACGACCGCGCTCGCGACGGTGCGGGTCGACGGCCAGCTGGCGACGGTCGTCGACATCGCGCCCCGGACCGGCGCGGCGCCGTTCTACGACGCCGCCCTGCTCGAGACCATTCGCGGTTATGGCGACGAGACGCTGCTGTGCATCGACGCGCCGCTGACGTTGCCGCCATGTTTACGCTGCGTGGTGCCCGTCTGCCCCGGCCAAAACGCCTGCGTCGATCCGTCCGTCATCGAGATGCGCGCGCTCGCGGCCGAGGCCGGTGACGGTGGCCAAGAGCGCTACAAAGATCGCTACATCGATCGCTACAGCGATCGCGACACCCGCCGCGGCAAGCCGCTCATCACCCCGTACACCCAGCGCGCGACCGAGGTCCACCTGTCGCGCCGGCTCGGCATCGTCGCGCGCGAAGGGCTCGGCCAGGGCACGGGCCCGCTCGCGGCGCGCGCGACCCACCTCGTCCGCGCGCTCGCCGATCGGTTCACGCTGAACCAGAACCTGATCGAGGTGTATCCCAAGGCGACGTTGGCGTTACTCGGGCTCGCGACCCCGTTCAAGAAGCACCTTCGCGAGCGCGAAACGCGGGCTAAGATCCTCGAGTCGCTGTCCGACGAGCTGCGGTTCGGGCCGGGGATCTGGCGCGAGCGCTGCGTCCAGAACGACCACCTGTTCGAGGCCGTGCTGTGCGCGTTCACCGGCTTTCTGTGGGCGCGCGACGGCTGGACCGTCCCCGTCGGCACGCAGCCGGTCACAATCCAAACCGACGCCGACCGCCTCCGCGACGGCTGGATCTGGACCCCACCCGAGCGTAATCGCGTGAGGGAGCGCGAGCTTGGCTCGCGCGAGCTCGTCGCGGGGGGCGCGGGACCCGCTTAGGGTCCCGAATCAATCGCCCTCGCGCGAGCTTGGATCGCGGGAGCTCGTCGCGGGGGGCGCGGGACCCGCTTAGGGTCCCATTAGTCTCGGGCGCCGATCGACGCGTCCAGCTCGTCTTCGTGCGAATCCGCGCGCCGTCGCTCGCTCTGACCCGCGCCGAGCAGCGAGCTCGGACCACGATCGCGCAGGAACTCGAGGAAGGCGAGCGCGGGTGGCAGCTCGGCCGCCGGGATTTCGTCCAACAGCTCGCGCGCTTGCCGGCGGAGGATTTCGCCCGGCGCCTCGCCGGTCGGAATCGCACGCGCCAGCTCGACGGGCTCTGCCGGCTGGGCGACGTGCCCCCACGGCGGCACGTTCGCGACCTCGATCTTCATGTGATCGAGCCAGGTCTGAATGTGGAAGTGCAGCAGCTCCGAGCGATACGCGAACCAGCGTTCCCGTTCGGCCGGGAAGGCGAGCAGGACATCCTTGAAGCGCCGGAACGCGCCCTTGCCGTCGATCGCGATCAACAGCCGTTCGCGCAGCGCCTGGTCGGACACCGACGCCACGAACCGCTCCATCCACCGGTACTGCTCGCGCGACGACGCGGGATCCACGCGCAGGTAGCGCTCCGGCGAGCTGGCGACGCGGGCGCGTCGTGCGGCGGCGTCCGGCTCGCCCTCGACGATCGACAAGAGGTCGCCGTTTTCGAGGTCGAGGAAGCTCTCCTGATCGGGAGAATTCCTCTCAAAAGCGATCTCCAGATCACTCCAGTTCACAGTAATCGGCATCGGTCCGCGCTTTCTCCGTACCCCTCCTCCCCAGAAGGAAGCACGGCAATTTTACGTATTTAGTCTAGGAGCCGCGCACGGCGTTTGCAACCGGCCGCTCTGGGTTTCGTCCAGGCAATTCGCGGCTTTACTTCGGAATCGAGATGGCTAGACTTTCGGTCGTCACGAATCTTGGAGGTCTCGTCTTGGCCCGTGTCACCGTCGAAGATTGTCTCGAGCAGGTCAACAACCGTTTCGCGCTCGTCATCCTAGGCGCCGAACGCGCCCGCCAGCTGGCTAACGGCGGCCACGCGTTGGTGGCATGCCCCAACAAGCCGGCGGTGACGGCGCTGCGCGAGATCGCGAGCGGCGAGGTCCGCTTCAACGAGGACGTCGACGGCACCGTCCGTCAGTACCTCGACGAGGTCAAAGCCCGCGGCGCCCGCGAAACGCGGCGCGAGCGCGACGCCTAGCGCCGACCAGCGCACTACGCGGCGCGGACTGCTATCGCGACCTTCAGATAGTTTCCTTCTGGGAAACCGGGCGCGACGGGGAAGTCGGGCGGGAGCCCGACACGTTCGATGATGCGCAGCTCCGCGCCAGCTTGGAAACCGCCATCGCCGAGCGCGCGATCTACCTCGGGCCCCGAGACCTTGGTCGAATTGGTCGCAAACACGAGGAAGCCACCGGGGACCAGCACGCGTGTGGCGGCAGCAGCGAGGTGGGCGAGGTCGCGGGCGACGGAGAAGTGACCGGCCGGACCTTGCGAGAACGTCGGGGGATCGCAGATGACGAGGTCGAAGCTGCGGCCGCGCGAGGCGAACTTATCGAGCGTCTTCACGGCGTCGGCGGCGACGGTCTCGAGCTTCGTCGGATCGAGGCCGGAGAGCTCGTAATTGCGGCGCGCGCGGGCGTGTACCTTTGCCGCGGTGTCGACGGCAACCACCTCGGCGGCGCCCGCTTTCGCGGCGTGCACGGAGAACGCGCCCGTGTACGAGAACAGGTTCAGCACGCGGCGCCCGGCCGCGCGGGCCGCCACCGCCGACCAACCGAGCCGCATGTCGGGGAACAAGCCCACGCCGAGCGGTGCGGTCACGTCGACGCCGAACTTACACTCCCCGCTCGCGACCACGAGCTCGACGGGCGCCTCCTCGCCGCGCGCCCGCACCGCGGGCTCGGGCGGTCCGCTGCCGCCGAGCGACCGCAACCGCCGCTGCTCGTAGATGCCGCGCGGGTGCAGCGTCGCTTCTATCGCGTCGTAGAGCTCGTCCCGCCACGGGAGTGCACCGCCCGAGAACCACTGCACGACGACGAACTCACCGAAGCGATCGACGCCGACACCGGGGAGACCCTCACTCTCGCCTGCAAACATCCGCATCGCCTCGGGCCCGGGCGTGCCGAGCAACTCTCCTCGCAGCTCGACCGCGCGACGAAGCCGCGCCGCGATCACGCCGTTACCGGGCTTGATGTTCGTAACCGGATCGCGCGCGAGCACGCGCAGCGCGATCGCGTGCTCGCGATCCACGTAGCCGCGCGCGACGAAGTCGCGGTTGCCGGCGATGACGTCGACCGCCGCGCCGGTGGGCTCGCTGACGCCGCGCGACCCGAGCGCCTCGCGGAACACCCAGGGATGACCCGCCTGGACGCGCGCCGCGACGTCCGGGGGGATCCGGTATTGGCCCACCCGCATCCGGACGCCAGGCGCCGCCTGGGGGGCCCTCTGCGGGCGCTTGGCTCTCTTCACGCCGCGGCACGATAGAGGTCGCGCACTTGCCTGTCAAAGCCGCAGGGGGGTACGCCGCGGCGTCCCGCGCCGGCCTGGTAAGGCTTGATTTTGTACGCCAAACCGGGGAGGCTTGCCCGCTAAGGAGCCTTTCGGGATGAGCATGAAACCCCCGTCCGGCCTGGCCGCGTCGAGTAGCGCCAATGATTCGAATCCGGAGGACAATTCCGTCGATCAGGAGGATCTGAGCGATCAGATCGAGGTCGACGCTTCGGACGACGTGACCGTGGAAGCCGCCGAAGAGGTGACCACCGAGGCCGCCACCAACACTTCGGTGGCGCCGGATCCGACGCCGCGACCGTTGTCCGGGCTCGCGCAATCGGCGGTGGAAGGGGGCGCGAGCCCGCAGCCAATCTTGCCGTCGTTCTTCGGGTCGTTCACGCCCGGACCTTCGCTGCCGCTCCCGGGCGTCACCGCCGCGCCCGGCGAGGAGCCGCGCGACATCGGCGACGACATCACCACGCTCGCGCGCGGGATGAACGAGGACATCACCCGCCCGGCCGTGACCGACGACGACGAGGAAGAGACCAAGGTCGAGTCGGCGGAGCGAGAGGCGGCACGCAACGCCGCCCGCAGCGACGACGTGGCTACCGCCCTGTCCGAGCAGGCGAGCGTCGAGCGCGAAAAGGCGTTGCGAAAGTCGGGGCCGAACGCGTCGCTGTTCGGAGAGTCGGCGCGCGCGGCCAGCCACGGCAACGACGTCGAGTTCTCCGATCCGCAAGATGAAGACGAAGACGACGCCGCTATCATCAGCGCCGATCCGGTCAGCGTCGTCAGCGCCGATGGCATCGACGACGACGACGACGACGAGATCGCCGCAGCGGCGGACGACGACGACATCCCGGACGACGAGGTGGTCAGCGCCGATCCGGACGACGACGACGACGAGCTGCCGGAGATCTCGCCCGAAGAGCGGATGAGGCTGGTCGCCCGTAAGGCAGCGAGCCTCGTCGACGACGGAGACGAGGACGCGGAGACGTTCTCGAAGTCGCCTGAATCGTCGCCGCTGGTCGCGGCGCTGACGGCGCGGCGGCCGGGCTCGCCTCCGACGGGATCACCGTTCCCGCGCGGGGATGGGTTCGGGACGCGGTTGCCGTCGCCGAGTGGCGGCTTCGCCAGCCTCGCGCTCCAGGCGCCGGCCGCGGCGCCCGCGCCGGCGAGCTCGCCGTTCGGCCGCCTCGCGCCGGTCGCGGCCGGCTCGCCTTACGGCGCGCGTGGATCGGCGGCGCTGCAGATTCCTGCGCCGTCGGG
>WNGA01001576.1_pt1 | contig 34903 bp, 23 predicted proteins | sample 5400061 | NCBI WGS metagenome assembly WNGA01 (sample SAMN13153366, study PRJNA577476) | soil metagenome | isolation source: 100 cm soil or saprolite under grassland replicate 2 | place: USA:California | collected 2016-06-15
ACGCTTAGCCGCCGCAAGGTGAGGAGGATCGTGACACCGTGCCCACATTGTTACAACACGCTCAAGAATGAATACCCGCAGTTCGGTGGGCATTACGAAGTGCAACACCACTCAACGCTGCTCGCAGAACTGATCGGCGCGGGACGGTTGAACAACGGGAGCAGTAACGGCGAGCCGATCACCTTACACGACCCGTGTTACCTGGCTCGCGTCAATGGGGAAGTTGATGCGACACGAGCGGTCGTCGGCGCTACTAACGACGCGCAATATCGTGAAATGCCTCGCTGCGGAAAGAAAACCTTCTGCTGCGGTGCCGGCGGAGGTCGGATGTGGTTTGAGGAGGCACCGTCGCAGCGCGTTTCCGTCTTGCGTTCGCAGGAGGCTATCGCGACTGGTGCGCGCACGCTCGCCACGGCCTGCCCGTTTTGTTTAAACATGATGACTGACGGCATGGCGGGCACGCAAGGAGGGGAAAACGTGAAGGTGCTCGACATCGCAGAGGTGCTACTCAGCCGCCGAACGCGAGCTAGTCGATAGATATCCTTAAGGCGGCGAGGCCTCAACCAACCCGGTGGCCGACACTCCGTCTTCGCCTACGCCTGCGCCGCTTTGCCGGAAAAAGTCGTTGCGTTCAAACCGCTCACAGCCGATTTTTTGGGACCCAACTGCATCCGCAATATGACACAGCAAAGTAAGCAGGCTCGTCTCAGGCTCGGCCGCAACGCATGGTTAGCCATCATCATCCTTGCGGTTGCCCTGTGCGGTACCACAACGCAACCGGCCTTGGCGAGGCGTCGCTCTGTGGAGATCGCTGATGCGGTGATCCAGCGGGACTTGGTTTATCAACGCATCAACGGTAGAGAGCTTAGGCTTGACCTCTATTGTCCTCGGAAGGCCTCCGGCCCATCGCCTGTTATCCTTTGGATCTTTGCCGGAGGCTGGAGTCACGGCCGAAAAGAGCAACATATTCCGGTTATCAGTTTTCTGAGCGACGGTTACGCCGTGGTGAGCATCGAATTGCGTCTTTCTGGCGAGGCGCCTTTCCCCGCGCAGATCGAAGACTGCAAGGCGGCCGTCCGATGGCTTCGGGCTAACGCGGCCAAGTACAATCTCGATGCCGACCGGATCGGCGCGGGGGGACATTCCGGGGGCGGACATCTGTCTGCGCTGCTTGGCACTTCTGGCGGAGTACAGGAGTTGGAGGGCGGTGGAGATAACATGTCTTATTCGAGCCGCGTGCAAGCGGTGTGCGATGTGTCCGGCCCGTCAGATCTTCTGCGTCTCTACCACGACGCATCGGACCCGTCGACCGGGACGAAGCCCAAAGCCATATCTTACATCGATGCGTTACTGGGCGGGCCGGCCGAGCAAAATAAAACGAAGGCGATCGCGGCGAGCCCAATTACTTACGTTTCGAAAGATGACCCGCCTTTTCTCATCATCCATGGGGAGAAGGACTTTGGGGTGCCCGCCAGTCAAGGCGAGTTATTAGCCGCCGCGCTCAAGGCAGCTGGGGTGGAGACAACCCTAGAGATAACTCCACGAGGACACAGCGTGGGCTTGGAAAGCCCAACGTTGCTACCCATTGTTAAGGCGTTTTTCGACAAATATCTCAAGAAGAACCAGTGAAAGTGATTCTAAAATCTGGTAGCGGCAAATCCTCACTTGGAATCGCACGAACGGCTTAACCCATCATATCTGCCCTTATTTGGCGGTAAGCTTCTCTTAACTCGAGTAACTCGCGATAAGTCGCGGACATTTGCGCATGGCTTTTCACCGGCGCATATTCGGTAACACTCAACCTTAGATGGATCAGGAGGCGCTCATTTTTCTTCACATTCCCAAGACGGCGGGAACGACTCTAAATCGGATCATCGAATGGCAATATAGCCCTCTTTCGATTTTCACGATCGATCCCCTCGGGATTCGTGCCACCCACGAACGCTTTAAGACGTTCTCCGAGCAACGACGGCGGAAGCTACGGGTCGTGCGCGGGCATATGGTCTATGGCATTCATGAATTTCTCCCCCAGGGCGCTACCTATATCACTATGCTCCGTGACCCAGTGGCTAGACTGCTATCGGCTTACTCCTTTGCTTTGCGGCGCCCGCTTAATCCCATGCGCCGCAAGTTGAAGCGTGGGCGGGTTGGAGTCGAGGCTTTTATTCGGCTCACACCCAATCGCCAGAACCTTCAGTGCAGAGTCCTTGCTGGAGTCAAGGACGTGACCTGCGACCAGTGGGTCCTGGATATCGCGAAGGAAAATATCATGAAGTCATTCACTGTAGTCGGGCTGTGTGAAAGATTCGAAGAGAGCTTGATACTTATGGCGAAAGCCTTTGGCTGGGAAATTCCTTATTACGAGAATCGGAAAGTGTCAAAGGTTCGTCCCGCGCTCGAGCCGGGCGTGGTCAATATGATTCAGGAGCACAATCGCTTGGATATGGAGCTCTATGAGTTTGCCAGAAAGCGTTTTGAAGATAGCTTGCACAAGAAGGAAAACGTGATGAGACAAGCATTGGCTGCTTTAGACTCAATTCCCAAGCCTGGGCCAGTGAAGAGGTTTTGTTATTCAACTGTGGGCGCCAGCCGATTTTTGGCGAGCAAAATCACATCTGCGCTATGAGAATGAAATATCTTATGAGCTGGCTCGAGCCGCGCCAGCGCCACTGGCTAGCTGTCACAATCGCTGCGGCCGTGCTGGGGACGCTGACCGCTCAGCCGATCAGGGCAAGGCCACGCCCAGCACAGATCACAGATGCGGAAATCCAGCGAGATTTGGTCTACAAACGCATCGACGGCCGAGCCCTTGGACTTGATCTTTATTCTCCCAGCAAGCCTGCCGGCCCGCTGCCTGTCATCATCTGGCTTCATGGCGGAGGTTGGAGCAAGGGCCGCAAAGAAGGACACAGTCCGGCTGTTACTCTTGTGGACGATGGCTATGCCGTGGCGAGCGTGGATTACCGCCTTACGGGCATTGCGCCTTTTCCAGCGCAGATCGAGGACTGCAAAGCTGCCGTGCGCTGGCTTCGCGCCAACGCTTCCAAGTACAATCTCGATCCTGACCGGATCGGCGTCTGGGGATTTTCCGCCGGCGCGCATCTGGCTGCGCTGCTTGGTACTTCCGGCGGCGTGAAGGAGCTGGAGGGAGATGGAGATAACATGTCTTATTCGAGCCGGGTGCAGGCAGTGTGCGTGGTGTCAGGCCCGGGAGATCTTTTGCAGCAATACCGTGAAGCGTCGGCGGCGCCAGCCGAGATGAATCCAAAGGTTAAACCCGCTCTCGAGGCGTTAATCGGCGGACCGCTCGAACAGAATAAGGCAAAAGCGATGACGGCTAGCCCGATCAGTTACATCTCGAAGGACGATCCGCCTTTCCTGATCATTCAAGGTGAGAACGACATTACCGTGCCCGTTAGTGTGACTGAGTCATTTTTCGCGGCGCTTAAGGCAGCTGGAGTGGATGCAACGTTGGAGGTCTTACCTGGCCGGGGACACGGGGTCGGAGGCGCGAAGTTTCAACCGATGATTAAGGAGTTTTTCGACAAACATCTTAGGAACAGCCAAGGAACATGATTCGAACAACTGGTATTTAGAAACAGATGCGGCCTCGCAAATTCTCCAACGTCATCCAAACGTCGATCTGTTGTCTAGCCGTTGCAACCGTGGGTCAGTTCCCGGTCTTTGCCGAGCGGGAGCCGCCGATCCGGACAGGTTTATGGGTTATTCAACCGCTAGCTGAAGATAGCAACAAATTGAGCGATTTCGCGGCCGACGTACGCGCAAACCCCCAATTAACCGGCGTATGCATCCATCTTCATTGGAAGGACGTCGAAAAGGAAGCTGGCAAACCGGATTTTAGCGCAATCGACAAAATGGTGGCGGTGCTCCGTGGCATTGGAATGAAATATCAGCTCTGCCTCCAGCCTGGCGTTAATACGCCGGCTTCTGTTTATGAAGAGGGCGCGCAGACTTTTGCAACACGCGTAACGAATCCCCATCGGCCCAATTTTGGCCAGCCGACTTTCATTCCAGTCCCGTGGGATCCGATGTATCAGCGAGACTTTTCACGGGTGATCAAGCAGCTCGGCGAACGCTATGCGGGCGATCCCTTGTGCGTCAGCGTTGTGCTTACCTGCGCCAATTTCATGAGTGCAGAAATGCATCTCCCAAAGACGCGTGAAGATCTTGCGAAATGGGCAGCGCTCGGAAACTACCAAGAGAAGCTGCTGGATGTCTACAAGAAATACACCGATGAATGGGCTAGGGCGTTCCCAAAACAGGAGATATCACTGCACGTATCAAAGGTGCTCGACCTGCCTCCGGAGTTCTGCGAACGCGTCGTCGATTATGGACTGAGCAAATACCCGGAGCGATTCACTATTCAGAATTGCCAGCTCACGGGACGCAGAGAAGACACCGGCATGATGAGCTATGACCTTGTGCAAAAGTACCGTGACCGGGCTCATCACGGCTTTCAGAGTCTGGCCGGTCTGTCTCGTCCCAATGAGAGGATGGGTTCAATCGAGATTGCAGCCCTCAATATGGTCCATGCACAAGGCGAATACTGGGAACTGTGGCATGGGGATGGCATGAGCGTGGAAACTTCAACTGCTGTCGCCAGGGCCTGGGAAGAGGCCAGACGGGTTGGTTACGACGCCTACAAGAAAAAACTGATATCTGAAGGTAAATATCGTGAACGATGATGACTGTTCTGCAAATAAGATCAGATCGAGAGGCAATCTCTCTTAAAGTTTGGGACTGATAGGGAACCGACGAATGACCCGAGCCGCTGCTGCTGAAGAGGCGGTTATCTTTCTTCATGTGCCAAAGACCGCAGGCACCACGCTCAATCGCCTAATCGAGTGGGAGTATCCTCTCTTTGCGATGTATTCAGTCGACCCCGTTTTCTTCAGGTGGTCTGCATCGCACCTATGGCAACTCCCTGCGCGACGCCTAAAGAGGACGCGTATGTTCAAGGGTCACATGTTGTTTGGTCTTCATGAGATCCTCCCGCAGCCAGCGACCTACATTACCGTGTTGCGCGAGCCCATCGACCGCGTGATCTCCGCCTTTTACTTCATGCGCAGCTATATGTTGCATCCTGCGTACTGGCAATTCAGGCGAGAGAATTGGACCCTCGAGGATTTTGTCAGGCGTTCACCAAGAGAAAACGTCCAATCCAAGATTCTTGCAGGAGCTGAGTATAACTCACCTTGCACGGCGGAGATTTTTGAACAGGCCAAGGAGAACCTCTTTAGATACTTTAGCGTGGTTGGTCTATCGGAGCATTTTGAAGAAAGCCTGGCGCTGATGAAACTGCGGTTCGGCTGGAAGCTAGAGCGTTACTCGAGCTTCAACGTGACTCGCGCTCGGCCCAAGAAACGCGATCTCCCTCAACCCACTCTCGACTTAATCGTCGAGAAGAACGCGTTCGACATCGCGCTCTACGAGTGCGCAACAAAACTATTCGAGGATGCGGTCAACAAAAACGCCGCCGAAGTCAGCACTATCGCTCGTGACCTGGAAGCAGCGCGAGCGCGAACCCAAGGTCCCCTCAGCTCGGCGCTGTTTTCGATTCGGGCCGCCGGAAGGAAAGCTATCAGCAGAGCTTACTCTAGCGTCTAGACTTAAGGGGATGTAGCCACAGCCCTGGGCTGTTTCGCGCCTTGAATAAGCAATACGTTTGCACGGTAGCTTTCAAAAACGACCTTCGAGTTTTTATCCAAATATTCGCCGACATCCGGGCTTTGCAATCTCGTGGATGAAGAAGAAGGGGCGTCAATAAGCCAAATGCGACTGCCCCGATGAGTTACCTCCTGCAGCTCGGTCAAATTGCGAATAGCGGGTAAACCACGAAACTTGTCGGAAAGCCTCGGTTCCGCGAGTGTCTGATTATATGAGACCTTCGAAGCGAACAGGGTGTCTAGAAAATAATCGCCTGGCCTTCCAGAGTAATATTCAATCACGTGCGGGATGCCTGGGATGACGAGGTCGCCTGGCTGGAGTTGACTCTTCACAAATTGCGCTACACCGCGGTAGTCGTAACGATAAGTGTTCATACGTGTCATCAGCCCCGGTTCATCCCCTCTGGCGGAAAGGGTGTACTCCTTCAACAGCCACTCATTGCTTTGGAGAAACAGTAGGGCGATTACGCCCAGCCCTGTCGCATGCGCAAAGCTCCGAGCCATCGGGGAGTCGCCTTCCTGCCGGGCAAGTGAACTGAGCCGATCGTAGAGCAGAACAGCAGCAGCTATCCCGGCAAGAACGAGAAGGGGCTGATAATAGTAGCAATAACGCGGGGAGAGAGCAGCAAGAAAGTTTGTGTGGCAAATAGTTAGAGTGACCAGGACCGCGACAATGTAACGGAATCTGCGGTTTCCCCAACAGAATAAGATCCCGATCAAGACCATGACTGTAAAAAACACGTGATTTTCTGCCAACCACAAGTTATCGATATAATAGAGTGGCTGGTACGCAGGCGTTAGAAAAAAGAGAGACGGACCTGCGAGGTTGGACAGCCCGGAACCCAACATCAGATAGGGATACGAAAAAAATGTTCGTGAACAATACTGGGCGATCACCACAGCAGCCATAAAGAAGAGGCATCGATAGAGATGGAATTCCTTTAGCCACCACCATTCGCCCCAGCGGACAACCAGTAACCCGACAAACAAAGCGGGTAGAATAAACGCGCTCCCCTCCCACGAGAGGTAAGTCACGCAGAAGGCCACCGCGGCGGCGGTGAGATGTTTGTCGTGCAGCGGACGAACATTTATCGCCTCGTAAAACAACCAGAATGTAAGCAGCGCCATGAACTGGCATTGCTGCGGGTAAAAGGCGTTGTGTGCCCAGCGGATATCCAATGGAATGCAGGCATACACCAGTCCGGCTATCAAGCCGGTCCGCCAATCGAACAATCGACGGCCCATCAGCGCGATGATCCCGATGCAAAGTGTGCCCATAAGACAGGCCGGCAGCCGCATCGACCACTCGGAATAGCCAAAGATCAAGCCAGACAAAGCGAGCGGATAAGGCACCGCCTCATACGTCGTGATCGGCCGGATTTGCCCCGCAAAAACGGTGTATGGGAAGCCGAGTTTAAAAATTCCATGTGATTTTGAAATCAGACCCATCTCGTCATGATCAAAGGACATGAAGCCGAGATCATGGCAGCGCAACCCGAAGCCCAGGCCCATGATGATTGCCAGCAGGAGATAGGGCAGCGCAGGGGGAAATACGCTCTTGTCTATTCCCGCGATACGCGTCTTGATTTCTTCCATTGCCGGCCTGTCCGGGAAGAAATGAAACAAGCGAACCCCGAGAAGTGCGAGGATCGCTCCGACCACGAACGTTGGGTGAAATGACCAATCCGTTGGAAATCGAAGGTCGTAGCCGGGAAGGATCAGAAAAACCAAACCTACCGTGATGGGGGCGTGAAACAATGCATCACGAAACAGGGTATATCGAAGGGGCTCTCCTGTCGCACGCGCCACAAAAGCCGACGCTGCCAGCCATATGATTGCGGTTGCGATCATCACCGACAAGAACACTGCGCAAGTTTTGGCAACATCATAGAAGCCCGAGCGATAAACCGGCTTGGCCAGCTTTTGCGGGAGGTAACCCCACGGGGCGGACCCATCTTTACCAGATTCTACAGCGTGGCTTTTTGCGGTCTGGGTAGACGGTTGCTCTACCACCTGCCAGTTAGAGTCAGTCTCAAACCGTTGGACGCTGCCGTCCTTGCGAACCAAAAAACCGTTAGCAAAAAGACTGGCCGGACGATCAACGCTGCGGACTGTTGCCACGATCGTATTCGGACCTTTCCTGATCCAATGGCTAATGTCGTACGCTTCAAGAGTTACTTTCTCAGAGGGCAAAGTGGCAGTGGAGGATGTGATTGGCGAACGCGTCTCAGAGGAAGGGGTGATCGACTTGGAGGAAGTCGGCGAATATGCTCGCGAGTAGGAAGTCGTGCCGGACGGAGAAGGGGTAGGCGCCAGTGTTGTTTGCGAGGAGGAACGGGGGCTGTATGCTATAGGCGGAGGCGTCGCGGCGGCGGGCGTACTGGGTGAGGTGGGCCTGTTTGGCGGGCGCACCTGTTCGCCATTTTGTTGTTGCGTGGCACTCGCCGATGGCAACTTGGGAAGCCGCTCTTTTCCCGATGAAGAAATGTCACCGGTGGTAATCAGGTGTCCATTCACCAGAAGATCGAGACTTCCTGAACCGACTATCTGGATCCACGTCTCTTGGTGCGCTTTTTCCGCATTTACCGAGGTCGAAAACGTCGCCTGGCGTCCAGCATTTTCACCCAAAATCCAATTGCCAGACGGCGGGAGTTGCAGCAAAAGAGGATTTAGGTCCACCCAGCTGATGTAGATTGGATGTTCCATGAGCGTGGCGCGCTGCGCGTTCGGCCAAAGCGCTTCGTCAACCCGCGGAGAGCTCCACTCCTCTGAACCCTGCACGATCCCGGTCTTTGTGGTAACTCTCCAATCTTCCTCCGAAATGACTGGGATAACCTTGCCGCCGGGCTCTGTAACGGCGCCTTGAACGAGGAGTTGCGCGGAGCCGGGGTAGGACGTTCGAGAAATTGACACGGCGATGACGTTTGTCCCCGGCTTCAGGCGCTTTTTAATGTCATAGATTCCTGCCACTCGCGTCTTCACGTGAGTTTCATGCCCGACGGTGCCTCCATTGACTAGTACCTCGAAATTGTCCGTCGCTGCGACTTCCAGCCAAGCCTGCTGGGGCACAGCACTCAAAAAAATGTTCTTTCGGAAATACGCCACAGGACCAAACTGACCGGGCTCGATCCATCGGGCCTCGCCAAAGTCCAATTGATACTGCCGCGGCAACGGACTGACAAAGGTCCGAAACGCGAAATAGCCGAGCAGCAACCCACAGATCGCCACCAGGGCGACTGACCAGTGCAGCGCATGTTGGCCATATCCCGATGGCCGCGATGAAGTTTCCATAAAGTCTAGTCGCCGGCCAACCTCGATAGTGCCCAGTAGTTCACAATGTTATCCGCCAAAACAGCGAGGTTATAATAGCGGCGGGCATCGGCAATGCGATCAAGCTTGGCATAACAATCGCCACCCAGTGAATAGGCATTAGCCAGCATGGAAGGGTGATTGGCGACGACCTTAACTAAACGAGCGATTACATCGAGCGCGGCTTGATAGCGGCCGATATCGTAATTACCGCGGGCCAGGTAAGGAAGGACGTAAAGTTGCGAGGGATCTTCCGCAAGGGCTTGCTCCCAGTTAGTTACCGCGCCTCCGATGCTCCCGGCGCGATACAGCGCCAGGCCCAGATCCGCCCGAGTCCGCGCCGATTCCCGCTTCGCCGCTACCGCCAGCGCACCGTTGCCATCTGCGGCCCTATTGAATTCGAAAATGGCCAGTTCGTATTCACTCGCCTGCTTCAATTCTATCGCTCTTCTAATATGCCGCTCTGGCGAATCTTCAGCGGATCCGGCCTGCTTCTGGAGCTCGCCAATTGTTGCATAAGCATCGATGTCCTGCGCATGCCACTGATCCCACTGCATTGCCTTCCGGTAATCAGCGATTGCTCTTTCGTTATCTCCCTGAGCCTTCGCCATAGAGGCGGCCGCAAAATAATGCTGCCCGATAACTGGTGGCGTTACTAGGATGAGTAGCGCTCCCACTGGAAGACAAATCAGTGCTAGCACCATTGGCATCCTTTCGCCGCGAAGCCGGCTAATTGAATACGCCGCAACCAACACCGATCCGAACCCAAAGCAATACCAACCAAGCCGGAGGAAAGAACAAGCGGCGAGAAAGCGGCCCCACGCGCTGTAAAGAACCAGCTGCTTCGGAATGTTTTCAGCGGGACCCATATTCCTGGGGAGGTAATTTTTTGCAAAAACTGTGATCAGCGGTATCTCTTGGTCCTCGTCGGTCAGGCGGCGAAGCAAGGCCGGCTGTTGAAAAGCAATCTGGCACGGCACGACAACGCTAAGTGTGATGAGGATTGCTGCGGCGAGGGCTAGGAGTGGGCCGGAGAGCCGAAGCAAAACAAGTCCCGTTATCAGAACACCGATCCCGAGGACGCCAAAGGAGAGAAGATAAACATGTGCAATGAGTCCCACGTTTCGGAGCAGGGGCAACTGCAAACCGGAAAGATTCTGGCTGAGAGGAAACTCAACCCATTTGAGCAGGACCGAACAAAAAACCAAGAAACTGCCCACGATCAGCACCCAATGCGCCGCCCAGACCCTGGCACCTCTTTCGGCCAATACGGCCAGCTTTCCCCACCTGGCCTGCGCCCATGCGGCCAGTCTTCTCCATTTCTTCATGTGTCGCCTTTAAGTTTCTTCGCCCAGGACTCGATAAACGGAGAGACAAATGCAATCCCCTCGCGCGCATGGCGGATCTCCTCGATTGAAAAGGTCTTCAGCGCGAATAAGATGGCGCCGTAAAGAAGCAGCGAAAGCGCTCCGACGCAGAGCTGCCAGAGGAGCGACGATTCCTGCACAGCCAAAAGAGTAAACGCCATCGCAAGACCAGCCGCAAGCGGTCGCCAGATGACATTGCCCAAGTTGGCGGGAAAACCGAGTCGCGCGAGTTGAAACATCCAAATTCCAACGATCACGGTCTCAGCGCAGACGAACGCGATGGCGGGTCCAACAAACCCAAATCTCGGTATGAGGATAATCAGGAGGAGAATGCGCAAAGCTGAGCCCGCACAAGTACTCATCAGAAAGCGCCTCTGCTCATCGAGTGCTGCGAAAAGATACTGAAACAAAGTCGAGAGGAAGAACGGGACCAGCCCAAGGCCGAGAAGCTGCATTGCGGGAAGCGCCGGCAAAAACTTAGCGCCCAGAGCCAACCCAAGGATTGGTTTGGACCACGCGATAAAAAAAGCGGCGAAGGGAATACTGATAAGCGCGAAGAACTTCATGCTCCACTGATAAGCTTCCCTGAAGCGTTCCGGCGACAGGTGCGCGGTGCGTGAGTAGAGCGGATACAGCGGCAGTGAGAGAGTCTGCGGAATCACCCGCAGAGCCATGCTGATTCTGTAAGGACCACTGAATAAGCCGACCGTCGTCAGGTTTGTCATCCAGGTAAGAATAAGGATGTCAAGCTGGAGCGCAAGTTGGCGAAGCATGACGCCGCCGCCCATCGGCAGCGCGGCGATGATGAGCGATTTCCAGAGCGGCACGTCAATGCGCAGTGTAATGCGGGAGTAAAGGTGTGACACCACGATATGGTAAAAATACCAGAGTAGCAGATTCGACACAAGATGGGCGCTGACGAAGCCGACCAATCCTGTCTGAAACCTTATGGCCAGGAGGATTAAACCCAATAGAAGAATCTTATGCAGCACATAACCCAGGTAGTTTAGTTCATTATCTTCGAAGGCGCGCAGTACGGCACTGTATCCGGCTGCATGGAACGTCGCCAGGGTTGCAAAACTCATGACCAAAGCGGCTATCTTCACATCCATTCCGAAGTGCAGGAATGGGACAATCAGCGCGACCAAGAGACAGACCGCTCCGGATGCGAGCCAGATAAGTGACACCGCAGCGCCGACCAGAGGCGCGAATCCTTCGGGATTTTTGGCGATCTCCCGGATCATCATGCGGGGTAATCCAGCATCAGCGACAAGTTGAAAAAACATCGCAAATGCCAGGACAAAGGAATATTTGCCAAATTCGACGACGCTGACCTTATGAGCAATGATCATGACCGTCGCCAGATAGACGAGGCCAGAGATCAAAGAAGCCAGAATACCGAAAACCGCGTTTTTTACAATCCGCTGGGACTGCTTCATGGAATCCACTTCCACGCGCCACCGGCTGCCTTCTGCAGTAACGCGTAGGTCGCCAGCTGTCGCGCTTCGATCCCCCTCAGATTATCTTGCTTAGAGATGAGATGCAGCTCCTTTTCAATCACAGTTAGCGGCTCAGCAATACCCTGCTGCTGCTGGGACTCGAGCACTTGCACATCCCTCTCGGCTTTAGAGACATCTTCTCGAAGGGATAGGATGTTTTGGCTTAGGACGTAGATCGATTCGTAGGCCTTGAGAACCTCGTAGCTTACATCGTCGGCTGTTGAAAGCAGCCTGGCTTCTTCAGCCTTGTATTTCATCAACTTCGATCGGGCGGTGGCAAGCTGCGCCCCGAAGTCAAAAATGGGCACGCTGACGGCAATCGCGCCGGCAAAAAGAGAAGAGTTGTTCGCAGGATTGAAATCGTCGATATAGCTAGCTGTTCCGTCCAGGTAAACTGACGGATACAACCGGAATCGTTCCAGCCGGTAATCCTGCTTCGCCTGATCGATAGCCGCCCGCTGCACCTGAAGCGATGGATGACGGCTGAGGCATGCGCCGACCAACTGCTCGGTGGTGGGCGGGGGGTCAGGTGGATCAGGGAGTGTGTTCGTTAAGAAAAGTTTGGACGGCGACGATAGGCCAAGAGATTTGGACAACGCCAACGACCCTGCCGTGGCTTGCTCGCGAAGGAGCTTCAAAAGAGTCTGCGCTGCGCTGAACTGGTCCTTTGTAAGCTTGAGGTCGATCGGTAACTTCAGCCCCTGCTTTTGCTGTTCCTCGGTGATAGCGACTGACTGCTGGAGCAGCTTTACCCTGCGTTCGGCTAACCCCATTCGGTTTCGCGCCGAAACAGTCGTGATAAACTCATCGCTGATCCGGTAGATTACGTCTTCCCGTCTCAGGTTGACAGTCCATGCAAGAGCCTGTTTCTTTGCCTTCTTTTCCGCGATCGCAGGCGCATTGTTCAAACCTAAAATACTTCCATCCTTAAAGAGTGGGTACGTCAAATGAGCCCCGTATAGCTCGACTCCGCCGAGACCCACCGTATTCAGCGCGACTCCAGTTTCTCCCACGTTAATGACCGAGAATTTGCTGATTCGGCTGCCCGAGAAAAGGTCATAGCTGGCTGAGCCTGTCAACCGTGGTAACACTAGGCCCTGGGCGGCGCGAACTTCCTGTGCCGCAGAGAACACGTCGTACCGGCTGGCTTCCAAAGCCGGATTTTCGCCCAATGCGATAGCAATGCAGTCGTGAAGCGTAAGCGGGTGAGGGCGAGGAGCCTGCAAGGCGTCTTGCGCCTCCGACGTACATGGTAGGATGAACAGCAGCGCCGCCAGACCGGCAGCGACGTTATTTGAAGATCGATCTCGAAGTGGTATGGACTTTGTCATTTTCTTTCAGGTTTAACTGCCCAACTATTACGACCCTTTCGCCCTCTTTAAGACCGCTGGTAATCTCGGTCAATCCGTTTGCGACGACCCCGGAACGCACTTTGCGCAGATTCGCCCGATTGCTGTCATTGACGACATAGACCACGGGCTGCTCGCCGGAAGGGTCCATTATCGCGATGCTCGGCACGACCAGCGCATCTTTAGCGGTACGGCGGATGCGCGCGAACCCGGATAGGCCGGGCTTCAACCGAAAGTCGGGATTATTGATTTCCACGTACGCCGTGAAGGTCCGTGTGAGCGGGTCAATGTTCGGGTCAATCTTGAAGACCTTGCCCCGAAAGACCGCCCCGGGAAAGGCTGGAAAGCTCGTTTCGGCGGGGAGGCCCAACTCTACGGAATGCATTCTGTCCTCAGTAAGCTTCGGCGCCATCAGGACAGTGTTGAGAGAACCGAGCTTGATGACCAGTTGACCCGGCTTGGTCCACTCGCCGGGATTTACCAGTCGCTCGAGCACGATCCCGTCGATGGGAGATTGCATTTTCACGTGTTCAAGATCAATCTCCGCCTGCCGAAGTGAAAGTGTAGACTTGGCGAAGGCTTCTCTTGCATCGGCCAGGGCCATCTCACTCTTCTCCAGGTCCAGCTGCGTCCCCATATTCTTATTCTGCAGCGTCGTGTAGCGATCGACTTGCCGGGTTTGGTCCCTGATCTTGATTCTATTGGCTTCGACGTAATCGCGGTTAGCCTGAATCGTTGCCTGAATCAGCCGATCGTCGCATCGAACGAGAAGGTCGCCTTTTTTCACAAGATCGCCTTCCTTCACTGGAACCTCGAGGACCTGAGCGTCGAGTTGTGCCGTAAGCTGGACAGTGCTTGATTGCTCGACCGCGCCGCTACCCCCGATGACCTCTTCAAGCGTCTGCCGGCGGACCGGCCCGGTTTCGACAGCCGACGGCGCTTTTATTATCCGGGCCTTGCTGGTGTCAGTGCCGATTACATGCAGGGCGGTTGCAAATACGAGAAGTCCGAGCAAAAAACAAACGACAAGGAAGACTACCCAATGGGAACGTTTCATTTTTGGCGTTGGAGTTCGGAAAGAAGATGTTGCGAGCCTTCCGATGTCGGATGGTTTAGCCCTGATTTCAGTTTTCGTTCCCCTAATATCCGCGATTTCAGTTTTCGTTTCCATAATACAAAGACAATTACCGTGATTGCACCAAACGTCAGCAGTTCATAGATACTCGCCCAACCATTGTCCATGCTAAAAATTGCGCGAAGAGTTTCGTGACGGACACCGGGAATTAATACCAAGGGCGCTGAATTTTTTAGGCCACGGCCAGAGCAGGGGAATGCCAGAGTCGGGTTTGGTCCACCCCAGTGTACGGCCGGTGCAGAGGTCAATCAAGAGATGTGAGCCGTATGCCGTGAAATAGATCATCGCACTTCGCCAGAAACCTGGTGCAATTCGCCACACGCAGCTTACAGCCAGCGCCACGAGCACGGCCGCTACCAAACTGTGCGTAAAACTCATGGTGCAGACTAGCGTTTCCGAGCAATCTGAGGCTTATGGGAAAGTCGAAATCAGGCAAATTGGCAAGCAATACCAGCACTCCAAGACGCGGAAGATATTGGCGCCATTGCGCGCTCAGCCGAACTTGCAGTTGCTTCGCAAAGACGAGGAAAGTCCAAAATCCAGCAAAGCTGTGTGCGATTGGCGAAGCCATCGGGCAAAATGTTAATGGGTTAACGCGCGGGCATCAAAGGGGGCGGATTGGTTTTGTATCCTAGCGTCCGCGGTGGGCACCGCCGGAAGTGTGTCGGCCGCTTCTCGCAGGCTCGCCGCCGAGCCGCGATTGAGGAGAATCGACACGCGGGAACCATGGTATAGAAGTGTTTCGGCTCGTTCTTTGCACATAGTCCGACTCCCTCATGTTGGCACTACGGGAGATTTCAGATATGGGCTAACGGGTTCGCGCGATATGATTCGCGCCGGTACGCCCATCACAGTGCAGTTGCTCGGCACGTCGCCGCCGACGAACGAGTTTGGGCACACGACGACATTGTCGCCGATGGTGAGGTTCCCAAACACCTTGCATCCGGCACCGAAAAACACGTTGTTGCCGATCGTTGGCCTGCCCTCGCCACGGATGTTGCCGATGCTGACATCTTGGGTCAGCGTGCAACTGTGGCCCATCCGCTTGACCAGAACAAGAACGCCAACGGAATTGTGAACAATTAACCCGGGTCCGATGTCGCTTTCCACTTGAAGGTGGGCGCCGGTCATCATCAGGCAAACTTGGTTGACCACCAGATAAATCACGATCATCAATTGACGGAGCACAGGAAGCTTGAGGCTGTAAGCCCAGCGACCGAACCGATACACCACCACCGCCAGTGTTCCGAGTTCGAGGAGCGGCGCGATACGTTTCCGAAAGACAGTCTGATCCTGTGGTCGCACGGCGAACGCGCGGATTTTGCGGCTAATATCGGCACGGATCGTTTCGAACATAGTGATCAACTCCCTTGGCCCCGCTATTCGACGTGGCCTCGGGCTTGGGGACGTTTGTCAACTTTAGCGGACTCCTCGTCGGCTGTAACCGCTTGGGCGGTCCGTCCCGGACGTGCCGGCGGAGTGATCGGCGGAAGGCTCGATTCGAGTCTGCCGGACACGCCACGATTCACCAACCTCGCCAAGTTCGGCATGCCGCCTTCGACCATCCACCGACGCATGAGTGTCCACGTCACCGCATCCGATCCCCTGTTCATCACCTTCGGATCTTTTTTCATTTCGCGAACAGATTAGATGTATTTAAGTCTTCGAAAAATTTTTGGGGGTTGCAGGGGGTTGGAGGCACATCACTTATACACGCGCCACGTCTGCATCCCACTTGCGTCAAACCGAAAATCAGTGGCCCGTGTGCCCATAGCACTCAGACGCTCTCTAACAATGTGGCGCTTGTTAAATGGGCAATACAGTAACAGGTGGCCGCCACCGCCGGCCCCGGTGATCTTGCCGCCGATTGCACCAGCCTTCTGGGCTTCTTCGTAAAGCTCGTCGATGCGCGGCGTGGTGACGCCCGGAGCGGTCTTTTTCTTGTGCACCCAGCTCTCGTGGAGCATTTCACCGAAACAATCGAGGTCTCCTCTCAGCAGCACTTTTTTCATCTCGATAGCAATTTCCTTCGTCCTGTCCATCGCGGCAAGCGGTTCAGCGTTCTCAGCTTTCGTACTCTCCATCTGGTTCTCAATAATTGGCTGGGTCTCGCGGCTTCCGATGTAGCAGAGGAGCAGGTTGTATTCGAGTTCGTTGATGAGGAAGTCACTCAGTCGCAGTGGCGTGACCGTCACCTCTTCACCCTGGAACTCCATGAAATTGAAGCCTCCAAAGGCAGCGGCATACTGGTCCTGCCGACCACCCTTGATACCCACGTCGTTGCGTTCAATGTCATAAGCCAGTTTGGCCATGCCCGCGGATGTAATGGGCAGGCCGAGCAACTCGCGAAAGAGGCCGATGAGTGCCACAGTGAACGTGGAGGAACCCCCGAGGCCTGAGTTCGGTGGAGTGTCCGCATGGACAAAGAGATCGAACCCTTCCGAGCGCAATTTGTCGAGTTCGAAGCGCTTCAGCACCCCTTTGGCCAGATCCATTTGACCATCGAAGGCAAAGTGCGCCTCTTCGGTCCAGTAAACCACCGTCCCGTAATCGAACGAGCGGAAGCCGATCGAACGCTCCGACTTTGGGACCAATGTACCATAGACATAGCGTGAGATGGTGGCGTTGAGCACACAGCCGCCGCGCGTATCGGCATAAGGTGAGACATCAGTACCGCCCCCGCCGAAGCTTAGCCGCAGAGGCGCACGAGCGCGCACCACTTTTATTTGCTTAAGAAAATTACGAGGCTGCGCAGTCATGATAGATCGGCCGAGGCAAGGGCTTTCCCCTCCATATCTACCGGAACCGGCAGGTCAAACAACTGCAAAATCATTGGTGCAATGTCGATTATACGAAGCCCGTCGATTCGGCGTCCACCTGGCAGACCCCCGTTACCTGGCCGGAAAAGGAAGATGCCGTTCTCCGCGTGGTTGGCACCGTCTGGTCCCGTGTCATTTTCGAAAGTATGTATTTTTCCGCCGCCAACCGTGCCAACGGACCGCCAGTAGAGACGGCCGAAATAAACGATCAGATCTGGCGCCACGCCGCGAACCTCCTTATATAGTTCTTCCGGTCGAAAAACTTGTGTGCCGATTTCGTTTCCTTTTTCATCTGGAATTGCTTTCAGTCCGGCGCTTAGTTCATCACGCACGTTTTCATAATCAGCCGGTGCGATGGTTCCGTTTGGCTCGCGGCCGGCGACGTTGAGAAAGACACGCGCGTAATATCCGCCGTCGCCCCACGCCTTTGTTTGGGACCAATCAACTTTGACTTTTGAGAGCGGCGTTCCGGGGGCAGGCTTTTCGACCAGAGCCAGGTAGCCATTCGCAATCAGCCACTCGTTAACGCATATGCCGCCATCCATCCGCTTGGCACCGTGATCGGAGACCACGAGCACGGACGTCGTGTCATCGGCAAACGCGAGTAACTCGCCGATTTCACGGTCCACTTCTCGGTAGTAGTCACGAATCGCGTTCTCAAATTTGTTGCCGGGCACGTAAAAGCGATGAGCCGGGTCCATATTGTCCCACAACGCATGATGGATACGGTCAATACCCATCTCAACCATCATAAAATAATCCCAATCTTCTTTCGCTAGGAGATGTCGCGCAACTTGGAAACGTTTCGAGGTCATCTCATAAATGTCAGCCAAAATCTTCTCCTTGTTGCCGGATCGAAAATCACGCACATCCAAAATGTATTCGCCAACCACCCGCTCGATTTCCTGTTTGAGTTCAGGCGGATGCGTGTACTCGCAGGTCGTGTCCGGAGTTAGAAAGTCGGTCACCATTACGCCATTCAACGGGCGTGGTGGGTAGGTTCCCGGCACGCCTATGACAATGGAGCGTTTTCCACTGCGAGAGAGGATATCCCAGAGCCGGTCTTCTTTAATCGCAAGCGAGTTGGCGATGGAATACCGGTCATAGGAGTAATCCGCACGGTTTCGAAACCCGTAAACTCCAAGCCGGCCGGGACTCTTGGAGGACATCATCACCGACCACGCCGGCACTGTGATGGGCGGATCGCACGAGCGGAGCGGTCCGTGCAGCCCGCTCCGGCAGATCGACTTCAAGTTTGGCAAATCATCAAGCCAGCGATCGAAGACCAACTCAGGCGCTGCGCAGTCCAGTCCAATGACCATGACTCGTCTCCGCGTTTTTTTCGGAGCGGCCCCCAAGGCCCCGTCCCCTACATCGCGCCAGGATTGACCCGAAAACATTTTTCTCAACATTGTGCTCTCGAGTGCGTCGCTGTTGCCGACGCATAGATGCGCGCGTCCCGCGATGAGACTCTCAAAATAATGCGCTCTTCGTTCTCGATCTTTGTGACAAAAACCAGTTTCGCTTCGCGTTCAGGCCACTTCTTCATTAAGTCCAATGAAACCTTCACGCTCTAAATGCAGGATGATTTCCTGTGCAGCCTCTTCGGGTGTGAACTCGGCAGTATTGATCACCACTTCAGCATCGGTAGGCTCCTCGTAGGGATCCGAAATGCCGGTGAATTCCTTGATAATTCCAGCCCGCGCCTTCGCGTAGAGACCTTTGCGATCGCGCTGTTCGCATACCTCAACCGATGTGGAGAGATGCACAATAATAAATCCGCCAACTGGCTCGATCATGGCGCGCACATGTTTCCGAGTGGAGTCATACGGCGCGATCGGAGCACAAATTGCAATGCCGCCATTCTTGGTGATCTCGGAAGCGACGTATCCGATGCGGTGAATGTTGAGGTCTCGATGTTCCTTGGAAAAGCCAAGTTCTGAAGAAAGATGCTTGCGAACCAGATCACCATCCAAAAGCGTTACTGGTCTGCCGCCCACCTCGAGAAATTTGGTGACGAGAACGCCGGCAATCGTCGATTTACCGGCGCCGGAGAGGCCAGTGAAAAAGATTGTCAGCCCCTGTTTATGCCGCGGTGGAAAACTGCGTCGCAATTCCTGGATGACTTCGGGATATGTAAACCATGCAGGAATGTCGCGCCCTTCATTTAATCGCTGACGCAAGTCTGTGCCAGAAAGATGCAAGACGTGTGCGCCCTTGGGAACTTCGTCCTCCGGAAAATACTTATCTTGCTCCTCCACATAGACCATCATGCTAAACGGAACCATGCTTACGCCGATATCAGCTTCGTGTTTCCTGAATAGTTCTTGAGCTTCATAATGCCCATAAAATGGCTTTCCGTCCGCGTCTTTGCCTGGACCGGCGTGATCGCGCCCTACGATTAGATGTGTGCAGCCGTGATTCTTGCGAATCAAGCCGTGCCAAATCGCTTCCCGTGGTCCTCCCAGGCGCATGGCGAGCGGCAACAGCGAAAGTTTTGCCGTCCCATGCGGGTACTTCGAGAGCAGTCGTTGATAGCAACGGACGCGCGTGAAGTAATCCACGTCACCAAGCTTGGTCACTCCAACGGCGGGATGGATTAGCAGGTTAGCTTCGACCTTTTTCGCCGCGCGAAGAGTCAATTCCACGTGCGCGCGGTGCATGGGATTACGCGTCTGAAACGCCACCACACGGCGCCAACCGAGCCGGGCGAATTCGACTCGCAATTCAGCCGGAGTTAAACGGAGATCCTTGAAATCGTAATGCGACGGCGGCTGGAGACCTTCGATACGGCCGCCCACATACCATGGGTTCTCTTTGTTCAGCAGATAATTCACCCCGGGGTGAACCGGGCTGGTGCTATTAAAAACCGCCTTCGCTTCGCCTCTGCGATCCGGTTGCCACACCTCTTCCACGTGCAGCACCGCGAGCATTACTCCCTCTGCATCCCGCAGCGCGATCTTGCTGCTCCCTTGCTTCAGGCCTTTAGCGAAAGATTCGGAGATATCGAGCGTGATCGGAATCGGCCAGAGAAGGCCGCTCGTGAGCCTCATATTATGACAGACCCCTTCGTAATCTGCCTTGTTCATGAAGCCGCGTAAGGGAGAGAAAGCCCCGTTCAGCAGCAGTTCAAGATCACGAATGTGGCGGGCCGTCAAATCCCAGGAAGGGAAATCCCTCGATTGTGCTTTTAGTTCAGCCGCTCTTTCGTCATCTACATTGAGATTAATCAGTTCGCCACCGTGTGGAGCGATGATGTGGCTGTGGGTTGTCGAAGCGTCCAAATTTATAAACCTCCCAGATTCTCAGCTAATATCTTACAATTTCATCTGCTTTAATGAGGCCGGCAGAAGATAATGATTGCTATGACAAGTGAAGCAATTCCAATACCGCCGTAGCACTTCCCAGCAAGCCTGCATGCCTACGCTGTTGAGCGATGACGATCGTCATCTTCATCAGGGCGCGATGATGTGGCGCCGGATGTGCCATAGCATGGAATGAGAGTTGTGTGTGCATTGCGGATTGAGACCGAAGTTGAATGCGCAAACATCTTACAGTCTATCGGTGATATGCAAATGAATTTCCCGTAAATCACCGCGATTTCGGCGAAAATGCGCGTCCAATGCACGGCTATTCAGCAAATGGCGGCGCGCGGCATCCCCATGGTTGACGTGTACGCGCCGATCCCGGGCAAATTGCCGTTCGAGATGGTGAGCGCGGGCCGGGTCGAGCTCAAACAGAAGCAAATGCGAATCCCAACTCATGCGTCGCGCGATCTCGGAGGAAATCCGGCCCGTTCTCGTTCCGGCAGCCGAACCAACGAATTGACATTGCGACGATCAAGGCTCTTGACTGTACAGTGATCATTCGTCACTTGTCGCTGATTTGCGCGCGGTTAGCTCAGTGGTAGAGCACTACCTTGACACGGTAGGGGTCACAGGTTCGAACCCTGTATCGCGCACCATTTTTTGCTTCAACGCTCATTTCCATGTCTGATTCTTCTCCAATCCTCGAGAAGGCCATTAACGGCTCAATCGAAACGCTGCAGTCGTTAAAAAAACTCCGATCCGAAGTCGCGCGAGCGGCGGATTTGGTTGCCGATTGCTTAACGAAGGGAAACAAATTGCTCGTTTGCGGCAACGGCGGCAGCGCCTCCGACGCCGCTCATTTCGCGACGGAGATAGTCGTCCGTTTCGCCAAAGATCGTCCCGCCTATCCGGCGATCTGTTTCACGGGCGACGGTGGACTTCTCACCGCCGCGGGGAACGATTACGGTTTCGAGGAGATCTTCGCGCGCCAGGTTGCGGCGTTTGGCCTTCCAGGCGATGTGCTGATTTGCCTGACGACTTCCGGCAAATCGAAAAATGTCCTGCGGGCGCTGGAGGAAGCAAGATCTCGGAAGCTGAAAACCATCGCTTTTCTTGGTCGCGATGGCGGTTCGACCATCGGCATTGCCGATGTCGATCTTCTTGTGCGGAGCGATTCAACCGCCAGAATCCAGGAAGCACACGAGCTTCTTCTCCACGTTCTGTGCGAGATCGTGGAGGAACGTTTGGCGCACGCTTAAACACTTACCGCTTTCGCGGCGCGGCCAGCATCGGGCCAGCACAAATTTTTCTCGGGCCTTCCACGTTAGAAGTCTGATCGTAACGCAGATTCTTCATGACCGTGTTAACGCGAATTCGTAATTCGTTGAACGAGACTCCCGCCTGGCGGGCTTTGCGGAATTCTTTGGCCAGCGCATAGGTAAAAACGCCGTGCCCAATTGCGCCGTGGTGATATTCGTATGCATAACCGCCTTCTTCGCACGCCGTCATAACGACCGGCATGTAAGGTCCCGGACGGCCACTCGGCGCTTTGTCATATTCATTCTCGGTTCGATGCTCGCGCAAACTCATGGCTGCGCCCAATTTCTTGGTGCTGCCATTTCGGCCCATGAATTTTTCGCGCACGGCACGGCTCCCGCCAAAGTTTGGATTTAGTTCGCGCAAATCGCGTTCCTCCCACATTTGCTCTTTCATGTTCCAACGCAGCATTCGATGCCTGATGTCGTCGGGCGGAACCATCGCGCGAATCTTGCGTGCGCCGTCCCGCGTCAATCCACCGGAATGGCAGCAATCGAAGATGGCAAAGAACTTCGCGGCGTAGGGTAACGCACTGTAGTACTGCAAAAAGTCGTCGTCCGTGATCGCGCTGTCCTGTGTCCAATGGAAGTCGTAAGGGACCAGACATTCATCGACGTGATCGATTTTCTCGGCGGCGTTGTAATCAGGCAACTGCGCACCGTGGCCGCTATAATACAGGAGACGCTCCTGTCCATCCGCGGTACCGTCGAGTAACCAATCAATCCTTTCACGGATGGCGGCACGCGTGGCGCGTTCATCAAGCACAACCCGAATGTCGTCGGCGTCGAACCCGATTTCCTGTAGCACGCTACTCATGAGAAAGACGTCGTTTACGCAACCTTCCAAGCGCGATGCTTCATCGGGATAATTGTTAATGCCAATGAGGAGCCCGCGCCGGCGGCGCTGGTCCACGGTTTTCTGGAAGGCCCTGCTCCGGGACGCGAGTCCACGCGGGCTGGGTCGTTGCGCGAGCACGCGATAAACATGTTGCCAGGTGAAATCGCGCTGTAGATAACCGGCGTGCCCCGGCACCTTGTTCAGGTCAGTGATAGCATCGTGGCCGGCAATTCTATCGTCCCAGGAAATTTCTTCGAAATCCGGCACGGGATCGACAATGCGATGGGCCAGGACTGGATCGCTCTTATTAAAGAGGTGGAACCAGTATTTTTGATTAACCCCGTGAATCTTGTTCCCGAAGTGCGCCGCTTTCAGGCAAGGGTTCGCGATTTGCGAGCCGAACGTGACGAGGTAACGGCCGCGACACGCGTTCCTTCCTTCGCTCGACGTAAAAGTGTCGTAGCAAATGATGCTGCCCAGGCTGTGCGCCAAAATCACATCAGGCTCAAACGCGGTGACGGCATTGATTATCCGTTGTCGAAGCTGCGCGCGTAACTGCGATTTCTGATCCCATTCCGCGACCATGCCGGCATGCCACCCGTCGGCCGCTTCTGCGATCGGCTTGGTCCAATCGAGCAGGCCGCGTTTTGGACGAAACCAACCGGTGACGGCATCCGCGGCTTCGCCAATGGCGGCGCCGATCGGAGCAAACCCAAGTCGTGCCGCCGCTTCCAGATCGGTCAGCAGATTTACCTTGCCGGAAAACAAATCGTCGTAATCGAAATGTTCGTAGGTCGGCGTCAAAGCGTGATCGAAGTATTGGATCCCGGCCGTGATTGCTTCCTCCCAGGGCCGGTCCCATGGCTGGTTGTCGGGCCGCTCCGCGTGGCCAACGCCATGGACTAGTAGAATTCTCAACGCGTTATACGGTGAAGGGCTTTTGTTTTTCGAATGTGTGATTGGCCGGACCAATGGTGAAATAGTTCGGCGTTTGCACTGGCGGCATATATTTGACGATCGCCTTGTGAAAGCCGCGGTAGTCGCCTTCGAACTTTCCGTTTTTCCACACCGCCAGAAGCGTCTCGGTGAACAATCCGTTCCGGTCGCCGTCCGAGCTGGTCTGATTGTCCTGACACCCTGAAATCAAAAGTCCGGTCGCGCGCATTGTTGTGCGCGGATCTTTGCCCCGCTGCTGCAACTTGTCGTAGAACTGTTCATGCTCCATGTAAACGCGCAGCGCGATATCTCGTGGCATCATTCGTGGACGCGCTGGCCGTACACCGAGCGCGGCAAATCTAGCTTCCCGCAAAACAGTGCCGCTGTGGCAACTGTCGGACAGCACGAATATTCGCACGCCCGCGGCGAAATGGCCGAGCGCGGTGTAAAGTTCGTCGTCAATCAGTTCGCCATCGTAAAGACACCAGGTTTCGTCAAACCCATCCGGCTCAAAATCGTTGCCCCTGTTGGGCACCTGACCGCCGTGCCCCGAATAACTGAGGAAAAAAATATCGTTTCTCTTCAGTTTTTTCGCGGCCCTCTTTAGATCGCCCAGAATCTTGTTGCGCGTTGCGCTTTTGGTCAGTCGAAGCGTCGTGGCGAATCCATGTTTCCTCGCGATCGCTTGCATATCTTTGGCGTCGAATTCGCATCCCGCAAGCTCGCCAGACCAGCCGCTGTATTGCCTGGGATCAACGGCATTCAGACCGATGTGCAGAGATATTCCTGATGGCATTGCAAACTCCTTCCTCGGGTTGGGAAGCCAATTCTGCCTGCAATCGCCCCTTGCTTACAAGGCTGATTTTGGGCCCACGAAACACGCGAAAAGACACGAAATTTCAGACACAGCGATCCACTTACGGCTTTTCATTTTCGGCTGATTCGCGTGTTTCGTGAGCTAAGAAAACGTTCGCCTATTCCGATTTTTTCAAAAGCCGCTCGCGTTCCCGATCCAGTTGCCGCCGCTCGTTCGCGGTTAAACTCCCAATACCGAATTTCGAGATTTTATCGAGGATCGGATCGATCGACGTATAAACATCATCGGACTCCGCGACGCGGCGCGGGCGTGCTTTCTGCACGACATGAAATTTCGGCTTTGGAACAAATCGCGCTTTCAAGCTCGACCACCAAACGAGTTCGGGTCCCGCCCCACGCAATTCAATGAAAAGAAATGCTGCGCCGATACTCGTCCAAAGCACGACAAGCGTTTGCCAGTCCTGCGCAGCAAGCGCGCTTAACGTTCCAATTGCGGCAAGTATTAGAGCAGCCCACTTTGCCATGATGCGCATAAAAAGCTCGACGTTCGGGTAGATCGTCGCGAAGGCGACAAACATCGCGAAGTGAAGGGCACCGGAAGTAGCGATTGCCGTTCGCGTCCACAATCCCCACACTGTCAAAACTACGGCGGGCAGCAGTAGCAAAGTTAAATACAAGACAATGTAAGCACGTTGCCCGATAAAGCGCTCAACTTCGCGTCCAAATACAAACAACATGTACATCTCGATCGCGAACCAGAGCAGCGCCGACCCCAGAGGAGGATGGATAAACGCGTACGTGATTAGTCGCCAGACCTGCGCCCCAGACCATATCTGTGCGCTATCGAACATTAAGTAATTCAATACGCCACTGTGGCCGGTGGCGAACACAAGCGCGGTTAGGATCGCACACACGATATGCACCCCAACTAGCATCGTTGTCACGTCGACGGGGTAGCGGCCCATCCACGTAACGGGACGATAATCATCGGAGGTAGTCACTCCGAACATGAAAGAAATAAACAGCCGGCGTTCTGAACACGCAAGCCAAGTTCGTGGATGCGTGAAAAATTCTGCAACACAGACTTGCAGCTTCTGCGGCAAGGAGGCAGCCCGCGGCAGGCAAACACGAATTGACACGAATGAAAACAGACGGCATTTCAGATAATCCAGTAATGGATTCGTGTGTATTCGTGTCCATTCGTGGTTACAGGACCTTTTCGTTTCAATGAAAAACATTGCGCCCGCTATCTTCCCGCCAAATGGAATCGGAGATGCGACGCCGGCCAACCAGGCAATCCTCGATTGGGTGCATGAAATCGGAACTCTGACGAAACCGGAAAATATTTTCTGGTGCGACGGCTCTGAGCGCGAAAATGAGTTTCTTCTCGATCAAGCCGTGCGCCAGGGCGTGTTGATCAAACTCAACGAAAAGAAAGTCCCACGCTCGCATTTGCATCGGTCGAATCCGAACGACGTGGCCCGCGTCGAGCAATTCACTTTCATTTGCACGCCGACAAAAGAGGAGGCGGGCCCGACAAACAATTGGTCCGACCCGGGAGAAACGTACACAAAACTGCACGGGCTCCTAAAAGGCGCGATGCGGGGTCGGACGATGTTTGTTATTCCCTATATCATGGGGCCGCCCGATTCGCCGCTCACCAAAGTCGGCTTTGAAATCACCGATTCCATTTATGTCGTACTCAACATGCGAATCATGACACGCATGGGAGAAGTCGCCATCAAACGACTGGGCAGCGATCCAAACGCTGAATGGAACCGCGGGGTGCATTCATTGCTCGAGGTTGATCCGACGCGCCGGTTCATCTGTCATTTTCCGCAGGATAACGCAATCATCTCCGTGGGCTCGGGTTACGGCGGCAACGTTTTGTTGAGCAAAAAATGTCTCGCTCTGCGGATCGGATCGTATCTGGCGCGCAAACAAGGCTGGATGGCGGAGCACATGCTGATCCTCGGGGTGGAATCGCCCGAAGGCCGCAAACATTACGTGGCGGCGGCATTCCCGAGCGCGTGCGGCAAAACCAATTTCGCCATGCTCATTCCGCCCAAACATTTCAAAGGCTGGAAAGTGACAACGGTGGGCGACGACATCGCTTGGATGCAGATTCGAAATGGCCGGCTGTATGCGGTCAATCCCGAGAACGGCTATTTCGGCGTAGTGCCGGGCACGAGTTACAAATCGAACCCGAACGCCATGAAATCGATCGAGCACGATACGCTCTATACCAATGTCGCGTTGACTGATGACGGTGATGTTTGGTGGGAAGGCAAAAACGGCGCGCCGCCGAAACACGCGCTCGATTGGCGCGGCAATGACTGGAGGCCGGACTTAAAGGAAAAAGCTGCGCATCCAAACAGCCGATTCACGACGCCGATCCGCAATAATCCGGCACTCGATCTGGATGTGGAACGCGGCGAAGGCGTCCCGATCAGCGCGATCATCTTCGGCGGACGCCGCAGCGACACGATGCCGCTCGTGTTCCAAGCGTTCAATTGGGAGCATGGTGTTTATCTCGGTGCGACTATGGCTTCCGAAACAACCGCCGCCGCAACGGGGGCGGTGGGCCAGGTGCGACGTGATCCGATGGCGATGTTGCCATTTTGTGGCTACAACATTGGCGATTATTTCCAGCATTGGCTCGACATTGGAAAACGCCTCACAAATCCGCCGCTCGTTTTTCATGTAAATTGGTTCCGCAAAGGCGTGGATGGAAATTTTCTGTGGCCCGGTTTCGGCGAAAACATGCGCGTGCTCAAATGGATTATCGATCGCTGCGAAGAAACAGGTGGCGCGGTTAAATCGCCCATCGGTTGGCTGCCCAGCCTGCACGATCTCGACCTGGAACAGCTCGATGTGGAGCACAAATGCATTGTCGAAATTCTCGGGGTCGATCATGAAGAATGGCAAAAGGAATTGGCCGAGCATAAAAGGTTTTTCGAGTCACTCGGCGACGTAATTCCGTCGGAATTGCAGAAAGAACGCGAACAACTCGCAGCGCGGTTTGCGGAATAACAAGGCGCTGTCATTCCGAGTCGCCCGTTCGGCTCGCTGTACTCGTTCAGGGCAGGCTCCGACGACGAGGGACCTCACATTTGACGATGGCGCACACAAGTTATCTGGCGTCACCCATCAGCTTTAGTGAGGTCCCTCACTCCGTTCGGGATGACACACGTTTTTGTCTGAGGCAATTTGCGAACGCCGCGCGCATCTGGAATTGTCTCCAGTGGGTTCGAAGGTCGCCAAAAAACGCCGCGTTCACGCGCCAGTCGCGAATGATTGCATTGAGATTCGCGGGGCGCGCCAAAACAATCTCAAAGGGATTGATGTCGATCTTCCACTCGGGAAATTAACCGTCGTTACCGGCCCGAGCGGCAGCGGCAAATCGAGCCTCGCTTTCGATACGATTTACGCGGAAGGCCAGCGCCGTTACGTCGAAACCTTCAGTCCATACATGCGGCAATTCCTGGACCGCATGGACAAGCCGCGCGTCGACGAAATTCGCGGAATTCCTCCGGCAATCGCGATCGAACAATCGAACCCGGTCAAAAGTTCGCGCTCCACTGTCGGCACAATGACGGAGATTAACGATTACTTGAAATTACTGTGGCCGCGCGTCGCGCGCGGGTTTTGCCCAAGCTGCAGGCGCGAAATCCGTCCCGAAACAGCGAAGTCAATCGCCGACCAAGTGCTGCACGGCTGCGCTGGGAAAATTGTTCTCGTCACGTTTTGGGTTGCGGTGCCGCCAAAAACAGAGCCGCGCAAGTTCTTCGAGTTCCTTCAACAGCAAGGTTATCTCCGCATTTGGATTGACAACGGAATTGTGCGCGTGGATGCCGAACCAAAAATCAAACGTCTCGGCGTGCGGGTGCAGGTGATTCAGGATCGGGTTGAGATCAGCAAAGAAAATCGTGCGCGTCTGGTCGAAGCCATCGAAACGGCGCTTCGTTTCGGAAAAGGCAAACTCAATGTCGTGTCGCTGTCGGAAAGAGAAAACGCTCAACGTTTAACGTCCAACGTTCAACATCCAACTACTACTCACTTATCGCTACGTCCTAATCACGAGTTCCCTTTCTCCACCGGCTGGCATTGCGCGCATTGCGATCTCGACATTCGTCCGCCAACAGCCGGCCTCTTTAGTTTCAATAATCCGCTGGGCGCGTGTCCCGAATGCCGTGGGTTCGGCCGGACCATTGCGATTGATCTGAACAAAGCGATTCCGGATCGCAGTTTGAGTATTAAACAAGGCGTCGTGCGAGTTTTTCGCGGCGCTGAGTTTGGCGAATCGCAAAAAGATCTGCTCCGGGCCTGCGCCCGCGAAGAGATCGATATTCACGTTCCATTCGAGGAATTGTCAAAAGCGGATCAGGATTTCGTCATCGAAGGCGAGAAGCGCCCGGGCGATTATACCGACGAGGACTACGAAGACGATCGCTGGTACGGCGTCCGCGGATTTTTCCGCTGGCTCGAGAGCAAGACTTACAAGATGCACGTACGCGTCTTGCTCAGCCGTTATCGGGCATATACAACCTGCCCCAGCTGCAACGGCGGACGTTATCAGCCCGAGACACTGAACTACAAAATCCAAAATGGCGCGACCGTCCCGGTCGCAAATTCAATTCATGGCAAGCCGGAGGCTTGCGCTACCCTGACGCTGCCTGACTTTCAGGCGCTTTCCATTTCCGATGCGCGCGATTTTCTGAGTAGGATCGATCCGGCAGCTGCCGGACCGAACGATTCGACCGCGCGAATGTTGCGGAACGAAATCTGTGCGCGATTGAATTATCTCTGCGAAGTCGGTGTTGGTTATCTCACACTCGATCGCTCGACGCGCACATTGAGCGGCGGCGAAGTGCAACGCGTTAATCTGACGACTTGTCTGGGGGCGTCGCTCGTCAACACGCTTTTTGTCATGGACGAACCGACCATCGGATTGCACCCGCGGGATGTCGGCCAGTTGGTGCGCGTGATGCACAACTTGCGCGACAAAGGCAATACACTGCTCGTAGTCGAGCACGAGGAACAGATCATCCGCGCGGCCGATAACCTGCTCGATATCGGGCCGGGCCGCGGTGAGCAAGGCGGCGAATTGGTATTTAGCGGCCGGTTACAAGATTTTGTAGGGCAGCCGCTTCGGCTGCCGAATGCGCGAATGGCAAGCGATGCGCTTGCCCTACAACGTTTTCCCGCGTCCCTTACGCGCGATTACCTCAGCGGCCGTAGATCAATTCCCCTGCCGAAATCGCGCCGAAGATCGACATCCTTTATCAAAATCAGCGGCGCGCGTCAGCACAACCTGAAAAAGATCGATGTCGATCTTCCGGTCGGCATTTTCACCTGAGTTACGGGCGTTTCTGGTTCCGGCAAATCCACTCTGATTCACGATGTGCTCTACCGGAATCTTTTGCGCGCGAAGGGCCAGTCTGGTGATCCGGAACCCGGCGTGTGCAAGTCTGTAACCGGAGCGCACCGCATCGGCGAAGTAATAATGGTCGATCAAGCGCTGCTGGCACGCACGCCCCGTTCGACACCTATCCTTTATCTCGGGCTTTACGATCGCGTCCGCGAACTATTTGCCGCGCAACCGGAAGCGATGGCACAGGGACTGACAGCGAGTGCGTTCTCATTTAACTCTGGCAGTGGACGCTGCGAGCGTTGCTCTGGCACGGGTTATGAAAAGATCGAGATGCAATTTTTGAGCGATCTCTATGTGCGTTGCTCCGAATGCGAAGGGCGTCGTTTTCAGCCGCACGTATTGAAAGTGCAACTGCATGGCAAATCGATTCACGATTTGTTGGAGTTGACCGTGAGCGAGGCAATCCAGTTTTTTGCGCAAGCCGGTGAGCAGCGGAATCTTTCAGAGCCTCTCGCGGTACTTGAGGAAGTTGGTCTCGGTTATCTGCGGCTTGGTCAACCGCTGAACACGCTCTCCGGTGGCGAGTCGCAGCGATTGAAACTCATTCGTCATCTGGCCGATACAAAAAACATCGAACGTCCAGCAACCTGTCCTGAGCGAAGCGAAGCGGAGTCGAATGGATCGAACATGCAACCGCCAACGAATGGCGAATCCGCACTTGGCAATCTCTTCATTTTCGATGAGCCGACGACCGGATTGCATTTCGACGATGTCGCGATACTGCTGCGATTGTTTCAGCGGCTGGTCGATCGCGGTCATTCCATTATCGTGATTGAGCATAATCTGGAGGTAATCAAGTGCGCGGATTGGATTGTCGATCTTGGCCCCGAAGCGGGAGACGAAGGCGGCGAAGTGATTGCGAGCGGTACGCCCGAGCAAATTGCCAAGACCAAAAACTCGCACACCGGGCGTTTTCTCAGAAATGTGCTCGCAAAATCACACACAGGTTTTGCTGTCATCCCGAGCCGCGAAGACGGCGAGGGACCTCACAAGCTATCGCGCGAGTTGGAGAGATCCTTCGCTTACGCTCAGGATGACAGTGTTGCATTGGCACGGGCAGCGGAAACTTCCACGCGTTATCATGTGAGTGAAAAGAATGGCGCGATCTCGATCCACGGAGCGCGCGAACACAACCTGAAAGACATCGACGTCAAGATCCCGCGCGACCAGATGGTGGTCATCACCGGGCTGAGCGGCTCGGGCAAATCGACTCTTGCCTTCGACATTTTGTTCGCGGAAGGACAACGCCGATTTCTTGACAGCATGTCCCCCTATGCGCGGCAGTTTGTCGAGCAACTTGAGAAACCTGATGTCGACCTTGTCGAGGGGTTGCCACCCAGCGTTGCAATCGAGCAGCGGGTAACGCGCGGCGGTGGCAAATCAACCGTCGCGACGGTGACGGAGGTGTATCATTTTCTGCGATTGCTCTTCGCGAAAACCGGAACGCAATTTTGTCCCGATTGCGATTTGCCCGTCGAGAAACAGAGTCTCGCTGAAATCGTTAAACAGGTCGAAGCGGTGGCGAAACGCGGGCCGCTGAACGTTCTCGCGCCTTTGGTTAAAGCGCGCAAAGGTTTTCATACCGATGTTGCGCACTGGGCAGAACGACAGGGATTCGATGCGCTTTATGTCGACGGAAAGCCGATTCCGGTTTCGCATTTTCGAAAACTGGAGCGTTTCAAAGAGCACACGATTGATGTCGTGGTTGGTGAGATCGGACGCGGGAGCTTAAAATGGCGCGGCCGTCCCGGTTGCGAGTCAACAGATCCGCAAGCCAGAGGCTTGCGCCACATTATTCAGCGCGCGCTGGAGATCGGTCGCGGCACCGCGCGTCTGCTCGATGCCAGAAAACGACTCACGGTTATGAGCACGGAGATGAGCTGTCCAGGATGCGGCCGCGCGTTCGAAGAGCTCGACCCGCGCTTGTTCTCTTTCAATTCGCCGCATGGCGCGTGCGAGGAATGCGGCGGGTTTGGTGAAATTTGGGACCGCGATTTGCAAACCGGCGCAAACGCTGATGGCGATTCGGTTCTCGAGAACGAATTGGCGGCCGAGCGCGAATCTGAATGGATTGACGAAGAGGAGGCGCGCGAATGTCCCAGCTGTCGCGGCTCGCGTCTGAACGCGGTGGCGCGCCACGTGCGTGTGCAGGGACATGCGATCAACGATTTCACCGCTCTCTCAGCAAGCGAAGCGCGCAAGCTTACGGGGAAACTGCGGTTCCGCGGGATACAGAAAACAATCGCCGGCGAGTTGCTTCCAGAAATTCAACAGCGCCTGCGTTTCATGGAGAACGTTGGTCTTGGTTATCTCGCGCTTGGCCGGTCGGCCAAGACATTGAGCGGCGGCGAATCCCAGCGAATTCGTCTGGCCGCGCAGCTTGGCTCTAATCTGCGCGGCGTGCTCTATGTGCTGGACGAGCCGACAATCGGGTTGCATCCGCGCGATAATTTTCGACTACTCGACACGCTGGCTGCGCTGCGCAAGAAGGGAAACTCGCTGGTCATTGTCGAGCACGATGACGAGACGATGCGGCGCGCCGACCACGTTGTGGATCTTGGCCCGCGCGCAGGCGTGCATGGCGGAGAAGTCGTCGCGCAGGGAACCCTGCGCGATATCGAGCGCGCGAAAAACTCCGAGACGGGACGTTGTTTGAAAACGCCGCTTTGTCATCCCATCCGAAAATCACGGCGACCATTGCGCGACGTCGAAAGCTGGATCGAAGTCCGCGGCGCGCAGGCGAACAATTTGAAAGACGTCGATGTTCGCTTTCCAATCGGAAGACTTTCCGTGATCACCGGTATTTCTGGTTCAGGAAAATCGACATTAATGCACAACGTGCTTTGGCCGGCGGTTCGCGACCAGTTGGAAAAGAAAAAACGCGTGGGTAACGGAGATTTGTTCAAGCTCGTCAGCGGCGTTGCTGAAATCGAGGCGGTTTATGAAGTCGATCAATCGCCGATTGGCAAAACGTCACGCTCGACGCCGGGCACCTACATCAAAGTCTTCGACGAAATCCGGGGTCTTTACGCGCAACTGCCCGTCTCGCGCGTGCGCGGGTATTCGGCGAGCCGATTTTCATTTAACGCGGAAGGCGGTCGTTGCGAGACGTGCAAAGGTCAGGGCGTGATCAAGCTGGAAATGAATTTTCTGCCGAGCAGTTATGTGCCGTGCGAAGATTGCCGCGGCCGCCGTTACAATCCCCAAACGCTCGAAGTTCTCTATAACGAAAAATCGATCGGTGACGTGATGGAAATGACGATCGAAGAGGCAGCGCAGTTTTTTTCGGCCCACCCGAAAATCGCGCGTGCGCTTTCATTGCTGGTTGATACGGGCCTCGGCTATCTCAAACTGGGGCAGCCGAGCCCAACGCTGAGCGGCGGCGAAGCACAACGCCTGAAGCTCGTGACGCAACTGAAACGCGGCGTTAGTCGCGCGGCGAATGAACGGATTCGAAAAATGCGCAAGCCAGGCTCGACATTGTACCTGCTCGAGGAACCGACGATCGGTCTGCATATGGCGGATGTGGAACTGCTGCTCAACGTGCTGCATCGCCTCGTGGATGACGGCAACACCGTGATCGTGATCGAACACAATCTCAGCATCATCGCGGAAGCAGATTACATCGTTGATCTTGGACCAGAAGCCGGCGCCGATGGCGGCGAGGTCGTCGCTGTCGGGACGCCGGAACAAGTAGCCAGGGATCGCATCAGCCGCACGGCGCCATTTCTGCGAAAGGTATTGAGTTCTTCGCGCGTTAATAAGCGCTTGTCATCCTAAGTGGAGCGAAGGACCTCGCACAGTGTCGTTGATCACACAATCGACTTGACGATCTGCACTGCGACCGTGAGGTCCCTCACCGTCTGCGCGGTTCGGGATGACACGTCTTTCTATTGTCGCATCCGGAAACATCAACGATCATCGCGCCAATGTTTGCTTACTATCTGCACGATCTCGATCCAATTATTTTTCGGATCTACGACAATGTGGGGCCGCGCTGGTACGGATTGGCTTATGTGCTCGCGTTTATGTCCAGCTATCTCCTTTTACTCTGGCTGGCCAAACGCGGGTTTGCCGATCTATCCGCCGAACGAGTCGGGGACTTTATCACGGGCTGCGCTCTTTTCGGTGTCATCATCGGTGGTCGCCTCGGGTACGTTTTCTTCTACAAGCCGGAAATGCTGCGAGAGCCGTTGTCGATTCTGCGAGTATGGGAAGGCGGAATGTCTAGCCACGGCGGGATGCTTGGGCTGCTACTTTTCACATTTTACTACGCCCGTCGGCACAAAATCTCGTGGTTGAACCTGGGCGACAACCTCGTCGTAACTGCGCCGATTGGTTTGTTCCTTGGCCGCTGTGCAAATTTCATCAACGGCGAACTTTACGGCCGCATCACAAATGTTCCGTGGGCGATGCAATTTCCAAAGGAGTTGCTCGATCATCCCGCAGAAGCAGATCGCGCGATCGCCACATGCACGCAAATTGATCCATCGTTAACCGCGCCAGAGGCGATTATCAGCGCGGTGCGTGGTCAACCACAGGTGGCGACCGCGTTGCGCTCGATTCTGACGCCGCGCCATCCATCGCAGCTTTACGAGGCATTTTTCGAAGGGATCGTTTTGTTTGCGATTTTGTGGTTCGTGCGCACGCGCACCCGCCAACCGAATGGAGTACTGATGGGACTTTTTCTAATTTTGTACGCGGTGTTTCGTATCGTAATCGAATATTTCCGCGAACCCGATGCGACCTTGATAGGACCTTTCACGCGCGGTCAGTTCTTTTCGTTCTTCTTGATCGCGATCGGTGTCGGGTTTGTAGCGGCCGCAAAGATGCGGCCGACCTATCCGAGAAAAATGACGCAGGCCTCCGGGTAGCGCACGCGTCTCGCGTGCTGGTTTTGGCGTCGCGCCAAAACGAACTTTTTCTTGGAGTTCGTTCACGGCGAGTGACGAATATGCGAGGACGCGCTCGCCAGCACGCGAGGCGCCTGCGCTACGCAGAGAGAACTGCGCGAAATGACAAGTGGCGTTTCTGCGAAACGGCGCTATTACTTTACGCAGTGACGCGGAGATGCTCATTGCGACATTGCT
>WNGA01004970.1_pt1 | contig 34886 bp, 29 predicted proteins | sample 5400061 | NCBI WGS metagenome assembly WNGA01 (sample SAMN13153366, study PRJNA577476) | soil metagenome | isolation source: 100 cm soil or saprolite under grassland replicate 2 | place: USA:California | collected 2016-06-15
GCGCCGACCGTAAGCTGGCCGGCGTCGATCTTGCCGGCCCGCATGGCATCAACTCGGGCCGGCGTGCCGCGCACCGTCACCCAGTCGATCGTGTTCGGATCGACTCCGTACTTCTTCAACTGGAGCAGGGTCGTGTAGTAGCTCGCGTCGCTGGTCGCGGTGATCCCGATTCGTTTGCCCTGGAGCGCCTTCCAATCCTGGATGTCCCCGGTGACGACCAGGGTGAAATACGGCGCTGAGCCAGACGGGACGGCCGCCTTGATCTGCTGACCCTGTCCGACTGCCAGGATTCCCGAGGCCAGCGAGGACAGGGCCAGGTCGGCCTGGCCGGCGATGAGACCTTTGATAGACGCGTCGGCGCCGGTGATCTCCTGGACATCCGAGTCGATGCCGGACTGTTCCTTGAGCCGCTTGTAGGCCGCCATATCTGGCACAAAGGTCGGATCTTGGGGCACGTTGAACAGGATCCGCACGCTGCTCGTCGACGGCTTGCTCGGCGCCGCGTTGGCGGCTTCCGAGGGTTTCGATGGCGCCGTCGACGGCGCGGCCGGGCCGCACGCGGCCAGCAGCCACAGCCCGCTCGAAGCCAGCCCTGCCCGGAGGAAGTCGCGGCGCGACACATGGCTCATTTCGGCACCCCGACCGCGTCGTTGAAGCCCATCGCCTGGAGCCTGTCGAGGAACTCGAAGGTGTAGGCCTTGGTCACGTCCACGTCCTTGACGGCCGGATTCGCGCTGGAGATCACGTCGCGCGTCAGCTCAAAGGCTACCTTGCTCCAGCGCATGTCGCGGCGAGCGTAATTCAGGAACTCCCTGACCTCGCCCTCCGCTCGAGCACGATCCTGAAACTGGGCCCACTTCGCGAACGAGTCGATCGCCTTGTCGGTCTGGGTGTACAGGAGCTGCTGGGCCTCGAGCACCGCGGCCACCATCGCAAGGACGGTATTGGGGTACTTCTGGAGCCACTCGCGACGAACGAGCATGCCGTTGCGACCGTACTCGAATCTCGGGTCAGGGCGGGTGAGGATGTTGAAGCCCTGCTGCTTCATCTCCTCTTCCATGGCGACGTCGACCGGCGCTCCGGCCACGCTGCCAGCCTTCAGGGCAGCGATGCGAGCCGCCTGGCCGCCGATCTGGACGATGGTGACGTCATCCGCGGTCAACCCCAGCGCCTTGAGCGCCAGCAGGACCGAGCCGTGCGCCGTGCTGCCGAACGTGCTGATGGCGACCGGCTTGCCTCTGAGGTCGGCCGCACTCTTGACGCTGCTTGCTCCGACGAGAGTGTCTGTCAGGATGGTCGAGGTCATCGCCACGCAGACGAGCGGATCGTCGGTGGTCTGAGACGAGATCGCCGACGACACGCCCTGGGCGGTCAAGTCGACGCCGCCCGAGATGAGGGCCTGGACCGACTTGGCGTCGGTCTCGTTGTAGAACAGCTCGACGCTCTCGAGGCCGTACTTCTGGTAGAGCCCCAGGTCTTTGGCGAACGCGTACGAGAGCTGGCTCGTCTCGACGGTGGAGTGGCCGAGCTTGAGCGAGGTCAGCTCGGGCTTGGGCAGCGAGATCGCCTGAGCGGCCGGCTTTGCAGCCGGGCTCGGCGAGGCTGCCGGTGACGCGCCCGGCGAGGCCGCCGGGGCTGGGCTGGCGGCGGCCGGCGAGGCGGCCGGCTTTGGCGCCTCAGTTGGCTTGGCCGGCGCGGCCGTCGGGCTGGCCGGGGCCGGCGCGCAGGCCGCCACAAACACCGCCACCGCGGCGACGAGACACGGCACAGGTCCGAATCGCCTGGGGAACCGTCGCAGTACTTTCACGCGAGCTCTCCTTCACAAGAGTCAGAAGCCAGGAGGATTCTAGCGTCCTTGCCGTCCTGACTTCCGTTTCCGTCTCCCATCCCCTGTCCCCAACCCCCATCCCCTGTCTCCTACCTCCTATCTCCTATCTCCCATCCCCCATCTGCGGTCGCCATGCGTCGAAGCGTCGTTCGACCCGACGCATGACCTCGCCCAGCAGGACTCCAAATGCTCCGAGCAGGATGACGCCTACCATCAGCCGGGCCGTGTTGAGCGTCGATCCGGAGACGCTGATCATGAATCCGATTCCCTGGTTGGCGGCGATCAGCTCGGCCAGGACAACCCCCACCAGCGCTCGGCCTGAGGCCAGCCGCAGGCCGGTCAGGATGAAGGGGACGGTGCTCGGCAGCACGACGGTGCGAAAGACTCGCGCCCGGCTGGCGCCGAAGCTGTGTGCGACCTCCAGGAAGCGGGCCTCCGTGCTTTGAACGCCGACCAGCGTATTGATGGCGACGGCGAACAATGAGGTCAGAAAGACCACGAACACCTTGGACCACAGCCCAATCCCAAGCCAGAGGATGATCAGCGGGACGAGTGCCACGTCGGGCGTCGCGTACAGCGCGGCTAGCCAGGGGTCGATGATGTAGTTAGCGCGACGGAACCAGCCGGCGACAAACCCAATCGAGATCCCTAGCACGGCGGCGGCCGCGTAACCGAGCCCAAACTCGAGCAGGCTGACCCCAATGTCGCCCCAGATTCGGCCCTGGCTAACCTCCAGCCGAGCCGCGTCGAAGATCCGCGAGGGGGAGCTTACGAAGGTCACTCTGAGGTAGCCCAGCCGCACCGCGAGGTCCCAGACAATCAAGACCGAGACGAAGCCCGCCAGGCCGAGCAGCAACCGTTCGTTGCGCAGGTACCAGCGCTGCCAGAGCGGCGCCTCTGCCAGCCGAACGTCGACCAGCATGCTCTCGGCGGTGCCCGAGACCGACACCCGCTACCTGCCGGCTACCTGTCGACCTGGCCGCTCACGCGAGCGGCCGTCGTGAGCTGGTCGGCGGCCATCGTGCGTTTCACCTCCGACTCGATCAGGTTCCACACCTGATCGACGTAGTCCAGGAAGGCGGGGCTGCGCTTGACCGCCAGCGCGCGCGGGCGCGGGATCTGCACGACGATGTCCGCGAGGACCCTTCCGGGCCGGGCGCTCATCACGATCACTCGATCGGACAGGAAGACCGCCTCGTCGATCTGGTGTGTGATGAACAGCACGGTCTTGTGCGCCTGCTGCCAGATGGCGAGCAATTCGGATTGCATCAGCTCACGCGTCTGGGCATCCAACGCCGCGAACGGCTCGTCCATCAACAACAGCTCCGGGTCGACGGCAAGGGCCCGAGCCAGGTTCACCCGCTGCTGCATGCCGCCAGACAGCTCGTACGGGTAGTGGTGCTCGAACCCGCGCAGCCCGACCAGCTCGATCAGCGGCTTGGCCCGCGTGCGAGCCTCGGCGCTCCTGAGGCCCTGGCACTCCAGCCCGTAGGCGATGTTGTGGACGACCGTATACCACGGGAACAGCGCGGCGTCCTGGAACACCATCGCGCGGTCTGGCCCGGGGCGCGAGATCGCTCGTCCGTCCAGCATGACCTGGCCGCCCGTCGGAGCGATCAAACCATCTACGATCTTCAGAAACGTGCTCTTGCCGCAGCCGCTGGGTCCCAGGACACTGACGAACTCACCCTCCTCGACGCCAATGCTGAGGTTGTCGATGGCCAGCAGGCGGCTGCCCGTCCTTGGCTGGTAGTACTCCATCCGCACGTCGGTCGCCTGTAGTTTGGCCATAGCTCAGCCGGCTCCGACTTTCGGCCGCCAGGCCTGGAAGCGCCGCTCGACCACCCGCAGCAGCTCGACCGCCACAACCCCCATCAGGGTCAGTAGGATCACCCCGAAGAGCAGCCGATCGGTCTGCAGCGTCTGGGCGGCGATCGTGATCATGTGCCCAACCCCGGCGTTGGACGAGTACAGCTCGCCCACGATCACGCCAATGAGCGCTCGGCCGACTCCCAACCGAAGGCCCGCCAGGATGAACGGCACGCTGCCCGGCAGCACCACGCTGGTGAAGACTCGCACTTGCGAGGCGTTGAAGCTAGCGGCCACCTCCAGCAGCCGCCGATCGACCGTTCGTACTCCATACAGGGTGTTGATCACGATGGTGAAGAAGGCGCCCAGGAACACCACCACTATCTTCGACCAGATCCCGATGCCCACCCACAGCACGATCAGCGGGAGCAGGGCGACGCGCGGCAGCGCGTTCATGAAGTTGAGCCAGGGGTCGATGAAGAAGTTGAAGCGTCGATACCAGCCGGCGAAGATCCCGAGCGGCACGCCCAGGGCCACGGCGCCCAGGTAGCCCACGATCAGCTCGGTCCCGCTGACCCGAAAGTCGTCCCACAGTCGCGGCAGCTGGACCTCCCGGATCGCCGCCGTCAGGATCCGCGATGGCGAGCTGAAGAAGAACAGGTCGACCCAGCCGACGGCAGCCCCGACCTCCCAGAACACAAAGAAGCCGACGAAGCTCAGGACACCGAAGATGGCCCGCTCGTTCTCCAGGTACGAGCGCCACACTCGCGGCATCGCCGCCATACGGACGTCCATGAGCCGCGGCTGCGTGCGCTCAGCTCGGTCCATCAGCTCCGCTCACTCGGCTCCATTAGTGACGTCTCATGTCCAGGTTTTCCTCCCCTCTCCCCTTGAGGAAGAGGGGCCGGGAACAAGTGCGCTTCGCGGCGTGAGGGGTCTCCCCTAACAGAGACAGGCGGCGTCCTTGTCGGGATTGGCGTTTGGGATCGGCGCGGCCGGATAGATGCCGTGCGCGTAGCGCCGCGCGTTCGGATCGGCCTGGGGATGGCCTACGTACCGCCGCTCCTCGCGAGGCGACGGCTGTCCCGAGTGAACCGGCTCGCCCAGCGGCTGTGGCGGCTCCAGCCCGAGCAGCTTGGCCGGCGTGACCTGGAAGACCGTCCGGATCTCTTCCTTGGTGCAGCCATAGGCGAGCAGGAGTTTGATCATCCAGCGGTTGGCGACGATGTGGGGGAAGTTCTGGAGCTGGCCAAAGTCGCTGCCGTAGACGAGGTTCTCCGGGCCCACTTGCTTGACGATCCTGGCCGCGTACAGCGGACCACTCTCATGGAGTGGGAAGGCCAACGCGCCCAGGCCGCTGAGCATCAGCCTGGCGCCGCGGGCGGCCTGCTCCTTCATCTCGGCGATCGTGTGCTTGGAGTGGATGTGGGCTGGATGAATGATCTCGATCCGGTTCACGCCCAGTTGCCGCGCCTGCTCCACCAGGATCGCCGTGTCGGCGTACGGATAGTGTCCGGAAGCGAGCACCAGGTCGTTGTCGGCGATGATCCGCAGGATCTCCTGGACGACTGGCAGCACCTTACGGTTCTCGTCCAGGAAGCTCAGCCCATAGCCCGACCAGTCGTCGTAGACCACCCGCCGGTGGTGATAGCTGTCGACCATCGGCATCCAGACGTACTTCATGCCCGGGAAGCCGAGGCACTTCTTGACCGCCTCGGGGTTGAAGCCGCCCACCGAATAGTTCAACACGATCCCGCCGTAGCAGAGCGTCGGACGTAACCCGCGCTGCTCGGCGTGGCGGTTGACGATCTTCTGGACGAGGGCGTTGCGTGAGGCCGAGGGCGTGTACCACGTCTTGACCACCATCGCCCGCATCCCAGCCTCGGTGTAGTCGATGCCGATATCGTCTTCCAGCAGCAGTCGCTCCATGGGGTCCGAGCCGCCGTGGCAGTGGCTGTCGACCGCGTTGGTCAGCAGCTCGTCGACGTCCTGCTCGGTGAATTTGGCGCCCGCCAGAAAGCGGGCATACTGCATGTTCACCCACTGCGCCTGCTGGCGGACGAGCCAGGTAAACACCTCGTCGCTCACGCCTGGCATGTCGACGTTGGTGAGCGCTTTGAGCCGCTCGACGCGCTCCTCGGGGACCTCGACCTTCAGGATCTCCTCCAGCGGCAGGTTCTCCTCTGGCTTGACGCTGGCGCGGCGTGTGCTGTCGGGCTGTTGATCGGGCATTTCTGCGCAGCTCCTGTTTCTTCGTTTTTGCTACGGCTGTACGGACCTGGGCTGTCCTGGCGCAGCGCGGGGGCCTGTCTACCGCCCGCTCCGGTACGGTCGCGCCAGCTCAGGCTGCGCCAGAATGCCCCCTGTATACTGCATGCAATCGGCAGGCTGCGGCTAGTTGATCCCACCGCTTGGCTCACCGTGCCACCGTAGCGCGGGGGCTTGTCCCCCGCTCTGTCCGGCGGGGGACAAGCCCCCGCGCTACGCCACTCGGGTTCCGGGGCTGGGGAGGGGTTCCCCGCCAAAAGAGCCGGGGACAAGCCCCCGCGCCACGTCACTCGGTTCAGGGGCTGGGGAGGGGTCATCCGGCAGAAGTGGCCAGGATTCCGTCTCGAAGGGCGTCCCAGGCGGCTTCGCGAATGCTCACGAAGCGCGTGTCCGATCGCGCCTTGTAGCTCCAGCGGGGCGCCGGTAGATCGACGTCAAACGTGGCGGCTACCGCCCCTGGTCGTGGCCGAAAGACCAGCACCCGATCGGATAGGTAGACCGCCTCGTCGATGCTGTGGGTGATGAACACGACCGTCTTCGGCGCGCGGTCGAGGATCCTCAGCAGCTCGTCCTGGAGCAGCTCGCGGGTTTGGGCGTCGATCGAGGCGAACGGCTCGTCCATGAGCAGGATCTCGGCGTTGGTCGCTAGGGCCCGCGCGATGCCCACTCGCTGCTGCATTCCGCCGGACAGTTGGTGCGGGTAGTGATGCTCGAAGCCGGTCAGCCCGACCAGCTCGAGGTATGGGACGGTCCGCTCGCGGCGCTCCGCCTTCGCCAGCCCCTGGAGCTTGAGCCCAAATTCGGCGTTCTCGATAACCGTCTTCCACGGGAACAGGTTGAAAGCCTGGAAAACCACCGCCCGCTCACGGCCCGGCCCCGTAACTCGCTTGCCGAATACGGTCACGTCGCCCTGGTCGTAGCTGGTCAGGCCAGCCAGGATCCGTAAGCAGGTCGTCTTGCCGCAGCCGCTGGGGCCGAGGATGCTCACGAACTCCCGCTCGCCGACCTCGAAGCGGACGTCTCGCAGCGCCTCGACTCGCCGTGTCCCTTCCCGACCACGACTGACGAACGTCTTGCCAACCTGATCTGCGCGGATCATCGGCTGGCTCAAATGAAGGCTCGCTCCGATTCCTTCCAATGCGCGAATCGGCGCTCGATCAGCTTGACCGCTTCGGTGAGCGCAATGCCCAGCACCCCGATGACGATGACGACCGCGAAGACGTAATCGGTCTTGAAGAAATCGCCGTAGTTGACCAGCAGCTTGCCCAGCCCGCTCAGGGCCAGGAACATCTGCGCGACCACCATGCCGATGACCGCCTGCCCGATCCCCAGCCGAATGCCGGTCATCGTGAACGGCACCGAGGCCGGCAAGATGACTTCGAAGAACAGCTGGCGCTCCGTGGCGCAAAACGACCGCGCCGTGTCGACCAGCTGGCTGCTGATGTCGCGCACCCCCGCGTAGCTGTTGACGATGATCGGGAAGACGCTCGACAAGAAGATCACCACTACCTGGGCCTCGAAGCCGATCCCAAACCAGATCAGCAGCAGCGGTATGAGGGCGACCCGGGGCGTGACGTAGAGGGCGCTAACGTACGGCTCGAGGATCGCCTCGACGGTCCGGCTGCGGCCCATCATGATGCCGACTGGGACCCCCATCGTGATAGCCGCGCTGAAGCCGATCGCGATGCCCAGCAGGCTCAACCGCAGCGCTACCAGCAACTGGCCGGTCCGGACCAGATCGAAGAGGGCGGCCAGGATTCGGCTGGGCGTTGACAGAAAGATTGGATTTACTCGGGCGCCCAGCAGCTCCCAGCCCGTCAGGACGCCTACCAGCGTGATCAGCCGCAGCGCCCAGAAGTAGGTTGTGCTTCTGTGATGGTGGCCCGATACGCTTGATGCCCCGGACGGCTCGAGCCGGGCGGCGCTGGGAGCGCGGGCGTCTCGCCCGCTGAGCGAGGCGGGCGAGACGCCCGCGCTCCCAGGATGGGTCGGCGATTGGTGCAAATCTCCGTTCCGTCCGGGCGTTTGCTGCAGGAGAGATTTGAGTATACTGCATGCAATTTGGCGGGGAGCTCTGAGTGGCAGTTCCGGAAGGATTGAGAATAGGGGACCTCGACGGCGCCTCGGTCGTACGGACGCGCCGGACCACCCAGGAGCTCGTCTTTGAATTCCTGCGCGACGCGATCTTGAGCGGCCGCCTTCGGGGCGGCGCGCACCTGGTCCAGGACAAGATCGCCAGCGAGCTAAACGTCAGCCGCGTTCCCGTCCGCGAGGCGCTCCTCCAACTCGAGTCCGAGGGACTCGTGCGGATGGAGCCTCATCGCGGGGCCTCGGTCGTCTGGCTGTCGCCAGAGCAGATCGTCGAGATTTTCGAGATCCGCCTCGTCCTGGTCACTGCCGCGCTGCGGTTGGTGGTCCCGCACCTCACCGACGACCAGGTCAGACGACTCGACCAGATCGCTCAGCGCCAGGAAGCCGAGTCGAACATGGCCGCGCGCGCTCGGCTGAACCATGCATTCTATGCAACCCTCTTCGAGGACCTCGGCCGGCCGCGCTGGCGGTCGATGATCGATCGCCTCGAGCGAGAGGTCGAGCGCTATCTGTTGCCCCTCGACCGACCCCATCTCGGCCATCTCGAGCTGGTCGCGGCCTGCCGTCCACGAGACGCCGAGCGGGCGGCCGAGTTGGTCGGAAAGCATCTTCGCCAGGTCGCGGAGCGCGCGGCCGGGCGGGTGCGCGAGCTGGCAGACTCGGGCAGCCCGCATGTCGCGATCCTCGGTGCGCGCGGCAAGCGAGGCCTCCGCGCCCGCCCCCTGCGGCGGTGAAGCTGGGGCTAGGATCGCCGCCACCCCCGGCGATCGACCGCGCCGAGCTGCAGAGTCGCTGGACGCGCGCGCGGGCCCTGATGGATCGGGCCGGGCTCGACGCGCTGTTCCTGACCGAGCGGGACAACTACTACTATTTCAGCGGGCACCGCAGCGCTCAGTACGAGCACAAGATGCGCCCCATGGGGATCGTCTTGCCGCTCGAGGGCGAGCCGGCCGCCGTGGTGTACAGCCGTGACCAGGCCGCCGTTCAGAAGAGCTCCGGCTGGAGCCATGTCCGCTCCTACGTCGACGTGCCGTTCCCGCTCGAGCTGCTCGGGGAGATGCTCCGCGAGGCTGGGCTGGGTCGGCCCGCCGCCAAGGTCGGCGCCGAGCTGGGCACCAATGAGCGACTCGGACTGCCAGTCGCCGACTTTCAACGACTCCAGAGCGAGTTCCTGCCGAAAGCGGAATTCGTCGACGCCGCGCCGCTGCTGCGCGAGCTGAAGATTCGCAAGAGTGCCCTGGAGCTGGCCTATATCCGACGCGCCTGCGCTATCTCACAGGCCGCGTGGGAGCGGACCTGCGAACGCCTGGAACCGGGCGTCACTGCCCGTCAGGTGGCCGAGACACTGACGATCGCGATGCTCGAGCTGGGGGCGGATCTGACCCACCCCGGCAAGATCAATCAGGCCTATCCACTGGACCACGTCTACCGCGAGGGCGACGCGCTGTGGTGTGACTACGGCGCGATCTACCGCGGCTACAACGCCGATATCGCCAGGCGAGCCGTCTTTGGCAAGCCGACCGACACGCAGCGCCGTCAGCACGAGCTGATCTGGCGGATCGCCAGCAGGTGCATCGACGCGGTGGTGCCGGGCGCTCGCGCCAGCGATGTCGCGCGGGCCTGCAACGAGCAGCTCAGGCGGGCCGATTATCCGGAGCTGATCGGGCCAAAGCGCGTCGGCCACGGCATCGGTCTCAATCCCAGCGAGCCACCCTCGCTCAGTCTGGCCGACGATACCGTGCTGGAGCCTGGCATGGTAGTCACGCCCGAGCCCCGGATCGACCTCTCGCCAACCGAGCGCTTGCACGTCGAGGAGGACATCCTGGTGAGCGCCGACAGTCCTGATGGCCACGAGTGGCTGAGCCGAGGCTCGGCCGACCTGGCCGTGATCGGGGCCTAGTGTTCACCGCAGAAGCCCCCACCCCGCGAAGCGCACTTGTTCCCAACCCCTCCCCCAGGCTTGGGGGAGGGGCGAGGGGAGGGGGCCTGACCCAAAGCTAATGGGCGCGTTATACGTCTCCGACGCCGACGTGCGGGCAGTCCTCGACGTGCGAGCCGTGGTCGACATCGTCGAGGCGACCTTTCGCTCCGCCCATGGGCGACGGATCGTCTGGCCCCAGCCGCGGCTCTTTCGCCTGAACCTCAAAGAACCGGTGCGGGCCAACTACCACGTCAAGGCGGCGGCGCTGCTCGACCTGGGTGTGGCCGGCGTGCGAGTGGTTGGCTACCGCGTGTTCCCGGACGGGTCGGGAACGAGTCGGGACGACAACATGCGCTACGTGCTGCTCCACGATCCGAGCAGCGGCCAGCCATTGGCGATCGTGGACGAGCACACCAGCTATAGCGTGCGAAGCGCGGCGTCGGGCGTGGTCGCGGCAAAGTATCTGGCCCGTGCCGAGTCGTCCGTGGTCGGGCTGGTCGGTGCGGGCAGGCTGATGCGAGCGGCGCTGGCCGCGCTGGCCACACTGTTCCCGCTGGGCGAAGTGAGGGTCACCTCACGCCGAGCGGAGAGCCGCGAGGCCTTCGCGCGTTCGGCTGCCACGGAGCTGCGCGAGACACCGGTCGTGGCCGTGGAGACGCCGGCCGACGCCTGCCGCGGCGCCGACGTCGTGATGAGCGCCACCACCGCTCACCGCAACCTGATGTTCGAACGCGACTTCGCGCCGGGCGCCTTCGTCTGCGGCCTGGGCCAGCACGAGGTGGCGCCCGACGCGTTCGAAGCGTTCGACAAAGTCGTGGTGGACGACTGGGAGCAGGTCGGCGCGCTGGGCGACTTTCAAGCGATGGCCGCCAGCGGCCGCTTCGATCGCTCGAAGCTGTACGCTGAGCTACCCGAAGTCGTGGCTGGAGCCGTGCCCGGCCGAACGAGCCCCGAGGAGCGCATCCTCGTCCGCACCGAGGGTCTCGTGACCCAGGACATCGCCGTCGCGCACTGGCTGTACCAGCGGGCATGCGAGCGGGGGTTGGGGACGAGGCTGCCGTGAGGAGGGCTTACCGGTTCTAGGGGAGAAGCTCGGCCACCGCCCGGTAGTGTGCCTCCAGGTCGGCCTCGGACGGCATCATCTCCGCGGCCCGCTCTGGCGGACGGATCGGGATCACGTGAACGGGAATTCCCTCGTCGACCTGGAGCTCCAGCAGCCGGTCGATTACGACGTCCAGCACCTCGTCGATATCCTCGACGTCGACGGTGGCTTCGAGGTGAATGCTGTCAGGCTCGTCGGCCCTGCCGCTGCAAGAACGCTAAGGTCTTCTGGTTGAACTCCTCCACCTTCTCGTAAATCGGCGCATGCGCGCACCCTTCAAAGATCAATAACTCCGAGCCGCGAATGTTGCTCTTCATCCGATCCGCAAATCGCGTAGACGTCAGCAGATCGTGCCGCCCAAACGTGATCTGGGTCGGCGCGCTGATCCGACCCAAATGCGCCTCCACATCATGCGCAATCACCGCATTCGACTCCTGTATGAACGCCGCCAGCGGCTGCGCCGGCCGGCCCCGAACAAAGTCAGCCAAGGACTGAACGTACTCCGGCTTGGTGGCATAGAGTTCGGGCGTAAGGCACCAGGGGAAGATACCCAGAATGACCATCTCCGGTACGCTGCCCAACGCTTTGGCCATCACCTGCCAGCCTTGGACCACGGTCTTCAGGAAGGGATCGGTCTTCGTCCACCCACTATGCAGCGACAAGGACTTGACCTTGTCTGGATGCTTGGCTGCCAGCCACATGCCCGTCGCCGCTCCCAAGGATAAGCCCGCGACATGCGCCTTCGGGATTCCGACGGCCTGCATGAATGCAGCGACATCCTCCGCGAACAGCTCGCTGGAATAGACGCCGTCGGGTTTGTCGCTTTCCCCCGTTCCGCGGAGGTCGACGGAGAGGCAGGTGAAGTGCTCGGCGTACTCCGCCACCTGGAAGGCGTAACAAGCGTAATCGGCGGCCAAGTAGGGAATGAGGATCAGCGGTTCTCCGGCTCCTTGTTGGTCATAGTTCATGGTGATGTTATTGGCTTTGACTTTAGGCATGGGAGTCTCTCCTTGTAGAGATGGCCCGTGACGGACATTGCCCGCTTGCGCCCACGCACCGACCTCCAGCGCACCCTCATGCTGAGCCACGCCTCAGGAGAGGCCGGCAAGTTCAAGCGGGCTATGTGGCGAATCGCGCAGCCCTCGCGGCATCGGACGTCTGCTACCGCATCGGCCGGGTCCTTCCTCTTACTCAGGCACCACGCAACCACCGTCGGGGCGCCTTGTGGATCGACGACGAGTGTCAGCGCACCGAGCCGGCTGCTGGAGACCCGGGAGAACTCCAGCTTCAGCGACGGACCGTCGAACCTCCAATCATCGTGCCACCGCTCAAACTCTGCGCCGCCTTCCCATAGGAACGACCCCCACGCGAGGATGGCGGTTTGTGGCGGCATCGTTCCTCCCCATTTTGAGCTCCTCGAGAGCATCTCGGACGGGCTCGGACAATCTGACAACTCGGCGCGCACTCATACGGCCTCCCCGGCTTCCTCGGCGATCGCCACGATAAACTTGCGCGTTCTTGTGACTGCCCGGCCCGCCTCCAGCGCCGTCACGTTATCTCGCTTGTAGTCTGCGGTCTCGCGTAGAGCGTAGTTCTCACCACGGTCCGACTCTATCATGCGACAAGTATACAGGGCTCCCTTGACCCCTCGATGGCCGTCAAGTACATTGCATACAACATGCAGTCTGCCATCGCCGGGTCCGGCCGTGCTGCTTGAGATTGGCAAGGTCGCCGACGTCGGCGTGCCGGCCGCCGTCGCCTGGGCCCTGGTGCGGGACTTCCCGCGGCTGAGCGGCTGCATTCCATGCCTCTCGGACTTCCGAGTTGTCGACCCGGATCGCCGCTACACGGCGGTGGTCAGCGACAAGCTCGGTCCGTTCCGGCTCCAGGTTCCGATCCAGATCGAGGTCAAGTCGATCGTCGAGCCGCGCCAGATCGTGGTTGAGCTGAGCGGCAACGACAGCCGTGGCCAGGCGCGGGTGCGCGGGACCCTTGACGCGTCCGTCGACTCCGCGGATGCGGGGACGCAGCTCGCGCTGGGCATGCGCTTGGAAGTGCTCGGCCGCCTGGCCGCGTTGGGCGCCGCCCCGATGCGCCGACGTGCCGATGAGTTGTTCGGCGAGTTCGTGCGCCGCCTCACCGCCGAGCTCGCAGCGATCGCCACGGGTGACGACACGGTGTCTCGAGGCGCGGCTGGATGACGGAGCGCACGTTCGCCCCCATCGCCCTGCGGACCCGCGTCAATGGGCGGCACTACGAGCTGGAGATCGAGCCCCAGGAAACGCTCGCTGAGGTCCTGCGGGAAAGGCTCCGTCTGACTGGCACCAAGGTCTCGTGCGACGTCCAGGTGTGCGGCGCCTGCACGGTGCTGGTGGACGGCCTCCCCGTCAGCGCCTGCACCTACCTGGCCTATGAGGCGCGCGAACGTGATGTACTCACCATCGAGGGCCTCGCCCCCTCCGCCGACCTACTCCATCCGATACAAAGAGCGTTCATCGAGGAGTACGCCTTTCAGTGCGGCTTCTGCACACCCGGCATGATCATGGCAGTCAAGAGCCTGCTCGACTATCGGCCCGACGCGACCGAGGCCGAGATCGTCGCGTACATGGAAGGCAACCTTTGCCGCTGCACCGGCTACCGCCCGATCCTGTCGGCCATTCGCCGCGCCCGAGACGAGTTACGAGTGAAGAGTTAAGAGTGCAGCCCAGTCTTCATTCTTCACTCTTAACTCTTCATTCTTAACTCCATCATGCCCACCTTCCTTCCGCGCTTCACGATCGAGCAGCCGAGCACACTGGCGGAAGCCTCGCAGATGCTCGCGAGTTACGGCGAGGACGCCCGGGCGTACGCCGGCGGGACCGAGCTGCTGCTGGCGATGAAGCACGCCGGCCTGCGCTACGAACGCCTGGTAGACATCAAGACGATCCGAGGCCTCGAGAGCGTCGAGGAGCGCGATTCGAGCGTGCGGATCGGCGCCCTGGCCACCCATCTTTCGATCGAGCGCTCGCCGCTCGTGCGGAACCGGTTGCCTGCTCTGGCCGAGCTGGAGGCCAACGTCGCCAACCCGCGCGTGCGGGCGACCGGCACCCTGGGCGGCAACCTGTGCTTCGCCGAGCCGCACTCCGATCCCGCGACCCTCTTGCTGTGCCTCGAAGCGCGCCTGGAGATCGCCGGGCCGGATGGCGAGCGCGAGCTTGGAATCGAGGAGTTTCTTGTCGGCCCATACGAGGTGGCGCTCGGCGTGGGCGAGCTGTTGAAGGCGATCACCGTGCCGCTGCCCGGCCCTGGCCAACGGGCGGTGTACCGCAAGTTCCAGGTCCACGAGCGGCCGATGCTCGGGCTGGCGCTCGTCCTCGACCTGGACGAGCCAGACCGCCACATTCGCTCGGCGCGCGTGGCCGTCGGCTCGGCCAGCCCGACTCCTCGCCGTGGCGCGGCGGCCGAGAAGCTGCTCGGCGGGGCACTCGCCCAGGTCGAGCGACGGCTGGACGAGGCCGCCGACTCGCTGGCTGACGACGCCGAGCTGCTCGACGACATCGAGGCCAGCGCCGAATACAAGCGCCACCTCATTCACGTCATGCTGCGCCAGACGTTTGAGCTGGCGACGGCTGACGGAGCTCCCTCTCTCCCACGTGGTCTCGGAGGGGAGGGACGCGTGACGGGCGACGGCGACGACCCGTTTGGCTTTCGAATCGTCCACCACTCGGTGCCCCGTCTCGACGGCGTCGGCAAGGTCACCGGCCAGGCGGCGTACACGGCCGACATCCAAGTGCCCCAGATGGCGTTCGGCAAGGTGCTGCGCAGCCCGCTGGCGCACGCGCGGATCAAGTCCATCGACGCCAGGGCGGCTCTGGCGCGGCGGGGCGTCATCACCGTGGTCACCGGCCAGGACCTGGCGGCCTTGAAGGATCCTCGCTACGGGCACGCGATCAAAGATCACCCGGTCCTGGCGATCGACAGGGTCCGCTTCGTCGGCGAGCCTGTCGCGGTGGCCATTGCCGAGGACGAGACCACGGCCCAGGAGGCGGCCGAGGACATCCTGGTGGACTATGAGGAGCTGCCGACCGTTCTGACGGTCGACGAGGCGCTGGCGCCCGGCGCGCGGCTGGTCCACGAGGAGAGCTACGACGCGGGCGTCTCGCCCGGGCACGTCGAGGTGGACCTGGCTCGTAAACAGACGAACATCTGCCAGGAAAACCACGTCCGCTGGGGCGACGTCGAGGCGGCCTTTGCTCGCGCAGCCACGATCGTCGAGGGCGACTTCGCCTATCCGATGACGTACGCCTACGCCATGGAGCCATACGTCTGCACCGCCGATTATTCCGACGGCGGCCTGACGATCTATTCCTGCGCTCAGCACCCGTTCATGGTCCGCTCCGACGTGGCGGCCGTCTTCGGGCTGCCGCTCAACCGCGTGCGGGTCATCACGCCGCTCATCGGCGGCGGATACGGCTCCAAGTCGTACACGAAGATCGAGCCGCTGACGGCGGTCTGCTCCTGGAAGGCCAAGCGCCCGGTCCGGCTTCAGTTCACGATCGAGGAATCGATCCTCACGACCCGCGCCGACGACGCCCGAGTCCACATTCGAACGGCCGCCGACGCGAATGCGGCCGCCGACGCGAATGGGCGGGTCATCGCTCGCCAGGCGACGATCTACATGAACACCGGCGCCTATGCCGAGAACAGCCCGCTGGTCTCCTCCAAGGCGGCGATCAGGATCATCGGCCCGTACGCTTACGAGGCTCTCGACATAACGAGCTATGCCGTCTACACCAATACCTGCCCGGCCAGCTCCTACCGCGGCTTTGGCGTCAACCAGGTGGCGCTGGCGGCCGAAGTGCAGATGGACGAGCTGGCCGAGAAGGCCGGCCAGGAGCCGCTCCAGTTCCGACTGAACAACTTCGCCGACCGCGGCCAGGAGTTCTACCCGAAGCGGCGCGGCCTGACCGCCGACGTCAAGGGTGACGTCCGTAAGCTGGCCGAGGCGCTCGGCTGGGGCGCCCCGCTGCCGCCGAATCGAGGGCGTGGGATCGCCGCGATCGTGATCGACGCGGGCGCCGTGCCGGTCGGCCGGAGCGAGGTCCGCGTCCACGGCGACGGCTCGGTCACGGTGTTGAGCGGCAGCACCGAGATGGGCCAGGGCAGCAAGACGGTCCTGGGGCAGATCGCGGCTGAGGAGTTCGGTACGAGCCTGGACAAGGTGCGAGTCATCCAATCGGACACCGCGCTAACGCCGTTCGCCCGCTCGACCGGCGCCGACCGCACGACCACGCTCGAGGGCCGCACCGTCCTGGCGGCGTGCGTCGACGCCAAAGAGCAGATCCGAGCCATGGCGGCCGACCTGTGGGAGGCCGATCCGCAGGACATCCTGCTCGAGCCGACCGGCGTCGTGTCGGAAGGTCGGCACATGGGCTGGGGCGAGGTGATCGGCAAGTACTTCGACCTGGCCGACATGGAGGTGACCGGGCGGGCCCACATTCGACAGAAGGGCGAGTTCGAGCTGCTGCCGCCGTGGTGGGAGCCGGCCCTCGCGGGCGTCGAGGTGGAGGTCGATCCGATCAGCGGGCGGATCACCGTCCACAAGCTCGTGACGGTCGCCGACGTCGGTCTGGCGATCAATCCAGCCACGTCCGAGGGCCAGGACCTCGGGTCGGCCACGATGGGCCTCGGCGTCGCGCTCGGCGAGGAGCTGATCTACGACGGCCAGCAGCTCGCCAACGGCTCGCTGCTCGACTATCGAGTCCCGCGCTTCTCCGATCTGCCTGGCGAGGTGCACTCACTGCTGGTGGAGAACCGGGATGGGATCGGCCCATACGGCGCGAAAGGGATCGGTGACGGCCCGACCAGCGCGATGTGTCCGGCGATCTCGAACGCCATCTACCAGGCCGTCGGCGTCCGCTTACACGAGGCGCCGTTCACCCCCGAACGTGTCTGGCGCGCCATGCGTGTGCTGTCATCCTGAGCCCGTATTGTCATCCTGAGCGAAGCGAAGGATCCGCGCCCGGATGCCGGCGCTCGGGCACGGATTCTTCACTGCGTTCAGAATGACAATGAGCGTGAACCGCGGCCTTTAAGAGAGAAATGCCCGATGACCCCTGAGGACGTGATCGCGCGGATCGATCGCCAGGAGCTGCTCGACCTGGCCCTGGCGCTCGGGAACATCGACAGCCCGACGGGGAGCGAGGGCCCGGCCGGCCAGTACGTCTACGACTGGCTGGCCGCCAACGGCTTCGAGCCTCGCAAGTACGCCCTGGTCGAGGAGCGCTTCAACGTCGCCGCCCGACTCGAGGGCAGCGGGGGCGGCTTCAGCTTGATCTTCAACAGCCACCTGGACACGACGTTGCGGCCGGATGCGGTCTGGTCGGCGATCGAGCCCGCAGACCCGCTCTACCACTCGGCCTGGATCGAGGGCGACGAGATCCACGGCGACGGCGTCGTCAACGACAAGGGCCCGATGGCGGCATTCCTGATCGCGGCCAAGGCGATCAAGCAGGCCGGCTACGCGCTCGAGGGTGACTTGGTCGTGAGCGCCGTGGCGGGCGAGATCTCACGCGAGCCGGTCGAGGAGTTTCAAGGCTGGCAGTACCTCAGCAAGGACCTCGGCGCGCGCTTCATGGTCACCCACGGGGCGGTGGCCGACTTCGCGCTCGTGGCCGAGGGGACCGGCTTTGGCATCGTCTGGATCGAGCCCGGCAAGGCGCATTTCAAGGTCACCGTCCACTCCGACCAGCCGCGCTATTACACGCCGTACCTGCCCCGTCCGACCGGGCTCGCCGACGCGCCGAACGCGATCGTGCGGACCAGCGCGGTCATCCAGGCCTTCGAGGCGTGGGCGCTGGCGTACCAGGAGCGCAACAGGTTCGAAGCCGAGAGCGGGACCGTCATTCCCAAGGCCAGCATCAACGCGATCCGCTCCGGCTACGCCTACAACCTGACCAGCACGCCGCAGCTGTGCAGCTTCTACGTAGACACTCGCATCCTGCCTGGGCAGAACCCACTGGACGTCCGCGACGAATTGCGCGAGCTGCTGAGCGAGGTCGGCGTGCCGGGCAAGGTGGAGCTCTTCCTGTACCGGCCCGGCTTCGAGGCGAAAGGGATCGAGCGGCTGGTCGAGACGATTCGCCGCTGCCACGCCCAGGTCTTTCCTGACCCGCCCAGCACGGTCAGCCCGTCCGTCTCGAGCATGTGGCGAGACGCCAACGCCTTCAACGAGCTTGGCATCCCGGCCCTCAGCTACGGCCCGCGCTCGGCCAGCCACGCCGCCAGCAAGTCATTCAAGGTCCAAGACCTGCTCAACGCGGCGGTGGTCTACGCGCGGATCGCGATGGACCTGTGCAACCAGGACCGCCCGCCCGGCACGCCGCTCGGCTCGCACCTCAACGCCGAGAGCATCGCGGCTCGAGTCGTCGGCAGGGGCCGAACCAGCGGGTAAGCGCTTTGTTTCGGCTCGGGCACCCGAGCACGTTTCGCCACTCGGCTAGAGAGAACCGTGACAACCGACCGGCTAGTCCTGACGGTAGACCTCCCGCCGGTGTCTCACCCTCAGAACGTGGACTTCATCCCCCACGATGTCGTAGCGGACGCGCCAATCGCCTACTCGTAGGCGCCAGGTGCCTGTCTCTCGCGCCAACACTTTCTCGCCTCGGTAGGGGTCCTGCTCGAGCCTTTCAAGCGCCTGAAGTACGCGTTCCTGGACCTGTGGATCGCAGCGGCTCAGGTCCTTGGCAAACCGGCGGGCGATGACCAGGCGGTAGCGCTTAGAGGACATCCTGGGCCTTGGCGAACTCCTGGCGCAGCTCCTCCAAGGTCAGGGTCTGGCCCAGCTCGATCTCTCGGCGGGCCTCTTTGATGGACTCGAGGTATTCGGGGTCGTCAAGCTCGGCCAGGGTCTCGACGATGTTCTCCCACTCGCCAATCCCGACCACAACGGCCATCGGCTTGCCTGCTCGCTCGACCAGGAAGCGATGGCCGCGGTAGCGGGCCTGCTCGAGGATCTGGCCAAAGTTCTGCCTTGCCTTGAAGGCCGACACAACCCTGGTCGTCGCGTGGTCTCCCTCTGCGGCCATTGTTCACCACCTCGTATAACCACGGTACTCGCACGTTACATAGTTAGTATAACTTGTTCAGCCCACGACTTGGTTCTCCCCGGTTGACAGGATTGCGGAAGACGAACCCAGAGCAGTGCAAACGTGCGGTCTCGTTCCCCGACGGCGAGGCCCTACTCGCCGGGACGCTGACGATGCCCCCGACCTGCGCGCCGCTTGCCGGCGTCGTGATGATCCAGGGATCCGGCCCGGCCGACCGCGACAACTCCGGCTACTTCGTCCCAATCCGGGACCACTTGGCCCGCCATGGGATCGCCGTCCTTTGCTACGACAAGCCAGGCATCGGAGGCTCGTCGGGTGACTGGAGGGGTCAGACGCTCCGCGACCGCGCCGCGGAGGCACTGGCCGCGCTCCACTTCCTGCAAGGCCGCGACGACGTCGGTCCGACGCGAGTCGGGCTCTACGGCCATAGCCAGGGTGGGTGGGTCGTCCCGCTGGCCGCCTCGATGTCTAGAGACGTGGCGTTCGTAGTCGCCGTGTCCGGACCCGGCGTGTGCCCGGCCGAGCAGGGCGTCTACGCCGTGGAGCACGGGATGCGTGCTGACGGATGGTCCGAGGACCAGGTAGCGGAAGCGGTCGCGTTCGTCGCTCGGGTCGTCGATGCCGCGCGCCGGGACGAGGACTTCGCGAGCATCGAGCCGGCTTTGCGCCGCGCCCGCGACCACGCCTGGTTCGCATCCTTGCCGAAATATTTCCCGATACCCGACGCGGAGCTGTGGGGCTTCTCGAGGCGCCGGGACCCAGTCACGGATCGCGCCTTCGTCGACTACCAACCCGTCCCGGTGCTGGAGCGGGTTACGTGCCCCGTCCTGGCGATCTTCGGCCAGCTCGATTGGGTGGTCCCAGTTGAGCGGAGCGCAGCTATCTACGAGACGGCCCTCACGAGAGCCGGTAACCAGCACTTTGCAGTCACGGTGTTCCCGAAAGCCGACCACCGCATCCGCATCGCCGATCCCGACGACTTCGCTCCCGGCTTCCTGGATGCCGTAACCGGCTGGATCCTCCGGCACGCGGATCCTACCCGAGATCGCCGCGACGCTTCGGTGCCGATCAGGCCTTCCGCCCCCACACGACGAACAAGGTCACCGCGCTGAGAAGCGTCCAGCGCGGCTGGCCTCCTCCAGCGGCGCCAGCCAGTCGGCCACTTCGCTCTCCGACACTACGCCGGCCTGGCGGGCCCGCTCGAGTGTCGCCGGCAGCCAGACCGCCTCGCGGAGGACCGCGTAGTCGGTGACGACCAGCGTGGTCGGCATGATCCCCACCTCGAGCAGTCCCGCCTGATGGAAGAGGCCGGCTAGCTGGCGCCCGATCCAGCCGTTGCGATGGTGGTCGCAGTAGAAGTTGAGCAGCCGCCGAGTCAGGGCCCGGTCGGGCGCGTCGATGACCAGCGTCGCCCAGTCCGGCTCGCTGGCCACGATCCGCGCGCCCGCACGGACCACCCGGATCATTTCGGCCAGCGCGGCGCGTGGGTCGTCGACGTACTGCAGCGTTCGGTCGGTCCGGCAGACGTCGAACGTGGCGTCCGGGAAGTCGAGGCGATGGACGTCGCCGACCCGGAGCTCCAGCCCCAGGTCGGAGCCCTTGCTGCGCCTGACAGCCTCGGCGATCATCGTCTCACGGCTGTCGATACCGATAACGAGACCGCCCTCGCCCACCATGCTCGCCAGCGCCCACGCGTCGTCCCCCGTCCCGCAGCCGACGTCCAGCAACCGGGCCCCCGGCTTCCCGTCGAGGAGCGCAAAGCTCTGGCGCTTGTAGGCCTGGGTCGCCTCCATTCCGCTCACCGTGCCGAGATACTGGACGTAGGCCACCGGGTCCGCCGCCCGATCGACGGCCGAGAATCCCCCGGAGGTCTCCTTTCCTGGCATGCGATCCTCCCCGCTACGACCACCCGCCGGCCGGCTCAGTATAAGCTCCGCTCGCTATACTCCGCGCCGTGACCGATGCGCTCACAGTCTCCGCGGGTCGCCTTCCGGCGCTGCCGAACGTGACCGCTCGACGCGCGGCGCTGGCGCGGCTGCCCAAAGTCGAGCTGCACCGCCATCTGACCGGCTCGATCCGACTCGACACGATGCTCGAGCTGGACGCCGAGTACGGCCTCGACCTACCGACGCGCGACCGCGAGGAGCTGCGCCGCCACGCCCAGGTCGGGCCCGACACTCCCGCTGAGCTGGCCCACATCCTGCGCACTGTGTCGGCCTTCCTGCGCCGCTGCTTCGTGTCGCGCGAGGCGATCGCTCGCATCGCCCATGAGATGGTCGAGGACGCCGCCGAGGATGGCATCGTCTACCTGGAAGCGCGCTTCTCGCCGCTCTACATGGCCCAGACCAGCCGAGTCTCTCCGGAGCAGGCGTTCGGGGCGGCCGCGGAGGGCCTGGCGGCGGCGAGCGCGCGCTTCGGCGTTCGGACCGGGGTGTTGATTGCGATGGCGCGCGACGCCGGACTCTCGGCCTGCCAGCGGGCGGCCGACCTCGCGCTCGAGCATGCCGGTGAGCTAGTTGTGGGAGTCGATCTGGCCGGCGACGAGGCCGGCCATCCGCCGCGCTTGTTCACCCGAATCTTCGACAAGCTGCGGGCCGACGGCCGGCTTGGCATCACGGTCCACGCCGGCGAGGCGAGCGGCCCCCAGAGCGTGCGCGACGCGATCGAGCTGCTAGGCGCTCAACGGATCGGGCACGGCGTTCGCGCGGTCCATGACCCCCAGGTGGTGGAGCTGGTCCGCGCCCGAGGCGTTGTCCTCGAGACGTGCCCCACCAGCAACGTCCTGACCGGCGCGGTCCCCAGCCTCGCCGAGCATCCGCTCCGCGCCCTGTTGGAGGCGGGAGTCAGAGCGACCATCAACACCGACGATCCCGGCTGGTTCGACGTGACGCTGACCGACGAGTACGCCACCGCCTTGGACCAGCTCGGCCTATCGTTCGCCGAGCTGACCACCGCGGCTCTGAACGCCGCCCACGGCGCCTTCCTGCCCGCCGACGAACGAGCCGCCCTGGCGCGCCAGCTCGAGGCGGCGTACGGACAGGCGGGGTTGTAGTTGGTTGCCATCCTGAACGAAGTGAAGAATGTCAAGCCGTACCAAGTGTCATTCCGAGCGCAGCGAAAAATCTCAGGCTGCGGCTATTGTCAATCTGAGCGCAGCGAAATCGCAGGCTGCACCTATTGTCATTCTGAGCGCAGCGAAGAATCTCATGCTGAGGAGCATGCGCCTGACAATGAGACCCTCCCCTGGCTTAGGATGACGCGAAATACGACGTCGGGAGGGAGCCGATGGTCGGGAGTCCGAGTGGCCCGGTAACCACGCCGAAGACCGCTACATCACCTCGTACTACGTCAGCGAGGCGTACGAGGACGAGGTTCAGTTCCCACCTCACGTCTCCGGGGTGAAGGACGCGATCGACGTCCACTGTCATGCACACGAGGGGCAGCCGGACGCGTTGGCGCTGGCCAAGCACGCCTCGAAGAGTGAGATGCGGGGGATCCTGTACAAGACGACCGTGGGACGGGATCGGCCGGCGGAGGCGGTGCGGGGGGTGCAGGCGGCGCTGGAGGCGTGGTCTGAGGCGGAGGGGGTGAGGCCGATCCAGTGCTGGGCAGGGTACAACGTGGCGCACACGGGGAAGCCGCCATCGGCGGCGGCGACGCGGGCGCAGCTGGAGGACGGGGTGGTGGGGGTGTGGACGCCGGTGGCGATGCACGCCAAGACGCTGAGCAAGGTGGGGGGACGGAAGGTCTTTCGGCTGGTGGCGGAGTACGATCGGGCGGTTTTCTTCGCGCACGCGACGCATCCGGAGATCTGGGCGATGGCGGAGGAGGTGGACAGGCTGGGGATCAAGCAGGCGGTGGTGGACCATCCGTTCAGCCCGTTTGTGGACTTGAGCGTGGAGCAGATGCAGGAGCTGGCGCGGGTTGGGGTGTATCTGAACTTCACGTACGACGAGCTGTCGCCACTGCTGGGGGTGGACCCGATGCAGATGTATCGGGCGATACGGGCGGTGGGGGTGGAGCAGGTGACGCTGTCGAGCGACGCTGGGGAGCCGCTGTTTCCGAACACGGTGGAGGCGATGCGGCAGATTCGGGCGTACATGCGGGCGTTTGGGCTGAGCGACGAGGAGGTCCACCAGGTCAGCTCGATCAACCCGGGCAAGGTGGTCGGCCTGAGCTGAGGGCGTACCCCCTCCCCTCTCCCGCGCTTGGGAGAGGGGTCGGGGGTGAGGGCGTTCGCGGGGTGAGGGCGTTCGCCGCCGTTGACCGGCCTGCTCCACCAGGGTATGCTGGGCGGGCGGCCTCGGCCAAGCATCGAGCGAGCACGGAGCGGAGGATCTGATGAGTACCTCGACGGTGACGACGGAAGAGCTGGTGGGCCGCCTGGAGGCCATGGCGGCGCGGCTCGAGGAGCAACAGGCGGAGATCGCGCAGCAGCGGGCCGAGATCGCGCGCCTGCACGCTGAGCGGTCGGCGCCAACGGCGAGTGCGGGGCAGGCCGAGAGCGCGGGGCAAGCGGGCGGGAGGCGGACGACCGACCGCCGCGGGCTGCTGCGGGGGCTGCTAGCCGCCGGCGCCGCCGTAACCGGCCTGTGGGCGGGCGGGGCCCGGCCCGCCCAGGCCGGAGGAACAGACCACACGGCTCTCATTATCGGCGAGACCAACACTGAATCCGGAACAACGCGCCTCAATCGTCCCAGTGGAGCGATATTCCCTGACCCCGCTCTTTCCGTGTTCAACGACTTCGGCAACGGCGTCGAAGCGGAGGGCTCCTACTATGGCCTGCGCGGCTTCAGCCGCTTCAACGAGAGCGCCGGGGTATACGGATTCAATTCATCAACCGACGCCGGTGCCGGCGTCATCGGCGCGGCGGGCGTGAACTACCAGACGTTTGTCGACTTCAACGTCGGGGTCGCGGGTTACGGGAGCTTTTTCGCGGGGCCGTCAGGCGTGCCCGCCTACGGCGTTCTCGGAGAGGCATATCGGGATGCCGGCGTCCTGGGGAAGTCGACACTCGGCGTCGGCACTCGCGGGGATTCGACCAACAGCAGCGGTGTGATCGGGCGGGCAACCGGGCCTTCCAATGCCCAGCCGGGCGTCGTCGGCTCGGCCACCAACGGCTACGGCGTGTTCGGCTTCTCGCAAAACAGCAACGGCATCGCCGGCCAGAGCGGCGGCGGCGCGGCCGGCTGCGTGGGCTTCGCCGGAGCTGCTGGTGGGTACGGCATCTACGGCGGCACGGCCGTCGCCGGCGGCTACGCCGGTGGCTTCGCCGGCCCGGTCCTGGTAGTCGGCGACTTCACTGCGACGGGGGGCGCCAAGTCGGCGGCGGTGCCCCATCCCGACGGGACGCACCGCCGACTGTACTGCATGGAGAGCCCGGAGAGCTGGTTCGAGGACGCCGCCGACGGCAAGCTCGTCAACGGCCGCGCCCAGGTCACGCTCGACCCGGACTTCGCGGTGGTGGTGCACAACGACAAGTACCTGATCTACCTGACGCCCGAGGGCGACTGCAAAGGGCTCTACGTGAGCAGTAAGAACGCGAGCGGCTTCGAGGTCCGCGAACTGCAGGGTGGGACGAGCAGCCTGTCGTTCAACTATCGGGTGATGGCCAGGCGCAAGGACATCCCCGGGCCGCGGCTGGAGAAGATCAAGCTGCCCGTGCCGATCAAGGAGCTGGTGAGGCCGGCGGAGCCACCAAAGGGACCGGAGCTCCCCAAGCCGTCGGAGCCGCCCAGGTCACCCGAGCCAACGGAGCGCCCGGCGCGCTAGCCGACGCCTCCGATCCGCGGGCTCCGACCGCGGGCGTCGCATGCTGTAGGTTCTCGTCGGAGACGAGCACGACCGTGTCGCCGATGCAGAGCTGGGCGTGCAGTCGTGAGATCCTGAACGAGCAGGGATGGCGTTGCCGTCGGGGGCCTTGAACCGGGGAAGATCGCGCCCCAAGGCTGACGCCCTCCCTCTTCCCCTCTCGGAGGCGTTGACGCCTCCCGGACCTCCTTCTACAATCGGCTGAATGGCTCGGGGAACGCGTAAGCGGCTGCTGGTCAGCCTGGGCCTGGCGCTGGCGGTCAGTGTCCTGCTCAGCGTTGCCTACTCGCTGACCTTCCTCTCGACTGCACAAGTGCAGAGTCATGACTTTCTGTTCAAGGCGCGGACCGGCGAGCGGGCGCGCGCCTCGGCAATCGTGGGCATCGACCAGCGCAGCTACCGCGAGCTTTTGCCGCAGTATGGCCCGCTGGCCAACTGGCCGCGCACGCTCTACGCCCGTGCCCTTGACGCCTTGCAGCAGGCGGGCCCACGTGTGGTCGTCTTCGACATCTTCTTCGATGATCCCCAACCCGACGACGAGGCGCTTGCGGCGGCCATCAAGCGAGCGGGTGATGTCCTCATGCCCGCTGAGGCCCAGGGCCCGCGCGACCGCCGCCCGCGACCGGGAGTAGCCCAGGAGTTCGACCTCTTCGTCCGACCGCCGGCGAGCCTCCGAGAGGCGGCAATCGGCGAGGGCCTGGCGAACGTCACGACCGACCAGGACGCGGCGGTCCGGAGCCTGCCGCTGTTTATGCGCGCTGGCGACGAGGATCTACCGGCCTTAGCGTTGGCGGCCGTGGCCCGCTACATTCGGCGACCAAGAGTAATCGACGCCCCGCCGTCTGAGGACCGCGTCTACGCGGCTGGGCGGGCCATTCCAGTCGTGTCTGGTGGCCGCATGCTGATCAACTTCCTCGGTCCACCGTCCAGCGTGGACAGCGGTGGGCCGTTCACCATCATTTCCTTCGTCGACGTCGTCAATGGAACGTTCGACCCTAGGCTGGTAGACGACAAGATCATTCTGATCGGGGTAACCATCCGCGGCATCGACGAATACACCACCCCGTCAACCTCCCTCACCCGGATGTGGGGCGTGGAGGTGCTCGGGAACGCGGTTGAGACAATCCTCACCCAGCGCTACCTGGTCCCGGCCCCGGCAGGTATCACTGTCAGCACCCTTTTCTTACTGGCGCTCGTGGCCGCCCTGCTGGTCGGCCTCTGGCGGCCGCTCTTCGCCGCGCTCGGCACCCTGGGCTTGCTTGCGCTCTACTTGCTGCTCGCCCTTGTCCTCGTGGACAACGGGCTGTTGGTCAACCTCATCTACCCGCCGGCCGGGCTGCTGGTCGGCTTCGCCGTGGTGCTGACCTACCGGGTCGTCTTCGAGCAGGCGGAGCAGCGCATCGTCCGCGGCGTGATGGCGCGCTACCTCTCACCCGCGGTCAGCCAGTGGGTGCTGCGTGATCCCGACCGCTTGCGTCTTGGCGGTGAGACGCGTGAGATGACCGTGCTCTTCTCTGACGTGCGCGGCTTTACGACGCTGTCGCATGCCATGGAGCCGCAAGCGCTGACCGCGCTGCTCAACGAGTACATGACCGCGATGACCGACGTGGTGTTCAAACATGACGGCGTGCTCGACAAGTACATCGGCGACGCGATCATGGCGTTCTGGAATGCGCCGATAGAGCAGCCGGACCACGCTCGCCGAGCCTGCGAGACGGCGTTGGACATGATCACGACGCTGCACCAGCTGCAGGCCGACTGGGCGCGGCGCGGGGTGCCAAAGCTCGAACTAGGCATCGGCATCAACACTGGTCCAATGGTCGTGGGCAACATGGGATCGCGCCAGCGGCTTGAGTACACCGTGCTCGGCGACACGGTCAACGTCGCCTCCCGCTTGGAAGGGCTCAGCAAGGAATACGGCACCCGAGTGGTGATTGGTGAGGGCACGCGTGAGGCGGCTGGCGACGCCTACATCTATCGCTTTCTCGATGTCGTGGCCGTGAAGGGGCGCAGCGAACCGCTCCGGGTCTACGAGGTGGCCAGTCGAGCCGCCCAGCTCGATCCTGGCCGCGCGGCCTTCTTGGGACGCTTCGATCGCGGCATCGAGCTGTACCGCGCGCGGCGCTGGGCCGACGCCGCAGGCTTGTTCGGCGAGCTCCTGGCCAGCGCACCGGACGACGGGCCTTGCGCGCTGTACTTCCATCGCAGCAATGAGCTGCTCGTAAGCCCACCGGCGGCCGATGCCGACTGGGATGGCGTGTTCGTGGCTAAGACGAAGTAGTGGTCGCCCGGCCAGCAGCTTGCAGCTCGCTCGGTGAGAGCAGGGTCTTGCCAGGCAGCGGACCGTTCAATGGCAGCAAGGGTGCGATGTCGCCACCCAGGACCCTGGCTGTCCGTGGATCGCTCGCCGTACTCGGATCGACGGTCTGGCTGACCTGGGTGGCGAGTCGCTCACCCTTCCTGACTTCGACCGACAACTCCCGCTGGTAGACCTCACGGCCCTGGAAGAAGCCCGCCACCCTCAGCGTGAAAGCGCCGTCTCTCTGACCCTCGAAGACGAGCGTGAAGGGGCCGGACTGACCGGCCGGCACTTCCACGACGCGACCACCAGCCGGGTCGAGCGTCGTTTCGGAGCCAAAGACTTGGTTCACCTCGATGCCCGGGCTGACGAAACCGGCCACGCGCACCCCGTCTGGCATCTGGACCAGCGGCAGCAGACCGGCCGACGCCGCGACCTTCAGTGTGCTCTGGTGCTCGGAGAAGACTCGCGGGGCCGGGGTCTGGCCTGGCTCCACCGTCGTGGCCTGGCCGGGTTGGAGCGTCAACATCGGTTGCCCCTGCTTCCCCCTGACGGTGAGTTCGCCGGCCCTGGTCCAGGACAGGAAGCTCCCATCCGGATTCTGCCGGCCGCCGATCACACCGCTGTGAACGGAAGCCGTCGCGGTGTTGGAATCAAGTGAGAAGCTCGAACCTGGATCGAGCAGCCGGACCACGCGTGCCCAGACAGTGCCGGCGTTGATCTGGACCCTGATGTTCGAGCCTTTGTCTCCCCCGCCCACGTCGGCCATCGTGATAGCAACGTCCGACTCTGGCTCCACCGTCACCGTGCTGCCGTCCAGGAAGGTCACCAGGGCCCGGCTATCCGGCCCGGTCAGGACGCGATCACCAACAGCCAGGTTCATGCCGTCGGCAGCGGGTTCCGGCTCGCTGGCACCATCAGGTATGCGCTGGACAGTACCGACCAGGATGCTCAGCGTGGCGTTAGCGGAGGCGATGCCCGGCTCGTCCCGTCGGGCCGAAACGCCCTGGATTGGCAGCGATAGCCCGATGATCAGTGCAAGTGCGAGCGTTAGATATTGGGCCATAGCGACCTCCGCGGGCGGGTCACAGTCGTGGGCCAGCTGGGCTGTGGGCGGGCGAGCGGCTGGCGATCATCTCCTCGGCAAGGCGCACCAGCTCGGGCAGGGCGCTGATATCCGTCCTCCCGGGGTCTGTAGGCATCGCATCCTCCGCCTTCACGGGCTCTAGTATCCCAGAAAGGCCCCCCTTCCAGTCCGTGGTACTAGGCCAGGCTCGCCGCCTCGCGGTACTTGGCCGGCCGCTCGGCGCGCAGGGCGGCGCAGCCGCATGCCTCGTCCAGCGGCGCCCTGGCGATCGCGCGCAGGCTGATCCGCACCGCCGGATCGCCCAGCTCCTCGTGAATGTGGTCTAGGTCACCCCACTCGCCGGCGATCACTCCGTCGACGTAGTTGACGACGTACGTGGCGCTGGCAAAGCACGCCCCGATCTCACGCGCGTTGGTGGCCTCCGGCGCGATGCTTTGGTTGGCGATGTCCGCTCCCAGCAGGCTCAGGGCGCGCGCCTCGGCCGGGGTCTCGAAGCGGGGCCCGAAGGTGAAACCGGTCACCAGACCGTTGCGATAGCCGTACACTCGTGCGTCGCGAGGCCACAGCTCGCGGGCCTGCGATTCGAGGGTCGTGGCCAACGACGGGCAGATCAGCTGCGCGCCTCGGCACATCCAGCGAAACCGCCCGGGCAGGGTGGAATACGGCGTCTGGGTCAGGTCGAGCACGTCGCTCACGATGATGAAGTCGCGCGGCTGGACCGCCCTGTTGAGCGAGCCGCAGGTGCTGTCAGACAGAACTTTGCGAACCCCCGCCTCGCGGAGCACCCAGAACGCTTTCTGATGGGCGGCGTGGTCGACACGATCGAGCGGCCAGCCGTGCGAAAAGACGTTCAGCGCCAGTCGCGGTTTCCCGTCCGCCGTCTCGCTCGCATCGAGCTCAATCAACTGCCAGCCGTCGCTGCGGCCCCAGGGCGTGTCAAACGCCATCGTGCGCTGCAGCGTGCGCACGCCCGGCTCACGCAGGTCGTCCGGAAAGGTGATCCCCCAGCCGGCGCTGCCCGAGATCAGCGCAAAGGATGCCGACGGGACCGCTTGCGCCACGCCATCGCCTACGTCGTGGGCAGGTGACATCGCCATGGAAGCAGCCTCCCTTCTAGCCAGACCTGGCGAGATCACGGGGGTGGCCGCCAAAGGTTTGGCTCGGCTCCCCGGCGAGGGCTCTCCCCTCTCCCACGCTTGGGAGAGGGTCGGGGGTGAGGGCGTTAGCAACGCCCCAGCTGCCAAAGCCCAAGACCTTGACGGCAACCCAGACCGCGGGACAGAGTAGCAGCCGCCAATGCCTCACGGCTATGATGGCGGGGCCGGGCCGCCAACCGGCCGGGCCGCGCCTTCGCGACAGGGAGAAACGACGATGATAACAGTCAGAACGCCGCGGCCGATCGATGCCCCGGCCGGAATCGTCGACGCCTCAGGCCGCCCCACGTGGGGGTCGGACCTGATCATGGACGTCTTGCGGCTGCTGGACATCGAGTACGCGGCGGTGCTGCCCGGGTCCACCTACCGTGGCATTCACGATTCGGCCGTCAACTACACCGCCAACCGGCGGCCCGAGTTGATCCTGTGCAATCACGAGATGATCACCGTCGCCGTGGCGCATGGGTACGCCAAGGTAGCTGGACGTCCGATGGCGGCCATCGTGCACAACGTCGTCGGCTTACTCAATACCTCGATGACGATCTACAACGCCTGGTGTGATCGAGAGCCGGTGCTGGTGTTGGGGGGCACCGGTCCAGTCGACCCCGTCAAGCGACGCCCGTGGATCGACTGGATCCACACGGCGAACGTTCAGGGCAACCTGGTTCGCGACTACACGAAGTGGGACGACCAGCCCAGCTCGCTCGAGGCGATTCCGCAAAGTCTGCTGCGCGCCTACCGCGTCGCGGTGACCCAGCCTGCAGGGCCGGTGTACGTCTGCTTCGACGTGGAGCTGCAGGAGAAGGAGGTGGCGCGCCCATTCAAGCTGCCAGACGCAGAGCGTTACCGTCCGGCTGCGCCGTCCCAGCCTGATCAGGCAGCCCTTCGCCAGGTGGCCCGGCTGCTGGTGGGCGCCGAGCTACCGCTCTGTCTCGCCGACCGCGTTGGGTGTCGGGGCGAGGGGGTCCGGGCGCTGGCCGCGCTGGCCGAGCTGCTGGCCATGCCGGTCGTCGACCTGGGCGCGCGCCAAAGCTTCCCCACCCCGCATCCGCTGGACTTCGCCGCTCTGCAGCGTGAGCTGCTGCGCGAGGCGGACGTGGTGCTGGGACTGGACGTGGTCGATCTGGAAGGCGCTACCCGCCTGCCGGCGAGCGGCGGGGACGGCGCCACGCCGGGCGCCCAAGCCCGCAGCCAGAAGGTCATCAGCATCTCGCAGGACGAGCTGATCCACCGCGGCACGACGGCCGACTACCAGGCCCTGCCCGCTGTGGACTTACCAGTCCTGGGCGACGGCGGGCTGGCGCTGCCGCTGCTAATCGAGGAGTGTCGTGCGCTGCTGGATGGCGGGGCGCGCGGCCGCGTCGACCGGCGGCGCCAGGCGCTCGAAGCGCGCCAGGACCGGCTGCGCGAGCAGCAGCGCCGCTACGTCGAGCAGCAATGGGATCACCCCCAGATCACCGAGACCCGCCTGGTGGCCGAGCTGTGGCAGGCCGTCAAGGGCGAGGAGTTCGTCTTCACCAATGGCCGGCTGCGCCGCATGGCGCCCGGGGTGTGCGAGATCCCAGGCCCGGACAGCAACGTCGGAAGCGGCGGGGCCGGCGGGGCAGTCGGCTCCGCGACGGGTGTCGCGCTCGGCTCCGCGTTGGCGCTCAAGGACAGCGGCAAGCTGCCGGTCGCGATCCTCGGCGACGGCGAGTTCCTGGCCTCGATCCAGGCGCTCTGGACCGCGGCCCACTACCGCATCCCGTCGCTCTGGGTGATCAATAACAACCGCTCCTACTTCAACGACGAGGACCATCAGGACCGCGTGGCCAAGATGCGGGACCGGCCGCCCGAGAATCGCTGGATCGCGCAGCGACTGGAGAACCCGGAGGTCGACTTCGCCGCCATCACTCGCACGTTCGGGCTGGCCGGCGAGGGGCCGATCAAGTCCGCCGCCGACCTCGGCCCGGCCCTCAGCCGCGCCGTCGAGGCCGTCAAGCGAGGGCAGCTCGCCGTGGTCGACGTCTGGACCGAGAACCGCTCCGCCGGCTGACGCGGCGCGCACTCGTAGGAGCGCTGCTTGCTGCGCCCCTGGGAACGTAAGGGCAGGGCAAGCCCTACTGGGTTCCGCGTCCCTGCAGCGCGAAGAGCGCGGCCCCCAACGCTGTGCCCGCCACTGCCACGCCCGCGACGCCGCTGAGCCCGAAGCCAACTTTCATCCACCAGGGGTCGTACACGAACGTGACAATGTGCGAGCCGGCTGGGACTGGAACGGCGCGCTGAATGACGTTGGCACGAATGACCGGTAGCTCGCGGTCGTCCAGCCTCGCGCCCCAGCCCTCGTCGTAGCGATCGGCCAGCACCAGGTAGCCGGGCTGGACCAGGTCCGATCTGACCACCACCCGGGTCGGCTCGTAGAGCAGCAGCTCGGCCTGGCCGACCGGCTCGGAGCCCTGCGCTTGGCGAACGTCGGCCGGACCCACCCCCTCGACCATGATCTCGCGGCTGGGATCCCAGGTCCGGTGCAATAGCTGGTCGAGGACCGGCACTCCAGGCTCAGCTTGAATGGCGCCGCCGACGACGTACACGCGCGGCCACGAGGCCGTGTTCTCGAAAAGCTGCAGGCTGGCATCCTCGTAGATCAGCCGGTACTTGGCCTTGTCGCTCGGCGTGAGGGAGTACGTGCTGCCCTCGGCGCTGTGCAGGCCGAGCCCGTGGAGGAGGAAGCGGCCCTGCGGCGCCAGCGTCCGAACGGCCAGGCCGACAATCCCCAGCGGAGGGCTGACCGTAAGCTTGCTGCCGTACAGGCGCACCGGGCGACCAGTCCCATTGGGCACGAACGAGGTGCCGGCCCAGACGACGGGTGGACCGACGTACGCGGCCGTCGGATAGCCGGGCTGTGGGGCCAGGTACTCGGCGACGTCCACGCCGGCCCGAAGAGTCAGTGGGTGGCGCTGGCCGTCTGTACCGAGCAGAGTTAGCTCGGCGACCGGTGTCCCCACCGCGACCTCGCCGAGCCCCTCGACGGCGGCGACGACCGTCAAGCTCTCGACCTGCCTGCCGGTCGAAGGCGCGCTGCTGGGCGGCACCCGAAACTCTTCGCTGCCGGAGGGATTGCCTGACTCGCCGCTCATCAGTCGGTCGGATGGATGGTAGAGCGTGCCCTCGTAGGTCCGCTGGCCAGGAATGCGCCGCCCCGCGAGGACGAAGCGGGCATTGAACAGGTCGAGCAGGAAGTTGTCCTGGCCGACGATGCTCCACCAGTAGTCGCTGAACCGACGCGGTTCGAGCGAGGTGTAGCCGTTGACGGTGGCCAGTCCGGCCGGCACGAGCTGATTGGGACCAAGGGTTGAATTGAGGTCCGGCTCTACGAACACACGAAACGGCTCCGATTGAGCCGTTAGGAGGTCGAGCGCCGGCGTGTGCGGGCGGAGCTGGTCAGGGAGCTGGCGGGGGTAGAGGCCGCCCACGAAGAGCCACAAGTCCAGGACAACCAGGCCGCCCAGCGCGGCTCGCCAGAGTTTGTCCAACCGTGGGCGCGCGAGCCAGGCGTGGAGCACGAGCGGCACGATCAGGAGGAGGAGGAGGCTGAGGCCGGTGCGAAGGTTGTCCGGGCGCGAGAACTCCAGTAGCCCATAGTGGACGTGCCAGGGGCCGAGCTGCCAGTTCTCTTTGCTGGTCTGGGTGTAGAGCACGCGGAACAGCTCCAGGCCCGGTGACGGGTCGTATTGGATCCACCAACGCGCCGCCTGGATCAGGACGGCCAGGCCGAGCGAAAGGAGCGACAGGCCGGTCAGCAGCGCCAGGAGACCACGAGGCAAAAGCCGGCCGGCTGGGCCGCGCGCCCGGCGCCCCAGCCAGTCCGCCCCGAGCGCTGCCAGGCAGGCCACCGCGAGTTGGAGCAAAAGGCTGAAGCGAGCCGGCGCTCGCAGGAACGAGAAGCCGGGCAGGGTCCAGATGACAGTGTAGGGCTTGATCGGCAGGTAGTCGCCCATGCAGAGCGCCAGACTCGCCACGCCCACGATGGCGAAGAACAGTGCCGCCCGGGTCCGGACGAAGCCGATCCCCACGATGGCCAGCACGAGCGGCGCGATTCCCGAGTACAGCGTCGTTTCATGGGGACTCCAGAGCGACCACGAGCGGACCGCGTCGAAGTGAAACATGTACGGGAAGATCGCGGTCAGCAGCTGGGGGGGTGAGATCGAATAAGTCGTGGCGTAGGTGTAGGTACCGGCGGACGAACGGAGTGACCGTTGGGCGAGCCACAACAGTGGGACGAGCTGGGCGCCCGCGAGTCCTACGCCAACGGCGCCGATGCCCGCGCCGATTCGCAGCCGCGACAGCAACCAGGCCCTCACCCGGGAGTCACGAGTCGCGAGCTGCGAGTCGCGAGTCGAACCCGCTTCGGGCGTGACTCGTGACTCGCGACTCGCGACTTGCGACCCGCCCAGCGGCCCGACGACCAGGTAGGCGGCGAGAGCGAGCAGGCTCAGCAGGACCGGCTGGACGTGGAATCCGAGACACTGGAGCGCCAGGACCAGACCACCGGCGAGTGTCCAGAGCGCGCGAGTCGGGCCGCTCGCCCGCAGCGTCAGCTCGGCGGCAACGAGCAGCCAGGGCAGCCACGCGGCGCTCCGCAGGATGTTGTCGTGCTGAAGGTGGCCAACCAGGAAACTGCCGTACGCAAAGGACAGCCCACCGATGAAGGCCCCGAACTGGCCGACTCGCAGGACTCGAGCCAACGCGTACAGTCCCAGCGCGGCAACGGCGTAGTGGAGCGCCCGCATCCAGGCGTACGCGTCGGGAGTCGGAAGCCAGGCCAAAAGGAGAAGGCTTGGCGGGTAGAGAGGACCGATCTCGCCGTCAGCCAGGAGCGGGTAACCGCCGAATATGAGCGGCAGCCAGAAAGGCAGGCGGCCCTGTCTGACCTCCGCAGCCATCCACTCCGTGAGCGGATAGTAAAAGGCGGTGGTGTCGCGGCCGTACGCCAGCGGGCCGCCAGTCAGCTCGTCGACGAAGACGAGCGCTGTGAAGGCTAGCAGCAGGAGCGGCGGCAGCAGAGCCACGCCGATGGCGCGCACGCCCCCACCCAGTCGCAGTAAACCACCTGGGACCGCTACTGCCGGCCGAGCATCCGGAACGACGACCAACCCTCAGCTCCGTGGTCAGACTACGGTAGCTTAGCAGTCGTCAGTCGGCCGAGGGCAGAGCAATCGTAGGGCGCAGCATGCCTACTGTCTGCTGCCGCTGCCTACTGCCTACTGCCTACTTGTTAAGCTACCCTTCGGCGCGATGTGGCAGGACAAAAGGGTCTCCGTTGTCTTTCCCGCCTACAACGAGGCTCCAAGTATTGGCCAGGCCGTTCGAGACTTCAGAGCCGTCCAGGCCGTCGACGAGGTGATCGTCGTCGACAACAACTCGGGTGATGACACCCTCGCGCTGGCCAG
>WNGA01008114.1_pt1 | contig 34868 bp, 39 predicted proteins | sample 5400061 | NCBI WGS metagenome assembly WNGA01 (sample SAMN13153366, study PRJNA577476) | soil metagenome | isolation source: 100 cm soil or saprolite under grassland replicate 2 | place: USA:California | collected 2016-06-15
GAAGATGTCAGTCGAATGGCAGGCGGTTCATTCGCTGGCATCTTCATTTGGCTGAAGGTGCAACCATGACATGATCCCCCGTCTCAGCCGCAGCATTTCTTGAACTTCTTTCCGCTCCCGCACGGGCAAGGCTCGTTTCGCCCAACCTTCCTCCCACCAGCCGCTCGTGACGAAATTTGACGCAAACCGTCCGACACCTTCGACAAGTCATTGAGCGGCAGTCCTGCTCCTCCAAAGGTGATTGTCGTCTTTTTCCGGAAGACTCGGCCATCCAACTCGATCTCGTGTCTCTGCTGCACAGCCCTCTGACTTCTCACCCTGGCCTGCTGTTTGACCTTCGCAGCCTCTTGGACTTGGCCCTGCTCTTCGTAGAGATCTGACAGCCGATCCGCGATCTGCTCAATGTCACTCACCTCAGCAGTGGAGAGCCCCTCGCGAAGGAGTTCTTCAGCTCGGTTCAAGTTCGTCCACTCAGTGCGCGTAAACCGGTAACAGTACGACCAGCCAATCCAGCCCCATCCCCAGAATGGATCGGCTTTCAACCAGCCCTCATAAAGCGCGTCGGCCCTGGCGGTCTCTCCGAGTTCGAAATAAGACTCGGCTAAAGCGCGGCGGCGGTTCCGCGTTGTCAGATCGTCGTCTGCTGCAAACCGTTTCAGTCCCTCCTCGCATATCGCAATCCTCTCGGCTAGAAAACTCCGGTCCTCGAATCCCGCACTCCATAATTCGTTCTCCAGGTCCTGAATCCAGTTGAAGATCGCCTCTGTTCCCCGAAACAATTCGTCGAATTCACTGATCGACTGAATACGCGCTTTGTCCATGAGGTGCACCACGTCCTTCCACGCTTCCAACCAGACGCGACAAGCGGAGACAGCTTTTCTGGACTTAACCAGCTCATAACCGGCCTGTATCTTGTCATCCAACATTTCGAACGAGGGCGTGTGCGGCAACCAGCGCTCCCACAAGGTGGACAAACAAATCCAGATCCAATCGCATTCCACTCCCTTGCGCTTCGTTTCCGACACGTACCCCTTGATCAGCGGCTCGGCGATTCCCTCGGCCGAAAGGAACTCATCGGAAAGTTGCGCTAATGTCGGCCGGTCCATCTCTATGCCAGAGGCGCGCAACTTGGCCAGCAGTTCCTGATCGCTCAGATACTTTGCATCCGAACGGAGCGGCCGCCACGCGACCTGCTCGCGGTACTTTGGGTCTGAAGTAGCTTCGCTCTGAACGATTCTGTCCATCGCAACCCAGGACATCATGGTGGGCCATCGTAGCAGCCACCTCTAATGCAAGCAATGGCCAATGTTGGCGAAATTTTAGGGCGAACATAATCGCTCACGGGCGTCGGCAGGACGCAGCATGCGGATTTTAAAGTCCGCTAGTGTTTTGAAGAAACTCACGGTTTTCGGTGACTATTAGATCTACTGACGACGCTTCGGCGCGCGCAGCGATGACCGCATCGCCTTTTTTGCAGCCAAGCCCTTCATAGAACTTCACTCTTTCGGACGGGCCGATTCCCAACTCAATTCGATGTGCTTAGGGTGTTCGTTGGCGAGTTGATAAAACTTTCTGGCTTCGGTTTGGCTAAAGTTTACGTTAAGTTCTTTGAGCACTTGACGCAGGACGATGGCGGCGAACGAGCCTATGAGGTCAAGTATTTGGGCACACGCTGTGAAAAGAGTATCGCCACGTAGACCGAATATCCAAACATTCGTGTCCAGCAACCAACGTTCAGTTCGGGTAGCCACTGCGGGCTACCTCTTCGCGGATACGTTGAAGCTCGGCCCAGACTCGATCAGCAGGAATGTCTAGGCGTCCCTCGTGCGCCAGCCGCTTTTTATACTTCTCGGCTAAATCCTTGAGGCCTCTCTGAAGATTGATTTGCGCCACGTTATCCAGCAGTGCCTCTTGAGCCGACCTGGGGAGCGCCGTTATTTCTCGCGCCAGTTCGTCAATGGATTGCATATTGGTCTCCACGCTGGATTTTATAGAAACATGGTGCCTTCTCAAAGTGATTTGCGCCACCTTCGTAGAAGGCGTAGAAGGCCTGAACTGACCGTCACAGCTGAAGATCGTGGTAGCATGTCGGTGGAGGTGATTGTGATAACAGAGCCAACAAAGCTTACCGGGAACGTCGTCAATGGAGTGATCATATTAGAAAATGGTGGCGCCTTGCCGGACGGAACTATAGTAAACGTTGAACCCGTATCTCCCTCCGAGCCGGCCGAATCACCGAACGAGATTGGCCGGCTGAGAGAGATGCTGCTTAGTCATGCCGGCGCGATAGATGATCCCCATTTCCCAACCGATCTGGCGAAGAACTTGGATCACTACCTCTACGGCACGCCAAAGTCCTCATGACTCGTGTCTTTGCTGACACCTCTTATTACATCGCACTCTTGCTGCATACTGACCAGACACATCAGCGCGCGGTCGAGATTACCCGACAACTGGAAGTCCCGATTACTACCACAGCCTGGGTAATGACAGAAGTCGCGAATACTTTCTCAGCTCCGCCCTTTCGCAGCGCCTTCCTATCCTTGCTCGACGATTTGCAAGCTGACGCTAATGTACGGGTGATCGCGCCGGACCAAGAACTCTTCGAGACTCGGTGTTGAACTCTATCGGAATCGAATCGACAAGAGTTGGTCGCTAACTGACTGCATCTCATTTGTCGTAATGGAACGTGAGGGAATCAAAGAGGCTCTCACGACCGACCACCATTTCAACCAAGCTGGCTTCAGGACTCTGCTGCGATAGGGTCTCCTCCATTTGAGTACAAGCACCGCCCAACGCCCGCCTTAAATCAGCGATATCTGCGAGGTCCCTCTCAAAACGGGAAATCCAATCCAATCGCTCCCAAAGTCCGGTAATCGTCAATGGCCATCTTCTGAAATTTGTGCCGGATTAATACTTTGTTAGGTTTATATTGTCGCCAATGCCCGAAGAGCTAAGCGCAAAGGGCAAGGCGCACAAAACACAGCTTCTAGCCGCCCGGACGCTCGGGGCGGCGCAATTTCGCCTCTTGCGCTTAGCTCTTTGCGCTTTGCACCTATTGGCCCTTAATCCTTGTCCGTTATGGCCGACTCACCGGAACAAATTCCCGCGCGAATGCTGAATGAGTTCGCTTACTGCCCGCGTCTTTTCTACCTCGAGTACGTCCAGCAGGAATGGGATCACAGCGCCGACACGCTCGAGGGCTGCCCGCGTCTTTTCTACCTCGAGTACGTCCAGCAGGAATGGGATCACAGCGCCGACACGCTCGAGGGAAAGTTTGTTCATCGGCGCGTTGACCAGCAAGCCGGAAACGTCCCGGATGCCGATGATTTCACAGAGGGCCAGCGCATTCATGCGCGGTCCGTCGAGATTGGCGCCGAGCGCTTAGGCGCCGTCGCTAAAATAGATTTGCTCGAGGGTGAGGAAGGTATGGTCAAACCCGTAGATTACAAGCGCGGGTCGCCGCCCGATAATCCCGAGCGCTCCTGGGAGCCGGAGCGCGTGCAACTCTGCCTTCAGGGCCTGCTTTTACGCGAAAACGGTTATAACTGCGACGAGGGCATACTGTTCTTCCGCGATACTCAGGAAAGGATCACCATTCACTTTACCGGTGATCTAATTGCCCGCACGCTGAATCTGCTGACCGAGGCTCGTGGTGTCGCTGAATCTGGCAGCATTCCCACACCTCTGATCGATTCTCCTAAATGTCCGCGCTGCTCGCTGGTTGGCATCTGCTTACCAGATGAAGTGAACCTGCTGAGGACCACTGAGGTGCAGCCATCACTGCCAGGCTTTGAATCCGCTGGTGAAACTGAACAGCCACCACGAGGCTTGGCAGTCGCTCGTGATGACAAGCTCGCACTCTACGTTCAGGGCCAGGGTCACAGCGTTGGGCTCAAAGGCGATGTTCTGGAAATTCGCAATCGGAAAGAAGTCGTCAACACGGTGCGTCTCCGTGAGGTATCGCAGGTAAGTCTGTTTGGAGCGGTACAGCTGTCGGCCCAGGCACTCCGCGAGCTGGCCGCACGGGACGTCACTATCCTCCATCTTTCCTATGGCGGCTGGCTTGCCGCGATTACCACTCCGCCGCCACATAAGAACATTGAATTGAGGCGGCGTCAGTTTCAATCCGCCGCTAACAGTAGAATTTGCCTGTATCTGGCTCGTGCCTTTGTCTCTGGCAAGATTCGCAATTCGCGCACCCTATTGCGTCGTAATGCCCGAGAGCTTCGCGATAATGTAATCCATCGTCTGGCCGAACAACGCCGAAGAGCTGAGCGAGCGGAAGGTCTGAATCTATTACTCGGCATTGAGGGGCTTGCCGCTCGCGATTACTTCGCGAACTTCAGCCGCATGCTTAAGACGAATGGAGATGGGACGACGCGATTTGATTTTGCGTCGCGCAATCGCCGGCCGCCGCGCGATCCGGTTAATGCGCTGCTCTCGTTCCTTTACGCAATGCTGACGAAAGATATGGTCGTAACGTTGGTGCGAATTGGATTCGATCCGTATCTCGGGTTCTATCATCAGCCGCGTTACGGTCGTCCGGCATTAGCGCTCGATCTGATTGAGGAGTTCCGACCTTTGATTGCCGATTCAGTCGCCATCGGCGTGATAAATAATGGCGAGGTGCGGCCCTCGGATTTCATCTCCCGCGCGGGCGCGGTCGCGCTAAAGTCTGACGCACGTAAGCGCCTGCTCGAAGCCTATGAACGCCGACTGGATACGGAAGTCATCCACCCGCGCTTCGGTTATTCAGTTAGTTATCGTCGCGTGTTCGAGATACAGGCGAGATTGCTGGCGCGTTTTCTCTCAGGTGAGATACCGGGCTACGAACCGTTCTGCACGAGATAACTGGGGGCGCGGGCATCATGCCCGCTGTCTATTCTCACGATGCCGACCCGATATATAGTCAGTTACGACATCTGTCATCCTAAACGGCTGCGGCTGGTACATAAGATCATGCTTGGATACGGAGAGCCCCTTCAGTACTCAGTCTTTTGCTGCGACCTCTCAGCCTCAAGCCGTATAATGCTTATTGCCGATCTCAGCGAGATCATCGATCACCGCGAAGATCAGGTAATGCTGATAGACATTGGGCCGGCCGACGGTCGCGGTCGTCAGAGCATTGTGACAGTAGGGAAAGCAATGAAGAAGGAAAGACTGGAGCGCCGCACGGTGATTGTTTGACCTGTATCGTCTCGGAGATCATTCCAACGGACGATGCTGTCCAAAAAGTGGCGCGAGCGGTTCACCGATGACCCCAACAACCGGGATCGCTCGAATTCACTTTATCCCACTCTTAGACGGGGAGTTAACTTGAACCCAACGTTGCAAATTCCGGAGTCAAAGACCGAGTGCTGGGGTATAATAGGTTGGTGCTCGCAAAAGCACATGCAACTGCGGGAGGAGAAGGAGTTAATTCCGGTGCTGTTTCCACGCGCGGACGCGCGTGGCCCAATTGAAGCGTTTGGGATGCTGATGGTGAGGTCGTTGGCTCATAAAGTTTCCACGCGCGGACGCGCGTGGCCCAATTGAAGCGGTAATCGCGCTCATCTCAGCCACCCCAACAACGGAGTTTCCACGCGCGGACGCGCGTGGCCCAATTGAAGCGGGCGTAGGGATTCCTGCAGAGAATTCCAGATTGCCGTTTCCACGCGCGGACGCGCGTGGCCCAATTGAAGCTCATTACTATTGACGACGCGCACCACAACGTTACAGGTTTCCACGCGCGGACGCGCGTGGCCCAATTGAAGCAAGAAGAAGTTTGTTCTGTTCTGCCTGCAAACGATTCTGTTTCCACGCGCGGACGCGCGTGGCCCAATTGAAGCGCCGACATGGCTAACTCTACCATAAAGGGGCGCACAGTTTCCACGCGCGGACGCGCGTGGCCCAATTGAAGCTCTTAAGTGGCAGTTTTGTACTGTCAGGAATGGTTAGTTTCCACGCGCGGACGCGCGTGGCCCAATTGAAGCGTTCCATTGCAGTCCTCTCTTCGATCTGTGGTGAGGTTTCCACGCGCGGACGCGCGTGGCCCAATTGAAGCCCGCAGCCAGCGGCGCCGCGCCACCGCCAACCGTGGGTTTCCACGCGCGGACGCGCGTGGCCCAATTGAAGCGGTAAAAAATGCCAGGCGGTAAGCAGCATGTTCAGATGGTTTCCACGCGCGGACGCGCGTGGCCCAATTGAAGCCTATCTGGACGGCGACGTCCTTGAACCAAAGCCTCGTTTCCACGCGCGGACGCGCGTGGCCCAATTGAAGCCGCCAAACCTTCAACGCTCTCTCTCCCCGTACAACGCGTTTCCACGCGCGGACGCGCGTGGCCCAATTGAAGCTTCCGAACCGGTGTCAGCGGAAATGCTGATCGTTGGTTTCCACGCGCGGACGCGCGTGGCCCAATTGAAGCTGCTTTCTCCTCGCCGCCCTCGTCGCGTCGAAACCCGTTTCCACGCGCGGACGCGCGTGGCCCAATTGAAGCGGAAGAATTCGCTCCGCGGTCGGCGCTTGCTACGCGGGGGTTTCCACGCGCGGACGCGCGTGGCCCAATTGAAGCTTTAACCATCTTCCGGGCCTTTTCCTTGCCCAGCCAGTTTCCACGCGCGGACGCGCGTGGCCCAATTGAAGCTGCGTCCCCCGTAGTTCGTCAGGTGTGGGTGGCGGCTTCTTGCTTTTGACCGCCAACGAGCGGCTGCGGCTTGCCACGAGCGACATAGATCGAGCGCTCGGCATAGCGAAGGGGCGTAAATTCCGAGTTGAATGCGGTCTGGAAAGTCTCCAGGGCTCCCTTAGCGTAGTCCTTGAGCCGGCGCTCTTTCTCCGCGGAGCGGATTGTCTTGGCCGCCTCGGTGAGTGCCCCCTCGTCCGCTACAGCCGTCGGTCGTGGCGCTCGTGGCGCTGGCGCTGTGGCTGGTTTTCCTGGGCTTGTCGGTGGGTTGGGATAGAGCGGCCGGTTTGGCGCAACGGAGGCTCCTGTGGTGCCTCGTGGCTGTCCTTTTCGCTGGGACTCGATCAGCGCTCTGAAAATTCGCTCGCGCGGGCTTAGTTCGGGTGTTCGTTGGAAGACAGGTCCTGAGCTCCCTGCATCGCCTCCTTCATTGCCTTCTCGGCTAGCATCTGGTGTCGTACGGCTCTCATCTTTGCTATTTGGACCTCCTCCGGATCGTCCGGGTTCCAGACGCTTCCGAATCTCACTAATCCTCTCAGAAAGGCCACGTTCTCCTCGAATGTTCTCTCCGGCATTGGTGATGTCCTCCAGTAACTCTGCAGCGATTCTGGCTACCCGCTCTGCCGAACCGCGACCATTGATTTCTTCAAATGACTTAAACCACTGTCTTTGGAATTCTAGCGCGTCTTGCTCGCTAAGTCCCAGGTCGTCGAGGGCAAAAAGTTTGGCTGCCGTCTCTTCGACGAGCTCGCCAAGTTCGTCGTTGTAGCCTCGCTCCAACAGTGTAGACCGCACGTGGCGCAGCTGGGGTGTCTCAGCCAACGCACGCGCATCTACTCGGTAAGAGAGCCTTTTAATTCTTGCCGCTAAGTAGCTGGCGCGGTGAAATGCTTCTTCCGGCAGAGAGCTGGCCTTGCGGTAGACGATTGCCGTTCCATCTTCGGCTGCTGCCTGCTTCAAGGCCCGTCCAATCTTAACGATCGCGGGCTTGTCTGCCTTGTTCTCTTTGGCCAATTCCCTGAGCTGGCCCAATAGCTCACGCACCAGGCTGGGTTGGTTGAAGACGCCATCGAATCGCACTGGCCCGGTTATGCCGACCTGTTGGTTCCGCCGCTCATATAGGCGATTGAAGATCTCGGCGGCGGCGTCATTAACTGCGAGCCGATAGCGCCGCGGCTTCGTCCTGGCTTCTTTCAACAGGTCACTGACGGTGGCATTTTTGATGCGCAGCGCTTCCAACTCTGCCTTGCGTCTGCGTCTGAACAGCGAGGCCTGTGCTGCTTTAGCTTCTCCGTTTCCAGGGAGACCGTGTAGATAGCCGGTGATGATCTTGTCGAGAGCTTGAAGGCTTTTTGCATCGCGCTCAAAGGCACGCAGCATTCCTTCCTGCGTGGAAGTGAGTGGGTCGCGAGCGTCGAACAGGCTCTCTTGTTTTAGGTAATCAACAAGAGGCGTGTTACTCGCGCGCAGCTGCTCATATGTATCGAGCGCTTTGGTGAGATTCTGGAGCGCGACTTGGGCCTCGGGGCCTGCAATCGTAGACTCGCATCTGGCGATGAGCGCTGCGATGCGTTTTACATCAGCATACTGGCTCTGCTGAAGTCTGGAGAGTGTCCCGAACCGTTCGGCCTGCTGCTGTTCGGGCACACCGAGACGGCCGCTCGCCCCTTGGTCCACACTCTCCTGCAGTAAACCTTCTTGGGTGAATCCTAGCTGTTGGGGCCGGTCGAAGAGTGGGTCGCCTTCGGGGCCAATGAGGGTGCCGTCGGGCGCGAGCGTGTAACCTTAGGCTAGTTGATCCGGTGTGAGACTATGAGGCTCTTGCGCTCCATTTCCAGCAATGCCTTGAAGATTCTCTCGCGCGGTGAGAGCTCGCTCGCGCGCGGCTCGGTCGCCTTCGTTGAGGACGGCGTCGATTCCTTTTTGCTCGGCTCCAAACTCTCGGGCGAGTTGGCGGAATTGTTCGATTTCGGCTTCATCGGCGTTGCCCAATACTACTCTCTCAGCGAGCGCTTTGCCATGCTCGTCTGCGTACAGCTTGTCGAGCGCGGCGAGGGACTGGTCGCCGGCGAATTCTTCCCGGTATTGCTGCTCGTAGCTCTTTTGGTTTTGCTCCGAATAGCTCTTCCTGACGCCGCGGGCATCCTGCTCGAGCGCATCGAGAAAATCGTTTCCATTTACCGCAAAGCTCGGCTGGCCGTGCTGGCTCTCGCTGACCTTCACCCAATCGCCGCGATAACCTTCGGTAGCCAGGCGCAGGGCCATGTCTTCGGCCGTCATGCCGGTTTTTGTGTTCAGCAAACCAAGCCCCAGGCCTCCGAGCTCATGCGGGCCAACGCGCGAGAGTTCTCCCTTGTTGGTGAAGTCCTTGTCGTAACGGATCCCGCCCAGGGCCCGCACAGCTTGTGTGAGGTCCATCGTGGCTGGATCGAAGGCTTTTCGCTTCGGCTGGGATTTTGTCGACCGCTTTGGCTTACTCTCCGGTTTTCTTCACGCTCGGTCTCTGCTGGGTTTATACTGTGACTGGTTTGTGGGCGACTCGGGAACGTTTCGGACGTTTGAGCGCGGGACTCTACTGGAGTTGCATGTGGCGCCTGGGCGCCCACTTTCCACATTGTGACAGCCGCTAGTTTTTTCCTGCCGCTGCGAGCCGCCTCCACGTAGAAAATGTAACCGTTGATTTTCTTCTGATAGCGGATTGTTTTTAGCCCCTGGTGGGTCTCGCCGACGCCCTTGACGGCGTCCGATGAAGCGACGATATTCGGGATCTGGATGATGTCGGACCTTGTGATTGGGGCTTGGTCCTTGCGGTGCTCTTCCTTTCCGTGTTCCCCAAGAATGTGCCGGATAGCATCGCGGTCGATTGAGTGCTGAACCCTTCAAAGGTCTGTCCTGTAGCGCTCTGTAGCCGTCCACTTTCTTCAACATCGACCTTTCTGTAGCTGATTGACCGGTTCTCGCCTGCCTTGTTTGCGACTGCGTAATCGTGCAGTTCGCCAATACCCTTTGCTGCAGTTTGGGCGGTCTTTGGCTGCAAGTCTTGCAGCCGACCCCTTAACGCTTCGCTCTGTTTTCCGAAGCCCTCCTGTAATCGCTGGCGGGGCTTCTCGAAGGTACTCGCATCAATTTTGTTTGCCTCGCGGCTGTTGGCGAGCGCTGCGAGATCATTTTTGTGCGCTGCCTCGAGTGCCGTGAGTTCACGCTCAAGCTTTGCCGTCTCAGGATTTCCCTGGAGCTCGATCTCGGTGTTCTTGCCGTCCTTGCCGGAAAAGTGGTCAAGTATGGTTTGCACACAAACGACGCCGAGGAAGTCCGAAAGCTTGTCGAGAGTGAGCCACCAATCACCGTGAAGGTGGGAAAGACTTCGATCTTTCCCGCGAAGGAAGGCGCCGACTATGACGTCGTGAGAAGGGCGGAAAGTACCGGGTCCGATCAGCATATACGCTGGACCAGGGACAGTTGGAGAGAAAGCTAGGGAACCAACAGGAGGGTTCGCAAGGTCCCCATGTGCCTGGTAGCGATCAGCCTGTGCCGAAACCTAGTCCAGGGCGAGCTACTGCGCCTTCCGACACAGAGTCTGTTGATTCCACAAAAAGTGTACAACGACGTGAAGGAAAAGCGGAGAGTAAGCCCGCATCGTCGACAAAATACCAGCCGAAGCGAAAAGGCTTCGATCCAGCCACGATGGACCTCACACAAGCGGTACGGGCTCTAGGCGGGATCCGTTGCGACAAGGACCTTAGCAACAAGGGAGAGCTCTCGCGCGTTGGCCCGCATGAGCTTGGAGGCCTGGGCCTTGGTTTGGTGAACACGAAAACCGGCATGACGGCCGAGGACATGGCGCTGCGCCTGGCTACGAAAGGTTATCGCGGCGATTGGGTGAAGGTCAGCGAGAGCCAGCACGGGCAGCCGAGCTTTCAAGTCAACGGAAATGATTTTCTCGACGCGCTCGAGCAGGACGCTCGTGGCGCGAGGAAGAGCTACTCCGAGCAAAACCAGAAGAGCTACGAGCAGCAGTACCGGGAAGAATTTGGCGATTCCCAGTCCCTCGAGGCGCTCGACAAGATTTACGCGGACGAGCATGGCAAAGCTCTGGCTGAGAGAGTAGTATTGGGCAACGCCCATGAAGCCGAAATCGAACAATCCCAGCAGCTCGCCAGAGAGTTTGGACTCGACCAAGAAAGCATCGACGACGTCATCAATGAAGGCGAGCGAGCAGCCCGCGAGAGAGCTCTCGCCGCGCGAGAGAATCTTCAAGGCACTGCTGGAAATGGAGCGCAACCGGCTGATAGTCTCACACCAGATCAACTAGCCGAAGGTTACACACTTGGCCCAGACGGCACTCTCATCGAGCCCGAAGGCAACCCACTCTTCCAGCTCCCCAGATCCCCGAGGAACGACGAAGCCGGCCACTCTCCAAAGAAGCAGCGCTGCCAATCTCCACCATGGGCCGCGCAGCCGCGCTGCAGAACCATCCGCAATGCAAAGCCGCCAAAGCCTGCGACAGCAAGGCCGCTAAAGCTCTAGTCAATGACCTGGTCCGCCCGGAGGACATCGAACAAGCGCGCGAACGCTTGCCTCAAGGTGCGATCTACGTCGCGCTGCACGCGGAGGAAGCGGCAGGCAACAAGATCCCGGTCGCGTTGGCCGATCGCTACGCCTCCGAGCTCGCCGGCAGCGTCGCCACCGAAATAGTTCAGACCAACGAAACGCACCACACTGGCTCACGGGCGATGAATCGACTTGTGACGCGGCCCGAGTTTGATGGACCCGTGGAACCAGGAAAATCGTATGTTCTCGTTGACGACGTCGTAACCTTGGGCGGCACACTCGCCGAGGCCGCCAATTACATTGAAAGCAAAGGCGGCAAAGTTGCCGGTGCAATAGTATTGGCAAACGCCAGTCGCACTGGTACACTCGCGCCGAAACGCGAAGACCATCCAAACCCTGGAGGAGCGCTATGGCGAAGAAATCAGAGAATTATTCGGCGTCGAGCCAGGCGCACTCACAGCCCCGGAAGCTACGTATCTCATCGGTTTCAAATCGGCTGAGTCCCTCCGAAATCGAGCAGCTGCGGCAAGACTTGAGAACCGGGCTCGATCAAGTGCGGGCAGCCAGGGAGAAGCGCCAGAAGGCAACCCACTCTTCGACCGGCCCCAACAACTAGGATTCAAACAAGAAGGTTTACTGCAGGAAAGCGTGGACCAGGGTCCACGCGGCCGTCTCAGTGTGCCCGACGAGCAACGCGCCGAACAGTCCGAGAGGCTCTCTAGACCTCACCAGAGCCAGCATGCTGATGTAAAACGCATCGCAGCGCTCATCGCCAGACACGAGTCTGCGATTGTAGGTGCCGAGGCCCAAGTCGCGCTCCAGAATCTCACCAAGGCGCTCGACACATACGAGCAGCTGCGCACGACTAACACCCCGCTTGTTGATTATCTAAAACAAGAGAGCCTGTTCGACGCGCGCGACCCGCTCACCTCTACGCAAGAAGGAATGTTGCGTGCTTTTGAGCGCGATGCAGAAAGCCCGCGCGCGCTTGACAAGATCATCACCGGCTATCTACACGGTCTCCCTGGAAACGGAGAAGCTAAAGCAGCACAGGCCTCGCTGTTCAGACGCAGACGCAAGGCAGAGTTGGAAGCGCTGCGCATCAGAACGCCACTGTCACTGCGCTCCTGAAAGAGGTGAGAGTCCAGCCACGTCGCTATCGACTCGCGGTCAATGACGCCGCAGCCGAGATTTTCAATCGGTTGTACAGCGAAATAAGCAACTCGGGATAGCTGGACCAGTGCGATTTGATGGCGTCTTTAACCAACCGAGCCTGGTGCGTGAGCTAATGGGCCAACTTAGGGAACTCGCGAAAGAGAACAAACAGGACAAGCCCGGACTAGTAAAGGTCAGCCGGGCGCTCAAGCAGGCAGCAGCTGAAGATGGAACCGCAATCGTCTTCCGCAAGGCCAGCTCTCTTCCCGAAGAAGCGTTTCACCGTGCCAGCTACTTAGCGGCTAGAGTGAAGCGCCTTGCCTATCGAGTAGACGCAAAATCTCTCGCCGAAACTTCTGAGCTTAAAAAGATGCGACCAGCATTGCTCAAACAGGGCTACAACGACACGCCCGGCGAGCTGGTTGAAGAGGCTGCAGCCAAGATCTTTGCCCTCGATTACCTGGGCAGCGAGCAGGCTGAAGCGCTAAAATTCCAGGACAAGTGGTTTGAGTCATTTGAAGAAATCAACGGTCGCGGCAGCGTGCAGCGGCTAATCCGAATTGCAGCCGAATTACTGGAGGACATTGATGCCGAAGGAGAGAACATTCGAGGAGAACGTGGCCTTTCTGAGAGGATTGGTGAGATTCGGAAGCGTCTGGGACCCGGACGATCCGGAGGAGGTCCAAATAGCAAAGATGAAGGTGGTCCAGGAACAAATGCTGGCCGAGAAGGCAATGAACCAAGCAATGCAGGGAGCTCAGGACCTGTCTTCGAACGAACACCCGAATTAAGCCCGCGCGAGCGAGTCTTCAAAGCGCTGCTCGAGTCCAAGCGAAGAGGCCAACCACGAGGCAGCGCCGGCAGCGGAGAAGCTGACAGGCGCGAATGACGAAGAGGCCGCAACGGCGACCGTGCAGAATGTTCTCTTCCACGGCGTCGCGAAAGCTGTTCCCTGGATTGCGGGCCGCACACTCAATTCCCTGGCCTCACGCCCAGTGGGCAGCCGTGCACCCGGCGCTCGACGTTTCCACGCGCGGACGCGCGTGGCCCAATTGAAGATGACCGGGCGACGTTGAGCGCCGTGGCGCTGCCCACGTTTCCCATCACCACGGAACACGGCGTGCGCCTCGCGGTAAGCATCGATAATGGACCGCTGCACGTCCTTGACTTCTTCGCGCCCGAATTCAGCGCGGCGTGGCGCGAGCACGCGCTTTCGAACAAGGCGATCCAAAAAGTATCCGATCTTCGCCTGGCAGCCGGTGCGCATACGCTGAGCGTTTATGCCTTGGATCCTGGTGTCGCACTCGATCGATTCGAAGTCGCGTTTACCGGCGCTCCGCGCGCGTATGGACCAGTGCCCGAGACCACGGTAATGAAAATAGGATCCCACAATGTGGAATCACGCATTTCTATTCTCAGTTATTATTAGTGAATAGTAGGCATGCAGATCCTCGTCGACCTTCGGTGGTTTGGTCTAGCAGGCTCGCAGGCTTCCCGTAGAGAAAATAGCGGGAAGGTTAGAGGGAATGAAAAGCGAGCAACTCAGAAGCGCTCGCACTTTGCCTGTGTTCATTGGACAATTCTGGCTCCGCAGGTAGGAGCAAACGTTCAGTTTGAGCTATGGAAGGCGACCTTTCACAGAACCGTTTATCTAAAGCATACTTACTCAATAGAGGTGTCTCTGTTAAAGGCTGGAAAAGTTTGCGCTGCAGATCTCCTCGGCCGGGTGACCAGTGGCACTTGGATGAGGTGTTCCTCAAAATCAACGGACGCCTCCATTACCTTTGGCGGGCAGTGGATCAGGATGGCGACGTGTTGGATATTCTCGTTCAGACTGCCAGAGATAAGAAGGCAGCGAAGAAATTCTTTCGTAAGCTATTGAAGGGCTTGCGATATGTCCGGCGCGTGATCGTCACAGATAAGTTGCGGAGCTACAGTGCGGCAAAGGCCGAATTGCTGCCGAGCGTCGAGCACCTTCAGCAGAAGTATCAAAACAACTGAGCCGAGAATTCACATCAGCCAACCAGGTTGCGAGAGCGCGTGATGAGACGCTTCAAGTCCCCAGGCCAAGCGCAGCGTTATCTCTCGGCCTTCGGAGTCATTACCTCGCACTTCCAAGTGGGAGACACCTGTTGGGAGCTTGCGGGTACCGCGCTGTGATGAAATCGAGATTAGCCATCTGGGAAGTGGCAATTGGAATTGGGACTGATGCTCATTAAGAAATGATCGTTAACCAACCGGTGACTCAAAGTGGTTTGGTCTGGCGCAAATTGATAGTTGGTTTTTTTATGAAGTTAAGTTGACACTTCCATCAGCATTACTTCGCCTCCTTTAATGCTCGAGTCGCTCGAACCGCCGACTCCCTCGAACCCAGCCTGGTTGAGGCCGTCCATAAGAAGGCGGGGCACCGGATTTAAGCGCGGATCGATCTGAGGTGCGTGAACGCCAACTTCGCCGTAAGTGTCATTCAACACCCTCAGGGCTTTACTTTTACAATCACCTTGTTGCCGGTGGTGCCACGTACCTTGAGGCTAACGCGCACCTCGACCTTGTTGGCTATCTCGTCCGGCAACTTCACGACGACCTGCTTGAGCCAGCCGAAGTTTGGCACCGGACCAAAATACTCGACAGTGAGTGGGAAAATCTGGCCGAGTGAATCTTCGGCCTGAGCCGCGATGACTGAAGAGATTTCACCCGCGGCCAGCTCTATATTCACCCCAAATAAAGAGACACGCGTGCGCTGGTCGGTGCTGAAATTGTTAAGGCCGGTGACAGGGAAAGGCTCACTCGTCATGGTGACAGAATCCAGAGCAAGCCCGCGCAGCGAATTTTCCTGAGTCAGTAAAATTGGCATCTGTCCTGCCAGCGGTGGCGTCGCACTTGGTGTGCCAACGAACGATGCCGTCTGATTTCCGGTCAACCTACTGGAGGAGATGAATATCAGCGCCAGCGGATTGAAGACATAGCCTGACTTCGATGGAGTAATGTTGAGGCTGTGGCTCACACCGCCCGCATAATTAAAAACATAGTTACCGCTTTGGTCCGTAAGAGTGATCTGCGTTCCGGTGACATCGCTTAGCAGCACCATCGTCACATCGGCAAGTCCCTGACCATTTCCGTCCGTGACGGTTCCCGAAACGGTAAACGAAGGAGTCGGTGACGGTGTGGGTGTCGGTGACGGCGTGGGTGTCGGTGTCGGCGCGAAAAGGAGTGGTTGCCAGGACAGACCGTGTTCGTCGAAAACAGTGGTTGTGATTCGCCTGATGTTGCTTCCATCGCCGTTCATCAAAAAGATTTCATCAGAGTTCGTCTGACCAACGCGGTTGTAGCTGGTGAATGCGATGGTCGTGCCGTCGGGTGACCATTCCGGATCGCTCGAGTCGAGGGTGGTGCTCTGCGTGATATTTAGTTGGTTACTCCCATTGGCATTCATCACGTAAACCAAAGGCAGACCGTCGCGGTGCGTTGTGAAAGCGATCCGGGTTCCATTCGGCGACCACGATGGTTGAGCATCTAACGTGGAGTTGTTCGTCAAGCGTATGGGATTACTGCCGTCGGCACCCATTGCGTAAATTTCAAAACCGTTGCCAATGTTTCCCATGATGACTGGAAAGTCGCGTGTGCTCGCGAAAGCGATTTTCGTCCCGTCCGGTGACCATGCGGGATCCATATCAAAATCCGCATTGGTCGTAAGTCTGGTTTGATTGCTTCCGTCAGCGTTCATCACATAAATTTCCTGATTGCCATCGCGGGCGCTTACAAAGGCAATCTTAGTCCCGTCAGGGGACCATGACGGCTGCTGGTTGCCGGCGGAATTTGTGAGCGGAGTTGGGTTGCTGCCGTCGGCATTCATCACGTAAATCTGCGAGCTGACTGTAAAGGTCGTGCGGCCGAACGCGATTTTGGTACCGTCGGGCGACCAGGCAGGGTATTGATCGAAGAACCCGATGCCGGTTGGGGTTAATGGGATGTCGCCTGAACCGTCGGGGTTGATCGTGTGGATCATGTTGTCGTTGGTGAAGGCAATCCTGCCGTTGGTGGCCTGCGCGGCTGCTGGTTGGTACCTAACGCTCGCGATGAAACAGGCGACTACAGCGAGCGCAATCAAGCGTACCAACCTTGGAAGTCTTGAGGCTCTGTTCACTTTTCTTGGGAGTTGGGGGTTCACTTGGTGGCGACCTTTCTGGTGCGTGGGAGATATTGGTTCTTGCTTGTGGTTTCGACTGCTCGTATGTGTCCCCAGCTAAATTCATCCCTTAAATCGGCGGATGCGGTCGAAACCACTCACCACGGTTAGGCAACGGTCATGCCGCCGTCTTTTTTGCTCGATCTGGCTTACTTCAAGAGGTTTGTGTGGATTTCCGCTCGCGACTGCGTAGAAACGCTCACGGTTGTCAATCCACTGAGGCACCGTTAACAACTTTAGTTCTTCGCGGTTTTTCGGCCGCCAAATGCGTAAATAGCATTCTCTTCACGCACGATGGGCATCTCTGAATAGCTCGGGGCAGGGCACCGCAACGCTGCCCGAGCAAAGCTGCCGTCGCATGTCAGATTGAATTTTCGGGAGGGACAGGAGACTATCGTTCCGGAGAAAAATAGAAATTAGTTATTGCCCGGTGTGACCACAAGATCGTTTATCTGAAGCATACTTCACTCGATAGAGGCATCTCTGTTAAAGGCTGAAATGAAAGGGGAGGCAACTCCGTGAACCACTGGTTCGATCGATGAAAGGAGATCGCTCATGCGGCCTCTGGCAAGTGAGTAATGAAATGCGGAATCATGATTAAAGCTCCTTTAACTCTGCTTTTGATCGTCCTTTGCGTTGCACACCTACCCTCACGTAACGCAGCGCCACCGCCCGAAGCATTCTTGGTTTTGAAGCGATCACTTGCTGCCGGTCCGCGAATTACACCTTATCTTAAATATCAAACCGAGATGGCTTGGCGAGAAGACAGTGTGCGTCGCAAAGCGTTCGAGGGTCTACGCAACGAGGCGGGACTGTTGCACCTGCAGAGTGAGTTGCGTGACAAACTATTGAAAATGCTCGGTGGACTGCCCGACAAAAGAACACCGTTGAATGCACACGTCACTGGCAAAATTCAGATGGATGGCTTTCATATTGAAAAGCTGATTTTCGAAAGCTTGCCCGGCTTCTATGTGTCGGCACTAATTTACGTACCCGATAACAGGCGTGGGCCACATCCGGGTGTGCTGGTTCCATGCGGCCACTCTTCAAATGGAAAAGTGCATTATCAGGCGCTCTGTCAACGGCTGGTTCAGCGCGGGTACCTGGTGATCTGCTGGGATCCTGTGGGGCAGGCTGAGCGAAGTCAGTTCTGGGACGCGAGTGCTGGAAAGAGCCGCTATAACCTCATCTGTGCTGAGCATGCAATATTAGGTAATCTGGCTTATCTTGCAGGTACAAACCTAGCGCGTTGGGAGATCTGGGATGGCATACGTGCGGTCGATTATTTGCTTAGCCGTCCCGACATTGATCCCAAGCGGATTAACATCACCGGCACGAGCGGCGGTGGTTTTCAGGCGGCTCACATTGCCGCACTTGACGAGCGCGTCAAAGTGGCCGCTCCATCCTGCTACATAACTGCTCTACCGATGCGCGTATACAACCGCATTTTTAAAGACCCAGACAGCGATCCGGAGCAAGACCTGTATGGGATGATCTCGAGTGGAGTTGATCATTCTGGATTGCTCCTGCTGCTGTACCCGCGGCCCGTCTTCATAGCCGCAGCCGTACTTGATTTCTTTCCCATTGAAGGCACACACAAGACGTTTCAGGAAGTTGCGGAGATCTATCGCCGTTTCAATCATGCCGATCGCATTGCGATGGTCGAGGGCTATCACGAGCATCAATTCTCGTCCGAAAATCAGGAAGCGGCACTTGATTTCGTCGATCGTTTTAATGGCTTGCCGGCAACACACCCGCAACCTCAGATCAGGGAGCTTGACGAAAAAACTCTACAGTGCACCCGCACCGGGCAAGTCCTGCTCGATGATCCCCACGGCAGGTCGCTGATGGATTTAATTCGTGAGTATTATCTTGAGCACAAGAACAGATCGACAAAGACAATCGCTCAACGATACCAGGATGATCTCTACCCCGGAATAAATAGGTGGCACATCACGCCTGATGTGGCACCGGCTGAGAACAAGATCGGTTGGGAAGCGATTGGCAACACCCGCTTTGAAGAGATCTCGATTGATAAGTACCTGCTTCACCACAGCGGCTATCTTAGCCTTCCGCTGCTTCACATTCATCACTCCGGTCATCCGGCACAGCGCGCGCTGTTGTGGTTCACTCTGAACGGCAAAGCAACTGTCGCTGATTGGCCTGAGATATTGAAGTACGTCAGAGAGGGTTTCGACGTGGTCTCGTTCGATTTCCGCGGACTTGGGGAAACACGTATGCCTTACGAGGCCACCTCCATAGACGATCCGGCGCTAGCCCAACTGGATTTTGATCACTCTTACGTGAGCCCCATCTCCGGTGTGCTGGCAGATTATGTTTACAACTCTTTGCTCATCGGCAGGCCCTATTTTCTGCAAATGATCGAGGATGCGGAAATTGCTTCGCGCTTCGCGCGCTCGAAGCTCGATGCTAAAGAAGTGTCAGTGACGGCAGATGCCGAAGGTTACCTACTGGCAAAAAGTATTGCCGCAGTGATTCCCGGGATCAGTGTCGAGGAGCCCCCGGGAAAGGCGACCCTCAAATGGTCCGAGATTGTGGACCAGAAACGGGAACTATGGCCCATCCAGTATTTGCTGCCGAATGGAGCGTATATTCGCTAGTTGCGAACAAGCACAAGTTTTTCCGACGGCATACCTCGTGGTGCGCCAGTCATCAGCTTACATCTGACTGTACTCGCCCGACCGTCAACTGTTCACCCGCTCTTCTGGACCATTCATTCGTTGTTTAAGTCAATTTGCTGATTAAAATACTCGCCGCCTTAGTCGCGCCTATTATTCATCCTCCAAATCAAACGTGAGTGGCGGAATCAGGCGGGTTTTCACCGCGCCGGCGAACGGCGCCTTCGCCATCAATGCGAGCGCACTGCTCAGACCAAGCGACGGTGAATTGGGTTTGGAATCGCTGTGCATTCGGTATGCTAGAAGTTAGGTTGAAAAAGTTGAGTACGGCCGTTTCAAAACAAGCTCACGAGAATTCCAGCACCGACGGCCAAGGTCCAGATCGATACAGCCACGATGGCGGCAACTTTCCAGTTCGTCGAACGCATTATTGTAAACAGCGACGGAAGGTTGACCGAGGGACCGGCGATCAGCAGAGCCATCGCAGCGCCAACCGGCGCGCCTGACGCGAGCAGTATCAATGCCAGCGGAATCTCGAAGAACGTCGGCAACGCCAATGGAATAGCAACGGCGGCAACAATAAGGATTGCCAGGATTCTCGCGACCGGGGAAGCAAATGTGTGCGCCGGAACCATCTCGGCAATAATCATTGAAAGCAGTACGCCGATAATTATTACCGGAACCACTCGCAAGGTGACGCGGGCGCAGGCACGCAAAAAATGAACGAAGTCTGCGGGTCGGCCTTCCGCTTGCCAATTATCCGTGTCACAGTTGACCTTGGTCTTACCAAGGAGCCGGTCAGCGATCAATCCGGTGAACAGCACCGCAGCGATGCTCGCGCCGAGGCGCACGGTGCCAACCCTATAGTCGAAGAGCATGAAGGTGAGAATCAATGCCGCTGGATTCAGCGCCGGTGAGGCGATCATCAATCCGAGCGATGGCCCAAGCCGCGCCGAACGCTCGTACACGCCGGTAAAAATTGGCGCCACGCAACAAGAGCACAGCATCAGTGGCGCTCCCGCAAGTCCTGCAATCGCCTGCGAGCGCAACGAACGCCTTTCCAACAAGCGCGCAAACCATTTCGGAGAGACAAAGGTGCTCACCACCCCGCTAATCAGAATGCCAAACAACAACGCCGGCCAGATAACGAGAAAATAGTTAAGCGTTCGCGTTACCACACCGCCTTCCGAAGGACCAACGCGCGGAATAATGTTACCGCGCGGAGTGAATGTTCCGGTAGTGGACACCTTTCCAATCACCGTCAACGCCGCTGAACTCTTGTAAGCGATGAGTGCGGCAACGATGACCAGCACGGGCAATACAAAATAGAAGACGCTTCGCAAGGTGGTCAGCGATATTTGGCCTTTTTTCTTATCAGCTTGTTCTGTAATCATGAGCGAGCCTTATTCGTTACAGAAAATAGCGCGATTCTTTGTCAGGCTCAACAATGAAGTGATTCCAGGTGAAGCAATTCCTGGTTGACAAAGATAGTCTGCCTTAAATAATTGTGTGTTTTCTCATGTGTGTCAGTTCTAGCACAAGACGCCACACCTAAAGCGAAGGACACAAAACAAGAACTCTCAACGAAGGTTCGGGGGCACGTCTATCGCGCCGATACCGGCGCGCCAATCGCCAAAGCGAAGGTGACTCTTTACACGGCATGGGCATCAAGCAATGGCTGGTATCCGACTGCCGAGACCGATGCTGACGGCAGCTACAGTTTCTTCGACCTGCGACCGAATACTTACATTCCAAGAGCATCGTGCGAGGGCTTCGTCACAGGCGAGTACAGTGTTGATGGCACGCTTGACGGTAAGTTCCTTCAACTGAAATCAGGGAATGCGTTTCAGAACGTCGATTTCCATCTCGCAGTCGCCGGAGTGATCTCCGGCTCTGTTTCTGATGAGCATGGCGCGGCTGTCAGAGATATTGAGGTTTCCGCCGTGCGCGTACAGTTCTCGCCGGGCGGAACTGAAAAGCTGATTCGTGTTCAGGGTACGGAGACGGATGGACAGGGCAACTTTAGGTTGACTGGCCTCTTGCCCGACTCTTATTTCGTTTGTGTGAACGGCCCGCATGGAAACACCATACCCGGCAGAGACTATCGCGAAACCTATTACCCTGAAGAAGCCTCGCCAAAGACCGCAAAACGCGTTTCAGTTGTGGCCGCAGACGAGACGAAGAACATTAACGTACTCGTGAGGGCCGAAAAGAGGTACAGGATAACCGGTAGGGTCAGCGGACCAGGTCCGCTCAACGACTCAGGACGTTATCGCTATCTTGTTTCGATCAAAGGACGCAACCACACGTCTTCAGTGCAAGACGATGGTTCGTTCACTATCCCGGATATTCCGGCAGGCGATTACACTCTGATCGCACTTGCGGAAGAACCTCCAACGTACCAGAACGCGGGACTGGGCACAGCGACCGTACACATAGCAGATGCCGACGCACAGGTGATCATAGAGGTCGGTGGCGTTGGAGAGGTGAGCGGTCGCGCGGTCCTGGCCGGCACGCAAGAACCGTTGGCAGGGCTCCGCCTGTTGATAAGATCCGACGACGCAGGGAATGGCTCCGCCTTCGACGAAAATGGCAGTTTTGATGTTAATCGAGTTCTGCCCGGTCGTTACTTGTTTGAACTCACCAAAACGGATCGGCCCATTTACCTGAAACAAATTCGCTGCTCGGGACGAGATTACACGTTCGAGCCAATTACCATCGCGCCCCAGCAGATTGTCAGTGATTGCGAGGCCCTGCTTGCAGACGACGCAGGAGCGATACAGGGACAAGTTTCCGCCGACAATAAGCCTGTGCGGGAATTTACGGCTCTGTTAATTCCAGAGGCAGTCCGGTTAAGAAAGCTGGCGCGCTATACGATGTTCACGAAAACGGACGCGGATGGTCGCTTCGCGTTCCCAACGGTAATTCCCGGCGACTATCTTTTGTTTGTTGTGCACTCGTCAGACGACCAAGCATACTTCGCCCTCGATTTCGCAGATCGCAATAGAGGCGACGCCCAACGAATTAGTGTAAGGCGCCGGCAAACGCAAGTCGTGAAGCTGAAATAAAGATGATCTATCCAAGGCCGTCGCGCTCGTTTCGAATCATTCGCGCCGCGCGCAGGATTTGATCCGCTGCGCGAAATATTTTCTGAGCACTCTTTTCGGGGATTGTGCTCGCATCAAAGCCGACGCCTTGATAGAGCCAGTTCTGCAAGTAGCCGCGACAGTAGTCGGCACCTTCCAACTCCAGCGATTCACAACATAAGAGGGCGACCGCTTCAACGAGTAGCGCTGACCATTTCGGAATGTCCGCTGATTGTTGTCTGGCGTGTCTCTCCATCGTCGTGTGCTCCTTCTCTTGGTTTTGCTTTTGAAAGGGTGTTTCCTCCTCGTAGCGAAAAAGGAACACGACTGGGCCGCTCAGCGACGCACCTTCAAGGTCGTAACAGAGTGAAGAACTGGAATGGAGCAACGCGAATGGAAGTTGTGTCGATGGGCTGTCGTGAGATGATTGAGCGCAGAGGGAAAAATAGTTAGAGGGGAAAATCGGTGTGAGTTTTAGAAGTGGATGCGAATATACAAAAGAAATGTGGTCGACCACATTTCTTTTAATATGTGGCCTTCGTAGTTATGTGGCCCTCACTGAGGGTCTCGCACAAATGTAAGGGGTCTCTGAGTTTTCACACCACATAAGTTTTCTTCTCTTATAGTCGGCCGGTTCTTCCAATTCCACTCTGGAGGTCGACTATGTTTGATCAACTATTCAAACGTCCACGCGATCTTAGGCGTCACAGGACCGCCCCGCTTGCAGCGGAACGTCTTCGCTACCTTTGTCACTGTGCTGAGCAAGGGACTCGCAAAAGTTCCTTGAAACGAATAGCCCAGGCACAGTTACTGATCATCGAGCAGTTAGGGTTGACGGCTGAGGTCAAGGTTACTTCAAAGCAAATCGAAGCGGCTGCTGATCGATGGGCCGCTCTTGATCCCCCACAACGTAAGACGAAAGACTTCCGCAAGGCGCGACTGCGCTTCATCAGCGTTGCAACGCGGTGGCTGCGCTTTCTGGGTCACCTTGATGTACCTGCGCCCCCGCGACGACCTTACGCGCATCTGGTCAAAGAGTTTGCCGACTATATGGAGCGAGAAAAAGGCTTGTTTTCAAATACGATCCGCATTGAATGTTTTTACGTCGAAAAGTTCCTGAACTTCGTTTGGGGCCGGCATGGCACGCTTGACCAACTCACTTTCAGGGATCTGGACCAGGCTCTGATTCAGAAAGATAGTCAGCAGAGTCAGGCGCGGGTCACTATCAGAACTAAACTTAGCGCACTGCGGGCATTTTTTCGCTTCGCTGAAACGCGCGGCTGGTGTACCAACGGGCTTTCGGACGCGATCATCTTACCGCGCATCTTCCAGGGTGAGACTTTGCCTCTCGGCCCATCTTGGCAGGAAGTAAAGCGATTACTTTCTGGCACCGAGGGTAACCGGCCGACCGACATCCGCGACCGCGCCATCCTGATGCTCTTAGCAGTCTACGGGCTTCGTTCCGCCGAACTCCTATCTCTAAAGCTGGAAGACCTGGACTGGGAAGGTGAAATGATCTGCGTTACTCGTTTCAAAGCGCGACGCAAACAGCTTTACCCGTTCTCCCATACTGTCGGCGAGTCTATCCTCCGCTACCTCAAGGAAGTCCGACCACGTGCTTTCTATCGGGAGATCTTTCATCGCAATGCGAGCACCGCTCCAGCCGCTCAGTAAGACTGGACTCTGGAGTATTGTCAAGAGACGTTTGGGTTCGCTGGACGTCACGATCAAACACCGCGGTCCGCATTCACTACGGCATGCATGCGCTACCCACCTTCTCTCTCAAGGCCTGTGGTTAAAGGAGATCGGTGACCACCTCGGGCACCGAAACCCGGATGCAACACGTTTGTATAAACAGCAGAAGCTCGAGCCAGAAACTTTTCGCGCGCTGTTGCTGTTGTTTTATGGTGCCGGCTTGCGTGTCAGCGAAGCTCTTTCCCTGACGCTTGGGGATGTGGACCTTGAGGAAGCGGTGATGACGGTTCGTGAGACGAAGTTTCACAAAACAAGACTTGTCCCGCTCGGCCCGGAACTGCATCAAGCGATGGTCCGATACGCGACCTGGAGAAAAGCACGAGGCCAGGCGCAACAATGGTGCGCTGTTCTTTGTGCTCGTTCCATTCATTGCCACCAAACTTCACAAACACGTCGATCAGCTTACTGTCGGCGATATTACAGCCGAGCAAGTGCGACTATTCCTTCAAGACCTGGAGCAGACACGTGGTTGCAGCATGACGACGCGCAATCAACGACTGGCAGTGGTCCACGCGCTAGCGCGCTTCATCGGAGAAAATAGTCCAGAACATATTGAATGGTGCGGGACAATACGAGCTATTCCCTTCAAGAAAGCTATGAACAGGGAGATTACCTATCTGGAGAAATCAGAGATGGACGCGCTACTGGCTGCACCTGATCGCAGTACAGCACAGGGACAACGAGACTATGTTCTGCTGCTATTCCTCTACAACACGGGTGCTCGCGCAGATGAGGCAGCACAGTTGAAGATTGCAGATCTTCAGCTGGCTCATGCGCCAGCGCGCGACTTCAGTTCAGTACAGATCCGCGGCAAAGGTAACAAGCTGCGCCGTTGTCCATTATGGCCGCATACGGTTAGCGCGATTACCACGCTAATCACCGACAGAGGTCCGCATGAGCACGTCTTTCTCAATCGCTGCGGCCAGCCCATCACCCGGTTTGGTATTCACACAATGGTCGAACGCTATGTCCAGAGACTATCAGCAAAGATGCCAGCACTGGCCACAAAACGAGTGAGTCCCCATTCGGTTAGAGACACGTGTGCCACCCATCTCCTTCGCGCTGGCGTGGACATCAACACCATCCGGGCCTGGCTGGGCCATGTCTCACTTGATACAACCAACATCTACGCAGAAATCGACTGGGAGATGAAGGCTAAAGCACTGGCCACTTGTGAAGTAAAAGAAACCAAGCGCACAAGGAAGTGGGCTGAAGATAAAGGGTTAATGTCGTTCCTGCGAACCCTTTGAGCCCTAAAAGTTATGTGGCGTCTCAATGGGCCATAGGTTAGCGCAAGCTGCCAATCAAAACTGAGCGCCACATAACTACGAAGGCCACATATCGGTCGAATCGCCAGTTTTTTATAGAAGTGGATGCGAATATTTATAAGAGTGGATGCGAACGATTTCGGATTTTATGGGAGTCGTTGCGAACAGTTTTTAGTGCGGAGATCGAGGCGCTGGCGAGTTGAGACCGAAAAGAACAGGGCCGAGCGGAAGAGGAGATAAGGAAGAACAATTCTGCTGGACAAATGCCCACCCCTGCCGGCCTGCTTGATTTGATCTCTGAGGACGCAACGCGAAGAGCAACGTTGCAGCTACCGAGCAGCCAACTGGATAGATCTGGGAGATACAGGTGGGCGAGGCCGAATGGATGGCAACCATGAGGCACACGGGCGCGCGGTCAAGCAGATCTATGTCTATCCACTGTGTCGTGATGTGCAGCGCCGACTGACACAAGACTCCGCGCCGCGCTGGATCCCGTGGGAAGACGCGTGATGGTCAACGGTTGCTCTTCTCTAAAAAAAAGGCGGACCACCGGTGGAGGGCTTCTTCAGCCAAATGATGCACAATGCCGCGTTTCTGAGTATTATGGACCACTTTTGATAGATACTTAGGATGTTCGCGCGCCGCAAACTCAAAAGGTAAAGCTTGCTCCTTAGAAGTCCGGCATGAATGATTTCCGTTTTGGCGCGAGACTTGTAGCTGTCGAAAGTTGCTCGGCGGGGCGGCGTGCGAACAAGTCATTGAACCGGACGCGGGTTAGCGAGTCTCTCAGCGGACAACTTGCCCGGCCATGACGTTGTCTGCGCGCTGGTTAATTCCACCGTTAGACATCTTCTCGTTTACAGAGGCTAGGAAACTGGTGAGAAAAATACTAGCACTTCTTTTGATTACTCTCTTACCCGGGTTGCTGTTCGCACAAACAAAGACAGCTTCGCCGTCGCGTCCGCTAGTCTTGACACATGTCACAGTGATTGATGTCACGCGCGGACGGGCTAAATCCGAGATGACCGTGATGCTTGAAGGTGAGCATATTGTTGCGCTCGGCAGGGGGAGCAAAATCAAAGTGCCGCAGGGCGCACAGGTGGTTGACGCTACGGGAAAGTATCTAATCCCCGGCTTGTGGGACATGCATGTTCACGAGTGGAACAAGGAGGTTTTCTTTCCGCTCTTCATCGCCAACGGCATCACCGGCGTGCGCGACATGTTCTCGCCGCTGCCCCCGATCAAACAGTGGCGCGCTGAGATCGCGGCGGGGACGACTATCGGCCCGCACATATACGCGGCTGGCATCCTCATAGATGGATACCCCTTCTGCAAGCCCTGTACGATTGCCGTCGGCAACGCCGACGAAGGGAGAAAAGCGGTTCTGAAGGTCAAGGAGATGGGGGCAGACTTCGTCAAGGTTTACAGCATGGTTCCCCGCGACGCCTACTTCGCGATTGCTGACGAGGCGAAGCGGCAACACATGGTCTTCGCTGGACACGTGCCCGAATTCGTGAGCGCCGCCGAAGCCTCCGACGCCGGACAAAAGAGCATCGAGCATCTGATGGGAGTGCTCGTGGCGTGCTCGGTGAAGGAGGCAGAGCTGAGGAAAGAAAATGAGGCGCGACTTCGCGCGGAGGGTATTCGCCAAGACACGGCGATGCTCGAACAGGCCGCGGCGCTCGATAGCTTTGACGAGAAGAAAGCTGCGGCACTCTTCGCCCGCTTCGTCAAGGATGGGACGTGGATGTGTCCCACGCTCTGCGTGCTTCGGGCCGTAGCGTTTAGCGGTGACGCCGACTTCCGCAGCGATCCGCGAATCAAATACATCCCCGACTTCCTGAAGCAGCAATTTTGGGAAGACGCTTACGGCTGGAAGGAGCACATGCCAGAATTTAACGCGCAGGCAAAGAGAGTTTTTCAAAAGCAGCTTGAGGCGGTCGGGATGATGAACCGAGCAGGCGTTCGGATCATCGCCGGCACGGACACGGCCAACCCTTATGTCTTTCCCGGATTCAGCCTGCACGACGAACTCGCCCTGCTCGTCCAAGCCGGGCTGACGCCCGCCGAGGCGTTGTGAACCGCCACCATCAACCCGGCGAAGTATTTCGACATGGAGGAATCGCTCGGCACGGTCGAAAAAGGCAAAATGGCTGACCTCGTGTTGCTCGACGCAAATCCGCTCACGGACATCAACAACACACGAAAGATTGCGGCTGTGATCTCGGGCGGCAGATACTTGCCAAAGGAAACACTACAAAAGATGCTCGCTGAGGTTGAAGCTATGGTTAATAAGAAGTGAGCCGTCGCCCAACAGGCGCGCGATGTCTAACAACGGCATGCACCCGACGCCCCTTCAGCGCGCCTCGCATGTACGTTGAATTGGGGCGCGGGTGATGCCGGGCGTTCGGCGGCACCGAGACGGTGGGGAAAGCGGAATGAAAATCGGCACCATCGACGAATCACAACGCAAAGCAGCAACCGTTGTGGGATTCTCTTATCTGTTTGCGCTGCCGCCGGCGATCTTCGCCGAGTTCTATGTACTCGGCCGACTAATTGTCTACAACAACGCGGTGGACACCGCTCGTAATATCATGGCGCACGAGAGACTCTTTCGTCTCGGCACCGCCAGCAACCTCACCGTCTTCGCGATCGATATAGTATTAATCACAGCTCTTTACGTGGTACTCAAGCCAGTCAATCGGAACCTGGCCTTGCTTGCGGCGTTCTGGGGGTTGATCGAGACCGCGATTCTGGTTGTCACCCTGCTCAATGACTTCGAGGCTCTGCGACTATTGAGCGGCGGCGCCGATTACTTGCGAGTATTTGAGCCAGATCGATTGCAAGCATTGGCGAGGCTATCGATCAGCGCACATGGCGCCGGATATGGCGTGGGCTTGGTGTTTGCTGGACTTCGAAGCACGCTGTTTTGTTATTTGTGGTTCAAGTCGAGTTATATCCCAAGAGCATTGGCGGCATGGGGAATGTTTGCGTCTTTGCTGATGGGAGCCAGCGCATTCTCGTTCATCATTTTTCCTGAGCTTGCGAAGGTCGTTGGGGTTGGGATTTATGGAGCTCCGATCTTCTTCTTCGAACTGACCATGGGCTTTTGGCTCGTCCTGAAGGGACTGCCACCTCCCGGAGCGGCGCCCGATCGAGTCAGCGGGTCAGCACAGGCGGGCGCTGTCTAACCATGTCGTCCAGTCGATGGCCTTCGCGCGGCGGTTCGAGCGTTAGCTCACTGGGATTTCCGGCCTCGCGGGCACGGGCTGAGTGAACCAGCCGGGGCGAACATCATGAAACTGACGCTCACTCACATCGGCACCGAAATGACATTGGCGTTGGCAGCCACGAGAGCGGGGAGGTTGACATGACACGCACCACGAACGCAAGAATCGCCGGATTCACGTACCTCTTCTACGCAGCGATCGGTATCTGCCTCGAGCTGCTGATGCACCAGGCGACCGGCGTCGACGGTGATGCCGCAAAACTCGCGCGCATCGGCGAGTACGCGACGAACGTGCGCCTGGCGATCCTCATTACGCTGCTCGAATGCTTCTCGGCCCTCGTGCTGGCCGTGACGCTGTACGCGATCACGCGCGTCCAGGATCACGAGCTTGCAATGCTGGCTCTGGTCTGTCGCGTTGTTGAAGGCGTGCTCGGTTCGCTCAACATCCGGAGCCACCTAGGATTGCTGTGGCTGGCGAAGGCGGGGGTCGGGGCGGGTGCCCCGGACATCCCTACGACGAACGCCCTGCGCGCCTTTCTGCTCATGCCGGGCCCGAGCGTCCCCATCGGTTCGATCTTCTTTGCCGTGGGGAGTACGATCTTTTCCTATCTCCTCCTGCGCGGGCGGATGGTGCCCGTTTCAATCGCATGGCTGGGCGTGTTCGCGTCGGGCCTGCTCGCGGTTGTACTGCCCCTGCAGCTCGCCGGTTTCCCCACAGGGCCGCTGACCGGATACTACCAGTGGCTGCCGGCCCTCGTATTCCAAGTCGTGCTCGCGCTGTGGCTGCTCATCAAAGGTGTCGCCACACCGGCCACGCGATGAGCTACATCGCAAGATGTGGGAATCAATGAGATCAGAGCTTCAGTGGCCGGATCATCCCCGACAAGTCACGTGGCGCGCACAAATTCGATCGAATGCAACACGCTCGGATTCTCTACCATCCGCTGAACGGCCAAGTGCCGCCGTAATCTAAAAGCGGCTCGAGCGGCAGTCCCTATCAATCTCATTGCCTAACTAGTCGCTGCACCGGACGCCGAGCCGATCTGTGCTGCCTCGCGAGAGCGGTACAATTCCGCCTGCGGCTCCGCGCCGGAGTTCATACTGAATGCCTTCTTCTCTCTGCTCCTCGTGATTTTGGGAGCGCAATTTTCTTGCGGTCATGAGACCACCTGCACCTGAAGGAGCACCTCCGCCATTGCCAACGGAATCGGAGAAGAACCAAGCCGTCAAGACTCGTGAAGACACCAACCTAAATAATTCCACATCAGGGTTCAGTACCTAGCCTCATTCGCATCCACTTCTGTAATCATTCGCATCCTCTTTTGATATGTGGCCAAGTCAGTTATGTGGCGCATGCCTGACTTCTAGCTTCAGAATCAGGGGGTCATCAGTTTTTCACGCCACATAAGTGTCCTTCTTTTATAGTCGGCCGGCTCTTCAATTCCACTCTGGAGGTCGACTATGTTCAATCAACTATTCAATCGTCCACGCGATCTTAAGCGTCACAAGACCGCACCGCTTGCGGAGGAACGTCTTCGCTACCTCTCTCACTGCGCTGAGCAAGGAACTCGCAAGAGTTCCTTGCGACGTTTAGCCCAGGCACAGTTAATGATCATCGAGCAGATAGGTTTGACAGGAGAAGGCAAGACTAGCTCGGAGCAAATCGAAGCGGCTGCTGATCGATGGGCTGCTCTTAAGCCCCCACAACGCAAGACGAAAGATTTCCGCAAAGCGCGACTGCGCTTCATCGGCGCTGCAACACGATGGCTCCGCTTCCTGGATCTCCTGGATGCACCCGCGCTCCCGCCAAGCCCTTACGCTCACCTCGTAAGGGAGTTTGCCAACTACATGGAGCGAGAAAAGGGCCTGTCTTCAAATACGATTCGCATTGAATGTTTTTACGTCGAAAAGTTCCTGAGCTTTGTTTGGGCAAGGCATGACTCCCTTGGTCAACTCACTGTCAGTGATCTGGATCAGGCTCTGGCTCAGAATGATGGTCAGCAAAGTCAGGCACGGGTCACCATTAGAACTAGACTCAGCGCACTGCGGGCATTCTTTCGGTACGCTGAAACGCGCGGCTGGTGTACCCAAGGATTGGCACGGGCGATCGCCTTGCCGCGCATCTTCAAGAGCGAAACGTTGCCTCTAGGGCCATCTTGGCAGGAGGTGCAGCGATTACTTTCTGGCACCGAGGGTAACAGGTCGACCGACATCCGCGACCGCGCCATCGTGATGCTCTTAGCCGTCTACGGGCTTCGCTCTGCCGAACTCCTATGTCTAAAGCTGGAAGACCTGGACTGGGAACGTGAGATGATCTGCGTTACTCGTTTCAAAGCGCGACGCAAACAGCCACCGCCGGCAGAGCGCCTCATGAACACGTCTTTCTCAATCGCTGCGGTCGGCCAATCACGAGGTTCGGCATTCATATAATGGTTGAGCGCTACGTCGAGAGAGTGTCGGCAAAAATGCCGGCACTGACTGCAAAGCGCGCTAGCCCTCATTCCATTAGACACTATTCCGAGTTCAGGACTATGCCGACTAAGACCGTCTTCACGCGTTCGCACCAAAGGATGGCGTAACTTTACGCGGCATAGTTTAAGTGCTCCTTTCCATGACATCCTGCCAAGGAAAGGAGAAAGACATGGATCAATACTTCAAGAGTCCTAACACGCTATTGCGTCTGCGCGAAGGTCCGTTGGGAATATACCTGGATTCCTTCGCCCAGCAGTTAGGTGATCAGGGGTACGCACGATACTCAGCTCGCCTGCAGCTCCGGCTTGTTGCTGACTTCAGTCGCTGGCTCAAGGAACAAGGGGTGATCGCAGATGAGCTCACAGCAGAATACGCCGAGCGTTACCTAAGATATCGATAGCGGGCGGGTCGGCGCCGGCCCCGGAGCGACGATGCGGCTGCTTTGCGGCGACTGTTAGATCTACTTCAGCAAAAGGGAGTCATGCTGGAAGAAGTGGCCCCTATTGTGAAAACGCCAGCCCAACAGTTAGCAGATGAGTTCGGCCTTTACCTGGAACAAGAACGCACCCTCGCCGCGACGACGGTTACCTCGTATGTGGGGTTCATCAACCTCCTTCTGACCGACCATTTCGCTGATAGGCAGGTGGACCTTGCTCTGCTCTGTGCGGCGGATGTCATCGGGTTTGTGCAGCGCCAAGCTGCTTGTCTCAGTCGCAAGCGAGCTCAAGTCATGACGACGGCGCTGCGCTCATTTCTGCAATACGCACAATACAAGGGCTACAGCACCGCTCTGACTACTTCTGTTCCGACGGTCGCGAACTGGTCGATGGCATCGATCCCGAAGGCCCTTCCCCTTGAACAAGTCGAGCTGGTTTTGGCTCATTGCAACCGGCAGACCGCCCTCGGCCGCCGGGACTACGCCATCTTGTTATTACTCGCCCGGCTGGGTCTGCGGGCTGGCGAAGTGGCGTCTCTTACGCTCGATGACATCGACTGGCAAGCAGGCTGCATCGGCGTGCGCGGCAAAGGGGGTCATTGGTCCCAAATGCCATTACCAGTCGATGTCGGTGAAGCTGTCACTGCCTACTTACAAGACGGGCGACCACGCTCGACCAGTAGAACCCTATTCTTGCGCGGACGAGCACCTATTATCGGCTTCAAGAGCCAGTGCGGAGTCGGTTCAGTGGTTAAGCATGCTCTGGCACGAGCTGGGATTGATTCGCCGCGAAAGGGGGCGCATCAGTTCCGCCATACGCTGGCCACCGAGATGCTACGTCGAGGTGCTTCCTTGGCCGAGATCGGAGAACTGTTGCGCCATCGCAGTCCTCAGACCACCGCGATCTATGCCAAGGTGGACCTCACTTCGTTACGCACATTGGCCTTGCCTTGGCCGGGAGGTGCGCAATGAACACGTTACGAGAAGCTGTTAAAGACTACCTTGCAACACGACGGAGTTTGGGGTTTAAGCTGCACGATGCAGGCATCGGGCTTTTGGACTTTGTCTCATTCATGGAACAGCATGAAGTTGGCTACACTACCACGCTCCTGGCCCTCGAGTGGGCCCAGCAACCATCTTCGGTGCAGCCGGCGGAGTGGGCTCGAAGACTGAGCTACGTGCGCTGCTTCGCGCGCTATCGGAGTGCCTTCGACCTCCGAACTGAGATTCCGCCAGCGGGTTTGCTGCCACATCATCCGCGGCGAGCACGCCCCTATCTATATACAGACAAAGAGATTCGGCAGCTACTGGAAGCCGCCCTCACTCTCTCAGCGTCGGATGATCTGCGACCTTGGACTTATCACGGTTTGTTGGGATTGCTGGCAGTCTCGGGTCTACGCATCAGTGAAGCCACCGGGCTGAAGCTGGATGACGTGGACCTGAGCGAAGGCCTCTTGACAATTCATGGCGCCAAGTTTGGCAAGTCTCGCTTGGTACCCCTGCACGCTTCGACACAGCAGGTGCTCTCCGACTATGCGGCGCGTCGTGACCGTTTACTTGGCAAACGGCCAACCCTCTACTTCTTCGTGTCCAAACGAGGCGCCCGTTTGGATGGTGGAGATGTTCACCGGACCTTTTACACGTTATCGCGGCAGGTTGGCTTGCGCGGCCCATGCTCAAGTAGCGGACCTCGGCTGCATGATTTCCGGCATCGATTTGCTGTACACACTTTGCTTCAATGGTACCGCGCCGGTGAAGATGTCGAGCGCCGCTTACCGGTATTGTCCACTTACCTGGGCCATGTTCATGTGAGTGACACTTACTGGTATCTCACCGCCTGCCCAGAACTGATGGGGCTGGCCGTCAAGCTCCTCGAGCAACGCTGGGAGGTGACCTCATGAACTCAACTCCCAGTCTTGCGGTTCTGCTGGAAAGTTTCTTCACCAAGCGGCTGATGAGGCAGCGTCAAGCCAGTCCGCACACGATTGGCTCTTACCGTGACACCTTCCGCCTGCTACTGCGGTTTACTCAGGAGCGCCTCAAGAAACCACCCTCGCGCTTGGCGCTCGGAGAACTCGACGCACCGCTAATCGCGGCCTTCCTCGAGGAGATGGAGAAGAGACGAGGCATCTCCCCTCGCAGTCGTAATCTTCGGCTCACGGCAATCCGCTCCTTCTTTCAATACGCGGCGCTTGAGGCCCCGGCCCAATCGGCCCAGATCCAACGTGTGCTCGCCATTCCTGGCAAGCGGCACACGCGCGCTTTGGTCCACTTCCTCAGGCGACCGGAAGTTGACGCGTTGCTTGACGCTCCAGATCAGCGCACCTGGTCCGGTCGCCGCGACCATGCTTTCCTTCTAGTTGCCGTGCAAACAGGCCTACGCGTGTCCGAGATGACGGGACTGCAGCAAGGAGATGTGTCGCTGACTACAGGCGCCCATATACGGGTGGTCGGCAAGGGACGCAAGGAACGCTGCACGCCGTTAACAAAACAGACAGTAACAGTCTTGAAAGCTTGGCTGCGAGAGCCGGCGCGAGGCGAAACACAAATGCTGTTTCCCAATGCCCGTGGCGGTCGCCTAAGTACTGACGGCGTGCAATTCATCCTCGCTAAGCACACCGCAACTGCCTGCGATCGTTGCCCGTCGTTACGGCAAAAGCGAGTTACGCCGCATGTACTTCGCCACACGGCTGCGATGGAGTTGCTGCAGGCCGGCGTGGACCGCTCGGTGATCGCACTTTGGCTTGGGCATGAATCAGTCGAGACTACCCAGATCTACCTGGATGCGAACCTCGCGTTGAAGGAGCAAGCCTTGGCCAAGACGATACCGCCGGATGGCAAGCCTGGGCGTTATCAGCCTGATGATCAACTTCTGGTATTCCTCAGAAGCTTATAGGAGGAGAAGACTATGCCGAGTAGTTGAGTTGGTAAATCGTCGGTGCAACCTGACTCGAAAAGCGCCTCGTCGATCCTCTCAAATTTCACTCGGCATAGTCCTGAACTCGGAATAGTCTCTATTGGACTAAACCGCTACGCGGTAAAAGTAAAGCAATAACACGACTTCATTTGGGAGGTAGCTGTTCTAACTGAATCTTCCTTCCTTTTCTTGTTCCCTTGCGAAACTCTGAAGTGGCTGCTTGCAGCAAATTCCATTTCGCGAAGGAGCAAAACCAATGACATCACTGAGACAACGCTTGACCGAAGACATGCAGATTCGGAATCTCTCGGTCCACACCCAAACCTCTTACAAGCAACAGGTCCGGCAGTTTGCACGCTACTTCAAGAAGTCACCTGATCTGTTGGGACCCGAAGAAATTCGGGCTTACCAGCTCTATTTGACCAACGAAAGAAAGCTGGCCACGAGTTCCATCCTCATCGCCATTTCGGCGCTGCGTTTCCTTTACAAGGTAACGCTCCAGAAAGACT
>WNGA01006577.1_pt1 | contig 34858 bp, 33 predicted proteins | sample 5400061 | NCBI WGS metagenome assembly WNGA01 (sample SAMN13153366, study PRJNA577476) | soil metagenome | isolation source: 100 cm soil or saprolite under grassland replicate 2 | place: USA:California | collected 2016-06-15
GCCCGACGACCGTTCGCGGCGCTAGCGACGCGGCTACAATCGGCTTCACCGCGCGGATGTGGCGGAATTGGTAGACGCGCACGGTTCAGGTCCGTGTGGGCGAAAGCCCGTGGAGGTTCAAGTCCTCTCATCCGCACTAGACGACTTGGCTCTGGGTGCCGGGTTCAGCCCAATGTCATCTGCACACGACTAGAGCTTATCCAGCGGGCGGTCTAACTCCTCGTCGTGACTCATACCTGCCTGACGTTCGGCCGGGCTGAGGGCCGCGGCGGGCCGGGGTAGGTCCCGAGCTATGACCCGCCGGGCTCGCTAAATCAGCCCTCGCGTCGCGAGCCTGGCAAACAGGACTCCGGCGCCCTGAGCAGAAGGGCCAGGTGCCCGTTGTCCCGTACGATCCACCTGTGAAGCGCGCGCTTTTCATCACACTCGGGGTCCTCGCGTTGCTCGGGATCGGCCTAGTCGTCGCCGTGACCGCGACGAGTGATGAGCCATCGTTACTCGTCATATGGGCTGCGCTCGCCGGCACGCTCGCGGCGCTCGTCATTGTCCTCGTTCTCGAATCTAGTGGGAGCGCCGGCGGTAGCAAAGACTGACGACGAGGCCCCCGCGGAAGGTAACGTCGGTTGGCGGCTGCTCCTCCATCGATCGACGGACGAATTTGTCGCCCCCCGGCTTAAAGGCATGCTCCTCGGTGTCGAGCGGCAACCAAGAAGCCGTCGAGGGACAGCGCGGCGCGGGACTCCAAACGCGGGTCCTGACCTCATCGACGAAGCCTCCGAGGCGTTCGCAACGGCACCTCGCGACGTCGCATTTCACCCAGGTGAACCAGGCCAGCGGGTGGTGTACAAGCGGCACTCATTGCGAAGAATCGGGTCCTGGATCGATGAGAGGAATCCGCTTGGCACGGAGGTCCGGTCAGACCAGAGCAACCACTCATCCGCTCAGCGAGCTCAGATGCTGCGAGCTCGTCGAGATGGTCATCGATTATCGCGAGAAGGCACTTGCCGCGAAGGTACGGCCCTTCGAGGGTCACCTCAAGCGCTGTGACGGCTGCAGTGCTGATCTGAGCCAGATGCGAGAAACGGCCCGCCTTGTTGGCCTAAGCGTTTCGGCCGGGGTGTAACGCGCAATGTTCACCGGGCCGGTGAGGCGGACATACCGGATCGAGCCGATCAGAGACCCAGTTCCTCGCCGTACGGCTGGCTCCGCGGAGACAGATCTTTGTGCTCACGGCGTCGTCACGCCATGCGAGAACCTAGAACGCCCCGCCTTCGACTACTGCGAGCCCGTCGTCGGCTGGCGCACGTGGCTCGCCGTCGACATGCCTGCGGGCGCTCGCTTACGCAGCGTTGTCTTTGGAACGGATTGGCCGCCTTGTGAGGAATTGTCGGCGCGCTGCGAGCTGGTCCTGGAGCGCAGGTTGCGTCGTCCCTGGCGTCTAGCGCCGACGCACGGGGCGCCGTCCACGGGCTGCATTTGGGCCGCCAAAGAAATCGACTACGCGACCAATTTCTTGCATCTGTACGACGACGTGCTCTCGCATGCCTCCGCAGCCCGTGTGATCGGCCGCGTGGCTCTTTGGGGATTAGTCGTGGACGGTGGTCTGGGCTGGCGCGCGTCGTACGCTTATCCCACACACATTTACGTGCCGAGGCATCGCGGGAGCGGAGGAGAGGTCAACACCGGCAGGATCGCTCGGGGGCTCGCCGATTATGGCGTCCCGGTCGAAATAGTTGCGGAACACATCGGAGTAGAGGTCGACCGCGCGCTACAGGAAATCTGCGGGGAGCTGCGCGAGCGCATGACCGAGCTGTCGAGACAGTGAGGCCTACGAGTTCGAGGCTGTTGCTGGTCTTGCTCGCGCGCTGGGCCATCCTTGCCGCCGCATTTGCGGTAACGAGCTGGGTTCTCTCCGGCATGGAGATAACCGGGGGCTTTTGGGGGTACGTGTGGGTTTCGGCATTGTTTGGCATCGTCAACGCAGTTCTCGGGACGATCCTGCGCATCCTCACGCTGCCCCTCACGCTCGTGACGCTCGGCCTGTTCGCTGTCCTCGTCAACGCGATCCTGCTGAACATCACCGACGCCCTCTCCAGCCGACTGACGATCGACGAGTTCTGGTGGACCGCGATCTGGGCCGCGATCATCCTCGCGGTCGCTTCGATCGTCCTCGAGCTGTTCGTGCGCATTCTGCTCTGGCGCGAACCGCGCTATATCGCGTCCCTCGATTCCCGTTCCTAGAGCTCGTCGAGCGAAAGGGCGCCGCCGACGGGCAGGATCCGAACCTTGACCGCCGGGGCATTCGCCGCGGCGGCCCGAACGAAGCTTCTCACAGGCGCGTTCAGAGAACCCCGCCTCGAACGGACAAACCGGCGCACATAATACGTTCCCCAGTGGATAGGGACGGCGACCTTGGGGCGAATCAACGCGAGTGCCTGTGCGGCCCGTTGCGGATCAAGGTGATCAGGCCCAAGAGAGGGCCCCCATCCCCAGATTGGCAGCAATGCAACGTCCGGCTGCGAAGCAACGTCGGCCATGTCCGCAAAGAGCCCCGTGTCTCCCGAGAAGTACACCTTTCTTGCGCCGGCGACCACGTAACCGAGCGCCTCGGTCTTCCAGCTGAGGCCTCGGCGCGCAAAGTGCTCGGCGCGGACGGCGCGAACCGTGAGCGGTCCGAAACCCACCTCGTCTCCGGTTGCTAGCTCGACGACAGAGACGAAACCTCGCCGCCTGACCAGGCGCCCGACGCCCGGGGGAACGCACACAGTCGTCTCCCGCTCGAGGCTGGACAAGGACGGGAGGTCGAGGTGGTCGTAGTGAGCGTGCGAGATAAGCACTGCGTCGATGTCGTCGAGATCGTCAAGGTTGAGGGGTGCAGCGCGGCGCAGGTGGAAGACCTGCCTCCGTAGGACAGGATCGGTGAGCAGCCGAACGCCGTCGAGCTCGATTACGACGGTCGAATGACCGAGCCATCGAAGCCGGTTTGTCACAACGGGCCGTCCAGGCGATCGCGCCGAGCGATCACCGGCATCGACTCAGCTTCCCGTCTCAGAGGTTTGCGGACCTACGACGCGACGGCGAACGCGGTCGCCCCAGAAGATCGCGACGATAGCCGCAGTCGTGATCAACCCGGAGATGACGATGGAGGCGAGAGGGAAGTCCGCCAGCGCCGTACCGACGTAATAGGCGAGGAGCACCGTGTACGTGGCCCAGAGCGTTCCGCCGACTGCCGACCACGCGATAAAGCGCCCATAGGGCATGCGCAGGACGCCGAATGTGAAGTTGACGGCGAGGCGCATCCCCGGGACGAAGCGGCCGAGGACAATCACGATGGAGCCACGGCTGGACATAAACCCGACGCCTTTCTGGACCCGCTCGTTCTGCAGCAGGTTCTCGAGGCGATTCTTCAGTCGCCCGTGGCTCGCGCGAGCGATCCAGTACACCGCGCTGTCGCCTGCGATCGCGCCGACGGCCCCCGCAACGATCACGCCGCCGAGCTCGAGCTGGCCTTGCGACGCGAGGACGGCGGCCGCATTGAGCGTCGTTTCGCCGGGAAGGATCGGAATGATGGCGTCTCCGAAGACAAGGGCGAAGATCGCGACGTAAGGGAGGACCGCGCCTCCATTGTCCAGCAGCCCGAGCCCATCCGTGTAGGCGACGACGGGAATCAACGCGAGTGCACGCAACTCGCTGAGTATCGGTCCGGCGCGCCGCTTGATCCTCACCCCGGAGGCGAAATCACCCAGGTGAGGCTAGGGCGCGTGGGTACGGACGAAGAGACCTCGAACGACGGCGAGGAGCCTTCTCGGTAGCGATACGCGTGGCCCGGCGGCCGCCTCGCTCGTTACGGCGTTCCGCGACCAGGATGCGGCGAACTCCGCGCCGAAGAGAACGACGGAAGCGAGCAGGTAGACGACGAACAGAAAGGCGAAAACGGACCCCAATGACCCGTAGACGACGTCGTAGCTCGCGACGGTTCCGAGGTAGTAGTCGAACCCCACCTTGACGAGCTCGGAACCGACGGCGGCGAGCAGTGCTCCGACCCAGAGGTCCCTGAACCGCCGTCGTGACGCCGGAACGAAGCGGTAGAGGATCAAAAGAATGCCGAAGGCTAAGAGCGGAGGCACGCCGTAGCCGAGGACGCTGCCTCGTCCGAATCCAACCGCGTCAAGGCTGCGGTCGACCGTCTCGCTCCAGCGCTCCACGGCGTTGACGACGATCGAGAGGCCGAACAAGACGAGCACGAGAACAGCCAGCGTCAAGACCAGAACGAAGTCGACGAGCTTCGAGTGAAAGAACGGCCGGCCAGAGCCGTCGTCGAGCGCGGCGCTGAGCCCGACGCGGAGCGAGGCCATCATCCCGCTCGCAGACCAGAGAAGCACGGCGATGCTCACGATCCCGATCGCGCTCGCCGGAGTCGGAAGGTCGGAGAGTCTCTGCTCCAGATCGAGTCCTGCGTCGGCCGAGAGCGGGAACCTGACGACGATGAAGTCGATCAGCTCCTGCCGTCGGCCCTCGTCCTTGAGCAGCAGGCCGACGAACGTCGCGAGGAACGTGAAGAGAGGCACGAGCGCGAAGAGGACGTGATACGAGATCGCGGCGGCGAGCTGCGGGCAGCGGTCTGCGCGATACTTAGCGTGAGCGGCCGAAGTCGACCGCACGAGCCGATCGAGGGCGCGGGTCCTGACGGCGTCCGAATGGCTTGCCGCTGAAGCGATCGGCGAACTCACCTCTTGCTTGCGTTCACCCCTGTGGGCCTCTTGCTCCTCGCTGCTGCGACCTCGAACCAGTAGAGCATCGTGAAAAGGCCAAACGCGCCGATCGCGCCGACGACCGCATAACAGACGGACGCCCAGAACAACTCCATCGCAGCTGCCTCCTTTCGTCCCGGAATGGCTGCAAAGAGCGGTGGTACACCGCTGCGAGCGCGTCGACATCACCCGTTCGTCGCATCACCCGGGTGAATCTGGCTCGCGGGCGATGTTTGGGGCGGCCGAGTCCGCGATCCTCGCCGCAGAACTGCCGAAAGGAGACGTGATGGCATTCGGACCCGTCCAGCTGCTCGTTCTCGGCTTCAGCGAGCCCAATTTCCAGGGGGAGGTCGTGGCCGAGCTCGACAGGTTGAAGGAGAACGACGTTGTTCGCGTGATCGACGCGCTCGCCGTCCACAAGGACGCTCGCGGCAAGGTCAAGACGCTGAAACGAACCGACCTGAGCGACGAGGAGGCGGCGCAGTTCGGCGCCGTCGTAGGAACCCTCATCGGCCTCGGGGCAGCTGGAGAGAAGGGTGCCGAGACCGGAGCCGAGGTCGGCGCGCAGGCGACTGCGGAAGGTGTTGACGTCTTCCCCGAGGCGCAGGTCTGGGACGTCGTCGAGGAGATCCCCAACGACACGGCGGCGGCCCTGATCCTCCTCGAGCATCGTTGGGCGATCCCTCTGCGCGATGCCATCGCCGAAGCGCATGGCTTCCCGATCAGCGACGGCTTCATTCACCCGCTCGATCTCGTCGCGGTCGGCGTGCTGGCTGCCGAGGAGGCTGAAGCGCTAACCGCCACGAAGAGCTAGCGAGCCCCAGAGAGGAAAGGAGGATCCAAGATGTTCGGACCCGGACGCAGAGTCGCCCGGCGCACCGCCCGTCGCACGGCACGCCGGCAGATGTATTCCCAGGACGCGATGAGTGGCGGCTACGCCGAGCCCGCCTACGCCGAGCCAGCCGCGCCGGTCGCACCCACCGCGCCGCAGGAGCCTGAGTATCTCGTCGAGTTGGAGAAGCTGGGCGAGCTGAAGGCGGCCGGCGTCATCGACGTCGACGAGTTCGAGGCAAAGAAGAAGCAGCTCCTCGGGATCTGAGCGTGTCGTAGCACGAGGAGGCGCTGGTCGAGGCTTGCCGCGCGCCCTCGAGCGGCCGAGGCGGGGCTCGGCCGCTCGAGACCTTTCCGGATGCGGAAGAGGAAGAACCGGGCCATGGCGACGAGGGCTGAGGTCGCCCCCTCTGCACGGGCTGGCGGAGCGACCCTCGTTCTCCTCACGCTCGCAGCCGGTCAGTTCCTGATGACGCTCGACAGCTCGGTCATGAACGTCTCGATCGCTACGGTGGCGAAGGACGTCGGCACGACGGTGACCGGGATCCAGGGCGCGATTACGGCGTACACACTCGTGATGGCGGCGCTCATGATCACCGGCGCCAAGATCGGCGCGCTGATCGGGCGGAAGCGGGCCTTTGCGATCGGCTGTGTCGTCTACGGGTGCGGCTCGTTCACGACCAGCATCGCGCCGACTCTTCCCGTGCTCCTCCTTGGCTGGTCGTTCCTGGAAGGCGTCGGGGCTGCTTTGATCCTCCCCGCGATCGTTGCGCTCGTCGCCGGGAACTTTTCGGCCGAGCGGCGCCCTGCCGCATACGGACTGGTGGCTGCCGCAGGGGCGATTGCAGTCGCGGTGGGGCCGTTGATCGGAGGCTTCTGCACGACCTACTTCTCATGGCGATGGGTGTTTGCCGGCGAGGTCGTGATCGTCCTTGCGATCCTGGTTCTCACCCGGCGGATCGCCGACGCTCCGGTGGAGAGGCGTCCGCGCCTCGATTTCGCCGGCGCTGTGCTCTCCGCTCTCGCGCTCGGGCTGCTCGTCTTCGGCGTGCTTCGGACCGGCGAGTGGGGCTGGATCCACCCGAAGCCGGAAGGGCCGTCCTGGGCCGGTCTCTCGCCGTCTCTGTGGCTGGCGCTGGCGGGCGTGCTCGTGCTGTGGCTCTTCTTCCGCTGGGAGGGTTTCCTCGAAGGGCGCGGACGGGAACCTCTCCTGCGCCCGGCGCTGCTGCGAAACCGGCAGTTGAGTGGAGGGCTCACGATGTTCTTCTTCCAGTTCCTCGTCCAGGCGGGACTCTTCTTCGTCGTGCCGCTCTTCCTCTCGGTGTGCCTCGGCCTTTCCGCGCTCGCGACTGGCGCGCGGCTGCTGCCTCTCTCTGTGGCGCTGCTCCTGGCCGCTCTGGGAATCCCGCGGCTCTTCCCGCGGGTCTCGCCGCGCCTCGTGGTCCGCTTCGGGATCCTGGCGCTCTTCGCTGGGACCGTCGTCCTGCTCGCCCTGCTCGATCCGGAGGCGGGAGCAGAGGTCGTCTTCGTGCCCATGCTCCTGGTCGGACTCGGCATCGGCGCGCTCGCCTCTCAGCTCGGGGCGGTGACGGTTTCCGCCGTCCCCGACGATCAGAGCTCCGAGGTCGGCGGGATCCAGAACACCATGACGAACCTCGGCGCGTCGCTCGGAACGGCGATCGCAGGTTCGATCATGATCGCCTCGGTCTCCGCGTCCTTTCTCGCGAACATCCAGCAGAACCCGGCCATTCCGGCTGCGGCGAAGTCTCAGGCGCAGGTCGAGCTCGCCGGTGGCGTTCCGTTCATCTCGGACGCGGATCTCCGGGCGGCGATCGACAAGGCGGGTGCCAGCTCCTCCGCAAGCACGGCCGCGCTCGAGGGCTATGCAGACGCCCGCATCGACGGTCTCAGGAGCGCGCTCGCAATTCTGGCGCTCCTCTCGCTCGGAGCTCTCTTCATGGCCCAGCGGATTCCGCGGGCCCAGCCTCAGTCGGCTGCGGCTTAGTCGAGCGAGCGCAGGATCTTCGGGCTCAGGCTCCAGCGCAACGTCGCAGCGCCCGGCGCCGGAGACGCCGGGAGAACGAGGAGCGCGACGGCGCCCTTCTTGAGCTCCAAGCGAAGCGCGCCCTCGTCTCCGGCCACGAGCAGCGAGGCAAGCGAGGAGAGATTCGGTTCGTGGCCGACGAGAGCAACAGAGGCAGACTCGGTCAGCGCCTGGAGGATTGGGAGCGCGTCCGCCGGCCGCCGCGTCGTCGCCAGAGCAGGACAGGGACGTGGGACAGGCCAGCCCGTCACCTCATGGAGTATCTCGGCGCTCCGCAAGGCTCTCGCGTGTGGGCTCGCGTACACGGCCTCGACGTGCGCGACGAGTTCGCCCAACCCCCTCGCCGCGCTGCGGAAGCGGGCGATCCCCCTTCTCGTCAACGGACGCTCGGAGTCGTCGGGCCAGCGGGCGGAGTCCCGGTCCTCGGCGATCGCGTGTCGCACCAGGTAGACGTGGATCATTCGGCGCGTACCGACGCTGCCACGTCGGACGTTGCCGGCCGCTCCTCCTCGAGCAGTTTCCGAAGCGACTTCCAGCCTTTCTTGACGTGCGCGTACGCCGGCGGGAACCCGGCCCGCAAGGTGGCCGTCTTCAGTCGATAACGCTCGGCGATCTCGCCCATCGCGAAGATCGTCGCCGGGTCGAGCTCAACCCCGTGGTCGACGGGCAGACGCCGAAGCCGAGCGATCGCGATCTCGGCGTCCTGGTGTTGTCCCAGGATGTCCTGCAGTCCAATCATCCGCTTGACGAGGCGTCGCGTCTGCCCGTGGTAGATGTCCGCGAAGAACTCGAGCGCGTAACGGAAGCGCTTCGCCTGGATCCGAACGCGGTGGAAATCGGCGGAATCAGAGTGGCGGCCGATCCGGTCGCCACGCCTGCGTAGCTTCCGAAACTGGGCCTGGAGCAGGTCGGGGGCAGCGGCCCGCGCCGGGAGCGCGGCTGGGTCCGGCAGCCGGGCGGACCGACCCCCGAGCAAGCGGCCGATGCGGGCGACGGAGACCTCCCACTCGTGAGAGTCGAGCGCCGTGACCATGGATGTGCGTGCCTTCTTGCGCTGATCTTCGAGTAGCGAGCGCAGCTCGGCGAGGGGCTGCCGATCCGGCTCCGGGACCTCGGCCAGCCATTCATCCAGCTGTTCGAGCTGAACGTCGAGGTCGCGAGCCGCGCCGAGCGTCCGGAAGACCGAGCCGAGTTGCCCTCGCAGGGCCGGCGTCTCTTCCGGCATTACGTCGGCGAAGAGCGATAGCGCAGCCCGTAATCGGCGGCCGGCGACGCGCATGTCGTGCAGCGCTTCGGCGTCTTCGCCCAGTCGGGCGCCGGGCTCTTTGGCGAGCAGCACCGAGAACTGCCGCCCCAGCACGGCGATTGCCACCTCCGCCAGGGACGCGTCCGGCGCGATCTCCGTCACATCAAGCGTTTCCGGACTCGGCGGCCCGAGATTCGCGGCGAGTAGACCCGCTTCGTATTTGCTCAGGACGGCTGGGCGGAGGCCGCATGCCGCTTGGAGCCGTTCGAGGAACGGCTCCAAGCTTGGAATGGCCGCCGTGGACAGTTCGATCTCGACGCGCCGAAGGCGGGTCGGCGGCGCTCCGTCTGGTGGATGAACGGCGGCCTCGTCGAGCACCAGCTCCGCGCGGGCGACGCCCTCCGCCTCGAGGGCGAAGACGCGACGCTTGGTGCGCACCTCGAACAGCGAGAGCAGCGGTTTCGTGCCCGCTACGGCGCGCACGCGCTCGCCGACGGGACCACGAGCCAGGAGCAACGACGCCGGGTCCGATTGCGCGATCTTCTCGGAGATCTCCCGCCGGTCGCGCGGCGCCGACGCGCCCGCTCGGCGCACATCGAGAGCCTTCAGCGTTGCGTTTGCCTTGTCGGCGCTGCGCACCATAGGGCGCCTGATCCTGAGCGAGTAGCCTGCACGCTGAAACCGGCGATCGTCGGTGTCGAGATAGAGATCGACATGGTTGGCGCTTCCACGTGGGAGGGCCCGCACAGGGCTGGCGTCACTCCATCCAGCCGGCTCGCCCAGCCAGCGCGACACGAGGCGCAGGTCTAGGGCGTCGAATTGCCACTCGATCTCACGCGCATCCTGCGGCAACTGGGCTCAGCGGCCGACCGGCTCCGCCTCAAGCTTCTTGCGAGCCTCGAGATTCGCGGCATGATCGGCTTCGGAGACCTCCGGCCAGCTCAGGTCCAGCGATCTGATCCTGTCGACGAGCACCAACGCAACGAGCGCTTGCGTCAGCCACTTGTGGTCAGCCGGGATGACGGACCAGGGAGCCCAGGGCGTCGATGTAGCCGTCAGCGCGTCCTCAAAGTCCCTCATGTAGGCGTCCCACCGCGCTCGCTCGGCTACGTCGGCCGCGTTGAACTTCCACTCCTTGCCGGGCGTATCGAGGCGGGCCAGAAAGCGCTCCCTCTGCACCGTCTTCGAGACGTGGAGAAAGAGCTTCACGATCTTCGTTCCGTTCCGGTCGAGGTGGTGCTCGAATGCGTTGATGTCCTCGTAGCGGTCTTGCCAGAATCGCTCCCCTCGCTCGCCAGGCGGCAGGCGTTGCGCCTCGAGCCACTCAGGGTGCACCTTCAGCGCGACGACCTCCTCGTAGTGCGACCGATTGAAGATGCCGATACAGCCCCGCTCGGGAAGTGCTTTCGAGGTGCGCCAGAGGAAGTCGTGATCGAGCTCCTCGGATGAGGGCTTCTTGAACGAGACTACCTGCACCCCCTGCGGGTTCACGCCTGACATTACGTGCTCGATGGCCGAATCCTTTCCGGCTGCGTCCATCGCCTGCAGGATCACGAGCAGCGAGTAGCTGTCGCTCGCCCAAAGCAGCTCCTGGGTCTCGGAGAGCTCCGCGATACCGCGGGCCAGCCCGCCCTTCGCCCGCTGCTTGAGCTCGGCCTCAGCCAAGTCTGCGAGGTCGGAGCCTCCGGTCCAGCCGGGATCTCGCGTCTCGAGCTCGGCCCGCTCGCCGGGTTGGACGATGAGATGCTCCAGAAGTCGAGTCCGAGCATCCATGCGCCGACCAGACTTTCACGCGCTCACGCGGACAACACCCCCCGGGCACGTCGTTCACCCGGGTGATTGAGGAGAAGGGGGCATTCACCCGGGTGATCGCACCGTCCGGGTGAAGATTCGGCGCCGGAAGTTGCTGAGAATCTGCGAGCTCGGACGTTGCTGAGAATCCGCGAGCTCGGGCGACCGAAAGAGGGATTCGAAGCGTAAGCGAGGAGGGACAAATGGCCGAAGCGCGTACGACGGAACGAGCTCTTTCGGGTGAGGAGTTGGCGCGCTTGATAGCGCTGATCAAGGACTCCGACAGCGTCGAGCTGAAGCTCACCGTGCCCGAGGCCGACCATCGGTCGACTGTCACGGCGCTCGAGATGGATCCCCTGAACGCGCAGATCCGCCAGGTGTTCTTCTTCGATACTCCGGATCTGGCGTTGAACCGGCACGGCATCGTCGTCCGCGCGCGGCGCGTGCAGCGCAAAGGTGACGACTCCGTCGTCAAGCTCCGGCCGGTTGTCCCCTCCGAGCTCCCGGCTCGCGTGCGCCGAACTGCCGGGTTCGGCGTCGAGGTGGACGCCGTCCCCGGCGGGTTTGTGTGCTCGGGTGCGATGAAGTGGATCCCGCCCGCGGACGTACGCGAGGCAGTTGCGGGAAAGCGGCCGTTTCGCGACTTGTTCTCGAAGGCGCAGCGGGCGTTCTACGCGGATCACGCTCCGGGGGACGTCGCTCTGGACGACCTGTCCGTGCTCGGCCCGATCTTCGTGCTCAAGCTCAAGGAGTCCCCGAAGGAGTACGACCGCAAGCTCGTCGCCGAGATGTGGCTCTTTCCTGACAACTCGCGGATCCTGGAGCTCTCGACGAAGTGCGCGCCCGCTGAGGCGTTTCAGGTTGCGGCGGAGACGAAGGCTTTCCTGGCAGGCCGCGGGGTCGACCTCGGCGGCGGGCAGGAGACTAAGACGAGGAAGTCTCTCGAGTTCTACTCCAAGCGATTGAGGTCGAAAAACGACGGTCAGTCGACCTGATGAGCCCGCGGTCGGTCGAGAAGCAACGGCGAGCGAAGACCGACCGAGGCTCGAAGACACACGCGATCGGCCTCGCTGATGCGCCCGCGATCGATCTAGGCGGGCCGAGCCGGGCGGGGGAGCGGGCGGCCGAGGCTGAGTCCCGCTTCTTGAACCGGGAGCTTTCGGCGCTCGACTACTACGCACGAGTTCTTGCCTGCGCCGAGGATCCTCAGCGGCCGCCACTCGAGCGTGCGCGGTTCCTCGCCATCTTCAACCGCCTCTTGGACGAGTTCGTCCAAATTCGCGTGTCGGGCCTGCGCAAGCAGCTCGGCGCCGGCGTCTCGGGCACCTCGCCGGGCGGCATGAGCCCACGAAGGCAGCTCGATGCGATTCGGGCGTGCGCCCAGGAGCTCGTTGCGAGGCAAACGAGGGTGTTCGAGGACGAGGTGAAGCCCTTGCTCGGCGCGGGTGGCATACGAATCACAGACTGGGAGGATCTGAAGGAGTCGCAGCGCCAGGAACTCGAGCAGGTCTTCGAGGAGCGGATCTTTCCCGTCCTTACGCCTCTTGCCGTCGACCCGGCGCATCCGTTCCCATTCATCAGCGACCTCTCGTTGAATCTCGCGGTCGTCGTTCGCGACCCGCTCAGCGGCGTCTGTCGCTTCGCTCGGATCAAAGTCCCGCCGCTTCTGCCCCGATTCCTCAAGCTCTCCGGTGGCAGAACATTCGTCGTGATCGAGCAGGTGATCGCCGCCAAGCTCGACCGGCTGTTCCCGGAGATGGTGGTGCTCGAGCAGCGTCCGTTCCGGGTAACGCGCGACGCCGACGTCGAGGTCGAGGTCGACGAGGCCGACGACCTCCTCGTCGCGCTCGAATCGTTGCTGCAAGATCGGCAGCGAACGCCCGCGGCGGTTCGGCTCGAGGTCGAGAGCTCGATGTCGGAGCAACTCAGCTCGATGCTGCTCCACGAGCTGGATCTCGCGGCGTCCGACCTGTACATGATCGATGGATTGCTCAACCTTGGCGATCTGTGGTCGCTGACGGAGTTGAACCGCCCAACGCTGAAAGCGAAGCCTTGGCGTGGCACGACACCACCTGAGCTCAGCAGCTCGATATCGGCGCCGCGCTCCATTCTCGCGACGCTCGGAACGCGCGATGTCCTTGTGCAACATCCTTACGACCGCTTCGCCACCTCGGTCGAGGCTCTGCTCGACGAGGCCGCCGACGACGCGAACGTGTTGGCGATAAAGCAGACGATCTACCGGACGTCCAACGAGGGCGAAGTCCCGATCGTGCGTTCACTCGTGCGCGCTGCGGAACTGGGCAAGGAGGTCGTTGCCCTCGTCGAGCTGACCGCCAGAGGCGACGAGCGGGCGAACATCGCCTGGGCGAGGACGCTCGAGAGGGCCGGCGTCCACGTCGTCTACGGCGTCGTCGGGCTGAAGACCCATGCCAAGGCCGTTCTCGTCGTACGGCGTGAAGGCGAGACGATCCGCCGCTACTGCCACGTCGGCACCGGGAACTACAACTCCGCAACCGCAACCGTCTACGAGGACGTCGGTTTGCTCTCCGGCGACCCCGCGCTCGGCGCGGACATCGCCAACCTCTTCAACCGGCTCACCGGCTACTCGAGCGGAAACGGCTACCACCGGATCCTGGTCGCACCTGACGACCTGCGACCCCGGCTGCTCGAGCTCATCGCGGAGGAGCAGGACGCGCCGGACGGGCGAATCGCGATGAAGATGAACAGCCTCGCCGACCCGGAGATCATCGAAGCCCTGTACGACGCCAGTGCTGCCGGAACCGAGATCGACCTGATCGTGAGGGGCATCTGCTGCCTGCGTCCCGGGGTCAAGGACCTGTCCGAACGCATCCGTGTTCGTTCCATCGTCGGCCGCTTCTTGGAACACTCGCGCATCCTCCGCTTCGGAAGCGAAAAACGAGGAGCGCGGTACTACATCGGCTCGGCCGACCTGATGCCCCGGAACCTCGACAGGCGTGTCGAGTGCCTCGCACCCGTGACGGACCCTGTCCTCAAGCTTAGGTTGGAGGAGATCCTGTCGGTGACCCTCGCGGACGACGTGCTCGCGTGGGAGTTGAGCCACGACGGCTGGCACAAGGTCGAGACGAAGCTCGGCGTCAGCGCCCACGAGCGCCTCCAGGCGCTCGCGGAGGCCCGCGCCGCGGCGACCGACCTTGCAGTTTGACGTGGGGGAGGACGTCGTTCGCGCCGCGGGTGGAGTCGTGTGGCGCCGCAACGCCTCGGATGTCGAACTGATCCTCGTCCATCGTCCCGCCCACGACGACTGGTCTATTCCCAAGGGCAAGCTCCACGCCGGGGAAACCGAGGAGGACGCAGCTGTTCGAGAGGTCGAAGAGGAGACGGGCCTGCGCTGCCGGCTTGGGCCCGACCTGGGGACGACTTCCTACCACGACGACCGCAACCGAATGAAGACGGTGCGGTACTGGCAGATGCGGCCGCTCACCGACGATGCGCCGGCGCCCGGAAACGAGATCGACGATGCACGCTGGGTGCCCCTCGAAGAGGCGCTGCGGGTGCTCAGCTACGACCGTGACCGCCGGCTCCTGGCCGGCTTCGAGCCGAAGGAGTGACCCATGCCCGACGCTCACGTCGGCATCGTGAAGCCCGGCCGCGACGAGCCCTCGACTGTTCCGTCGGAGCGGATGATCGAGCGTGGCGAGAGGTGGACCCGCCTGGCCGAGCGGATCGCAAAAGCCTTCGGTCTCGTCCTCCTGCTTGTGATCGCGACCTTCGTGCTCGCCTCGCTCACCAAATACGCAGGGTGGAGCGCGGTCGCCATATCAGCGCTGGCGGCGCTGAGCGCGGCGGTCGGCCTGGCCAGCTCGGGACTCAGAACGGGGCTCGTCGCGTCGGCTGCGGGTCTCGCCGCAGGGTGCGTGACCTTCGCGGCCGTCGCAGCGCTGTCCGGCAATGACCGATTTCTCGCAATCGGGGCCCTCGTCCAGATCGTTCTACTAGCGTGGGCGGCGGGGGCTGTGCTCCGGGCAGTGATCGGCGAGTCGGAGGTCGGCTTTCGCACCATTCTCGGTGCGATCAGCGTGTACTTGACCTCCGGACTGCTCTTCACCGCTCTCTATGTGGCGATCGACCGGCTGCAGGGAGGGCCGTTCTTCGGCCCTGCGAGCGAGCTCGACACCGGCGACTTCGTCTTCTTCAGCTTCACGACGCTCACCACGACCGGCTACGGCAATCTCATTCCTGGTGGTCAGCCGGGGAAGATGTTCGCTGTCTCGGAGATGCTGCTCGGACAGATCTTCCTGGTCACGCTGATCGCCCGCTTGGTCAGCCTGTGGCGGCCTGGACGGCGCGCGGAGAGCCGCGGCCGACCGCATACCGGGCCCTGAGCGGCCTTCGGCCTAATGAACGACGATCGCCTTCAGGGCGACGATGACCAACCCCAAGACCAGGTTGAGGGCGACGGTGCCGATCGTCGCCGTTCGGCTCAGGTGCTCGAGCTGGGCGTAGCGCACCCCTTGGGCGGTGAGCGTGGCCACCCCGCTTCCAAGCGCGAGCCAGAGCGCAGTCCGATGCTGGAATACATCGAGGGCGCCGAGGGCGATCACGGTCATCGGCAGGACGGCTGCGAGTGGAATCGACAACTCGCGGCGAGCGATAGCCGCGAGCTCTGGGGCGGTGAGACGGCGTCCCGAATCGAGACTCTCGCCGAGCCCCTGCGAATACACGTGCGCGAGCCAGAGGATGACGACACTCACCCCGATGATTGCGTCGAGCTGCCACAGGTCGTGCTCGTTCGCGCTCGCGCCGACCGTCAGGGCTAGGACGACGATCGTGCCGTAGACCGTTCCCGCAATCCTCACCCGGTCCCCGAGGACGATTCTGTTCAGTGCCGGCGACAAGTCGATTCGCAGCACGGACGGTCCGTCACCGCGCTGTCCTACCGGCGTTGGGAACGCAGCGTGTAAATGACCGTGATGTTCAGCGCAATGGATGCGAGCGTCCAGATCGGGAAGGCGGCGATGAACGCGAACTGGGTGATCGTGTTGATCATGAGGATGATCACGCCGAACACACGTGCCCAGGTTCGCAAGGCGAGGATGCCGAATCCAACGAGGATCTCGACGAGGCCGAGGATGAGAAAGAACGTGCCCCAGGCGGCGAAGTCGGCGAAGAGCAAGCCTCCCTTCGTGATCGCGAAATAGTCGTCCTTCAAGAGTGCTATGAGCCCTTGGAGAACGTTGATCCCACCGACGAGGATGAAGAGCGTCCCGGCGAACGAGTACCACCCCGTGACAGCCGCAGCGTGTGATTTTGCGTATGTCGTCATCGGTCCTCTCCTCTCGTTGAGCTCAACTCTCTAGCGAGCGAGCCGTACATGGCCGTTCGTGCCGATCGCCTCGACGTCCCAGCGTTTCCCGAAGGCGTTCGCGCCGGACACGAAGATGCGTCCGATCTCGTCGGGGATGTCGGGACGGAGGATCAGGTGGCCGTCGCGGGCCTCGAGTCCGAGCATCGCCCGCACGAGCAGAAGCGGGGCGCCCGTGGCCCACGCCTGTGGGCTGCAAGCCGTCGGGTAGGGAATTGGAAAGCGGCCGACGGCGCGGTCATAGCCCGAAAATGCCTCAGGGAGGCGGTACACCGAATGTGACGCCGCGTCGATGAGCGCGAGCGCAATGCGGTTCGCCTCGTCACGGAAGCCGTAGCGAACGAGCCCGAGCGCGATCAGCGAGTTGTCGTGCGGCCACACCGTTCCCAGGTGGTAGCCGATCGGATTGAAGCCCTGATCGTCGGACGAGAGAGTGCGGACGCCCCAGCCGGAGAAGAGAGCGTCCGACATCAGTTGGCGTGCAACGATCGCGGCCCGTTCATCGGGGACGATTCCCGCCCAGAGAAGCTGCCCGATGTTGGACGTGAGCGAGTCGATCTTCCGCTTGTCACCGTCGAGGCCGATCGCGTAGTAGCCGCCGCGCTCGTCGATCCAGAAGTCCTCGTTGAACCGCCTGCGTAGCTCCTCCGCCTCGCTTCGCAGCCGCTGGGCGAGCTCCGCGTCTTCAAGAGGGCCGTCCGCGAGCTCCGCGCAGCGAAGTTTCGTGTCGTACACGTGGCCCTGGATCTCGCACGTCGCGATCGGGAGCGCGGGGATCGTGCCGTCCGCGAATTGCACGCCGTCCCACGAGTCGCGCCAGCACTGGTTCCCGAGACCCTGCGGGGATCGCGTCTGATATTCGACGTATCCGTCCCCGTCGCGGTCGCCGTGCCGATCGATCCACTCGAGTGCCGCGAGCACGTTCGGCCGAAACGACTCGACGAACGCGTCGTCGCCCGTCCAGCGCCAGTACTCGGAGAGCAGGATTAGCCAGAGCATCGTCGCGTCGGCCGTGCCGTAGTAGGGGCTGTGCGGCTTGAGCCCGCGCTGCGTCAGCTCACCCGTGCGAACCTCGTGCAGGATCTTCCCCGGCTCTTCGTCCCGGAAGCCGTTTTCCTCGGTGCCCTGTAAGCGGCCCAGAGCGAACAGAGCTCCCTTGGCGAGCTCGGGGCCGAAACTGAGTGTCTGGTAGGCCGTGATCAGCGTGTCGCGCCCGAAGAGGGTCAGAAACCAGGGGAGCCCGGCCGCGGGCAACGAGATCTCCTCCCCTTCGAGGTTGGCCGCGATTCTCAAGGCGATCAGGTCGCGTGCGGACTTGCGCACGACCTCGGCCAGGACATGGGAATCCGATCCGAGCTTCGGCATGCCGTCGAGCCAGCGGCTGATTGGGTCCTCGCCTTCGGCTGGGAAAGCCTCGCCGAAGTCCCGGTGAGCGGGCTGGACTTCGACAGGACCCAGCTTCAACGGCACGTGCAGCTCACACCGCCACTCGCCGCCGGGGGCGAGGTCGATTTCCCACACGAGGTCGTCGCCCTCCACCTGCGTGGGCGGCGGAGACGCGCGGACGGCGGTTTCCGCCTGGAAGTCGCCGCTGCGATAGCGAAATGTGAGCCCGTCGTCTTCGGCCTCCCGGTCGATCTCCTCGGTGCGGTCTCGCACCTCGTCCTTGATCTCGAAGAGATCGGCGAAGTCGTTTCCGGCGGCCAGGCGCAGCTCGAGGCTCAGCGGCTCTTCGGCGAAGCTCTCCAACTCGATTTGCTCATGGAGTCCTCCGCCGACGAAGCGAAGCCGGCGCACTCCCACGGTGTTCGCGCTGAGGCGCGGCAACTCTGGGTTCGTGAGGAAGAAAGCGGCGGAGTAGTGATCGACCGTGCCTGAGCGAAGGACCAAGAGGCGCGCGCCGTTGAGGGTCAGAACCCAGCGATTGAGGAAGCGGGTATCCGCGTGCACGAGGCCGCCGATCGACCCCTCCGGCACGTCGCCGACGGAGTCCGAGTACATGAACGTTCGGCCTTCCAGGATCGCGATTGCGTCGGGTCCCAGCTCTGGGGGGAGCTTCTTGCCCTTCGCGCTCGGGATGCTCGCGTCCGTGGTCGTGCCGGGCATCGGATCCGCAGGAGTTGCCCTGACGGCTGTTTGCTGAGGAATCACACCGCTCCTTTCTCGTTTGGCTAGAGGGCGAGCGCCTTCTCGGCCTCGTACTCCTCGTCCGTGAGCGCGCCGCGCTCGTGGAGGGCGGCGAGCCGCTCGAGCCGCTCGAGCTGCGCAGACGGCTCCGCTTCGCCCCCGGAACCGTTCGTCGTCCGTCCTCTCCTGAACCAGGCCAGCAAGCCGAATCCGCCTCCGCCTACGGCCGTCGGGAACTCCCGGACGCTTTGCCGGCGGAATATCTCGAGCCCCACGAAAGCGATGACGACGACCACGAGAGTGATGAGCCGCCGCGGGGTTCCGGTCGGACTCCAGAGAAGGACGAGGAGGAGCACGGCTGCCAGTACAAGGTGGGCCAGCGCCGGCCGGTCGCGGAATGTGGGGGCCAGCCAGCGCCGGACACCCGCGGCGCGGCTCGATGGTCCGGACAGCCAAGTCCCGGCGAGGGCGATGATCCCGACCGCGATACCGGCAGCGGCCGAGGCCGCGAGTAGCCCAGTCAGAACCGCCCATACGTCGTCCGCGGCAGGCTTGACAGATTCGGCCTGGACGAGGTTGTTGACAACGGCGTGACCCGCGACCCGAATCACGACGAGGATGAGGAGGCCGAGCAGAGCCAGGCTGATCGCCATCGCCCGCACCGCCTCACGCCGTCGCTCTCGAGCGAGGTAGACGGCACCGGCCCACAGCGCCAGGCCGAGAATAAGCGGCCAAAACGAAAGCGCCTTGAGGGCCTTGACCATCGACTGGGCCGTGCTCAGCTGGTCCGAGCGCATGATGACGACCGGCTCCACCCGCTCCTGGAGCGTCTGAGTCACCCCCGACCCCAGGCCGATTTGGCCGGCCACGTTCTCCACGATCTGGTCGAGGTCGAGGATGACAGCGTTGCCGGTCAGCTTCACGCGCTCGGTGTTGCCCTCGAGCAGGTCGACGAGCTCCGCGTTCGCGGCCCGGTTCGCCGACCGCCAGAGTTCTTGGACCCGGGGCCGCGACAGGGCGTTGCTCGCGGTCTGATACGCGATCCCGCGAAGCTGCGCGGCGATCTGCGGGGCGAGCGGCTTGAGTGCCGGAGGGAGAGCTTCTTCGAGCCGAGCCTGCGCCGCGGAGGCCGAGTACGCCTGGTCGACAATGTAGACGGCGAGCGCGCCGCGAACGTGCTCGCTCTGGAGCAGCTGACTGCTCGTGTCCGCCCAAACGTCCTCGTCGAGCGCGACGTCGCGGATCCAAACGCTGACCGTCGAGACCAGGACGCAGACGGCGCCGAGCAAGACGAGCGCCGCCACGAGCCCGCGGCGGGACCGATTCGTCCCCTGACCCCTCCCAGCATCGGCTCTGCTCATCGCAGGGATCATCTAAGGCGCAAGCCCACAAGCCTTCACCCGCCCGGTCCTTTTCACCCGGGTGATTCGGCACGTAAGCGTGCGACGACTCCGCTCTTAGTCCCGCCGGCGCTTCACCCGGGTGAACCGGATCGCCGGGTGAAGACCCACGCGCACCGGCACGGCCACAATCGGCTGTGCGAGCGCTCGTGCTCACGACGTACAGAGCACGAGCCTCGCCCAATGGCAAAGGAGGAGAAATGGTGGTTGCGGACACGACGTTCCTGGACGTTTTCTGGTGGATGATCGTCATGTTCTTCTGGGTCATGGCCATCTGGCTCTTCGTCGTGCTGATCGGCGATGTCATCCGGCGCGACGACCTCTCCGGGTGGGCGAAGGCGGCGTGGGTCACCTTCATTGTCTTCTTGCCGTTCCTTGGTGCCATCATCTACATCGCGGTGCGCCCGAAGGTGACTGCGTCGGACGTCCGCATGGTCACGCGGTCCGAGGCGGCGCAGCAAGCAGTCGCCGGAGTCTCGGCGGCGGACGAGCTCGCAAAGCTCGGCGAGCTCCGAAGTCAGGGCGTTCTTAACGACAAGGAGTACGAGGACCTGAAGCGCAAGACCCTGGCGCTCGCCTGAAGCCGGTGTCGGCGAGGCGCGGGCGCACCGGCGGCCGCGCCTCCTCCGCCGGGCTGGCGTCTCGGCTAACCGCAGCAACCGTGCGATGCAAACGCTCCAAATACGCGGCCTCGGCCGCGCCGCGGTAGCCGGCTGGCGCGTCTCTCGCGTCCTCGTTCGAGCAGGGCGGTGCGCGGTCTCTCGGCCGGCGCGGTTCATTAGCGACCGGCTATCCAGCCGTTTGGGCGGCGGGGCAGATCTCGCTGTGGACGTCGCGCGTGCCGCTGCCCGATCGGCTCTGCGGGCTGCGGCGAAGGACATCACCCGGGTGAACAAACGAAGCGGGTGAAGTCAACATGAGTGGGCGCGTGCGAGGCTGGCGACGATCACCGTGTCCGAAATCGATCCTTCTTCCTTCGGTGTCCTCATCCTCGCGAGTGGCCTCGGCTTCGTTCTCACTTGGCTGGGCTTGCGGGCGAACGTCCTCGAAGCGCGAGACCACTTGAGCCGCTGCGCCGCCTGCGGACGACGCCTGGAGAAAAACCGTCGATGTCCGTGTCTGGATCGCTGAGCGGCCCAATCTTCGCTCGACTGGAGAAAGACGCATCGGCATGGGCATAGGAGCGAGCCTCTTCTTGATTGCGGTCGGTGCGATTCTCGCTTTCGCGGTAACAGGTGACATACAGGGCCTCGACATCGAAATCGTCGGCTGGATCCTCCTCGGCATCGGCGTATTTGGCCTCGTCCTCTCGCTCGTGCTCCAGGCGCGGCGGCGCCGCGAGGCATACGTCGTCAACGACCCCTACGAGCCGCCGCCCCGATATTGAGGACAGCGGCGTACGGAGGCGGGTGCTCGCCGTGCATGAGCTCATGAGGCCCGACACCCCGATCGTAGAGCGCAGCGCCCCGAACCGGGCCGCACCATCGCCTTTCCCGCCAATCGCCGATTACGCATTCCTCTCGAATTCCCATACGGGCGCGCTCGTGGCGCCCGACGGAGCGATCGACTGGCTCTGCGTGCCCTCCTTCGACGCGCCGAGCATCTTCGCCAGCCTGCTCGACCGCCAGGCTGGGTTCTTCCGGTTCGCGCCGTTCGGCATCAATCATCCGTCCGCGCGTGCGTACGAGCCGGGAACGAACGTGCTCGCGACCACGTGGAAGACGCCTTCGGGCTGGATCGTCGTCCGCGACGCATTGACGATGGGGCCCTCCGAGCGCGAGGACGCGATCACACCGCACACCCGGCCGCCGGCAGACGACGACGCCGACCACATGCTCGTGCGAACGGTCGAATGCATCGACGGTCGCGTCGGGATCGACCTCGTCTGCGAGCCGGTCTTCGACTACGGCCGTACGTCGGCCGAGTGGGCGACCGTGGGCGGCGACTCCCATGCGGCCGACGCGAGCGGGGGCGGCAAGACGATCCGCCTCCGTTCGGACCTTGCCCTCGGAGTCGAAGGCGGTCGTGTCAGAGCGCGGCATGTCCTTGGCGCGGGAGAGCGTGCCTACTGCGTGCTGTCCTGGGCGCAAGGGCTGGCTGTCCCGGAGAACGTGGAGCAGGCCGAGGCGAAGATCGCCGCCACGACGGCCTTCTGGCGCGCGTGGCTCGGGCGGGCGCGGATGCCTGACCACCGCTTCTCGGAGCTGATTCAGCGCTCGGCGCTCACGATCAAAGGGCTGACGTATATGCCGACCGGGGCAACCGTTGCAGCTCTCACCACGTCGTTGCCCGAGACCCCGGGCGGTGAACGGAACTGGGACTACCGCTACACGTGGATGCGCGACGCGACGTTCACACTGCAGGCGCTGCATTGGCTCAACCTCGACTGGGAGGCCGACGAGTTCATGCAGTTCATCGTCGACGTCGAGCCGAACGACGATGGCTCCCTGCAGATCATGTACGGCATTGACGGTCGCCGCGACTTGACGGAGTCGACACGTGAGGAGCTGTCCGGTTACGAAGGGGCGCGGCCGGTCCGCATCGGCAACGGGGCCTTCGACCAGCGCCAGAACGACGTCTTCGGGTCGGTGCTTGCATCGATACTGCTTCACACGCGGCGGAGCCAGCGCCTGCCGAGGCGGCTTTGGCCGATGGTCGAGACGCAGGCGGAGCAAGCCGCGAATGGCTGGCGCGAGCCGGACCAGGGCATATGGGAGGCGCGGGGGGAGCCGCAGCACTACGTGTCGTCGAAGCTCATGTGCTGGGTCGCTCTCGACAGCGCATCGCAGCTCGCCGCAATCCGGGGCGACGCGGAGCTCGCGGGTTCATGGCGCGCCGTAGCCGAGGAGATCCGCGCCGACATCCTCGCGCACGGCGTCTCCGAGCGCAGCGTCCTCCGACAGCACTATGGGACGGACGCTCTCGACGCCTCGACGCTCCTGGCGGCGCTGTTCGGCTTCCTGCCCGGAACGGACGAGCGTCTGCGAAAGAGCGTCTTGGCGATCGCCGAGGAGTTGACGGAGCATGGTTTTGTGCTCCGGTACCGAACCGACCAGACGGACGACGGCCTGTCGGGCGAAGAAGGAACGTTTCTTATTTGCTCCTTCTGGCTCGTCTCGGCGCTGACAATAATCGGCGAGGTGCAACGCGCCCGCGACCTGATGGAGCGCCTGCTGCGGATCGCCTCACCGCTCGGGCTCTACGCCGAGGAGTTCGACACGGCAAGCGCGCGACATCTCGGCAACTTCCCGCAGGCGTTCTCCCATCTGGCGCTCATTGAGGCGGCGGGGCGGATCATCCTCGGCGAGCGGATCGAGGAGGTCACGTGAGCGCTCCGGTGGTGGTGAATGAGCTGCGAGTGACACAGACGGCAAGCACCAGAAGGAGGGTGTGAGTGTCGGCTCGGCGGAGGCTCATTTGTTCAGTCCTCGCCATAGCGGCGACTCTCGCGTTTGCCGCATCGGGGTGCGGTGGCGAAGCCTCCGCGGAGGAGAAGTGGGCCGACAGCGTCTGCACGGACGTCAGCGACTGGAGGAGCGAGCTCAACCAGGCGACTGATGCGATCAGGGCGGAGCTGCAGTCGCCGGAGGCAGGAACACTCGCCGCAATTGACGCGGCCGTTCGCAAGGCAGGGGGCGCAACGCGCCAGCTCGCGAACGACCTGAAGGCACACGAAGCACCTAACGGCGAGTCCGGTGCGAAAGCGAAGCAGCAGCTCGACGCGCTCGCCTCTCAGCTCGAGGCGACGATGACGAGGGTGAGACAGACACTTGACAGCGTGCCTGAGGGTGCCGATGTGAGCGAGATCGTCAGCGCGCTTGCTCCGCTTGCTCCGGAGCTGCGCTCACTCGCCGTAAACGTCTCGAGCACGCTGCAGGCCGTACAGGCAAACGGGAGTGATCTGAAGGAGGGCTTCGAGCACGCGAACTCCTGCAGGGAGTTCCGCTGATTCCTGCTGCGCGGCCTGATACCGCGGGCTCGCGCGTCGTTACGACCAGTACGAGCCGGCTCTTTGATATTGAGAACAGTTGGGATCGCGGCCCGTTTGGCGCGAGAGTCAATCGAGCGTGTGTGGTGCGAACGCGACGACGAACCGAGCGTCGTGACACAGCCCGGCCGTTGAGGAAACCGAGTCGGGCGGGTGGGAGATGAAAACCGCAATCAGATAGGCGACCCTACGGCTCCGGCTTCAAAGCAGGAGCCGCGTCGCAGTGACGCTCGCGCTTCAGCTTGTCCGCACGGCTTCCCGCTCACCCGGGTGAAAGTCGAACCCGGGGGAGGACGCTCCGCTCCGTCTCCAGCACGATCGACGGGTCAAGACGATCGGCTAGGAGCGAGAGGAGCTGACAGATGGCGCAGATGGTAGAACGGGACGTTCGAACCGGTACCCGCGAGGTGAGCGGGTGGGCAGTCGGGGGCACCGTGTTCGCCGGCGTGATCATGGTCTTGGTCGGCGCCTTCCATGCGATCGCGGGCTTCGTAGCGATCCTCGACGACCAGTTCTACGTCGTGACGCGGAACTACACGTACAGCCTCGACGTGACGGGGTGGGGATGGATCCATCTGATCGCCGGCGTCCTCGTCGCCATCGGCGGGCTTTATGTCTTCACCGGCGCCACGTGGGCACGGATCCTCGGCATCACGCTTGCTGTGCTGAGCGCGATCGCCAATTTCTTCTTCATCCCCTACTACCCCTTCTGGTCGCTCCTGATCATCGCGCTCGACGTCTGGGTGGTCTGGGCCCTCAGCCGCCCGATCGAGGAGCCTGCGTGAGCAGCCCCGGCTGGTCGAGCTCCCGCTGGCGATCGCTCTGAGATGACGGTCGGAAAGGTCGAGGCCGACGAGGTTCCCCTGCCGATCGAGACGGCGGGGGAACCACCGGTCGAGCCGCCGGAGGAGCGGAAGGGGAAGTTCAAGTTTCCAACCGCCTTCACGGTCCTGGCCGTCGTTCTTCTCCTCGTCTGGATTGCTTCGTTCTTCGTTCCGCCGGGCGTCTACGAACCGGACCCCCAGACGGGATCGCCGAAGCCGGGAACGTACCACGAGCTCAGCACCTGCCCGGCCCCCAGCCCGGACCAGCCCTGCTCGAACAACTCGTTCAGTTTCCGCTTCCGGCAGCTCTGGGATGCACCGCCGAACGGGCTTTACGGAATCGAGAGCGCGCAAGGCTTCGTGAGCGCGGACGAGAGCGGCTTCCTGTACGGGTCGGCGGCCATCTTCTTCTTCGTGCTCGCAGTTGGGGCCTTCATCACGGTGACGATGAAGACCGCCGCGATCCAAACCGGAATCGGCCGGCTGGCGATGCGCTTTCGAAACAGCGGCGCCGTGCTCGTCGCGCTCCTTATGGTCGTGTTCGCCCTCGGCGGCACCACGTACGGAATGTGGGAGGAGACGCTCGGGTTCTTCGTGCTGCTCGTGCCGCTCACGCTTGCTCTCGGCTACGACCGCATGGTGGCGGCAGCCATCATCTTCCTCGGCGCAGGGTCCGGCGTGATCGGGTCGACCGTGAACCCGTTCGCCACCGGCGTCGCCTCGGACGCAGCCGGTATCAGCATCGGCACGGGCATGGGCCTGCGGATCGGGCTCTGGGTCGTTCTCGTCTCGCTCGGGATCCTCTACGTCGTCTGGTACGGCCGGCGCGTTCGGGTGCATCCGAACAAGTCCGTCGTCGGCATCTCCCAGGAGGACGCGTCCCAGTCGCAGACCCTCGCGGAGGTCCCGCCGCTCACAGGGCGGCAGAAGCTCGTGCTTCTGCTCTTCGCCGGGAGCTTCCTGACGATGATCTACGGCTTCATCCCCTGGAACGACCTCTGGCAGGAGGGGTTCTCGAAGGACTTCCCGCTGCCGACCTTCGCGAACTTCTACTTCCCCGAGGCCGCCGCGCTCTTCCTGGTGATGGCGATCGTCGTCGGGCTCATCGCGCGTCTCGGGGAGGAGGGAACCGTGACGACGATCGTCGCCGGGGCAGCCGACTTCCTCGGCGCTGCGCTGATCGTCGTCTTCGCGCGCGGCATCACTGTCGTGATGAAGAACTCGTATATGACCGACACGATCCTCCATTGGATGGAGAACGCCGTCGCGGGCGCCTCCACGTCCGGATTCGCGATGTTGGCGTTCATCGTCAACCTCCCGATCGCGTTCCTCGTTCCGTCTTCGTCGGGGCACGCCGCGCTCGTCATGCCGATCCTCGCGCCGCTCGCGGATTTCGCCGGGGTGCCGCGGGATCTTGTCGTCACCGCCTACCAGTCGGCCTCCGGGTTGGTGAACCTGGTCACGCCGACCTCGGCCGTGATCATGGGGGGCCTCGCGCTTTCGAGAGTGGGCTACGACCGCTACCTGCGGTTCGTGTGGCCGTTCCTCCTCGCCGTTTTAGTCATCTGCTGTGCGTTCGTCGGCATCGCCGCCGCAGTGGGATAGAGCTCGAAGGGAGAAAACATGACGACCACCGAAACCGCCGCCTCGCTGGGAGCCAACTCCGAGGTCGGAACGCTCCGGACTGTGATGGTCCACCGGCCCGACGTCGCGCACGAGCGATTGACGCCGACCAACTGCCACGAGCTCTTGTTCGACGACGTCATCTGGGTCCGGCGAGCGCGTCAGGAGCACGACGCGTTCGTCGATCTGATGCGCGAACGCGGCGTCGAAGTGCTTCTGTTCCACGATCTCCTCACGGAGACGCTCGAGGATTCTGAGGCTCGGGAGTGGGTGCTGAGTCGCAGGCTTCGCCCCGAGGAGGCGACCGCGATCTTCTCGCGCGAGCTCATTGCCTGGATGAGCGAGATGCCGGCGGACGAGCTGGCGACAAAGCTGACGGGGGGCATCATCCTGAGCGAGCTGCCGGCGGACATTGTCGATGCGGTCGGTCGTGCGCTCCGCCCGACGGACTTCGTCCTCGCACCTCTACCGAACCAACTCTTCACCCGGGACTCGAGCGCGTGGATCTACGGCGGCGTCTCGATCAACCCGATGTACTGGCCGGCACGTCAGAACGAGACGCTGAACGTCGAGGCGGTCTACCGCTTCCACCCGCGCTTCCGCGACGCCGGGTTCCCGATCTGGTTCGGCGGCGTCGATCACGACTGGCGCACGGCGTCGCTCGAGGGCGGCGACATCATGCCGGTGGGCAGCGGTGTCGTCCTGGTAGGCCTCGGCGAGCGTAGCAACGCGAAGGCCACCAGCATTCTTGCGATGAACCTCTTCGAGGCCGGGGCGGCGCGGCTCGTGATCGGAGCGCGCATGCCTAGTGAGCGGGCGGCGATGCACCTCGACACGGTCTTCACGTTCTGCGACCGCGACGTGGCAACGCTCTACGAGCCGGTCGTGGAGCAGATTGTTCCCGTCCTCTTCCGGCCCGGTGGCGAGCACAACGTCACCGCCGAGGTATCCGACCGCACGTTCCTCGATGAGGTTCGGGAAGCGCTTGGCTTGACGGAGCTCAAGCTCGTTCCGACGGCCGGCGACGAATTCGAGGCGGAGCGTACCCAGTGGGACGACGGGAACAACGTCGTCGCTCTTGCGCCCGGCGTCGTCATTGCGTACGAGCGCAACGAGGCGACGAACGCGAGGCTCGCCAAGGCCGGCGTCGAGGTGCTAGCCATCGCCGGGCAGGAACTCGGACGCGGCCGGGGCGGCGGTCATTGCATGACGTGTCCAATCGCCCGCGAGGCATGAGCCAAAGGAGCAACCATGAGCACTCTCACTGCACTCAGAACCAAGCACTTCCTGAAGCTCTCCGACTTCACCCCTGAGGAGCTCGTCTATCTCCTCGACCTCTCGGCCGAGCTGAAGGCGGCGAAGCGCGAAGGCCGGGAGGAGCAGATGCTCGTCGGCAAGGAGATTGCGTTGATCTTCGAGAAGGACTCGACGCGGACGCGCTGCGCTTTCGAGGTCGCCGCCTATGACCAGGGCGCCCACGTGAGCTTCCTGGGACCGAGCGGGTCACACATGGGCCACAAGGAAACGGTCAAGGACACGGCGCGCGTGCTCGGCCGGATGTACGACGCGCTCGAGTATCGAGGGTTCGGCCAGGATACCGCTGAGGAGCTGGCCCGGTGGGCCGGAGTGCCCGTCTTCAACGGGCTCACCGACGAGTGGCATCCGACGCAGATCCTCGCCGACTTCCTGACGATCCGCGAGCACGTGCGCAAGCCGCTCGAAGCGGTCGCGTTCTGCTACCTCGGCGACGCCCGCTTCAACATGGCCAACTCGTACCTCGTGGGCGGCGCCAAGCTCGGCATGGACGTTCGGATCGCGGCGCCGAAGTCGCTTTGGCCCGAGGACGAGTACGTGACGGTCGCCAACGAGGTCGCCGCCGAGACGGATGCGCGTATCACGATCACCGAGGACGTCGAAGAAGCCGTGCGGGGTTGCGACGTGCTCTTCACGGACGTCTGGGTCTCCATGGGAGAGCCGAAAGAAGCGTGGGCCGAGCGAATCAAGCTCCTCCTCCCGTACCAGGTCAACGCGAGGACGATGGAGCTCACAGGCAACCCCGACGTGAAGTTCATGCATTGTCTGCCGGCGTTCCACAACGCCGATACGAGCGTCGGGAAGGACCTCTTCGACGAGTACGGCCTCGATGCCCTCGAAGTGACCGAGGAAGTGTTCGAATCGCCGGCCTCGCTCGTCTTCGACGAGGCGGAGAACAGGCTCCACACGATCAAGGCGGTCATGGTCGCCTCGCTCGGGAGCTGACATGCGCCTCGTCGTCGCACTCGGAGGCAACGCCCTGCTTCGGCGGGGTGAGCCGCTCACCGCTGAGAACCAGCGCGCCAACGCTCGGGAGGCTTGTCGGGCCCTCGCGCCGGTGGCGCTCGAGCACGAGCTCGTTATCTCTCACGGCAACGGACCGCAGGTCGGTCTTCTCGCCTTGCAGGGGTCGGCGTACACGGCCGTCGAGACGTATCCGCTCGACGTACTGGGGGCGCAAACGGAAGGGATGATCGGCTACATCATCGAGCAGGAACTCGGCAACGAGCTCCCCTTCGACCGCCACCTCGCAACGCTTCTGACCATGATCGAGGTCGACTCAGCCGACCCTGCCTTTGCCGACCCGACGAAGCCGATCGGTCCCGTCTACGACGAGGATCAGGCTGCGCAGCTCGGCGCCGAGAAGGGCTGGTCCTTCAAGCCGGACGGGGCGAGCATGCGCCGCGTCGTCCCCTCGCCGCTGCCGAAGCGGATCTTCGAGATCGAAGCGATCGAAGCGCTCCTCGAGCGTGGCTGTGTCGTGATCTGCGCGGGCGGGGGCGGGATTCCGGTCATGTACTCCGACGAGCCGACGCCGGCAGGGAGGCGCCTCGTCGGAGTCGAAGCCGTCATCGACAAGGACCTCGCGAGCGCCCTACTGGCCGTGGGTCTCCACGCGGACGCGCTCGTCATCGTCACCGACGTCGAAGCCGTCTACGAGCACTGGGACACCCCCGACCAGCGAGCCATTCGCAGGGCGACGCCTGAGGCTCTCGGCGGCAGCGAATTTGCGGAGGGCTCGATGGGGCCGAAGGTTCGCGCCGCCTGTTCGTTCGTAGAGCAAACGGGCGGTTTCGCCGTCATCGGCTCCATCAGAGACACCCCGGCGCTCGTTCGGGGCGAGACCGGCACGGTGATCGCCCTGGACGCTGCCGGCATCGAGACCGCGATCGCGACCTGAGGAGCGCAGAGCCATGGCTACAACCCAGACAGCAGCCACAAATGAATCGGCGCCTCCTATCCCCGAAATGGAGCCTCGCGCCTGGCACGCCCTCACCGCCGAGAAAGTGTGCGCTCAGCTGCGAGTCGATCCCCACACCGGACTCGACGCAGCCGACGTCGAGCGACGGCGGGCGGAGGTAGGGCCCAACAAGCTCGTCGAGGCGAAGAAGGAGCCGGGCTGGCGTGCCTTTCTCCGCCAGTACCGGGACCTCATGCAGCTCGTCCTTCTCGGCGCCGCAATCGTGAGCATGGTCGCGCTGCAGGAGTTCTCGACGGGCATCGTGATCATCGCCCTGACGGTGCTGAACGCGATCCTGGGCCTGAACCAGGAGGGGAAGGCCGCGGAGAGCGTCGCGGCGCTGCAAAAGATGCTCCTCATCAGAGCCCATGTGCACCGCGGCGGTGAGCTGATGGACATCCCGGCCGAGGAGCTCGTGCCGGGAGACATCGTCTCGTTCGAGGCCGGCGACAAGATCCCGGCGGACGGGCGGCTGATCGTCGCGGCGACGCTCGAAATCGAGGAGGCTGCCCTGACGGGCGAGAGCACGCCGGTCCTGAAGTCCGTCGAGGCCGTGGAGGGTGACGACGTCCCCCTCGGCGACCGCGTCGACATGGCGTACATGAACTCGACGGTGACGCGCGGCCGCGGCGAGATGGTGGTCACCGCGACGGGCATGGAGACCGAGGTCGGCCAGATCTCCGGCATGCTCGGGCAGGTCCAGCAGGAGAAGACGCCGCTGACCCGCCAGCTCGACCAGCTGACGGTGCTGATCACGATCATGGCTGCCGTCGCGCTGGCACTGGTGATCGTCATCGGCCTCGTCCGCGGCGAGGACTTCGACGACCTCTTCCTGATCGGGATCAGCCTCGCGATCGCAGCCATCCCGACCGGGCTCCCCGCTGTCGTCACGACAATGCTCTCGCTCGGCACCCAGGCCCTCGCGGGCAAGGGGGCGATCGTCAAGCGGCTGCGCTCGGTGGAGACGCTGGGATCGACGTCGGCGATCTGCTCCGACAAGACCGGCACGCTGACGCTCAACCAGATGACCGCCCGCCAGCTCGTCGTGGTCGGCCGGCGCTACTCGATCGAAGGGGAGGGTTACTCCACCGCGGGCAAGATCCTCCGCGTCGCCGGGGACACGGACACGCCGCTCGAGCCGTTCCTCCTGCCGATGGCGCTGGCGAACGACGCTGCCGTGCACGACGGCGAGATCGTCGGCGACCCCACCGAGGCGGCGCTCGTCGTGCTCGCGGCGAAGGGCGGGCTCGACGTCGACGAGACCCGGCGTACGTATCCACGCATCGGCGAAGTCCCGTTCGACTCCGAATACAAGCTGATGGCGACCTTCCACGAGATGGAGGACGACGGCCGCAAGGTCGTGCGCTGCCTTGTCAAGGGAGCGCCCGACGTGCTGCTCGCGCGCTCCTCGTCCATCCGGGGCCCGGACGGCGGCAACATCGACGCGGAGGAGGCGCGGGACGAGGTCCTGGCCGAGAACGATCGGCTCTCCAGCGAGGGCCTGCGCGTGCTCGCCGTCGCCTCTCGCGACATCGAACCCAACGGCTTCGATCGAGGCGGAGAGCACTTGGAGGAGGTGCAAGGGCTGACGCTCCTCGCCCTCGTCGCCATCGTCGATCCGCCCCGCAAGGAGGCGCGGGACGCCATCGCCCGGTGCAAGGAGGCAGGGATTCGCGCCCGCATGATCACCGGAGACCACGTGACCACGGCGTCTGCGATCGCTGCCCAGCTCGGGATGGAGGGGCGGTCGCTGGCCGCCACGGACTTCGCCGCCATGAGCGACTCCGAGCTCGAGGAGCAGGTCGAGGACATCGGGGTGGTCGCCCGGGTCGCCCCGGAGGACAAGGTCCGCCTCGTCGATATGCTCAAGCGAAAGGGCCACGTCGTCGCCATGACCGGCGACGGGGTGAACGACGCTCCCGCGCTCAAGCGGGCGGACATCGGCGTCGCGATGGGGATCACCGGCACCGAGGTCACGAAGGAAGCCGGCGACATGATCCTCACCGACGACAACTTCGCCACCATCGTGAGCGCGGTCGAGGGCGGCCGTGGCATCTACGACAACCTGCTGAAGTACGTGCGTATCCAGCTCATCGAGCTGGGCGCGTTCATCCTTCTCTTTGTCGGCGCCGGGATCTTCGACGTCGCCGACGGCGCGCCGCTCTCGCCGCTCCAGATCCTGTGGATCAACTTCGCGATCGACGTGCTGCTCGCCGTCGGGCTCGGCTTTGACGCCGCGGTGCCCGGACTCATGCGTCGACGACCCAGGGACGCGGCCGCGCCGATCGTGGATCGCGGGCTGGCAATCCGGCTCGCGAGCGCGGCCGTCGTGATGGCCGCGCTCGCGCTCGGCATCGTCGCGTGGGGCGAGGAGCGCTACGACCTCGCTGTCGCCACGACGATGGGCCTGACGACGCTCTCCCTCATGCACATTGTCGGCGCGCTCGAGTGCCGGGAGCCCACCGCGACGATCTTCAGCCGCTACACGATCGCGAACCGGCGATTCGTGCAGCTGATCGGAGCCGCACTGGTACTGACGTTCCTCGTCACGACGCTTTCGCCGCTGCAGCGGATCTTCGACACCGTCGAGCTGACGAGCTCGCAGTGGGGAATGTGCCTCCTCGGCCCGCTCGTTTTCGTAGCCGTCGTCGAGCTGAACAAGCTCATCGACCGCCACGCGGGGCAGCGCGGCCAGGCCCTCGCGCCGGTCGAGACAACGGCGGCGTAACGTGGCCGAGTCACCCGGGGAGGCTCGTCAGCCCAGGTCGCCGAGCCTCCTCGACGCGATTCTTCCGGTCGTCGTGCTGATTGCGCTGATCGCGCTGACGATCGCCCTCTTCGGCGTCAGCGCGACCGACGGACCGCTGCAGGTCGCGCTGCTACTGAGCGCCGCCTTCGCGAGCCTGGTCGCGTTCAAGAACGGCCACACCGTCGAGGCGATCGCCGATGCGGCCGTCGGGGGGGTGACGACAGCGATGGGGGCGATCTTCATCCTTCTCGCCGTAGGCTCGCTCATCGGCACGTGGAACATGGCCGGCACGATCCCAACCGTCGTCGACTACGGGATCAGGCTGCTCAACCCGAGCGTGTTCTTCCTTGCCACGGCGGCGATCTGCGCGCTGGTCGGCCTTGTCACGGGCAGCTCGTGGACGACGGCCGGCACGCTGGGAGTCGCCTTCGTCGGTATGGCGAAGGTCATGGGTCTCTCGGAAGCGACAGCCGCCGGCGCCGTGATCTGCGGCGCCTATTTCGGCGACAAGATGACCCCTCTCTCCGAGACGACGATCCTCGTACCGAAGCTCGTCGGCGGCGGGCTGACGGTCTCGCGACACGTCCGGAACATGTTCTGGACGGCCGGCCCCGCCCTCGGAATCAGCCTGATCATCTTCCTCCTGCTCGGGCTCAACACGGAGCCCCACGGCGAGGTCGGGAACGAGGAGGCTCTCGACGCTCTCGGAAACACATTCCACATCTCGGCGCTCAACCTCTTGCCGCTCGCGCTGCTTGTCGTCTTCACAGTCAGGAAGGCCCCGCCGTTTTTGGCCATCCTCGGCGCTTCGCTCTTCGCCGGGATCCTTGCGTGCTTCACTCAGTGGTCGCAGGTCAAAGCGTTCGTCGACGACCCGGCGCTGGGACCTGTCAGCATCGGCATCAAAGCGATTTATGGCTCGATGGCCACGGGGTTCGTAAGCAACAGCGGCGTCCCCGCCATCGACCAGCTCTTCTCGCGCGGTGGGATGGCGAGCCTGCTGACGACTGTTTGGCTCGTGCTCGCCGCCCTTTCCTTCGCTGCGATCCTGGAACACGCCGGCTTCCTCGAGAGGCTCCTCGTCCCGATAGTGGCCCGCGCAAAGACGGAAGGACGGTTGATCCTCGCCGTCAATTCGAGCGGGATTGCCCTCAACATCATCGCCGGCGACCAGTACGTGGCCGACGTCCTGCCGAGTCGCATGTTCCGCCGGGAGTTCGAGCGGCGCGGGCTCGAGCCGGAGGTGCTCTCGCGTGCCGTCGAGGACTCCGGGACCGTGACTTCGGTCCTGGTGCCGTGGAATACCTGTGGTGCGTACATCTCCGGGGTTCTGGGCGTACCGACCGCCTCGTATGTCCCGTACTGCTACTTCAATCTCCTGAGTCCGGTCCTCGACGTCCTGTTCGGGTTCATCGGGTTCAAAGTCCCCTCGAGCCCGACCAAACGGCCCGGGCCGAGCATCGACGAACGCCCCGAGCCCGCGGAGGTGCCGGTGACGCCGGTGAGGGGACCCTAGGCGAGCGATCACCCGGGTGACTTGCGCCCGCGGGTGATGACGCCCCGCTCCGAGGGGAAGAGACTTCGCCGATGCAATGAGCGGCTCGTCCGATCGACCCGCGCTGAAGGCTGTGCGGAGGAGTACTTCAACCTCCAGGCCGGCCGATCTCGTGGTGCAGATGCTCTATCAGCGCGCGTACGAGGTCGTCGCCAACGCCGATGGTTCGGTAGACGTCTACTTCGGTCCACGAGCGCCGGAAGGCAACCGATCCACAGGAGGAAGGGATGCCAGTAACTGAGACAGCAACGGCTCGCCCCGGTGTCAGCGTCGGCCCGACAAGTGAGTTCAGCCTGTTCTTCCACGTTACGCCGGGACACGGAGATGCCTTGCGGGAGGCGCTCCGGTCGCTCCAGGACCAGCCGGGATACCGGCCGGGGGACTACAACATGGCGGTCGCGACGATTCACGAGGCCAGGTTCGTGCTGTTCGACGGCGACACGCGTCTGCTGTTCGCGACGAGTTTCGACGGGCCGTGGGACGCCTACATGGAGGATTTCTTCACGTCAGGGCCGACGCTGGCGCTCTTCGACGTCATCTTCCGGCACGTCGAGGGCTACGAGGGCCTCCCAGACGCGGCGGCCGTAAAGGAGTTCGTCCTCGGTGCGCAGGTAACCGCGGCTGCCTACGCACGGAACTACGGAGGCACAGTGAAGGAGATTCGGAAGGCTGCGCGCGTGAACAAGGCGTTCCAGCGGGTGCTTGACGACCCTGAGGCCGGGGAGGCGCTCCAACACTCCGCGTTGAAGCCGCTGCTCGACGAGGCCGCCGACTAGCCGAGAGCTAACGGCCGGGAGACGCGATGTCGGATCACATCTCGGGGCCCAGGGCGTTGGCCGAGCCGATCGCGGACATCACGGACGTCTACGCGTTCCCGAGCCCCGAGCGGCCGGGGCATCTCGTGCTCGTGCTGAATACGCTGCCGTTCGCACTGCCGTCCGCGCTGTTCTCGGACGGGCTTGTCTACCGCTTCCGGTTACGCCCGCTCGCGGCGGGAGCCCCGAGCGATCCTGCGCCGTTTACTGTCGCCGAGGAAGAGTTCGTGTTCGACTGCGTGTTTTCCGATCCGGCCGCGGGCGACGGCGCGCGAGGACAGGAAGGCGTGTGCACGACGCCGGCGGGCGAGACCGTTTCCTTCAGCCTGAACGACGAGCGGGGCGGCTCGGGTCACGGCGTTCGCGCCTTCGGCGGCGCGCGCTGGGATCCGTTCATCATGGACGCTCCCGCGGCGCTGAAGACGATCGCGACGGGGGAGCTGGCGTTTACCGATCCTGGCTCGATCTATCTGGACGGCAAGAACGTGCTCAGCCT